>Ga0210401_10005742_pt1 | contig 12711 bp, 11 predicted proteins | sample IncBWH32MmetaG_FD_150866 | JGI IMG/M metagenome (GOLD analysis project Ga0210401, IMG submission 150866) | Forest soil microbial communities from Barre Woods Harvard Forest LTER site, Petersham, Massachusetts, United States - Inc-BW-H-32-M | ecosystem: Environmental > Terrestrial > Soil >... | reverse complement strand
GGAGGCTGTCCGAGGCCACGAGGAAGTCGTCCGTGGTCACGTTGGTCATCGCGACCGGGACCAGGGGCGTGAGCGAGTTCAGCAGCTTGAGTAGCACGGTGACATGACGCTACCTGCCACATTCTCGAGGTGCAGGCGTCCCTTCTCTTGACGGGCCGCCGGCGCCGTTGACTCGAAGCCCTGTCCTATTGTTGGGGTGTGCTGAGCGGACCGCGCTTGCGCCAGGTGGCCCTGGTGGCGCGCGACTGCGGCCAAGTGGCCGGCGAACTGCGCCGGGCCTTCGCCTGGCCGCCGCCCTTTCACGATCCGGGCGTGGGACAGTTCGGCCTGACCAACGCGGTCTTTGCGGTGGGCGACACGTTCGTCGAAGTGGTGGCTCCCGCGCAGCCGGACACGACCGCCGGCCGGTACCTCAAGCGCCGGGGCGGTGACGGCGGGTACATGGCGATATTCCAGGTCCCGGACTTGCCGACGGCGCGCAGCAGGGTCGTCGGCCTAGGGGTACGGGTGGTCTGGACCGCCGACCTGCCCGACATCGCCGCGACCCACCTTCATCCCGGGGACGTCCCCGGCGCCATCGTGTCGTTGGACTGGGCGACCCCGGAACAATCGTGGAGGTGGGCGGGCCCGTCGTGGACGGGACGGGTGCCCGAACACGACCCCGGCGGCGTGACGGGGCTGACGATCGAGGTCAACGACCCGGCCGCCGCGGCCCGGCGCTGGGCGGCCGTGCTCGGGATCCCCGCTGCCGGCAGCGGGCCCGCCATGCTGGTAGAGCTGCCGGACCAGGGCCAGCGGCTGCGGTTCGTGCCTGCCCAGGGCGGTCGTGGCGAGGGAATCACCGAAGTGACCATCGCTGGACTGCCCGGCGGCGGGCCGTGGATGATTGGCGGGGTCCGTTTCGTCAGCGAGGAAGGATGACATGACCGCGCTCGATACGGGGACCGAGGATCTGCGTGCCGAGATCGACGGCGGCGTCGCGGTGATCACCATGAACCGGCCGGACCGGCGAAATGCCTTCTCCCACGCCATGGTGTCCGCCCTGGGGGCGGTCCTGGCCCAGGTGGAGACCGACGACGCGGTTGGCTGCGTCGTACTCACCGGTGCGGGCGGCGCCTTCTGCGCCGGCGGCGACGTCAAGAACATGGCTGCCTCGCCGGCGGATCGGGGGGACGGTGCCGGGCCGTCACTCGACGCTCGCATCCAGCGCCAGCGACTGAACCAGAGGGCCACCAGCGGCCGCCTGTGGAGCATGCCCAAGCCGACCATCGCCGCCATCGGGGGGCCCGCGGCCGGAGCCGGCCTGTCACTGGCGCTGGCCTGCGATCTGCGCTACGCGGTACCGGGGGCGGTGCTGACCACTGCCTTCGCCAAGGTCGCGTTCTCCGGAGACTATGGCGGGACATGGTTTCTCACCCGGCTGGTGGGCAGCAGCAAAGCCAAAGAGCTCTACTTTTTCTCGGAGCGCCTGAGCGCCGAGGACGCCCAGCGGCTCGGGATCGTCAACGCCGTCTTCCCGCCAGCTGATTTCGAGCGAGAGGTTATGGAACGCGCTCGCCGGCTGGCGCAAGGGCCGTCGATTGCTTACCGCTATATGAAGGAGAACCTGAACCGGGCCGTATCCGGCGAACTGGGTGACTGCATGGACCTGGAAGTGACCCACCACGTGCATACCGGGCTCACCGACGATCATCGCGAAGCCGCTCAAGCCTTCGTGGACAAACGCGAACCTCGTTTCCACGGCCGGTAGCTCGCCCCTGCCGGCTGGCATCGATCCGACGCACTTAACGCTTCCGGATACCGGCTAGCACCTCAGGAACGGCGGGCTCAGCAGTTACGGACATTGAACACGCGCGGGTTCAGGCGGCGCGCCGGTGCAGCAGCCAGATCGCGGTGCCGAGCGCGGCGGCGGTGAGGGCCACGAAGATGCCGGCCTCGATGAACTGGAAGGGCCAGAACCGGTCGGCCGGCTGGTACAGGTATCCCGTCGAGTTGGCGGGCTGGCCCAAGATCCAGTCCCCGATGTGGCCAGTGGCCTGCGGCACGAAGCCGATGCCGTCGCCGCACTCGTTCCCGGGGCAGTTCTGCGGGCCCGTCACGGGTGCCAGGAAGTGGGGGCGGAGCAGGAACTCGACCACGAGCCGGATGGCCAGCCACGGGATGAACGCGGCCACCATGGCCGGGATGCTGCGGCGCAGCAGCAGCCCGGCCAGCACGGCGAACCCGAACGCGCACAAGATGTAGGCGGTCAGGACCAGGCCCTCGAAGTCGTAGATGTTGTGCAGGAGGTGGCCGGTGAGCCGGTCCATTGGCGCGCGGTACCAGGTGATCACCGCGGTCATCGCCGCGCCTAGGACCACGAGCCCGCCGGTGACCAGGGCCAGCTTGACGGTCAGCCACCGGGCCCGCGTAACCGTCTGGCTCCAGGCCAGCCGCCAGGTGCCGTATTCGAGTTCCCGGGCGATCAGCGGCGCACCGACCAGGACCCCGATCAGCCCGGGCACGATCAGGGCCACGGACCAGAACGCAATGTTGACCTCGGAGCCGAACTCGTTCATGAAGGCGGTGACCGCGCCCGGGCAACCGACCCCCTGGCTGCGGGCCAGGCAGCCGGTCAGGGCGTCCTTGCCGAACGCCGTGCGCATCGAGCTGCCGACCGCGATCGCGTAGATCGCCAGGCCGGCCAGCACGCCCAGGCAGGCGATGGCCTGGCTGCGGTGCTGCCGCCAGCTGACCCAGATCATCGTGTGACCGCCTTCGTGCTCGGCCCGGGCCGCTCCGCGGCGGGGGCAGGATCGTCTTGGGTCCTCAGCGGGGTCCGGAGCTGCAGGTAGGCCATGACGAGCTGTTCGTAGCTCACCGGGCCGGCCTGCCATCCGGGGCGGCCCTGCACCGTCAGCTGGACCGGGTCGGCGCGGACCAGCACGGTGGAGTGCTGGCCGCTCGGCGAATCGCTGCCGGTGCGGTGAATGACCGTCCCGGGCAGCTCGGCGTCCGGGGTGGCGCGCGGGACGGTGAGCAGCCGGTGGGCAGCGAGCAGGTCGCCGGCCGGCCCGGCCAGTTGCACGTGCCCGCCGGCGAGGATGATCAGCCAGTCGCAGAACCGCTCCAGCTCCGAGACCACGTGCGAGGAGATCAAGAAGGTCAGGCCGGCGTCGGCGGCCGAGGCCATTACGTCCCGCATGAATTCCAGCCGGGCGACCGGGTCGAGGCTGGAGACCGGCTCGTCGAGCACGACCAGCGGCGCGCGCTTGGCGAGCGCCATAGTGAGCGAGACCTGGGCCCGCTGCCCGCCGGACAGTTTCCTGACCTTGCGTTTCAGCGGGATGCCCAGCGCGTCCATCCGCTCCGCCGCCAGCTTCTGGTCCCAGCTGGGGTTCATCGCCCGGCCCAGGTGGAACATGTCCGCGACGGTGAAGTCCCGGTACAGCGGGTGGTCCTGGGCGACGTAGCCGACCCGGGCCAGCGTCCGTGCCGTCTCGGCGCGCGAGGTCTCGCCGAAGACCGACACCTGGCCCTCGGTGGGCTCGAGCAGCCCGATGATCATCTCCAGCAGCGTGGTCTTGCCCGCGCCGTTCGGGCCGACCAGGGCGGCCACCGCGCCGGCCGGCACCTCAAGCGTGCAGTCCCGCAGCCCCCACACCCTGCCGTAGCGCCGGCCAAGTCGGCTGGTCCGCAGGGCCGGGACGCTGCCGTCGGCGTCGTGCTGGGTCATTGGACCCTCTCTTTCTCCAGGTCGCGGCGGGCCACGGCGATCAGCGCCGTCACCGCCTCCTTGTCGAACCCGGCCTCACCCGCGGTGCGCAGCCACGCCCCAGCCAGGAATCCCATGAGCGCAATTGTTGGTCCGCGCCAGGCGGCGTGCCATGGGCGTGACACCCAGATCCGCAGTGGGCTTAGGCCTACCCGTGCCGGGCAGAACGGCCCGCGATTGGGCGGATCTCGCACGGTAGCCGCGGGCTACCGGCTGCCTGACCGCCCGGGCAGCGGGGCGAAGGGCTCCAGGTCGATCGCGGGCGGCAGGCCCAGCGCCGCCTGCGCGGCCAGCGAGCCGGCCAGCGGGCCCATGGTCAGCCCCGAGGCGCCCAGGCCGGTGGCGACGACCAGCCCGTCCAGCCCGGGCACCGGTCCGAGCAGCGGCCGGATGTCCGGGCCCATCGGGCGGAAGCCGACCCGGGTTTCCAGGTAAGTGCCGTCGGCCAGGCCGGGGGCGACGGCCAGGGCCTGCTCGAGGATCTCGGCCAGGCCGGCCGGGGTGATCCGGTAGTCGAAGCCGGAGCCGGGTTCGCGGGTCGCGCCGGCCACGATCCGGCCGTCGTCGAAGGCCAGCAGGTAGTGGCCGCTGGCGCCGGGCAGCACCACCGGCCACCGGCTGGTGTCGACCTCGCCGAGCGAGATGTGCATGATCTGGCCGCGCTGGGCCTCGACCGGGATCGTCAGCCCAGCCGCCCGCAGGAAGGACCTGGTCCACGCGCCGGTGGCGGCGACGACCGCGTCGCCCTCGATGAGCTCGCCGTCGAGCCGCACCCCGGCGACGCGGCCGCGGTCGCGGGCCAGGTGTGCCTCGCCGTCCCTGACCACGGCGCCCTGCCGGACCGCGGCCCGGGCCAGCGCGGCCGCTAGCTTCCGGCCGTCGACCCGGGCCGCGCCGCCGATGTACACCGCGGCGGCATCGGCCCGCAGCGGCGGGAACAACCGCTGCGCGTCCGCGCCGGACAGTCCGTCCACCTCGCCGATCTCCGGTGCCGCGGCCCGCCGCGCCAGCAGCGCCTGGCGGATCTGCTCCCGGTCTTCTTCCCGCTCGGCCAGAGCGAGCGCTCCGACCTGCCGGTAGCCCACGTCGGTTTCGCCGAGATCGGCCAGGCGGGCGATCAGCGCCGGGTATTCCCGGGCGGCGGCGTAGGCCAGTGCGCACCACGCCGGATCCGCCACCGAAGCCGACCACGGGCAGATGATGCCCGCTCCGGCCGCGGTGGCCTGGCCCGGCTTCGCGGCGTCCACCAGCACCACCTCGGCGCCGAGTGAGCTGGCCGCATACGCGCACGAGGCCCCGGCGATGCCCGACCCGACCACGATCAGCCGCACTAGTCCTCACCCGTACCGTACCCGCGGGACGCGCCGGCAGCAGCGCCTCCGACACCACAGTAACGGCCCGCTGGTCCGGCTCGGCTGTTCCAGATGGCTCAGGGCTGATACGCCGGACCGTTCGGGCAAAAGATCTTTTTTTCCGAACGGCCCGGCCCTCAGCACTCCGCACCTCCGCGCCAGCCCGCCATGGGGGCCCAGGCCCACCTCCGTTCGGGGTCGCAGGCCCATGGCCGCCGCCGGCCGCGGCCGCCAGGATGGGAGCAGGACGGGGGCCTACCTGCGCGAAGGTGTCCGCCTTCCGGCGGTCAAGGACGCCGCCGAGGCGGTGACGGCGCTGATCGCCGCTGCTCGCCACCACATGAGGAAAGAGGGTCCGATGGTTCACGAGGACGACGACGGCGGCACCGCGGCATTGCGGGCCGACCGGCTCGGCCGGCGCTACGGCCGGGTGTGGGGCCGGGTATGGGGACTGCGCGATTGCACGGTTGAGGTGCCGGCCGGCGCGATCGTCGGCCTGATCGGCCCGAACGGCGCGGGCAAGACCACGCTGCTGGAGATGATCATCGGGCTGCTCGAGCCCACCGAAGGGGAGATCTCGGTGTTCGGGACGACCTCACGGGCGCACCCGGCGGCCAGGCTGGCGCGGGTCGGCTACCTCGCCCAGGACCATCCGCTGTACCGCGACTTCAGCGTCGCAGACGTGTTCCACCTGGGCCGGGCGATGAACCCCAGCTGGGATCAAGGGCTGCCGCAGGCGCGGATGGGAGAGCTCGGCATCCCGCTCAAGCGCAAGGTCAAGACCCTGTCCGGCGGCCAGCAGGCACAGGTCGCGCTGACCATGGCGCTGGCCAAGCGCGCACCGCTGCTGGTGCTCGACGAGCCGGTCTCCAGCCTGGACCCGGTCGCCCGGCTGGAGTTCATGCGGGACCTGATGGCCTCGGTCGCCGGCACCGGCCTGACCGTCATCATCGCCTCGCACGTGGTCTCCGAGCTGGAGCGGCTGTGCGACTGGCTGATCGTGCTCACCGGCGGGCAGGTGCAGGTAGCGGGGCCGGCCGATGACCTGCTCGCCGCGCACCGGCTGCTCACCGTCCCCCGCGCGACCCCCGACGCCGAACTGCCCGGGCTCCCCGTCCACCGCACCGACGACGGCGAGCACTCGACCGTGCTGGTCCGTATCGACCCATCCCAGCCGGCGGTGCGGCAACGCCCCGGATGGCAGGCCGGCCCGGCGGGCTTCGAACAGCTCGTCCTGGCCTACCTGCAGCGCCGCCCGCGGACCGCGGCCGGATACGACACCGCCCTGACCGCGACGGAGGTAACGCGATGATCTGGGTCAGCTGGCGGCAGCACCGCAGCCAGGCCATAGCCTGCCTGGGCGTGCTCGCCGCCCTCGCGATCTACGCGATCGTGCTCGGCACCTCGATGCGCACGGCGTTCAGCCACGACGGCCTGCCCGCCTGCCTGGCCCGCAGCCAGGCAACCATCTGCCAGAACGCCGTCCAGGCCTTCACGGGCGAGTTCGGCTCCGCGGTCAACATCGCGTTCTATTCGGTGCTCCTGATCGCTCCCGGGCTGCTCGGCGTCATCATCGGCGCGCCGCTGATCGCCAGCGAACTCGAATACGGCACCTGGCGGCTGGCCTGGAGCCAGACGATCCCGCGGACCCGGTGGCTGGCCGTCAAGCTGGCCCTGGTCACCGGCGGGCTCATCGTGCTCGGCGCGGCGATGACCGCGGTGATCACCTGGTACCGCGCGCCGATGGACCGGCTCACCGGCCATTTCCTGCAGAACATCTACGATTATGAGGGCCTGGTCCTGACCGCCTACATCCTGTGCGCGTTCGGGTTCGGCGTCCTGGCCGGGCTGCTGATCCGCCGCAGCATCCCGGCCATGATCGCCGCGTTCATCCCGTGGCTGGCCATCCGGCTCGGGGTCGAGTTCCTGCTCCGCTCCCGCTTCCTGGCCCCGGTCACGCTCGTCCAGAACTGCGCGGGCCTATGCGTCGAAAGCGGCCAGAACGGCGGCACGGGGATCTCCGCCGTACCGCCGGCTACCGGCCACATCGGGGACTGGGTACTCAGTATCGGCGGCAATGCGCAAGGAACCCAGACCGTGATCACCTACCAGCCCGCCGACCGGTTCTGGATCTTCCAGTCCATCGAGGCCGGCATCTTCGTGGCGCTCACCGCCGCCGCGCTCGGCGCCGCCATCTGGCTGCTGCACCGCCGCGCCGCCTGACCGTCTCAGGAGGGCGTGGTGTTCTCAGCGACCAGGACCGCGTGCACTCGTTGAAGGCCCTGGCGCCGGCGAAGGGTCAGCTCGGCGCCGTTCTGCCGGGCAGGCGAAACCGGTACCTGATCGGCGCACCACTGTGACAGCAAAGACAGCGAGTGACGGTCGTCGCGGTCCAGTGCCAGTAGCAGGGTGGCTGCCCGCTGCGGATGCGCCGGCCAGTGCACGTGCAGCAGGACCACGGACTGCTCATCAGGCTGGGCCACGACGGCGTTCAGGTGAAGTTCGGGCCAGTCGAGCGCCGAGACGGGCGCTGGCACGGAGAGCTTCTCCGCAAGGTCGTTCGCGTCCAGGTTGCCGATATGCACCAGGCGGGCCGTCCAGGCCAGCCCGGCCGCAATGAGCACGGTTACGCTCGCGAGTGCGGCCGCGAGTACCACGTATCGACCCTAACTCGCTGGGAGGTCGAAGGGTAACCGGCAATTCGCAGTCGTTAGGAACGCGTTTGAACCATTGGCGCGCAGCGCCTGGATGCGGTTGACTTTCATCAGAAGATGCTGTCATGGGACCGGTAATGACTTGGACGTACCCGGGGTGGAGCTGATCGCCGCCGACGACGCGGGTGCCCCGCGGCGGCTGGCCGTCAGCGAGGGTAACCAGATGCGCTTGCTGTTGATCGGCGCGCCGGGCGCCGGCAAGGGAACGCAGGCCGAACGCCTGGCCGAGCGGTTCGGCATCACCCACATCTCCAGCGGGGACCTGCTGCGCCAGCACGTCAAAGACCGCACCTCGATCGGGCGGATGGTCACCTCCTACCTCGACCACGGCGACCTGGTCCCCGACGGGGTCGTCATGGACATGCTGCGCAAGCCCGTGGTGGCCGCGGCCCAGGCCGGCGGGTACGTGCTGGACGGGTTCCCGCGCACCGTGGAACAGGCCAGGGCATCGTTCCCGACGGCCCACGCGCTCGGCGTGGAGGTGCAGGCTGCGGTGCACCTCGACGTCGCCCGCGCGGAGCTGAAGCGCCGGCTGCTGGCCCGGCGCCGGGGCTCGGAGGACACCGAAGCCGTCATCGAGCGGCGGCTGCAGGTGTACCTGGACAAGACCGTTCCGTTGCTGGAGTACTACGCGGACCGGGAATGGATGTTCACCGTGGATGGCGCCCAGCCGCCAGACGCCGTGTATGAGGACATCGTCGCCTGCCTGGAAGGCTGGTGGACTTCGCTGCGCGGACCCGGCCAGGCGTCTCGTGCCAGCGGCCGCTGAACCCTCAAAGAAGATCCCGGCGAACCTCCGGGTAGGCCGGCCGCCACACGGCGTCCTGGATGGCCTGGGCCGGGCTCGTGGGATTGAATACGGCGACGCCGTCGGCCACCGCGGCGCGTACGACGGCCTCGGCGAGCATTGCCGACGATGCCCGCAGATCCCGTACCACGGGCAGCAGCGGCGCTCCTGGCCGCGACGCGTCGGCCTGCTCGGCGAGGGTGGCAGCGGCGGCCCGCAGCATGTGGGGGGTCACCCTGGAGGCTCCCGAGACCAGCACGCCAAGGCCGAGGCCCGGGCCGACGAGGAATGAGCCCGCCTGCCGGATCGTGCAGGCGGCGCCATCGTGTCCGGCAGCCCCGGCGGCGCCCCCGGTGGCCACCAGCGCCCGCCCGTCCGACCAGGCGCTGACGTCGGACGGTGCCGCCTCGGTCGTCGAGGCCGGGCCCGGGATCATCAGGATCAGCGGCCGGCTGGTCGCCCGGCACATGGCCTCGATGACCGGCCGGGTGAATGCCCCCTCGACGGCGGAGGTGCCGAGCAGGATCGTCGGTGCCGCCTTGTCAACGGTCTCGGTCAGCCCCGCGGGCGCCGGCGTCCCGGCGAGCCAGATCTGGCTGCGGGCCTGCTCTTCGGTGGCGCCGTCCGCGACCATGGCGTCGCGCAGCTGATCGGTGATCGCGACACCGGTGGCACCGGCGCCGAAGGCGACCACCGTCTGGTACTTCATGGGGATGCCGGTGGCGCGGACGCCGGCGTACACGGCGGCCAGCACGGCCGCCCCGGTTTCCTGCACGTCGCTGAGGACCCGGTAGCCGCGGCCGTAAGCGTGCAGGATCTGCCGCGCGTTTTCCGGGCCGATGGCCTCGAAGTGCAGCAGCGCGGCCGGGAACAGCCTCGACACCGTCTGCACGTATCCCCTGATGAAGGCGTGGTAATCCTGGCCGCGACGCCGGGCCCGCCGACTGCCCAGGTAGAACGGATCGCCGCGCAGGGCCTGGTTGTCAGTGCCGGCATCGAGCGACACGGGGATCATCCGGCAGGGGCGGATACCGCCGGCCGCGGCGTAGATCGCCAGCCTTCCCGCCGCTACACCGATGCCGCCGACGCCCCCGTCACCGGTGCCGGGGATCTGTTCGCCATCGCTGCACACGATGATGTCAACGTCGCCGGCGCCCAGGCCGAGGGTGGCAAAGGACTTCTCGACGTCGCCGGGCCGGTCGATCGACAGGTAGATCCCGTCCGGGCTGCAGTACTGCGGAGCGGACGGCCCCATCCCGTCGCCGGCCAGCGGATCAGCGACAATGGGCAGCAGCTCGGCCGGGTGGCCAGACAGCACCGTGAAATAGAGCGTCTCGTTGCGGTCGTGGAGGTGCTCCAGATAAAGCTTCCTGGCGCCGCCGGCCGGCATGGCCCGGAGCTGGCCGTAAGCACGTTCTGCCTGCTGGTCAAGCGTCAGCACCGCCCGAGGCAGCCGGCCGGTGAGGCCCAGCTCGGCGCGTTCCCGTACGGAGAACGCGACTCCGCGGTTGCGGACCCGGTCGTTCAGGATCGGATGGGTACGAGGCGTCGTCGCCTCATGGTCAGTCACGACGTCAGTCTGCTCAGCGGAGGCGATCTGGTCCTCAGTAGTCCCTACTGATTTCGGCGGGTAGGCGCGGCGGGCGCCCAATTCGGCCCGTCTAAACTTGATGAGTGGACGGGTGGCCGCTGGTCGGCCGGGACAAAGAGCTCACCAAGCTTGCTGGCGCCGTGGCCGATCGGCGGGGAGCGGTCATCATGGGCGCGTCCGGGGTGGGCAAGACGACCCTGGCGTTGAGATACCTCGAGCTGGCCAGGAAACAGGGGATGGCCGTCGCGCGGGCGAGCGCTACCCGCGCGTCGCAGGCGCTGCCGTTCGGGGCGCTGGCGCCCGTCCTGCCGCCCGACCCGGACGGCGATGACCTCGGCCGGGACAACCAGACTGAGTTGCTTCGGCGCTACGGCCGGGCGGTGGCCGATACGGCCCGGGGGCGCCCGCTCGTGGTGTTCGTCGACGACGCGCATCTGCTGGATGGCGGGTCGGCGACGCTGGTGCACCAGCTGGCCCTGACCGGGCGGGCGACCGTGCTGCTCACCGTGCAGTCGGGTCAGACGGTGCCGGACCCGGTGGTGGCCTTGTGGAAGGACGCCCTGGCCGAGCGGATCGAGGTAGCCGTACTCCCGGACGCGGCCATCGAGGAACTGCTGGTCACGGTGCTAGGCGGCCCGGTGGACACGGCGTCACTGCGTCAGCTGGCCGATCACTGCCGGGGCAATCCGATGGTCCTGCGCGAGCTGGTCATCGGGGCGCTGGACAGCGGTGCGCTGGCCGCCGACGGCGGCATCTGGCGGCTGCGCAGTGAGCTGCGGCTCACCGCCCGCCTGGTCGAGCTGGTCGCGCTGCGCCTAGGGAACCTCACCGATGCCGAACGGGCCGTGCTAGAGCTGGCCGCCGTCGGCGAGCCGCTCGGCCAGGCCGAGCTCGCCCGGCTGGCCGACCCCCGCTCCGTCGAGACGCTCGAGCGTAAGGGCCTGATCACCAGCCGGGTGGACGATCGGCGGGTCCAGGTATGGCTGGCCCATCCCGTCATCGGTGACGTGGTGCGGGTGGGGGTCAGCGCGCTGCGGGAGCGGGCCCTGACCCGGTCGCTGGCCGAAGTGATCGAGACGACCGGCGCGCGGCGCCGGGAAGACACCCTGCGGCTGGCGTCGCTGCGTCTCGCGGGCGGCGGCGGCAGCGCCAGCCTCCTGCAGGCCGGAGCGATCGCCGCCCGGGCCCGCCACGACCATCCCCTGGCCGAGCAGCTGGCCCGCGCGGCCCTCGCCGAGGGCGCCGGCTTCGGCGCGCGCTTCGTAGCCGCGGAGGCCGCGCACTTCCAGGGCAGGCCGGCCCAGGCCCAACGCGAGCTGGCCGCGCTGGCCGCGGACGCGGCCAGTGACCCCGAGCGGGCCCGCGTCGCCCTGCTCCGCTTCGACAACGCCTTCTTCCTTCAGGGCCGGGTACCCGACCTGCGGCTGCTCGATGATGTGGCCGGTGCCATCGCCGACCCCCTCTGGCGCGACCAGCTGCTCGATCGGCGCTCGTTTGTCATGAGCTTTAGCCGCGGGCCGCGCGCCGTGGTGGAAACCGCGGCGACCTCGCTCAGGCACCCCGGGTCAGATCCGCTCACCGCCGCGCACCTGATACTGATGTACAACTTGTCCCGGCTCGGGCGTCTCGACGAGGTCACCCGGCTGCTCAGCGCGCACCCCACCAGCGCGGCGGTCCCGGCACCCGACCAATCGTGGGTGCTGTGGTCCCTGTTCAGCCTGCGCGTCACCACCCTGACCTGGGCAGGCCGTCTGCACGAGGCCGAGGAACTCTTGACCCGCGCCCAGGGCGTGGTCATCGACCAGCCAGCCGCCGAGGCCAGCGCCTTCGTGGCCCACCGGCTCGCTTCTCTGCACCTCGAGCAAGGCCGGCTGATGAGCGCCTTCCGCCGGGCCAGCGAGTCCTACACCCTCTTCCAGCAGCTCGGGCGCGCGTTCGCCGCCCAGTTGCCCTATACCGACGCTGCTCAGGCGCTGGCCCAGGCCGGGCAGGCCGACCGGGCCGCCAGGACGCTCGCCGCTCTCGACGCCCTCGGCGTTCCGGCGATGATGATCAACGAGACCGAGGTGCTGCAGGCCCGGGCCTGGACGGCGGCCGCCGCCGGTGACCTCCCCGCCGCCCGGCAGCGGCTCGAGATGGCGGCCGACCTTGGCGAGGAGATCGGTGATCTGATCGGCGCCGTCAGCGCGCTGCACGGCCTGGCCCGCCTCGGGCATGCCCGCCAGGTGTCGGCCCGGCTGGCCGCTCTGGCCACCCAGGTCGACGGCGACCTGGCGGCCGCCCGCGCCGCCTACGCCAGCGCCCTCGCCGCCCGGGACGGCGAGGTTCTCGGGAAGGTCGCCGATGACTTCGAGGACCTCGGCACCATCCTCTACGCCGCGGAAGCCAGCGCCGAGGCCGCCGTCCTGCTGCGCCACGCCGGAGAGACTCGCCGGGCCGCTGCCGCCGAGCAGCGGGCCGCGCGGCTGCTGGCCCGCTGCGAAGGGGCCGCCACGCCGCCGGTCAGGGTCATC
>Ga0210401_10005741_pt1 | contig 12712 bp, 8 predicted proteins | sample IncBWH32MmetaG_FD_150866 | JGI IMG/M metagenome (GOLD analysis project Ga0210401, IMG submission 150866) | Forest soil microbial communities from Barre Woods Harvard Forest LTER site, Petersham, Massachusetts, United States - Inc-BW-H-32-M | ecosystem: Environmental > Terrestrial > Soil >... | reverse complement strand
TCCCGCCGCCTTTACTCAGCCTTGTGTCTTGGGGGCGAGTGGTCCGATCGCTGGAAGTCCTGCGGGTTGCGTGCCTGAAACGGGCCTCGATATTCTCGGAGGTCCGGGGCGCACCACGGTGTCGGGTCCGGGATTCCACCGGTTAGATTTGTCGGTGTTCAAGGACTTTCAACTAAGCGAACGCTTCAAGCTTCAATTCCGAACGGAGATGTTCAACATCTTCAATCATCCGAACTTCAACGCACCCGGCTTCGGCGGAAACGGAGTGGTTGCGATTGGTGGATCGGGCAATTTCACCAGCAGCAACTTCGGCCAGATCGGATCGACTCGTGACGCACCGTATGATCCAAGGCAGATTCAGCTGGCTCTGAAGTTGTACTTCTAGCTTTGCACGATTTTCGAGGGGAGGCCGTTGTCCACGGCCTCCTCTCGATCTCTCGTAATCGCAATTTCTTCGTCAACCCACTGCGCCAAACGCAGTGATAACATCTTGGCCGTGTGCGCAAGATCTCGGTTCAACGGGCTCGTGTTCCTCGTTCTCCTCACGTGTGCCCGAATCTGCGCCGAGGAGCAGCCGTCGAGCGAACAGCTGGATCACGATTTTCAGGCAGCCGTCGCGCAATATAACTCCGGAAAATTCGCCGAAGCCGCCTTGCGGCTGGAACATCTGGCGCGTGAAGTTCCCGATAGCTTCGAAGTGCACGAACTGCTGGGGATGGTGTATTCAGCGGAGTCGCGCGATGAAAAGGCGAGTGAACATCTCGAACGCGCGGTTCGCTTAAAACCCGATTCCACCGCGGCACGAACGAACCTGGCAACAAATTATGCGCGCCTCGGGAAACTTGATCTGGCCGAGAAGGAGTTCAAGAAGGCGGTAGAACTCGAACCGCAAAACTTTGACACGAATCACAATCTGGGAGAGCTGTACGTACGATCCAACAAGATCACGGCGGCCGTGCCCTATCTCGAGAAAGCACAGCATGTTGAACCAGCTTCCTATGACAACGGCTACGATCTGACGCTGGCGTACGTCGAGACGGGCCGGCTGGCGGAGGCGCGAGCCAGTATTCACGATCTCCTCAAAGTGAAGAACACTGCGGAGTTGCACAACCTGCTGGGCGAGATCGAGGAAAAGGACGGGCAATTCGTGACGGCCGCGACTGAGTACGAGGCGGCGGCGCACCAGGATCCAAGCGAGAGCAATCTGTTTGACTGGGGTAGCGAGTTGCTATTGCACCGAACGCTCGACCCGGCCGTCGAAGTATTTCAGCAGGCCAGTCAGCGATACCCGAATTCGCCGCGTCTGACAATAGGTCTGGGGGTAGCGCTGTACTCTCGCGGCAACTACGACGATGCCGTGAAGGCGCTGCTGAAGGGAGCGGACCTCGACCCGTCGGACGCCCGCTGCTACATGTTTCTCTCCAAGGCCTACGATAGCTCGCCGAACCAGGCGGACGAGGTCATTCGCCGATTTAAGCGGTTCACCGAGTTGCAGCCCTCCAATGCGCGAGCCTTCTACTACTACGCAATGAGTATGTGGAAGGGAAAGCGGGCTCAAGATCCGGACCTGGATCTTGGGCAAATCGAGGCCCTTCTGAAGAAGGCGATCACCCTGGATCCGAAGCTGGCAGAGGCGCACCTGCAGATGGGAAATCTGTATTCAGATCAAGGTAAGTATGCCGACGCGGTGCCAGAATATTCCCGCGCTTTGGAGCTGAATTCTGACTTGGCGGACGGCTATTACCGACTGGGGCAGGCTTACGTACATACGGGCCAGAAAGATCGAGCCCAGCAGCAATTCGAAACGTACCAGAAGCTGCGCGCCCAGCACATGGCAGATCTCGATAAGCAAAGGGCGGAGATTCGGCAGTTCGTCTATTCATCAAAGGAATCGTCATCGGCCAGGCCATGATGGACGAATACTCCGTTTAGACAGCGAAGCGACGTTGTGCTGCTTCGCATGGTTCGAGGTTCTGACGGGCGAGATTCTGGCGGCATGGCACTCTACAACCAGTCCGGTTTGCTCGATGTGAGCCAGCGCGTCGCTCGCAGCCGCCGAGATTTTCTGAGAACGGCGGCAGGAATGGCTCTGGGGAGCGCTCTGTTGCCCTCTGGCGCGCTTGCGCGCTCCGCAACGACCCGGGCTAAGCGCAAAGTGATCGTCATCACCTTTGGCGGCGGAGCGCGCGACCAGGAGACCTTCGCGCCAGAAGGACAAGAGAACATCCCTCACCTCATGCGCGAGTTATTGCCCCGCTCAACCTTTTTCACGCAGGTGGTGAATCGGGGAATTCTGGGCCATTACGTGGCGACCGCGAGCCTGGCCACGGGGGTTTACGAGACGATTAACAATTTTGCTTCGCTGCCCCCCGAACACCCGACGGTGTTTGAGTATTTTCGTAGGGACCTTCGGCGTCCACCTTCCGACGCCTGGGTGGTAGCGCCCAGTAATGGGTTCAACCACATTGGCGAAAGTAATCACCGGTCGTACGGGCCAGGCGCCGGAGCCAGGGTAATCCTCCCCAAGCATCTTCTGGCCGCGGCGTCTCACGGACACACGGACTACGAACACCTCTTGCGGGATAACTACGAGACACCGTATTACGCGCCTGCATTGCAGGGCGGGGAATTCGAGTTGCGCCAGCTTGAGGACATCCTGAAGGTGTCGGTCGACGACTTCCGAGGACATGCGCGGACTTTGTCGAGCCCCGACGAGCTTTCCGTCTACATCGTTCGGCAATTGATGCGGCAGGTGGCGCCCAGCCTGCTATGGATCACGATGCACGATATCGATGTCGCACACGCGGGCGCCTACTCTCTTTATATCGAGGGCATCCAGCGGACGGATCGTCTCTGCGCCGAAGTTTGGAATGCGATCCAGAAAGAGCCGGAATACGCCGGCAAAACGACGCTGTTTATTTTGCCGGATTTCGGGCGGGATTCGGACGAAGATGCCGGAGGCAATGGTTTTCAGCACCACCGGACGGGAGATGCGCTGTCCCGTACAACATGGATGCTGGCCCTCGGGGCGGGCGTTCGCGAGGGCGTGGTGTATGACCGTCCGATCGATTCGACCGATCTGGTGCCGACCTTAGGATCGATGCTCGATTTTTCGACCTCACTCGCGCAAGGCAAGCCGATCCAGGAATTGGTTTAACGAATGCAGCCGCGAGATCTCAAGCCGGAGAACTTTAAGGCGTACCCGCCCGAGGCGAGGAAGCTTGCGACCGAGTATGCCGGATCACTGCAACGTCTTCCGCTGAGTTTCTTGCCGAGTCTTCTCCGCGAAGTGATTGATTACGATTTCAAATTTCCCGCCGAGCGCAAATCTCTGGAGAGAGAACTCGGCAACTGGAACGCGCTGCCAGAAGAAAAAGGAAAAGAGTGGGTGAGCGGATTTGCGCAGATCTCGTTGTCGCCGCAATTGGAGCAGTTCGACTGGGTCAACCAGCCCGCACAATTCGTTGAGCAACTGTCCGCTTATTTGTGGACGACTCATCAGATGGATGCTTTTCGCAAGGCGGCGTTGGACTATGGCGATCGTTTGCAGGCCGCCGTGCCGCCGGAAGCGCCGCCAACGACCAGGCTTGGAATTACAGTGATCGGTCAAAAAGCCGAGGCGCACGACCGGCCTCTTTTTCGAAGGCTTCGACCCCAGGGGGCATATTTCAGTCGAATCAGACCGGAAAACGGGATACGTGATTTGCTCGACGCGGTCGGCGAACGAGCGAAGGCTCATCCCGTGCCGTATGGCCACTGGTATATCGACGGTGGAACTGCTGTGCAGCATGATTCGGTGCTTACGTCCGTTTCCTACCAGGGATTGGAGCCGACACGAGCGGCAATCTTGCGCAGAGTTCGGGCCGAGAAAGATAAGCCGGGGATGGGTCCGGAAGCATTGCGAACACTGCTGGCACAAATGGGTCCGGCAGAACTGGGTTTCGCCAAGGGAGTCGATCCGGTGATGGAGCGCTTTCAATTGAAGCTTTTCACCGAAGGGTCGGGTACGCAGGTGTTCAGCACGACCTTTGCACAATGGGCCGCTCGCGAAGCATTGCGGCGCGCCCAACCATGCACTCTCCTGGTACGCTTCGCGCCACGCGCGAAACCGATGAATGATCTGCTGAGTGTGAGCCAGGACCAGGCCGAAATGGACCCCGTGGGCGCCTTGATCGACGCGGATTTTGGGGCCTACTACAACTGGCTGAACCAGCAACGTCTACCGGGCGCGGACAAGGCGTCTTTTCTGGTGTGGTTCGAGGACCATAACGAGGCGCTGGCGATCGGACCAGGAATGCCGAGAGGAACCGAATCGACGAGCGCTGCCAGCTTGAAAGAAGTGCTGTCGTGGATCACGTAGAGAGTGGCGCGGGGCGCGCTCTCTCAGCATGGGGTTCTTATATTAACTATAAGATAATTTACGATAGGATGACTTATAGGCCTCTCGCGCAAGCCCAAGTGACTTTCCACCATCACCCAGCCCACGAAAATGCAACAGTGGGCTCCAGAACGCGATTAAATGGCATACCACACGAATTCGCTCACGCGATTTTCAATCAGTTACGGCGGCAACGAGCTTTCAATAACTTAGCTACGAGTGAATCACATTGAGATTCTTTGTCGCTCACACAGCGATCAGGGATGGATTCGGGCCGCCCATCCTCCGCCGGGAGCCAGTTTGAGCTTCACCTTTGTTGATGTATTTACCGAACTCTTCGCTTGCCGGTAGTCGCTGCCGAAGCGATCAGCATTCACACCGTCTTGATAGGCCTCCATCGAATAGCTGCCATCCGGGAGGAATGACAGGTCGATATTAAGCTCGCGAGGCGTCCAGTTCGTCATTGCGCCGACGTACCAGTCCCGCCCGTTTCTGCGCGCGACCACAACATACTCGGCAATCTTGCCATCGAGAACGCGGGTTTCGTCCCATTCGCTCGGCACCGGCCCCAGGAACTCCATCATCTCGGGCTCTCGCAGATAATTGGAGGGGCTGTCAGAGAGCATCTGCAGCGGGCTTTCAAACACTACGTACATGGCCAATTGGTGGCAGCGGGTACCCAGGCTCATCGGTCGATCGTGGATCGGCCGAAAGCTGATCTTCTGCGCGTTGAGCATGGCGCCAGGAGTGAAATCCATCGGACCCAGAAACATTCGCGTGAACGGAAGGGTGACGTCGTGCAGAGGATCGGTCTCTGCGCTCCACTTGTCCCATTCGAGGCCACGCACGCCTTCGGTGCTGATGAGGTTCGGCCAGGTACGCGTCATCACGGCCGGCTTCTGATCGCCGTGAAAATCGACCAACATTTTGCGCTTGGCAGTCTCGTAGCTGAGCTTGTTGTAGAAATTGATCAGCAACTGATCGCTGCGCTGCATGAAATCAACTTTGATTCCCTGGACGCCCCATTTGGCAAACTGGTTGAGGGCGGGCTCCATCTGATTTGCGAGAGTTTTCCAAACGACCCAAAGGATAACGCCGACGTTTTTTTGTTTCCCGTAGGCGATCAGTTCTTCCATGTTGATCTCGGGGACGACCTCGAGGACGTTTCCAAGCTTGTACCAGCCCTCGTCCAGAATGATGTACGGGATGCCGTACTTGGCCGCGAAATCAATGTAGTACTTGTAGGTTTCCGTGTTGACGCCAGATTTAAAGTCGACGCCGTAGACATTGTTGGCGTTCCACCAATCCCAGGCGACTTTACCCGGTTTGATCCAGGACGTGTCCTGGACCTGCGATGGTTTTTCGAGCAGCCAGACCAATTGATTGGTGAGCAGGTCTCCGTCTTTCTCGGCAATCCCAATGACACGCCACGGATAGGTGCGAGTTCCTTTTGTGACGGCGATGTAATCGGCGGCTTCTGTCACCTTGAAGTCGCGATCTTTTTCGAGTTGTTCCTTCAGAGGATAGGGTGGGAAGGTGGCAGCCAACGCGTTGCCACTGGTGCCGTGCAGCCACAGGCCGGGATACTCTTCCAGATCGGACTCGGCGATCGCGACCTTCGCGCCGTCTCCAACGTCCACCACTGCTGGAAGACTGGCAAGCGCAGCAGGAGCAAGCTCACTCATTTGGTGAGGCAGGTATTTGCGTTCGTTGTGTGAAAAGAAGCTCTCTTCCTGCGGATAGTAGACCGTGTGATCGCCGGCAAATGAGAAGACTCCCTCTTCGCTAGAGACGTGCACTTCGGTCTGCGGAAGACTTGTTTCGAATCGATACGCGACGCCCTCGTTGTACGCGCGGAATACAACCGAATAGCCGCCGTCGAGTTCAAGTCGGGACTCGTTATAGTTCTCGCGAATCTTGGCGAACTTCTGCCGCACCACAGGTTCAAGGACTTTCTCGGAGCTCTGCTGTTTGGTGCGGAGCACCTTCGGATTTGCACCGAGCGTTTTGTGCTCGACGTCCAAAGACATTTGGGAGTCTTGCAGTATTGGCTTGCCTTTGTAGAGGACGTCGTACTTGATGCGGTCGGTGGCGCGAACCTTCACCTCGATCCTCCCATCGGGAGATCGCAGGCTGTAGCTCGTCTGGGCAGATCCGTGAGCGATGAGCAAAATCATCATCCCCAATAACACAGAGCATCGAGAAGAGAGTCCATTCACGAAATCATGCCTCCAGAACTTTGAATTTGCGTAATTCATTCTGACCGCAGCTAAGCACTTGCCCGAAGACTGCCTACTATTTCCTGGAAGAGCGATCCTGGTTTGACGACACCATGGCGCGAACGGCGCCGGTGGAAATGCCACCGTCGACCAATAAAGTTTGGCCAGTGATGTAGCGGCTGGACTCCGCCGCGAGAAAAACGACAGCCGACTCCAGATCTTCTGGCATCCCCGGGCGCTTGATCGGAATGCGATCAGAGAGGTAGTCGACCCACTCCCGGCGCTCGTAGAGAACCTCATTCTGCTCGGTACGAAACCAGCCGGGAGCCAGGCAATTCACGGTGATGCCGTAGGGACCCCAATCGTCGGCCAGGCTCATCGTGAGTTGGCGGATACCACCGCGGCTCGCCCCGTAAGGGCCGAGGCCAGCGTATCCTGCCACGCTCGTTACCGAGCCTATATTGATGATGCGGCCGTAGCGGCGCTCGATCATGCCTCGTGCGACGGCCTGCGCGACGAAGAAGCTGCCGCGAAGATTGGTGTCGAGAATCAGGTTCCAGTCGTCCCAGGTCACATCGAGGGCGGGCTTGCGAACATTGCATCCGGCGTTGTTGACGAGGATGTCGATCTGCCCGAATTCTTCGATGGCCCGGTTGGCCATCCGCTGAATACTTTCAAAATTACGCACGTCGAGTTCGAGCGAAAGAGTCCGCCGGCCCAATTGGCGAATCTCGGATTCGAAGTCTGAGAGTGCCGCTGAGTTACGGCTCGTGAGCACCAGGTCGGCGCCAGCCCTCGCAAGGGCGCGCGCGAAGATTTGACCGAGGCCGCGGCTTGTCCCGGTTACGAGTGCCACACGCCCACTGAGATCGAAAAGTTTGTCAGTCACGCGCACTTCCCGGCTTCAAAACAACTTTCATGAGATTTGGTTCGCGCGCATACAGGCGCTCGAACCATTGGGGACCTTCCTCGAGCGGTGCGATGGCGCTGATCAGTGGTTTCACCCGCATCGAGCCTTTCGCCATTAACTCGATGGCGCGAGGATATTCGCCCGCCGAAGCACATGATCCTTGCAACCGGATTTGTCGTGTGACGACCAGCTGCAGAGGCAGTGTGATTTCAGGAGAGACATTCCCGACCAGAACGACCGTCCCGCCTTTTCTGACGCTTTTGATCGCGACCCCGATAGCATCAGTGTTGCCGACGGCTTCAACGGCAACATCCACCCCGGTTCCGCCTGTAAGTGCCATCAGTTTTGCGAGCGGAGCTGAATCCGCCAGAATCACTTCGTTCGCACCAAGTTCGGCCGCCAACTTCAAACGCGAGGCGTCGATATCAGTAATGAACACGCGGTTGCATCCCGCGGCTCGAAGCGCCTGCAAAACAAGCAGCCCGATCGTGCCCGCTCCAACCACCAGCGCACTGCTGTCCGGAGCGATTGTCGCCAGTGAAACGGCGTGCATCGCTACAGCGACGGCTTCGAGCATGGAGGCCGCGGCGAAGGAAACGGAGTCGGGCAATCGATAAACGACACGAGCTGGAACCGCAACATACTCCGCGAAGGCACCAGCTCGGCGGTATTCATTGCACGAGACACCAAGGACCTGGCGGTGATCGCAGAGGTTGACATCGCCTCGCCTGCAGTTGAGGCACTTGCCGCAGTAGATTGTGGAGTCGAAGGTGACTCGGTCCCCTTTACCGAATCCGCTTACCGCTGAGCCAAGCGCCGCGATCGTTCCCGCTGCCTCGTGCCCCATGACCACGGGCGGAATGCGGCGCCCCGAGGACCCATCGTAGCCATGCACATCGCTACCGCAGATCCCACAGGCTTCTACCTGGATCAAGACTTCGTCGTCGCCCACAGGGGGGAGCGCCAATTCCGCAAGTTCAAGGTGTCGATATTTTGAAAGCAGTAGAGCTCGCATCGTCTCATCCGTCCGTCGCCGGCTAAATTCGAAAGCGCTTGCGCAGCCGCATACGCTTACCCCTCAGAAGAAAGGGACCGCAGCCGTTCCGCCGCAATCTCGGGTGTGATATCCCGTTGAGGCGTGCCAAGCATTTCAAATCCAACCATAAATTTCCGCACTGTTGCCGAGCGGAGCAAAGGCGGATAAAAATGCGCGTGAAAGTGCCATTCGGGGTGCGTGTTTTTGTCGGTGGGAGCTTGATGGAAACCCATCGAGTACGGAAAGGGCACATCGAAGACGCGATCATACGCCGAGGTTACGTGTTTCAGCACACCACTCAGATCGGATACTTCTTCTGTAGAGAGATCGACCAGAGAGGCCAAGTGCCTGCGACTGCAGATCAGAAGCTCAAACGGCCACACTGCCCAGAAAGGCACCATTGCCGTGAAGCCCGAGTTTTCATAGACGATTCGTTCCCCTTGCTTGTGTTCGAGAGTTAAGTAATCGCAAAGCAAGCAAGAGGATTCTTTCTGCAGGTAATCGCTCTGTGCAGCCAGTTCCCGCGCGGGCGCCTCCGGTATCGAATGTGTCGCCCAGATCTGACAATGCGGGTGTGGATTGCTCGCGCCCATCATCGCGCCCCGATTCTCGAAAATCTGAACGTGATTGATGTCGGGTAGCGCGCCAAGCTCCTGAAATTGCCGTGTCCAGGTGCGTACGACCGTCGCAATGTCTCGCACATCCATGGTCGACAGGGTGAGATCATGCCGCGGAGAAAAGCACATCACGCGACAGCTCCCGGGCTCTGCCTCAGCAACCACCAACCCTTTCCCTTCAAGATCGATCCTGCCGGGAGCGGTCCCGGGCTTGAGTGCAGCAAAGTCGTTATCGAAAACAAACGTATTCTTGTATTTGGGATTGTGAACTCCTCCCGCGCGGGCGTTTCCCGGACAGAGATAACAAGTTGGATCGTATTCTGGTTGGTGCTCGAGCGGGATCTTCTCGACCGCCCCCTGCCAGGGTCGCAAAGCGCGGTGCGGAGATACCAAAACCCACTCACGGATCAGGGGATTGAACCGTCGATGCGGGTCTTGGGTCAGTTCCAAAGGGTCGTCCTCTCAAGCGGTCGCAGTTTGCTGTCCGTCCAGGCGTCGTCTTTCGATACCGCAAGAAAGGCTGTGCTCCTGTAAACGTTTATTGACATCGGCGTACTGACGCCTTATGGTTTGGTCAATTGTAAGCGATTACATGTTACAGGCAAGGCCTCTTTCTGAAGACTAGTCGGCCAACAGATTCCGATTCTGCCTACGCCAAACCAGCTATGCGTGGGCCTGCGCCAGGGGGTTCCGCGAGGGTGAGCAAGGCAGAGTTGACGCGACGATTCGAGTCGGAGTTCGGCACGCGGCCGAAGGTCTTCGCCGCTCCCGGCCGCGTCAACCTCATTGGTGAGCATACTGATTACAACGATGGGTTTGTCCTCCCTTGCGCCATCGGATTCATGACTCGAGTTGCGATCAGCCCGCGCGATGATCGAAAAATCGCTCTTCTGTCGGATGGCTTTACCGATCGCTTTGAGTTTGATCTCGAGAGACTTCCTCAAACCCGCTTGGGAGCATGGTGTGACTACGTGTTGGGCGTCGCCGTAACCCTGCAAAACGTGGAGCCCATTGCCAGTGGCGCCAACGTGATGGTGCATGGCGAAGTTCCCATTGGAGCAGGTCTGAGTTCGTCGGCCGCAGTCGAAGTAGCCAGCGCACTTGCCTTCATGAGTCTGAACGGAACAACGTTTCCGATGCCGCAAGTCGCGAGACTCTGCCAACGAGCGGAAAACAGTTTCGTGGGCGCCCGGGTCGGCATCATGGATCAATTCGTCTCGTGCCTTGGAAAGGCCGGCCATGCCCTGCGGCTGGACTGCCGCTCGCTTGACTTCGGACTGGTTCCCATTCCCGCCAGTGTGCGCCTGGTGATTTGCAATACGATGGTGAAGCACGAGCTCTCCGGCGGCGAGTACAACCGCAGGCGGGAAGAGTGTGATGAAGGCGTGCGGAGGCTAAAAAGCTGGTACCCGGGTATTCGCGCTCTGCGTGACGTCTCTCTGGAGCAGTTTGAAGAACACGCAGCTGAGCTTCCTTCGATCATTCGAAATCGCTGCCGCCATGTGATTGCCGAGAATCGGCGAGTGCTTGAGGGCAGCCAAGCGCTCGGCGCAGGAGACCTTGCGCTATTTGGGGATCTTATGCGCGCATCTCACGCAAGCCTGCGCGATCTTTTTGAAGTGAGCTGTGAGGAACTCGACATTATGGTTGAGAGTGCGGAGGGCTTGCCTGGATTTTGGGGTGGCCGAATGACTGGTGGCGGATTTGGCGGTTGCACGGTCAACCTCGTTGATGAAGATCAGGCCAATGCTTTCGTCGCCGAGATCAAGAAGCGATACCAAGAGAGAACGAGCATTCAGCCCGATGTTTATGTTTGTGCCGCAGCCGATGGAGCGAGCGCCGAACTAGCCTCCCGTTGATGTTCCTGCCGGTCCCACCCTTGTTTCCAGTTTCCGATCTTCAAGATTTGGAATCGCCGCGAAACATGCCAGTGTCATTGTGTCTCTGCAGGCAGCCGGGTTGTGCTCGAAACATGGCTTCAGGCAGAATAGAGGGCCCTTTCATTTCCCTGACAAGAGAGCCTCTATGCATCTGCTTCGGTTCGCGCTGTTGATCGTTTCGATTGCGGTATGTGGATTGATTCTGGTGGTGGCTCTCTCGGCCAGCGATGAGGGTTCGATGAGCCGGCTGACTTATCCGCAAGCGAAAACTGTGGATCAGATGGATGACTATCACGGCGTCAAAGTGGCAGACCCCTATCGTTGGCTGGAAGATACCGATTCCAGCGACACTCACGCGTGGGTTGAAGCGGAGAACAAAGTCACGTTCAGCTATCTGGAACAGATTCCTTATCGCAAGGCGATCCACGAGCGGCTCACCAAGCTCTGGAACTACGAGCGTTTCGGAGTGCCTGAGAAGCAGGGCTCCCGTTATTTCTATCAACACAATACCGGCCTGCAAAATCAGAGCGTTCTGTATGTAGCCGAGTCATTAAATGCAGAGCCCCGCGTGCTGCTCGATCCAAATACTCTCTCGTCAGACGGCACTGTGGCGCTGGTCGGACACGCAGTCTCGGATGACGGGAAGCTACTGGCTTATGGAACATCAGCTTCCGGATCGGATTGGATGGAATGGCGTGTGCGCGATGTCGATAGCGGGAAAGACATGGCCGATGTCATCAAATGGGTGAAATTTTCGGGAGCGTCGTGGACCAAGGACGGGAAGAGTTTCTACTACAGCCGATACGATGAGCCGAAGCAAGGCGCGCCGCTTCGCGACGCGAATTATTTCCAGAAACTCTATGTTCATCACCTGGGTACGGAGCAGTCGGAAGACCAGTTGGTTTACGAGCGCCCGGATAACAAAGAGCTCGGATTTGCAGGCCAGGTCACCGATGACGGCCACTACCTGGTGATCACGGTGTGGCAAGGAACGTCGCCGAAGAACCGGCTCTACTATAAAGATCTGACCAAGCCGAACGCGGATGTTGTGAAGCTCCTCGACGATTTCGACGCGGAATATCAGTTCGTCGACAACGATGGTGGCGTCTTCTGGATCAAGACGGACCTCGATGCGCCTCGGGGAAAGCTCATCGCAATCGATACGCAGCATCCTGAACGGTCGAATTGGAAGACGATCGTTCCGCAAGGAAAAGACAAATTAAACGCGGCGAACGTCGTGAACAATCTGTTCGTTCTCGCGTACCTGCGAGATGCGAAGACGGAAGTTCGGGTTCACGATTTGCAAGGAAAGTTTCTCCGCAATGTGGACCTTCCCGGAATCGGCACTGCGGAGGGTTTTGCCGGCAAGCGCAAGGACAAAGAAACCTTCTACGCGTTCACCAGCTTCATTGTCCCGACCAGTATTTATCGATACGAACTGGAAACGGGCAAGAGTTCGGTGTTTCGCCAACCGAAGGTCGATTTCGACCCCAGCCAATATGAGACTGAGCAGGTCTTCTATACGAGCAAAGACGGCACGCGTATCCCGATGTTTCTTACGCACAAGAAGGGACTGAAGAAAGACGGGCAGAATCCCGTGCTTTTGTATGCCTATGGTGGATTTAACATTTCGCTGACGCCGGCCTTCTCGGTGCCGAATCTTGTTTGGCTG
>Ga0210401_10005740_pt1 | contig 12717 bp, 11 predicted proteins | sample IncBWH32MmetaG_FD_150866 | JGI IMG/M metagenome (GOLD analysis project Ga0210401, IMG submission 150866) | Forest soil microbial communities from Barre Woods Harvard Forest LTER site, Petersham, Massachusetts, United States - Inc-BW-H-32-M | ecosystem: Environmental > Terrestrial > Soil >... | reverse complement strand
TATTTCGCAACCAGACGCTCGACGATTTCATCGGCTGTTCGTCCGGCATTTGAATAAAAGATCTGAATTCCTCCCGGTTCCTCGATCTTATTTACCATGGCACCTTTCCCGTCAAAGACGACGACTACATGAGTCCCGGATACATCCTGGTAGGCGGTCAATGTCTTGACTAAGCTTTCTCGTGCTATCGCCGTGTTGCGCTGATGCAATGCGAGCAAATCCGGCCACGAAAAGATGATGCTATGGCCGTCGACGATCAGGAAATGCTCGGACACAGGTGGAAATTACCCGGTGTGAGCGGTCGAAGACAGACGAAAAGCAGGGTTGGGAGAAAACCTCGGAGCGGATTAGTACTGCCACACCAACGAAGTCGATCGCGCCGGGTTTGAGGTGTCCCGGGCGGGGATTTTCGGTGATTCGCTTGAGCCCGGATCGTCGATATTTTCAGGCGCGTGGTGAGCAATGCATTCTCCACAACGAGGCTCAAATCCGGCGCGACTTAGCTTTTGCAGATTGCGACGACCTGCGAGCGCCGAGATTTTCGCGCTGCCGTATGATCATCGCCCCAAAATTTGCTCGGCTGGGATCCCGCGCAGTTCGTAAACACGCAAAATGGTTTCTTCAATCAGGTTATTGGGGCAGGAAGCCCCGGCAGTGATTCCGATGACCGAGGGGCCGGTTGGTAACCAGTCGTCCGTTGTAGTCTCGGACTTCTGGTGAAGATCGAAATGAGTGATCCGATTGGCGCTTTCGAGCTTGTTTGCCCCTCGGACAAAGTAGGTCGGAAGCTCCGCCTCGCCCATCTCCGCCAGATGGGAAGTGTTTGAGCTATTGTACCCACCCACCACTAAGAGCAGATCCATCTTTTCTTTTAGGAGCACTCGCAACGCATCCTGCCGTTCCTGCGTGGCTCCGCAGATGGTGTCAAAGAAACGGAAGTTCTTAGCTCCCAGCTCGGGTCCATCCCTGTCGATTATGGCCGCTTGAACCCGTCGTTGCACCTCTTCGGTCTCGCCCCGCAACATGGTCGTCTGGTTGGCCACTCCGACCGCCTTCAAATGGATATCGGGGTCAAACCCTGGCGAGCACGCATCTTTAAAGCGCTCAAGTAAAGCCTCCTTGTCCCCGCCACGGCGGATGTAATCGCACACGTAATCAGTGTCAGCCAACGTCAAAACCACGAGATAATGACCATGACCATGGCCGAGCGCTCGGGATGCCGTTGCCTTCGTCTCTTCATGCTCGGCTTTTCCATGAATGATGGAAGTAACGTTTTCAGAAGCGTTTTGTCTCACTCGCTTCCAGACGCTCATTACGTCCCCGCAGGTTGTATCTACAATTTGGCAACCGCGCTCGTGAATCTTCTGCAAGGTGTCCAGATCAGTGCCAAAGGCCGGCACGATGACGATATCTTCCGCCGTCAAATCCTCTATCTCCGCCTCACGGTTCTTGCCGATGAGGTTCTTAATCCCCATGGCCGCGATTTGATCATTCACCAGCGGATTATGAATAATCTCGCCTAGAATGAACAATCGCTTGTCTATGAAGACCTTGTGCGCGGCGTAGGCCAGATCGATCGCCCGTTCCACGCCGTAGCAGAAGCCGAATTGCTTCGCCAGCAGGACGGTTGTGTCCCCGACCTGGAGAACCCCGCCGTTGGCCCGAATCCTCTCGACGATCGTACTACGATAGTGGGATTCCACCTGCTCCTGCACCTTCGCCATAACGTCTGGCGTACGCAGGTTGATCTTCCTCGCTTTTGCAGGAGCAGTACTTTCGGGTGTGGACATCTAAAAAACCTAACCGAGTCTGCCCGGTTTCGCAGCCACTAAAAAAAGCGGCTATTGGGTGACCAGAAGTGGCTCTTGCGGAGTCGAAAACGCATGGCTCGAAGGGCCCGAGATCAGGGCCGAGGCTGACTTATCCTTCCATGCGTAGTCGTTCGGCCTAGCAACACTCTTGCCGATGGTCGCGTCCTCTGGAAGAGATGTCGCGATCGTGACCGGCGTACCGTCGTGAACCAAAGCGAAGAACTTCGGAGCCACGTTCGGATGAATCCGGATGCAACCATGACTGTGTGCAGTCGGCCAGACAGCGCCGGCGTGGAATCCGTACTCCGGTTTGAATTGAACCCAATATGGCATCGGATACCCCACATAATGGTAGCCACCACCTGGGGCTCTCCCGCTTTCACCGGCAACAACTTCGTTACCCTTGACCCAGAACCCGTACGAACCGGAGCGCTTGTTCAATTCTTTGTTAGTGACACGGTAAGAGCCAAGTGGCGTCCCTTTGCCGCTGGTCCCGATCGTTATCGGTGTGACCAACAACGGCCGCGTGCCTTCCATCACGTAGACCATCCTGTCCTCCAGCGAAACCTTAACTCGGATCGCACTCGGATCCTTCGGCTTGTAGGCCACGCTGTTATAGTTACCAGGGAAGGTCCCGGTGTTTGTGACGGTTTCGACAGTGGAACAGCCAGTCAAAAGGGCCATAACCGAGGCAGTTCCCAAAAGCAGTGCACGCAGGCGGGAGTTTGTCATAAGAGAAAATTTCGACCTGTATTCTACTGGTTTGCCATTTTTTGCAAGTCTGAACCCCAGTAGGGACCAGCTCCTGCTGATCGGAGACCGTGACCGGCTGTCGTCGTCTCGGATGCACTTATCTCGCGAGGGATGGACGTCTATGCGCGGACGAGGGATTGTTTGCGAACCTCATCGGGTTCAAGCCCGACCTAGCTCCGTAGGAGCGAAATCCTTATAGATTCAATGCCCAAAAAAACACGCCCAGCTCCGTTAGGAGCGAGATATAAACAAGACGTTTCGTTTACCCTAGTCCGTCTCAAAACCAGATGCCGCTCCTACCGGAGCTAAACGCGTTTTGTTTAATCGAGGCTATAAAGATTTCGCTCCTACGGAGCTAATTGCCGCCCCGTTCAACACCAGCTCCTCGGCCGCCTGAATTACATTCTGGAAAGGGATTTCGGCCAGGATTCCAAAATCTGCATGCCGATTTAGCTTGGTTTGCGTGAGCAAAGGCGAGCTCAGTCCACATAAGAAACGAGCGATCTGCCTCGGAGAAGAAAGAGCGTCGGGATAGTCATGCCGAAGGGCGCGGAACTGATCGTCCAGCTTCGGTATGCTCATCGTCCTTTGGGTCAGGAAAGTTCTTCGGGAATTACCAAGGCAACTCTCACAGTGTCCACAATCCCGCCCGAGCTCTTCACCGAAATAATGGAGGAGATAGCGTACAACGCATCCGGGATGTTGTGCCAGGTGCGCCACTTCCCGGACCCGGTTCACATCGTTTCGTTCCCTTACCTCGAAACGCTCAACCATTTTTGCTTTCAGTTCTGACGGGTCTAGAGGCCCAGGCTTTCTGCGGTAACCTTGTCGAAGCCCCGTTACTTTTAGCTGCAGGTCACCACGCTCTTCGAGATACATCAGTGCCTTAATAATGCGTGCCCGGGTCGTCGAAAGCTGCCCTTCCGTTTGATCCAGGTCGATCGACGACCATCTGCTGCGTCTGGTAGCGTTAGCAAAGATACCGCGAACAAAATTCGCTCGTTCGGCATCGAACCGGCTCAAGATCTCTTTTGCCGATTTGAGGAGCACAAATTGGTACTCGTTGTAGACCGGCTCCGTGGCTTCGACCACATCCTCTAGCTCCAAATACGTGAGCAACGTTTCAATTACCAAAGGGCGCACATCGTAGGTCCGGGACAAGCTATATACTGAAACATCGAATTGGTTCTCCTTCGCCAAAATCCAGTCGATGATCGCCCCAATCCTGTCTTTGTCGGGCGTGTCGCCATAAGTGAAATTTTCCAGCACCGTGACATCGTCGATCGAAGCTAACATTTCACAGGTTGAATCTAGCCCGTCACGGCCTGCCCGGCCGATTTCTTGCGAGTAGTTCTCTAGGCTTTTCGGCAGGTTATAATGATAGACATAGCGGATATTGGATTTATTGATCCCCATGCCGAAGGCGATCGTCGCGACGACGACGGCGTTAGAAGACTTCATAAACCAGTCCTGTACCTGAGCTCTTTCGTCTCCGCCTAGTCCGGCATGATAATGGCGAGCCGCTACCCCTCTCTTGCTCAGAGAGGCGGCAACCATCTCTGCGGTCCGCTGCAATGTGACGTAGATTATTGCTGGACCTGGTGGCCAGGTTTTCAGCCGGTCCAATAAGAGCTCTGTTTTTTCTCCGCCGCTGCAAAAGGTGATCCGTAGCGTCAGGTTCGGCCGATAAAATCCAGTGTGCACGAAGGCGTCGTCGTCGATCTCAAACCCGCGACAAATGTCCTTGGCCACCGCTGGTGTTGCCGTTGCAGTGAGCGTCAGCACCCGATCGATTTCCAGATTTTTCGCCGCTCGCGCCAGCTTTAGATAGTCCGGCCGGAAATTATGGCCCCATTCGGAGATGCAATGGGCTTCGTCGATCACCACCAAAGAAATCTGCAGTTGTCGCAGCTTCTGAATGAATCGCTCGTTCGAGAAGCGTTCCGGCGCCACGTAAAGTAACTTCAATCGGCCAGCTCTCAGTTCGGCGTCGGTACGCCGGATTTCCTCCAAATCGATGCTGGAATCGAGTCTGGCAGCTGGGATTTTTCGCGCTGTCAGGAAATCGATTTGGTCCTTCATCAAGGCGATGAGCGGCGAAATGACGAGGGTCAAACCTGGCAAGTGAAGCGCGCTGAGTTGGTAACAAAGGCTTTTACCGCTGCCGGTCGGGAAGACCGCTAAAGCGGATTTCCCTTCGAGGATTTTCGTAATGATCTTGGCTTGTCCATCTCGGAATTGGTCAAAGCCAAAGACGCTTTTGAGCGTAGAAACGATGGAAGAATCGATGGAGTTCACACTATTAGAACGAATTCTATGTATGTAATAATAACTTGCAATAGATATGTTATTATTGATGCGACGATTTTTCTTTCATCTTGCTGTTTGGTCTGCGGCGGCCATTCAACGCGGCGCTTTTTCTCGCCTCTGCCGAACCGTTTGAGACCGGGATAAGTCCTCGATCAATTTTCCGAACTCAATGGCTGCTGGCGTCTTACCAACAGCGCTCCAGATCAATGTGGAATTAGCGTTCGGCAACGGTCGCAAACCGTATTTGCCATCAATAATCTTCATTCCCGGCTCCAACTCGTCCACCGTCAGCACCGACACGCCCAGTCCGGCGCGCACCGCCGCCCGGATGCCTTGTTGACTGGGCGACGTGAATACGACGTGCCATTGACGAGAAATGCTTTCTAGCGCGGCAACGCCGATCTGTCGATTGACACAAGGCTCTGGAGAAAAAAGAAGCGGTAATGATGGAGCCTCCGGCGGCTCGAAGGTTTCAGCCGCGACCCACACAAATCGAGCTTGTCGCAGGACTGTTTCTTCGGACTTATCTGACTGCGAAACAACCACCGCAAGATCCAGTTCGTCGCCGGCGATCATTGCTCGGAGGTCAGGGTAGGTATTGACACTCACGTCAAGTCGCACTGAGGGAAACTCCCGAGCGAATTGAGATAAGAGCAACGGCAAGCGCTCGCCCATAAACGTCTCTGGTACCCCAAAGCGCACCACTCCCGAAATCGATGATTCAGTTCATCGAGCGAGGCCAGAATCTGCTCGGCGTAGCGCAGGAAATCATTGCCATCCTCGGTCAAAGTTAACGTACGTGTCGTACGACAAAGCAGTGGCCGGCCAACTTGTTCTTCGAGGCGCCGAATCTGGTGACTAACCGCGGATTGGGTCAGGTGCAGCCTTTGTGCTGCCCGGGTGAAACCCCCGGCTTCTTTAACGGCCACGAAAGCACGCAAAAGCACCGGATCGAAGTCCATAGGGGCATATATATGACGATCTGTGATGAATCATAGAAAATAGATTCACTTCCATCATGATGGCTGCCCCTCTAGTGGTAACCATCATGACGCTTTCTCAGACTTGGAGCGACCGTATTGCTTTGGCCGCCATATGTTTGTCCTCGTTAATGTTCGGCCTGGAAATCTCCAGCGTGCCTGTGATCCTGCCGGCGCTCGAAACCGTATTGAACGGCAATTTTAGGGAGATCCAATGGATCATGAATGCCTACACCATCGCCTGTACAACCGTATTGATGGCGACGGGAACCTTGGCAGACCGTTTTGGGCGAAAGCGCGTTTTCTGTGTCGCGATCTTATTGTTTGGAATCACCTCTCTGTTTTGCGGCCTCGCGCAAAACGCAAAAATCCTGATTGTCGGCCGATTTCTCCAAGGAGTCACTGGGGGCGGTGTGGGTGTCTGGTTCCTGGCCGTGGTCAGTTTCATCACTTTCCGGATGCGGAAACCAACACCGCGTTGGGATTTATGAACGGCGACCTCGCGGTGCTTGCTGGGGTGATAACGGCGGAGCTGCATCCTTTTTCTGTGGCGATGGAACGCAAGAGTCCCGAATGAATTTTGAAAGCTCTACAGTCCCACGAGACGGTTTTCGCTGGCTCGAAACCGCGAGCACTATCGCGCGTTTGGGTCGGGTGCCGTCCAGGGAGCGGTAAACAATTCCTTCTTCCAGTCCATGTTCGCGCGCCATTTCCGGGATTAGCGAGATACCTAACCCGGCTTTGACCATCGCCAAAACCGTCCCGACTTGCGCGCTGCGGCAACTGATTCTCGGCTTAAAGCCTTTCGAATGGCAAAACTGCTGCGCTTGCGCTCCCAAACAGTGGCTCTCATGCATCAGAATGAATTTCTCTTGGTGTAAATCCGCGGCCACGACTGATTTTTGGTGGACCAGCGGATGGTCGGCCGGGAGGCAGAGAAGAAGTTCTTCGCTGAAAAGCGGTTCGATTTGAACGTCCGCGTTGTTGGCAACATCGCTGATCAGGGCCAGATCGATTTCGTTCTCCTCGAGCTTACGGACAAGCTGGTCGGTGGTTTGTTCGTGAAGGATTAGCTCGGCTCCCGGATATTTCCCCCGAAAGAGCCGAATAATTTCTGGAAGGAAATACGGAGCGATGGTGGGAAGAGCCCCAAGCAGGATCTTACCCCGAACCTGACCGTCCATATCCCGGATCTCTTGCCGTCCTCTTTCTGCCGCCTCCAGAACATTCAGAGCGTGGGGCAAGAAAAGTGTTCCCGCCGAAGTCAGAATCGCTCGACGACGGGTTCGCTCAAAGAGCCGTTCACCCACCTCGTCCTCGAGTTTGAGAATCTGTTGGCTAAGCGATGGCTGGGCGACTCGGCACTCAACGGCCGCTCGGCTAAAATTGCCGGAACGAGCGACGGCAACAAAATAGCGTAACTGATGCATCTCCATAGGCGGTTCCTATCCTAAGGATAGTAAACATATATTTCTCTCCTATCAAAGAAGCGCTTACTAAGAGCGCGTCTTACGAAACCTTAACACCAGAGAGCCCATTACTGCTCTCGTTGAAAATCGAATACTATGACGCAAGAACTAATCGATCTGGGTAGGTACTCAAACGCAATCGATTCGACCCGAGAAATCGAGGGCTTCAAACTTATCCGAATTTCCGTTGGCACCTTCGGCGGCACCGTGGAGCAAGTCTATGTCGTAAGAGACGGCCAAGCCCACGCGTTCAACACCGGTGACCAAGGAGGCGGTCAGAGCTAGGTCCAGAATTCACTCATCAGACATCCGCAGATCGCCGGCGACGCGTCTGTGGATGTTTTCTCGTGAGACCGTCAGTTCGTCGACTCCGGAACGATATCGAATTCCAGAGACGATTCCTTCAAGAGTCCAGATCCGCGCCGGTAGCAGAAGATGGTGCCCAGAGTCGTCATCGCGACGGAGAACAAGGCCGGTGCATGGAACTAGATGGCGGCAACCATCGCAAAGACGTTGGGCAACGCAGTCGATATAAAGCCGTTAGTGACTTCGGTGTTCCGCCTTTGGCATAGGGCGTGAAGCGCGCCAAACTTCTCTGAATCCGGGGACAGAAAAGCGATCGGTATACCAGCGCTCAGTCGATCATCCCCATTCTTTACGGTCACTGCGACGTCCGCGAGGTTGGCTAAAGCACGCTCCCTCTCGCAGTCGCCAAAATAAACGACGCTCTGTCCCTGGGACTGTCTCCGGGCAACGAATTTTCGTTTGGCAGCGGTGGAGCCGCCCAAGTCGAGGCGTGAGAATGTCAACCGACCATCGCGCTCTAGATTTGTTTACTACCGCCATCCGACAGGAACACGATCTCTCGGCCAGCGCTCTTGAAAGACCGGAGCAGGTCTTCATTTGCTTCGGCTAACTGCCAAGTGACTGTGTCATCAAATATCCAGTAATCCGCTCTGAAGATAGGGTCCAAGACACCGGTATCCAAAACCACGATCCCGCGCTCTGCTGCGTGTAATACGACCCAGAGGTCGCCAAATTCCTCGACGACGGATGGGCCGCAGAGAAAGTCGGGCCGCATAACCGCTTTAGTCATGTGGAGTCCACCACGCCCCAGGGCAGCCACGCCGGCCAATATAATTGGAGTCACCAGCATTTCTGCGAGCCGTAACGCATGGGAATCGTCGTCCGGGCGGGCGAAAGCGGCCGTATAAAGCTCAGTCAGCCGATTTGCCAGTGTTTCCCCGGTCCCGATACGAACCTGGATATCACCCTCGATAATCTCAGTGGTTGCGTAAATGTAGCCGCCCTCAGTTTTTGTCGCTGAGCTAGAAGAACCCGTCAAGATTCCCTCGTGGAGAGTGGCCTCTCCACTAATGATAGTTCCGTCACCCGGTGCGACGTCACCTTTCTTCAAAATAACCACGTCGCCAGGTTTCAAGTCCTGCCGATTGACCTCGGCGAGCTTACCGGCCTGGTCTACCAGGACTTTTCTCGGTAGGCGGCGCAAACGAGCCAGAAAGTTGGCTTCGTTCTCCTGGCGAATCTTCTGGGACTGTTTCGGCCAAAATTGCAGAAGCGCATACATCAACGCCGAAGGCAGGAATGTGAAAGTCGATAGAGTGCAAAAACAGATGCAGGCATAAAGCAAATCCAGGCCGGTCCTCTTTTGTTTCCATCGCGCGACTGCTGGTCCCAAATGGCCTGCTCCCAGGGTAGTAATCACAGCGGCGCTCGCCCATCCCAGAGGCGGGAACACATAATCTGCAATTGGCGCCAAAACCAGGTTTGCCCGGATCAAAGCGGGCCTTAATTTAAAATTCGTCTTCGTGCGCCGGCCGAGCGGTAGCGCTTCTGCCAGCGCGGACTCGATGACCTCAAGTAAAGCCCACTTCGAAAGCCGGTTTGGCTGTAAGGCGATCTCGATCTCGCGTTGGCGACCGGATATCACTGTGGTTATCCCGACCAACGAAAGCAGGGCGTCCATGACTGATGCCCGCACCTTGTCATGCTGGAGTAACACGTGGACGAGAGTTAACCGCTTGGATCCGCTAGGGTTGATCCGCCACAGTGTCAGCTTCTCCCCGGCCCGATGGACCTCAAATCGATTACGGAACTCGTGCCGCGAAAGTAAATGCTGATTGGGAAACGAATGTTCGGTGACGACCCGTCGTCGCATACCTGCCGCTAAAGCGTCCAGCAATTCGGCCCGGTCAAAGCCGCCTTTCAGAAATCGCAGGGTAATTGCACCCAGTCGTTGCTGGACATTTACCCGTGCCAGATCCAGGAGCAAAAATAGGAGTTCGATCAACTCTCTGCGCTTCGAAGGTACAGCAGCCGTAGCCAGCAGTGCTCCTGATAATTTCAGGACCGATCCATCCCCATAAACCGTTGCACCCAACCTGGGTTCTACGATAGGAGCCGCGGAAACCAAGCTTTCAGAGACAATACCTTCCATCGCACTGAGAAATCAAAGTTTGGTCCATCACCTCGCTTCTGAAACTCGATTCCTTCAAATGAAGGCAACCAGTAACGCGGCCACGCTCAACATTTTCATGCTCTGATTCTGCTCGAAGTTAATCAGTCCGACGGTCGAGTCCAGCAGGAAGCCAACTTCGGAAGACAGCTCGGCATCGTATTGCCGCAGGGATCCTATATCCTGCTCTATCGTCTTCAATCGAGCAGTAACCCCGGGTTGCAGTTGACCTTTTCCATGCTCCAGGAAATAGCCGGTTAGAGCGGCCAGACTCACCGAGCTCTCGCGCAAACTAGCGATCAAAGAATTTTGTTTGCCAAGTCGCTGGACCATCCGTTTTAATCCCAGCTTCTTCACCTGCTTGCGGTGCGAATGCTGTTCCGCAAATATCTCGACCGACAGGGAGTTCAAATCTTGTTCTATGACGCGAAGCATGCTGGCAATCCGCCCGACGACAGCCTCGATAAGCTCCACCAGAGCGTCGTTGGAATGCTTAAACCGGCGGTTTTGTAAACGACTGCCTACGTTCCTGAAAATGCGGAACGCATGATGATCCGAATACCGGATACTAACGAATTGCTTTTCCGTAACCACGAAGGCGACGGAAGTGTTAATTGGAATCGGGGATTCAAAACATAATAGCCAACAGGAGAGATAGATGGTTCCATCTTCCGAGAAGAGGCGGCTGGAGGCTTCAAGTTCGTGCAGTTCATCCCGACTGGGGATGTTCACCTTAAGAGTCTTTTCGATGAACTGCTCTTCTTCCGATTCCGGATTTAACAGATCAATCCAGAAGGCGTCGGTTGCTTTGTCTTTAGAGTCGCGACAATAAAGGTTTCTCCCTTTTTGTTCTCAACCAGTCGATATTCGTGAATCCAAAACTGTATCGCATCTACTTGTCCTTTTAGCCGGAATGAAGCAAAGACGGTTCGCTCTTCAGTATTTAACTTGAAGTCGAGCACCCGACCATACGGTTGAATAATTTGATTGAAGCGATCTTTTGCGCCCACCGCCACCAGGCTATCCTTTGTCTTGCGCAGGACGCACGCGGCCGGTAATCGCTGAAGAAAAGAGCTTAAATTCATGTACTCGGCATGCTGAATACCGGATAAAAATACCTCAGGCTAGAAGAAGCGTTTCGCCGTAAAGTCCATTCAGAAAGCAGCTGACTAAAAGCCGGGTTTCCCATAGGCTCTCGTTTAGCCGTTTTCCCCCGGGGTTAAAAAGCATGACACGAACCATAAACCCAGGCGTCCGGACCGAGCGAGCAAAAGGTTTGTTCGCCGGGGAAAACACCATTTTAGAGATGATTGCGCTGGATGCACCGCTGGCCGACGTGCTTGACCGGCTGATGCGACTCACCGAGACTCGATTCGAAGGGTTACTTGCCTCTGTTTTACTTTTGGATCCGGAGGGTAAACGCTTGCGTCATGCGGCTGCGCCTAGCCTGCCTGCGGCTTATATGGGAGCCATCGATGGCATGCCGATCGGTCCGTCAGTTGGATCGTGCGGTTCCGCTGCGTACCGGAAAGAGATGGTGATTGTCACCGATATCGAGACCGACCCGCTATGGGCGCCCTATAAGTACCTAGCTGAACCCTACGGACTGAGAGCGTGCTGGTCCGCGCCGATCGTTTCTCGCCAGGGCAAAGTGCTCGGCACGTTCGCTATGTATTACCGTGAAGTGCGTTCACCTAGCCGGGCTGAACTGCGGTTACTCAAGGCCGCAACTCATTTTGCGGGCATCGCCATTGAAAAAGCTCAACTCGAAGAACGGCTCCGACAGGTTCAAAAGATGGAGGCTTTCGGCCAATTAGCGGGTGGTATTGCCCACGACTTCAATAATGTTCTGACCGCGATTAAGGGAAACCTATCGCTATTGCAGACCGGGCAATTGTCGGAGTCGGAACGGACCACGATTACTAACGAGATTTCCGATGCCGCCGATCGAGCGGCTAGTCTGACTCGACACTTGATGAGTTTTAGTCGCCGCCGGTTGATGCAGCCACAAGCGATCGACCTGAATGAAGTAGTGGCAGCAGTGGTCAAAATGCTGAGACGACTGATCGGCGAACACATCATCCTGGAAACGCGGTATGTCCAGGAAGCGGTTCTGGTGTATGCGGATGCGAGCATGTTAGAGCAGGTTTTGGTTAACCTCGCGGTTAATTCTCGGGACGCGATGAGGGAAGGCGGCCGGCTAATTCTCGAGACGTCTAGGGTTCGGGTTGCTAAGTCGGGGGCCTCACATTCACGCAAGACCCGGCCTGGCCAATATGCGCGTCTCAGTGTGACCGACACAGGCGCGGGAATCCCGGCGGAACATTTGTCGCGTATTTTTGAGCCATTCTTTACTACCAAAGAGTTGGGCAAAGGCACCGGCCTAGGGCTATCCACGGCCCTTAGTATCGTGGAACAACATCGAGGTTGGTTTGAAGTGACGAGCCACGTGGGTACAGGCACGACTTTTAATTTATATCTTCCTTGGTCAGTTAAGAATAAGCCCACTCCTGCCCCAGCAGCTGAAGAGCCATCTATACCTCGAGGCGCCGAAACTATCCTGTTAGTTGAAGACGAAGAAACCGTCCGGCGGTCGATTGCGCATATGTTGACTCGCTATGGTTATCGCATCCATGCAGCAACGTCCGGCGCGACCGCCCTGCGAATTTGGCGACAACATCATCAATCTATCCAGCTGGTTGTTACTGATGTCGTCATGCCCGGAGGTGTCAGTGGGCGAACCTTGTTTGACCAAATGCGGTCCGAGGAACCGGATTTAAAAGTGATCTTTTGCAGCGGTTATACGGACGAAATCTTAGGTAACGATGCCCTGCTGCGTCAGAATCCTAATTTCATTGAGAAACCGTTTGCTCCCGAAGAACTGGTGCGAAAAATCCGTGCTTGTCTCGATTCCGCAC
>Ga0210401_10005739_pt1 | contig 12719 bp, 13 predicted proteins | sample IncBWH32MmetaG_FD_150866 | JGI IMG/M metagenome (GOLD analysis project Ga0210401, IMG submission 150866) | Forest soil microbial communities from Barre Woods Harvard Forest LTER site, Petersham, Massachusetts, United States - Inc-BW-H-32-M | ecosystem: Environmental > Terrestrial > Soil >... | reverse complement strand
GCGCTCTCGCACAGCGGGCGTTGCAATTACAGCCCGACCTGCCGGAGGCGCACCTGGCGATGGGATTTTCGCTTTATTACGGCGACAACGATTTCGAGGCGGCACTGAAAGAATTCGAAATCGCGCAGCGCGATTTGCCCAACGAGGCTGAAGGTTATTTCGCGCTTGGCGCGATCCAACGTCGCCTGGGAAAATGGCCGGAATCCACCGCCAATCTTGAAAAAGCGGCCAGTCTCAATCCGAAAGACAGCTGGGTGTTTCAGAATCTCGCTTTCAATTACCAGATGCTCCGAAATTTCGATGCCGCGAATAGAACGATAGACCGCGGGCTGAAGGTAAATCCAGGGGGCTTGGGACTTTGGGAGATCAAGTCGAAGCTCGCCGTCGCCGAAAAAGGCGATCTGAGCGTTGCGGAACGAGCGTTTCAAGCGGTGAAATCGATGCCGATGACTAACGAAGAGAAACTGAGAATCGCTGGCGGGCGCGCGGACGTTTTCCTTTTAGAACGCAAATACCAGGAAGGATTGCGCGAAGCGGAAAGCTTATCAGATGGTCTTCTCGCAGGGATTCCCGCAGCTTTGTGTGCCAAGTATTATCTCGTTGGTTTTGCTCGAAAGGCGCTCCACGACGAAGCCGGCGCGCGGGCCGCCCTCCTCAAGGCAAAGGAACTGCTCGAAACACAACTGAAACAAAGTCCCGATTCGCCGGACCTTCGTATCCAGCTCGCGAAAGTTCTGGCTTATCTCGGAGAAAAAGATGCCGCGCTCACAGAAGCTCGGCGCGCCAGCGAACTACTTCCGGAGAGTAAAGACGCTTTTGGCGGCCCGGAAATCACGGCCGGCGTGGCAGAAGTTTGCAGCATCGTGGGCGAAAACAGCCGGGCGATCGAGCTCCTGGATGGTTTGTTAGGCCGGCCTAGTCCGCTCACCGTGCCACTTCTCAAACTCAGTCCGGCGTGGGACCCGCTGCGCAGCGATCCGCGCTTCCAGGCTTTGCTCGATAAGTACAGTGCGAAGAGTTAGCCCGGACATTTCATGTCCGCTCGACGAGAAGTCGAGCAGCCCTTTCGGGCAAACTGGTGGCGTATTTCTTCCAATTGGTTGCTCGACTTAAAATAGCACTTGCCCCGGGCCGATGCGGAAAGGGCTGGGCTACCCAGCTACTTCAAAAAGCAGCTGCCCTGCGGGTGCATTTTTCGCCTGGGCGGCGAAAAATGCAGGTGAGCGCGGCGTTTCTCTTTCTCGCGCTTGCCACTTTTGCCCCTGCGCAGTGGATCGAAAAGAATTCGCGCGACGAAAGTTCAGTCGACGGCCGTGTTGTTCATCGACATGTCGATCTTGCGGAAACTCAAACGGACAAGCGCGCGATGGTCGATCTTGCGCTTTTCTCTGCCAAATTGAGCAAGCTGCGCGTGATCGATAATGCTGACGCCGCGATTTTATCTGACGCGATGCAACGCGCGAGTTGCATCGCCGGAATCAACGGCGGCTATTTCGATCCGAACTTCGCACCGCTTGGTCTGCGCATTATTGATGGAAAAGTCACCTCGCGACTGACGCGCGGCCGATTAATGAGCGGCGTGCTCGCTTCCGACAACGCCATCCACATTTTCCGAGTCGGTGAATTCTCCCTCCGCCGAAAACCGAACGCCGCCATCGAATGCGGACCATTCCTTGTTGATTTTGCAAAACCGGTTCGCGGTTTGGAAGCGATACGCGCCGCCCGCCGGACCTTCGCCGCGACCGGTTCCGGCGATCGCGCTGCCTTGGGATTTTGTTCTGACGCAACCTTGGCCGACCTGGCGAGGATTTTGGCAACGCCGCTGGGCGATTTCAAAGTCCAGCGCGCCCTCAATCTCGATGGCGGCTCATCGAGCGCGTTTTGGTTTCGAAAAAATGATGGCAGCGCATTTTCAATCCCGGAGGAAAAGACAGTGCGCGATTTTGTAGGAGTTACTGCACGGTAACGCCGTCATCCCGAGCGAATGCGAGGGGCCTCTCATAGGGTCATGGATCACACAAACGAGCTTGTGTGTCTCCAGCTCCGAATGTGAGGTCCCTCGCCGTCTCCGCGGCTCGGGATGACAAACAATTGCAGCCTGCCGGCAAATTCATTCGGCAACCGACGCGGTTACCATACAATAAGAGAAAGATGCGAACATTCGGCGCGTTTTCGGCAAAAGGCGGCAAGACATTTTATGGGGAGTTAATCGGCGACGACGAGGTGAGCGTGTTGGAACGGCCCTTTTGGCTGAGTATTGAACCAACCGGCGAAAAAATCGGCCGACGCGATCTCGAAATCGGCGTTCCAGTTTCGCCATCGAAGTTAATCGCGGTGGGATTGAATTACGCCGAACACATCGCGGAGATGAAGCGGACGCCGCTGGGCGCGCCCCTAATCTGGTTCAAGGCGCCGACTTCTCTGCTTGCGCACAAACAGGACATCGAGATCGCGTTTCCAGAACATCAGACGGATTTTGAAACCGAGCTGGCCGTCGTCATTGGCGCGCGCGCGAAAAATGTCAGCGTCGAGCAGGCGCGCGATTTTATTTTTGGCTACACCGTCGGCGAAGACATCAGCGACCGCGATTTGCAGAAATCCGAGAAACAATTCAGCCGCTGTAAATCGTTCGACACCTACACCCCGATCGGACCATTCGTCTACTCGAATGTCGATGTGGCCGATCTTGAAATCACTTTCCGGCAAAATGGCGACGTGAAACAGCGTGCCCGCACCAGCCAGATGATTTATTCCGTCGCCAACATCGTCTCCTTTGCCAGCCAAAATTTAACGCTTTTGCCCGGCGACGTCATTCTGACCGGCACGCCCTCGGGAGTTGGCGCAATTCGCGCCGGCGATGAACTGGAAGCGCGTATCGGCGACTGGCCGGCATTGCTCAATCGCGTGCGCAATGCCGGTAGCTGAAGGAAAAATCTGTGTGGAAAAAGATTTTTTGCGCGCTTGCACTACATCCTGCGCGCCTGGATAATTCGATAGTAAGACGCAGGTAATTTGCGTCCCAACTGTTATGAAAAGTTTTGCTGGACTCCTGGCAACTTCGTTTGGGATAAGTAGAACCCTTCATCGCAAAGGCCGGTCTCAATCTCTAAAGCTTATGAAAACATTCCTGACTGTTTCTGTGTTCGCCGCTATCGCCGCTATTACATTTCATGCGGCCGCTCAAACTCCGCCGCCGCCGCCCCCACCGCCACCAGCCGCGGCAACGACCCCGGCCCTGCCGCCACCTCAAGGTGTTGCCACATCACCCGGCGCTCCTGGTGCCGTGGCGTCACCCGCCGCTCCCGGCTTGATGCCATCGCCCGCGACCGGCGTCCCTGGCGCGCCGGCGACCTCACCAGCCGCACCCGGCGCAATGCCGAGTCCGGTCGTCTCCGCAACTTTGAGCGCGGCCGCTTCGCCCGCCGCCAGCGCCGCAGCGTCCCCTGCGCAGCCCGTGAAATCCGGATGGACAAATTTCCTGATCGATAACTTCCAAAAAGGCGGCCCGATCATGTGGCCGATCTTGATCGTGTCGGTCATCGCGGTCGCGGTCGTGCTTGAGCGAGCTTTTTGGTGGACCGGCCGGTGGATGCGCCGCGATCCGAAACGGATCGAGAAAGTTTTTACTGCAATTGAAACGGGCGACGTTACGGAGGCTTCGCGCTTGTCCCGCGGTTCACGCGATCCGGTGTTGCGAATGATGTGGAACGGGTTGAATCACCAGCACGCGTCGCTGCAAGGCGCGTTACAGGTTGCCGCTGGTATCGAAATCAAACGTGCGGGCCGCTTCCTCGTTGTGATGGACACGCTGGTAACCCTGGCCCCTTTGCTCGGTCTGTTGGGCACCATCACCGGGCTGATCCGTTCTTTCAGCTTCCTGGGGAATGAAGAGCTGGCCGTGCAAGCCGTCACCGGCGGTATTGCTGAAGCTCTTATTGCCACAGCCTGCGGTCTCGGCATCGCGATCTTCTCGCTGATTCCCTTTAACTTTTTCACCTCGCGCGTGTCTAACTTAGAGTTCGAATTGCAAACCGCTGCGACCAACCTGGAAGTTATGCTCGAAGCCCAAACCAAAGCGCGGGAAGGGGTGGGGATCGAAACGAGTACGCCTTCGTCGGCGACCCGCTCGTCAATCTAGGAGTTGCCAATGCGCGTCAGCTCGCCCATTCCCCACAAAAAAGCGCGCATTGAGATCATTCCCTTGATCGACATCATGTTCTTTCTCCTCGCCAGCTTTATGATGGTGAGCTTGAGCCAGGTGCACATGAAGGGAATCAAGGTGACTTTGCCCACCGGAGCCTCGGGCGAAACGCAATCAAAACGCGACTACATCAGTGTCTCCGTCGACGTCAATGGCACGCCGTACTTCGACAAGAAGCCAGTCTCTTACGAAGAGCTGACTGCGATATTGGGAAAAGTTCATCAGGAAAACCCGGACGCGAAGGTGTTCGTGCGGGGGGATCGGGACACCGTGCACGGCAATATCATTCGCGTACTCGACATCTTGCGCTCGCAAGGTTTTTACAAAATTGCATTTGAAATCAAGAGCCAGGCAGCGGCGGGAGTGCCGTCGGCCGGCACGGGGCAGCCATAGGTACCATGAAAGACAAAGGCCCAGGCCCACTCTTATTCAAACCCCCTCCGAAGTGGCAGGTGCTCTCTGCTTTAGGCGGCGCTTTACTCGTGCATGGAATCGCGGTTGCACTTGCCTTCCACAAAGAACCGCCGCCAGTCGATACCTCCGATATCCCGACGGCCACCATCGAGGCTACGCTCGACCAGCCGCCCGCTGATGAGCCAACGCCGCCACCGGAAGACATTCCAGTCCCAGAAGCGCCGCCGCCGCCGGAAATCCAACCCGAATTCCACGAAGAACAAACGCCGCCACCACAAAAGAATAAGCAAAAAGCTCAACCCATTAAGGCTCCTCAGGTGGTTGGCCCGCCTAAACCGCCAGGGATGATGACGGCCTCACAGGCGAAAGCCAGCGCCATCAGCGCTCCACGGCCGGATTATCCGTACGAAGCGCGTAGTCGGAAGATTACCGGCAGCGGCGTCTGTGTTGTTACCGTCGATCCCGGAAGCGGAAGTGTCACCGACGCTACCATGGCCCAGAGTATAGGGAACCCGATCCTGGACAACGCGGCCGTGAGCGCGTTTAGGCGTTGGCGATTTAAACCGGGCACAGTTTCCAAGGTTAAAATACCAATCACGTTCACCATGACTGGCGCGTCCTATTAGCCGGCGAAAGATGTCTTAACTATGCGTGTCGCTTCACCGATCCCAAAAAAGCGGGCACGTATCGAAATCATCCCGCTCATTGACATCATGTTCTTTCTTCTTGCCAGTTTCATGATGGTGAGTCTGAGCCAGACCCACATGAAAGGGATTAAGGTAAATCTGCCCGCCCAGGGCGCACCCCCGACTACGGTTACGAAAGATTACGTCGCGATCCGCGTCTCGCCCGGCAACGCGATTTTCTTCGACGGGCAGTTTGTCCAGGATGATCAGGTTTTGCCGCGCCTTTTCCAACTGCACTCCGCCAATCCCAATATCAAGGTCTCGATCAGCGCCGAAATGATGTCGACCCATGGGGACGTCATCGCGCTGCTGGATAAAGTCCGCCAGGTCGGCATCCAAAAAGTCGGGTATCAGATCCGGGCCGCGCCGCCGACGACTCGTTAGTAATCATTGTGGCATCGGCCATCTTGCCGATGATCTGAACCGCACTGGCAGCTTATGGGCTGGAAAGCCCATGCTACGTTTCTCCTAAGATTTCTCGGACTCGCGTGTTTGATCTCACAAGGACGTGTGATGACAAACAACGCGCTCATCTACCGAAGGCCGTCGAAATGGCCGATCGCGGCGGCGCTGACCGCGGCAGTTCTGATTCACTTGTCCGCAGTGGCAATCGCCTTCCATCAGGAATCACCGGCCATATTACCAGCTGCGACAGATCCTGCGATCATCGGAGTTTACTTCGCTGACGCTCCGCCGACTCCTCCAGATCCGGATATTTCCGTTCCGCCGCCCGGACCGGTTCCGGCAGCCGATTTTATCGAACCTGAGGAAACTCGTGGCGTGATCAAAACGCAGCGGACCCCCGCTTCCATTGGGCCATCCGGGCAAACAAGGGTAGCGGCAGTGGGAAATCCCAAGGCGTTCGTGCTTAACGCGCCGCGGCCGGATTACCCATATGAAGCGCGCAGCCGCCATATTACCGGGAGCGGCATCGCCGTGATCACTGTGGATCCCAACAGCGGGCTGGCCGTGGATGCCATGATGGAGCAAAGCATCGGTAATCCCATTTTGGATAACTCCACCGTTTCCGCTTTCCGCCGCTGGCGTTTCAAGCCAGGAACACCCCGGCGGGTTCGCATCCCGATCACTTTCGTGCTAACCGGCGCGCAGTATTAAAATACCGAACGAGCTCGGCCACCGCTTTCGCGCGATGACTGACGGCGTTTTTCGTCTCGGACGGTAATTCGGCGAACGTCTCTTCAAATCCTTCTGGAATGAAGATCGAATCGTAACCGAATCCATTTTCGCCGCGCGGAGATTTCGTGATCGTCCCAGCTACTTCGCCCGCGACCGTTGCCAGCAATTTCCCATTTTCTGCCAGTGCGATGACACAGCGAAACCGCGCCGACCGTTTCGTCGCGCCTTGCACTTCGCGCAACAGTTTCTCCACATTGCGCTGATCGCTCGCGTTTTCTCCGCCATAGCGGGCGGAGAAAACTCCTGGTGCGCCATTCAGCGCGTCCACTTCGAGGCCGGAATCGTCCGCGATCGCGGTTGCATGCGGAAAGATCTTCGAAACCGCAACCGCTTTGAGCATCGCATTTTCTTCGAAGGTTTTGCCTGATTCGACGACTGCGCGCGTGTACGGCACTGAGGTCAGATCGCGCAGAATAAAATTGCGACCAAGCAATTGCGAAAATTCATGTGTCTTATTCAGATTGCGCGTCGCCAAAAGCAATTCCATCGCGCTCAAATTCGCGGTCATCCCTCGACTTCGCTCGGGATGACAATAATCTCAATCTCACATGAGCGCGCGCCGCAAACCATATCCCTTCGATCGGTTCGAGCCGAAGTGGCAGCGCTTTTGGGATGAACGCCGGACGTTTCACATCCCCAATCCGGGCGAGAAAAACTTCGATGGCTCCAAGGCAAAGTTCTACATCCTCGACATGTTCCCTTACCCGAGCGGCGCGGGGCTGCACGTCGGGCATCCCGAAGGTTACACCGCGACTGACATTGTGGCGCGCTACAAACGCATGCGCGGCTGCAACGTCCTTCATCCGATGGGTTGGGACGCATTCGGCCTGCCGGCGGAACAATACGCCATCAAGTCGGGTCAACATCCCGCCATCACCACGCGCGAGAACATCGCCAAGTTTAAGACACAGCTAAAGCGCATCGGTTTCTCCTACGATTGGTCGCGCGAAATCAGCACAGCCGATCCGAAATTCTATCGCTGGACGCAGTGGATTTTTCTCCAGATTTACAATTCCTGGTTCAACCCCGAGACGAAAAAGGCCGAGCCAATTTCGACGTTTCGCGGCGACGATCCGGATAGCGTTCGACTAGCGTACGTCGCGGAAGTTCCAGTGAACTGGTGTCCCGATCTCGGCACCGTCCTTGCGAATGAAGAAGTGATTGATGGCACGAGCGAGGTCGGCGGTTTTCCAGTCGTTAGGCGACCGATGCGGCAATGGATGTTGCGCATCACCGCCTTCGCCGATCGGTTACTCCACGAACTCGAAGGGCTCGACTGGCCGGCGGGAATTAAATTGCTGCAGCGAAATTGGATCGGAAAAAGCGAAGGCGCGGAAATCGATTTCAAGATCGACAAGCACGAACAAAAAATACGCGTGTTTACAACACGGCCGGACACGCTTTATGGCGGAACGTTCCTGGTGCTCGCGCCGGAACATCCACTTATCGATCTCATCGTGACCGAGGAGCAGTGGCCGGCGATACGCGAATATCGCGAGGAGACCGCACGCAAAAGCGAACTTGAACGAGCGGAACTTACGAAGGAAAAGACCGGCGTTTTTACCGGCGCCCATGCCATTAATCCAGCGAACGAACAGAAGATCCCGATCTGGATCGCTGATTATGTGCTGCTCGGTTATGGCACCGGCGCGATTGGGGGGGTGCCGGCACATGACGAACGTGATCTGGAATTCGCGAAGAAATTCTATCTACCGATTGTCGAGGTTGTTCAGCCACTGAGCAACGAGCTGGCGTTTGGATTCGTCGGCGAAGGAATCGCCATCAATTCGCCGATCATCGATGGCCTGACGACGGCGGAAGCGAAAAAGAAAATCACGAAGTGGTTGGAGGAACGGGGTCAGGGCAAGGGCGCGGTCAATTACAAATTGCGGGACTGGCTTTTTTCGCGCCAGCGTTACTGGGGCGAACCGTTTCCGATCTTCTGGGAAAATGGCAGGCATCACTCGTTAAACGAAAGCGAATTGCCGCTCGTTCCGCCGGAACTTGAAGATTACAAACCGACCGGCACCGGTGAACCGCCACTGGCGAAAGCGAAAGATTGGATTCGCTACTCCGACAAAGCGACGCGGGAGACCAACACCATGCCGCAATGGGCCGGTTCCTGTTGGTATTACCTGCGTTTCTGCGATCCGGCTAATGAGTCGCGGTTCGTCGGAGAAGAGGCCGAACGCTACTGGATGGGCGGAAAACAGGCGGGCGGGGTCGATCTTTACGTCGGCGGGACGGAGCACGCCGTGCTGCACCTTTTATATGCGCGGTTCTGGCACAAGGTGCTTTTCGATCTCGGTCACGTTTCGAAACCGGAGCCGTTCCAGCGTCTGGTGAACCAGGGAATAATCCTGGGCGAAGACAACCGCAAAATGTCGAAGCGTTGGGGCAATGTCATCGATCCACTCGATGTCATCGCCGAGTACGGCGCGGACGCCTTTCGCTGCTACGAAATGTTCATGGGCCCACTCGAGCAGATGAAGCCGTGGAGCATGAAAGGAGTGGAAGGCCTCTCGCGTTTTCTCGCCCGCGTCTGGCGTTTGCTCATGGACGAAAATCAGGCCGGCGAATGGCAGTTATCACCGCGGGTGCAGGATGTGGCGCCCGAGAAATCGCAGCGAAAAATCCTGCACGCCACGATCAAGAAAGTGACCGAAGACATCGAATCTCTCTCTTTCAACACTGCCATTTCGCAAATGATGGTTTTTGTCAACGCCTTCATCAATGCGCCGTCCGTTCCGGTTTCTGCAATACGAACATTCCTGATTTTGCTCAGCCCATTCGCCCCGCACATCGCATCAGAGCTTTGGGAAAAAATGCGCGAGAAATTCGCCGTCACGCCCGCTGACCTGACCGATCAATCTTGGCCGGAGCATGACGAAAGACTGCTCGTGGAAGATGAGGTCGAGATCATCGTGCAGGTAAACGGCAAGGTGCGCGATAGGTTTCGCGCCCCGCTTGGGACAAATGAAGAGGAATTGAAGGCGACGGCGCTGGGGTTGCCGAAAATGCGGGAACTGCTCGCCGGCAAACAAATCGCGAAGTTCGTGGTCGTGCCGAAGAAGCTTGTCAACATCGTCACGAATTAGCTACTTGAAGGTTCTATGTGGAAAGAATTTAAAGAATTTGCAGTCAAAGGTAACGCCTTGGATTTAGCCATCGGCGTCATCATCGGGGCGGCATTCGGTGGAGTAATCGCTTCCCTGGTAAAAGACATAATTATGCCCCCACTGGGGTTACTCACCGGTGGTCTTGATTTTTCCAATCAATTCCTTGTTCTAAAAGGCGCGCCCGGCGGCGCTGCCTTTGCGACTCCGGCTGACGCGGCCAAAGCAGGCGCAATCACTTGGAACTACGGCAACTTCGTCACCCTGTTGATCAACTTCCTCATCGTTGCTGTCGCCATCTTTTTGGTCGTGAAAGCGATCAACAAGATGAAACGCCCCGCTCCGACGGCGGCGCCGGTTTCAAAGGATTGTCCGGCCTGCGCCATGACAATTCCAATCAAGGCGACGCGTTGTCCGCATTGCACGAGTGATCTCGGCGGCGTCCGGGCCTAGGTAAATCGGTCGCTCTGCGAGCGATGGCGAAACAATTGCGGCTCTGCCGTTCAAATTAGCATCGAGGTCCGAGCCGGACTGGCACGACTGCTCGATCCCCAACAATCCCTCTGGATCGACCAACAAGATTCGGTTCGGCGTACAAAGCCAGATCCGACCCTGTTCACGCTCTATCCACTCGGTTCCTGGCGCCCACGGCGAAAACGCCGGCAAAATCCAGCAACCCGATTCCTGCACCAGCGCGGGAAATTTTAAACGCAACCCCGCGCCATCGTGCAAAGTCGCCGCCGGATGAAAATGCCCGATGATCTGGATGCGCCCATTTTGCTCTCGTTCGCAATCGCCGTGATGGAATTCGAACCGATCCGTAGTGAAGGAATCGCGCAGGTCGGCTCTAAGGCGTTTGATTTGAGTGTCGTGGTTGCCGGCGAGAAGAACTACGTCGCACTGCTCGCGCAGACGCGTAACCAACGAGAAGAATTCGCGGGCGCCGTTTTTGTCATGAACGAGATCACCCAGCAGAATCAGGGTGGCGGGACGATAATCGCGCAGCAATTGGCTTAATCGGCTTTCGATGGATTTCATTCCCCAGAGCGGGACGAGACGCCCGGCCAGACGCTGGCTTAGCTCGAAGCCAAAGTGTAAATCGGCAATGGCGAGCCACTTTTCCTGCTCATGGAAAAGGGCCAGGCGCGAATCCAGGAGCACACTTTCTGCTATTAAAGCTTGCGACTGTGAAAACGCACGCATGGGACGGGGGGCGGAAATTATGGCTTGCCAGCTACGGCTTCAATGCATATTCAGCGCGGATCCGATTACAACCGACATCGTTGCGACTTGCGCTCGCATGTCTCACCGGTGCATTTCTCGCAAGTTGCGCAACCCAACCCACAGCGAACCGCAACAGCGTGCAATCGAATCGCATGAACGTGCGCACGACGGCGTATTGTGTCCACGAGCGGGGCGGCGGCGGACGACGCAACGCGGTCGGCGAATATCTTTCGGGCCGAATTGTTCGGAGCGCTGCTTCTGACTGGTCGCGCTTCCCGCTCGGAACTCGCTTCAAAATCGTCGAGACCGCCGAGGAGTACGTGATTGATGACTACGGCACCGCTTTGGTCGGCACCAATACGATTGATCTGTACAAACCGTCGCGATTGGAAATGAAACGCTGGGGCGTGCGTCACGTGGATATCGATATTTTGCAATGGGGCTCGGAGGAACAGAGTATCAAAGTGTTGAAACCTCGGGCGAAGCACACCACCCCACGCCGGATGCTGATCGCGCTGGCGAGCAAGAAAAAATCATCGCAACTCGCGGATCGCGAACTTTAATTCTGCCGGCGAGAATGGCAGGATCGCGCCGCGATGAAAATTCTCGTTGTCGGCGGCGCCGGTTACATCGGTAGCATTTGCGCGGAGGTTTTGCTCGATCAAAGGCACGACGTCGCCATTTTCGATAACCTAAGTGAGGGACATCGTCACGCCGTAGATCCACGGGCAGAATTTATCGAGGGCGATCTGGCCGATAGAGAGGCGACGGCCGATGCTCTGGCGCGGTTGCGACCAGAGGCGGTGATGCATTTCGCCGCCAATGCGCTGGTGGCCGAGTCGATGCAGAATCCATCGAAGTATTTTCGCAATAACATCGCAAACGGCCTCAACCTTCTCGATGGCATGATCGCAGCGGAGGTGAGATCGCTCGTTTTCTCCTCCACCTGCGCGACCTTCGGTCCGCCGGAACGTCTGCCGATCGATGAAGAAACGCCGCAGCGCCCGATCAATCCCTATGGCGAGTCTAAACTGGCATTCGAGAAAATTCTCCGCTGGTACGATGCCATTCACGGGCTCCGGTTTGTGTCGCTTCGTTACTTCAATGCCGCTGGTGCATCTGAAAAGTTCGGGGAAGATCACCGCTTCGAAACGCATTTGATTCCAAACGTGCTCAAGGTCGTGTTAGGACAAAAACCGTATGTCGAAATTTTCGGGACGGATTACGACACGCCCGACGGCACCTGCATTCGCGATTACATTCACATTATCGATCTGGCCCACGCTCACATCCTCGCGCTCGAGGCTCCGGCCAGCGCTTTTTACAATCTCGGCACCGGCGGTGGCTCCAGCGTGCGCGAAGTGATCGAGAGTTGTCGCAAAATCACCGGGCAGCCCATTCCAGTTATGGAAAAACCACGGCGGCCCGGCGATCCGCCGCGCCTGATCGCGTCATCCGAAAAAATCAAACGTGAGCTCCTCTGGCGCCCGCAATTCCAGACTCTCGATGCCATTGTCGATAGCGCGTGGAAATGGCATCAAAAATTTCCGCGCGGTTACGAAGATTGAGCGGATCTTGGCTGATCCCGGAGCGCTCTATCGTTGCGACGCTCGCGCGCCACATTCTGGGTAGCGCACGCGTCTCGCGTGTTGGCGATGACGTCTCGTCATCGCGGACTTCTCCAAAAGATTGTTTCGGCGAGACGCCGAAACCAACACGCGAGACGCGTGCGCTACCCAGAACATTCGGCGACGGCTTCGGTGATTCTGCGGAATCTAACCCATGGTGAAGCGACGCAGAAGCAAACGCCCGCTGGGTAAACCAGCGGGCGCGAATCCTCCAAATTATGAGCCGTTAAGGCCTTGTTGTTGTGGTGGTCGT
>Ga0210401_10005738_pt1 | contig 12719 bp, 4 predicted proteins | sample IncBWH32MmetaG_FD_150866 | JGI IMG/M metagenome (GOLD analysis project Ga0210401, IMG submission 150866) | Forest soil microbial communities from Barre Woods Harvard Forest LTER site, Petersham, Massachusetts, United States - Inc-BW-H-32-M | ecosystem: Environmental > Terrestrial > Soil >... | reverse complement strand
GCAATGACGATTGCCGCCACGTTCTGGAGGCGCAGGTTCGGGCGGCTTCCTGCCAGCACAACTCGGCTTTTTGAAGTCGAGCCGCGAACGCAGGTCCGTGCTGAATGTAACTGGCAAGAAAATCCGGGCAAGCACGCGACGATCGTTGTTTTGCACGGTCTCGAAGGCTCGTCTGACTCCGGCTACATGCTCGGAATCGCTGAGAAAGCGTGGATCGCGGGTTTCAATGTTGTTCGATTGAATCAACGCAATTGCGGAGGAACCGAACGGCTCACGCAAACGCTTTATCATTCGGGGCTGAGCGGCGACATTCGTTCAGTGATTTTCGAACTGATAGAACGCGATCACCTGACCGAGATTTTCGCTGTCGGGTTCTCGATGGGCGGTAACCTGGTGTTAAAAATGGCCGGTGAATTAGCGGACTCACCGCCTTCGCAGATCCGCGGTTTCGTCGCCGTGGCACCAGCGCTCGATCTGGCGGCGTGCGCAGACGCGCTCGGCGAGCGGCGAAACCTAATCTATCAGCGCCATTTTGTGAGAGGTTTGAAGCGGCGTATGCGCTTGAAAACAAGGCTGTTCCCTGAAATCTTCCCCGTGGACGGAATGCGGAATATCCGTAGTGTGCGCGAATTTGATGAGCTCATCACTGCTCGCTTTTGCGGCTTTGCCGGTGCCGACGACTATTACCACCTATCGAGCGCTGGGCAATTGCTGGAGCAGATTCGCAGGCCGTGCTTGATCCTCACGTCGCAAGACGATCCTTTCGTCCCGATATCTTCATTCAGCAATCCTGCGATCCGCGAAAACCACTGCATCGAACTAGTGGTTGCGCAGCACGGCGGCCACTGCGCCTTCATCTCGAATGAGCCAGGAGACGCGCGTTTCTGGGCTGAAAATCGCGTCGTAGAATTTTGCCTGCAACGCTCAAGGCTGATTGGCTGAATCGGGCAGAATGCCGCTATCGCGCTGCGAGCTGCCGACCTGCCTTGACCAGCGGCACCTGCGCCGCTAGAATGCCATCGGTGGGACGTGTGGCTGTTCACAGCTTTATATTCTCTGGAATTCATCGCATACAACCGCTTGAGCGAACTTGTCGTCTCATAATTCATACGTCCCGCAAAGGAATTGTGCCCTGGAGGTGAAGGTCGTGCGTCGCTCCGTGCGTTTGCTGCTCTACACATTGATGGCTCTGATGATGGTTTGCCTCGTGGCCTCATCGGTGTTCGCGAAAGACAAAGAGAGCAAACTGCCTCCACAATATCGCGAATGGCTCGACCGCGACGCCGCCTATATCATTACGCGGGGCGAAAAGGCCCAATTTCTTTCGCTGACATCGGATGCGGAGCGCGACAAATTCATCGGCTGGTTTTGGGCCATACGCAATCCCAATCCAGATTCTCCGGTTAACGTATACAAGGAAGAGCACTATAAACGTATAGCCTACGCCGACGATCATTTCGGAATAGGTAAGCGCATGCCCGGGTGGGCTACAGAAAGGGGGCGAATGTATATCATTCTTGGTCCGCCCAAGCAGATGGCAAATTATCAGGGCTATGACCGAGTTCGTCCCATGCAGATTTGGTTCTACGAATCTCCGAGCCCCGGCCTGCCGCCCTATTTTTATATCCTGTTCTACAAGAAGGATAGCGTCGGCGACTATGTTACTTACAGCCCTTATTTTAACGGTCCTCAGGACTTAGTAACCGAGCGTGGCGTGTCGATCACAGATGCTGTCCAAATGATTCATCGCGATGTCGGACAAGAAGTCGTGAGAACATCCTTGACCCTGCTGCCCGATGAGCCTGTCGACACCCAGAACCCCCGCCCTACCATGCAGTCGGATGTTCTGATGTCTCAGCTCCATGATCTCGCCAACAGCACTTACAACGTTGCAGCACTCCAACATCGCGCTGCCACGATGAATGTCACTTCTCGATTGCTCGTTGGTGGAGGAACTCTAGGAGTTCTTACCGCGCCACTTCGCGATTCTGACGGCACCGTAAAACTCCATTATCTCCTGCGCTTGAAACGGCCCGAGGATTTCGCAGTGGGAAAATCAGCCGATGGCAGTTACTACATCTCCGTGGAAGCAAGAGCACAGGTTCTTACGTCCGACGACAAGCCTATCTTTACACAAGAGCGTAGCCTGAAGCGTTTCCTCACTCAGCAACAAGTTGACCAGGTCAAGAACAAGGTCTTTGGTTACGAGGATTGGCTTCCATTGTCCCCCGGCCAATACCATCTAAAATTCTCGCTCGGAAGCGCTGTGAATAGCATCGCGTATCAAGCCGATGCCAGCGTTGTCGTTCCAAACGCCCCTAGCTCCGGACTTCTGGTAACTCCGCTGATACCATTTACATCCGCCGAAGCTTTACAACCTCAGCTTTCTGGGCTGGTACCTTTCAGCGTCGCAGGACTGAGGTTCTCTCCTCTACTGGCGCGCGAAATGAACTACAGTCCGGCTACAGACTTGCAGTTTTTCTATCAGGTTTGGGCAAGCCACGACCAGCTCACCAAGGACCCTGGCGCAACGCTTGAAGCGCGATACGCTTTCGGACGTCCAGGTGCTGTCGGCGAGGCCAAAATAATCACGGATCAAGTCGCCGGAAATCAGATCGACTCGACAGGAACGATGCTGACCGGTAAGAAAATCCCGCTAGGTGATTGGGCGCAGGGTAACTATCTTTTGACCCTCTCGCTTGACACCCCAGACGGGCAGCAGAAAGCATCCGCTACCCTGAGTTTCCGGCTTCTCCTGTCAACCCCGGTCGATCCCGATTGGGACGTTTTCGATGGGGACGCCATTTCCAGGGACGTGCGGACAGGTACGACGGAGTACGAACGAGGACTCTGCCACCTCGCGTTCAACCAAAAGGAAGACGCAGCGCGTTTGTTTCAGGAGGCTCTCTATAAAAACGCTACGCTGGAACAAGCGCGAGCTGCACTGGTCAATGTCGAGCTGGATTTAGGGAACTACTCGCGAGTAGCTCAGATAGCCCGCGATTATCCTGTGACAGCGGATACAGGATACGAGACGGTGCTTCGATTAGCCGATGCTCTCGACAAGGTTGATGAAACAAAAGGCGCGATAGACCTTCTTCAGAGTGCATTGCGGGTGAAGAGCGCAAGCGGCCCCGTCTACTTAGCGCTGGCCTCATACTACCGGCGCATCGGGGATGAAAAAAGTAGCGAAGACTTCCAGAAGAAGGGTCAGGCTCTCACTCGCGTGCCGTCCTCTCAACAGTAACCGGGTGACTCCTCGGGCTTAACAACTGAACGACTGTTCAGCTTCCGCCGCATCCCAATAATCTAGGTAAGGCGCTATGGTTTATAGTACGCGTCCATACAATGAAATATGTATTTCTGGATTGTCGCGCGATCCATTTTACTGTAACTGTATGACAATAAATGCCTTACTTTTATAGTGAGTTGGGCAAAAAATTGCTCTACGAGCGACAACGGGGTGTACCGATTCCGTTCGCACTGGGGAGATTGTGCCGACGGATTCCCGGGGAAATATATCCTCTGCGAGGAGTGTCCTGAATGAATATTCGAAAGCTGTGGTTTGTAGTGCCTCTGATTTTGGCAACGATCCTTGGTTTGTCTCCGCGGCTTGCGGCGCAGGAGTCTGCTGCCAAGGGTACGATTAACGGCACGATCGTGGATTCGAGCGGTGGCTCAATTGCCGGAGCGTCAATCAGGGTCGAAGGGGCTCAAGGCAAGCAAAACTATACGACCAATAATGCCGGGACTTTTATTGCAGGGGATCTGATCCCGGGAACCTATACGGTGAGATCCGAGGTAAAGGGTTTCAAGGTTTCGGAAGTTTCGGGCATCACGGTTAACGTCGGAAGCATTACAGCTATCCGCGTGGTGATGGAGCCCGGCACTGTAACTCAGACGGTCGAAGTTGTTAGCTCGGCGGTGACTATCGACACCACTTCCACTGCGGTAGCCAGCAACCTCAACGACGACTTCTATCAAAAGCTTCCAGTTCAGAGGAACGTGTCCGGGTTGTTCTACTTGGCACCCGGCGTCGTTAGCGGCGGTGGAACAGGTGCCGCGAACCCTTCTATCGGGGGCGCCACGGGGTTGGAGAACCTTTACGTTGCCGACGGTGTGAGCATTACGGACACGGCATTCGGAGGACTTGGCCTTTATTCTCGCGTGTACGGTTCGGTGGGCACCGGGATCAACCTTTCGTTTATTAAGGAAGTACAGGTAAAGACCGGTGCTTTTCAGCCTCAGTACGGAGGTGCCACCGGCGGTGTCGTCCAGATTGTTACCAAGTCGGGCGGGCACGACTATCATGGGGCTGTGGCAGCTTATTGGCAGCCGCAGGAGTTTGAGGCCACGCGTCGGAATCCAGATGACTTTGGACTGGCTAACCCATTTGGTAAGGTTATTCACAATGCGGCCTATGATTTCTCAGGGGAAATCGGCGGGTCGATTCCCCCGCTCCGCGAGAAACTGTTTTTCTTTGGTTCGGTAGATCCCACGAATAACTTGACATATCAGATCGCCCCACCGACCACGGGGCTCTTTGACCTGGGCAAACTGAGAGGAAATACGTGGGTTTACAACTATGCTGGCAAACTAACTTTCAAGATCAACGACAAGAATACGATCGAAGGCTCGGTTTTCGGTGATCCCTCCTACTCGAACACCTTTCCTTGGGTACGCTTGAATGAAGGAGTCGTGGGAATTCCTAATACGACACAATTTAGCAAGCTCACTTACGGGAACCGCGACGTGGTGGCGCGCTACAACGGAACGCTCTCGCCCACGTGGATTCTAAACATCTCCCTCGCGTGGCAGCATAACAAGTTCACCGAGGGCGGGTACGACAACACATCCTCCGAGATTATCGATCAGACCCAAATAGGCGGTCTGCCTGGCCAAGCCGGCCAGTTCATTCCCCAAGGCCGCGGTTTTGTCGAGAACACTCGCGATGAGAGCTATGCCCTTAACATCAACACGACGAAGATATTTAACACTCGCTGGGGCCAGCATTCGATCGATCTTGGCTACGCTTATGTCCGGGGCTACTATGACGGTGCCCGTTCGTACAGCGGCCCCGCTGTTCCTGCTCCGATCACGAACGCCGAAGGTGACTCACTTTGTCCGAGCGTTGCTGGGGGACAGTGCGCTTGGGCGAACCTAATCGCCAATTATGAATGGTACTTGAGGCTGGCGCCTGGTACCTGTACTGCCTGCCCGGTGATGCCTATTCCTGGATTCGCAACTCCGCAACCGGTATATCTTCGAATGCTGCGGAGCGAATTCAATTTGTTTCCGGACGGCTTCCAACACTTCGACACGCACTCACGCGGCCACGTTGCTTATATCAACGACGCTTGGACCATCAACAAGTACGTTACGATTAATGCTGGCATTCGGTGGCAGCAAGAGCGTATGGTCGGGCAGAACGCCCAGTACACATTTGCGGACGACTGGTCTCCTCGCATAGGCATAGACATCGACCCGGTAGGCGACCGAAAGAACAAGATATTCTTCAACTTCGGCCGCTATAGCTACAACCTACCACTCGATTTGGCCGAACGGTCGTTGACGAACGAACTCGATTTGTCAGGGTTCCGGCTCATTCCTGCTTTCACGACAGTGGGTGGGCAAAGGGAAGTGACAATCAATGCCAACGGCTCTGTCACTCCAGTAATTGATTCCGACCACGTCATCAACTTCTTACCAGGCGGTTTTCCGACTAATGGTCCCTCCTCATCCGCGGGTGGAAACCTTGAGTTCATTCACTCGGGGACACATCTCAGCTATGAAGACGAGTATGTGTTTGGCGCCGAGCATCAGTTCTCGCACGGCGTCGTCCTGACGGCCAGATATATGCACCGTAGCCTCCGTCGAATTGTGGAGGACACTGGTGGTATAGCACCTGAAGCTTCCGAGGGAGGAGTGACTCAGCTATTCTCGATCACTAACCCGAGCAAGAGCCTCGACATCTTTACTAACCCGATACAAACCGACTTCGTAGCCACGACTGACGCTAAAGGGAAAGTTAATAACGTGCCCTCGAGCTGCGACCCGAGCTTAGTGGCTTTCCCGATCACCAACAGCTTCGGCGCTCCGATCACCGACTCACAGGGAAACACCGCTGCTTGCTTCGCGGACAATGGAGTAAACGGCCAGCCAGCGGGGTCAGTCATCTCCGATGGTATCCCCGACGGCTTTACGGACCCGATTCACAGGTATTGGGCGGTGGAGTTTGAAGCCAACAAGTCGTTTTCACACAACTGGCAGTTGCGGGCCAACTATCGAATTGCCAAGCTGTTCGGCAACTTCGAAGGCGCGTTCCGCAATGACAACGGACAGTCGGACCCTGGCATTAGCTCGCTGTTCGATTTCACGCCGGGTCAGTTTGGCCAGCTAGGCGATCAATTCCTACCCGGAGTGTTGAATACTGACCGTCAGCAAGTAGCTAACGGCTACTTTACGTATGTATTCGACAGAGGGGCTCTCAAGAACCTCGTCCTCGGTACTGGCGTTCGAATCCAAACCGGAACGCCAATCAACGAATTGGCCGCTCATCCGGTTTACTTGAATGCCGGCGAAGTTCCCATCGGCGGCCGCGGAAGCGAGGGCCGTACTCCCACGACCGGGTCGGTGGACTTGCATGCTGAATATTCACTCAACCTGGGTGAAAGAGCTCACTTGCGCTTCGGTGTCGACATGTTTAACATCGCTAATACGAAGCGAATTGCGTTCGTCAACCAGGACATCGACTTGGGTTTTGGCACGACGAACCTGGACTTCCTCAAACCGACAAACGAGGCTGTGCGTGGTGATGGTATCCAATCGCCATTCAATGCCAGAATATTCGCCCGGTTTGAGTTCTAACTAGAAAATCGCTTTAAGGAGAGGAGGGGCGCTCAGCGCCCCTCCTCTTAGTCTTCTTCAGGATCGCATTTAGGCGACACGGTGGCGGGATGCGACGGACCCTCTCTCTCTTGGTTTTTTCGTTTTCTGTTTTGGTTCTGCTTCCGCTTACAGTTTCGGCACAGATTGGCGGATCGGCGGGCCATCCCTTTTTTAACGCTCAGATCTCAGTGCAAGTTCGGATGGCTAACAATACGGCTGCTCCTCCGGGTGTTCTAGTGGAACTCGTGGCTGAGGATCAGTCCCCTGTTGATCAGGCCTTTACCGACACCTCTGGACGATGCCGATTCGTCCCTCCAGCTCCTACGGTTTACTACGTAACAGCGAAATTTCCGGGATTTCAGTCGATCCCACAGCGTATCGATCTTCAAAACGCTCAAACCGGGATGGCAAACCTGGTCTTGCGGGCCATTCCGGGAGCGGCACCTCCAGCAGCCTCCAAAGAGGGCGCGGGAGTGACTTCGGCTTCCGATCTCGCCGTGCCGGATAGCGCCCGGAAGGAATTTGAAAAGGGGCAAAAATCGCTAACCGACAAAGACTTGGATGGCGGGATCTCGCACCTGAAGAAGGCTATTGAGATGTATCCCTCCTTTCCGCAGGCGCTGACCTTGCTAGGGACTGCGTACAACGAGAAGAAGGATTGGAAGGATGCCCAGGGAGCCTTGGAAAAGGCAACGACAATAGATACCAAGAATGCTTCCGCCTTTTTTCAGCTGGGAGCGGCTCTGAATCAGACCAAGGACTATCCTGGGGCTCAGAAGGCGCTCTCGCAGGGCCTAACGCTGGCTCCGGATGCTCCTGAGGCTTCCGCTGCTCAATACGAGCTTGCGCGCGCCTATATGGCCCAGAATAACTGGAAAGAAGCCGAACCTTATGCTGCAAAGGTGGTGGCCAGCCAGCCGGACTTCGCTGCGGGGCGTTTGCTAATGGGAAATATCTTTCTCAAGAAGGGTGATGGAAACGGGGCGATCCACGAGTTTCAGGAATACTTAAGAATCGATCCCAAGGGACCAGCGGCCGATCAAATTAAAGAGATGATCCCGAAGATTCAGGCCGCGACGAAGAAATAAATGAAGAAATAGTCGTAATCCCACCGAACGCGCTTCGTCAAAAAGAGACCCCAACGCAGCGGTTTTCTCAGATCAGGACGCGTCTCTATGCAATCGGGGTTTCGAGTGAAGGCGCAAAGGCTGGCGTTAGCAGCTTTGCTTCGCCTGAATTGGCGATCACCATGACGTCTTCGCAGCGCGCAGGCGGTAGTCGCCTACCACGTAGATGCCAGGCTCGCTTGGGAAGATCGTTCCTGCCTTTGAAGATTGTAGTATCGCGCCGCACAAGATAGGAATTCTGGCGCCGGTTGTATTCTTCAAAACACAGATACTTCGCATTATCATATATTAAAATTAGGAGTGACCGATGTCTAGTTTCGGAATTCTCGTAACTATAATAAACAAAATACTTTATTTTCGTGCTGCAGTGGAAACGAACGTGCGTGACACCTAGCATCTCTCTCATGTCTTTCCGGGGCGCGTTCTTAGGAATTTCAAGCATGGGCAGATCAATCTTGAGGAGGGTGTATGAACTGGAAGCGATTTGCGGCGAGCACATTTGCGCTGGTGACGCTGGTTTTGTTCTGCTACCAGCCCGCATGGTCTCAGGCGACAATTTCGACGGGCGGCATTCAAGGGATAATCTCGGACCCGCAGGGAGCTGCGGTTCCGACAGCCAAGGTGACGATCACTAACAAAGGAACCGGTGCCGCAATAACACCACCAGTGACGTCCTCAGGAAACTATGCTTCGGGTTCGCTTGAGCCTGGTGAGTATCTTGTTCGAATTCAGGCGCCCAACTTCAAGACGGTGGAGATTCCGGTAACCGTTCAGGTTGGCAACGTGTCGACGGCGAATGCCTCCCTCCAACTTGGCTCTGCCTCCACGGTTGTTGAAGTCGTCGGACAAAGCGTTGCGGTCAACACCGAGCAGCCTACGATTCAAGGGGTTGTGACTTCGGAGCAGATCGAAAACCTCCCAATCAATGGACGAAATTTCCTCGATCTTGCCCAGCTTGAACCCGGTGTACAGATTCAGGACGGTGGAAACTTCGATCCCACAAAAAAGGGCTTCTCTTCCGTTTCGTTCGGCGGACGATTTGGGCGGACTGCCCGAATCGAAGTAGACGGGTTTGACATCAGCGACGAGACCGTCGGCACCACGACCCAAAACATTCCTATGAACTCCATCCGGGAGTTCCAAGCAAGCCAATCAACGCTCGATTTGGGCACGGAATTGACCTCCTCCGGTACGCTCAATGTCACGACGAAATCCGGCACAAACCAAGTGCACGGAGGTGGTTTCTTTGGCTACCGTAGCGACGGCACTTCAGCGGCGATCGGTAATCCTTCATCCATTTTCGACCGGAAGCAGTACGGGGTGGATTTGGGAGGGCCAATTTTCAAGAACAAGCTATTCGCTTTTGGATCCTGGGAGCGGGTCACGCAGGATTTGCAGGGGGCTGTGACCTTGCCCGATCCTTTCGGCGATCTTAGCGGGACTAGCGCCAGCCCGTTCCACGACCAGCAGTTCTTGGGACGTTTGGATTACAACGTGAATTCGAATATTCGCGTGTTTTTTAAGTTTGGCTACGAACAAAACCGCGACGTAGCTTCGTTTGTGCCCAATACCTTCCAGCCTTTTGCCAACGTCGATAACACTCCGACGTACGGCGTCGGCGTCGACCTGACCACGGGCTCGTATACTCACACGATCCGCGTCGGCTATTTGAAATTCCGGAACGGAATTTCGGCTGCATCTCTGCCCGAAGGTCCGCAGAACCCGGCTCCTGGCTTGGCGCTGGCCATTGGCAATGTTTCGACCTCCTGCACCACTTCGGGTGACCTTCTTTGCACCGGCACAAACATTCTCGCTCCTCAGGCCACCTTCCAGAGCAACAAGCAATTCAAGTATGACGGAAGCAAGGTTTGGGGAACACACATTCTTCGCTATGGCATCGGCGTGAACCGGATTCTGGGAGGCGGCTTCGCGAACTTCTTTGGTCTCGCTCCGGCGGTTCGCGCGGCGGTTAACACGACCACCACCAACTTTGCGAACGCTGATAATTTTGGTCCCGGTGGAAGTGCGAACCCCCTGAATTGGCCGGTGCATCGCATCGACGTCGGTAACGGGGAAGGCTGCTTCACCGAAATTCCCCAGTTCGGCTCGCCTTGCGGTGGACAATTTGACACTCGGTTCCAGTTCTATGTCGGCGACTCATGGAAGATAAGGCCGAACTTTACGTTTACCTATGGAGTGCGATACAACCGGGACACTGGTCGCACAGATTCTGACCTTCCGGCGATTCCGGAGCTAAACTCTTTCCAGCCTGGCCTTGGGGATCCAGTTCGTCAGCCGAATCACAACATCGGCGGCCTGCTCGGAATTGCGTGGGATCCGTGGAACAACGGCAAGACGGTGATTCGCGCGGGAGCCGGCATCTACTATGAGAATGGTGTGTTCAATAACATTCTCTTTGATCGTCCGGGTCGCCTGCATCAAGGACTTTTCAACCAAGTTCAAGAAGCATGCACGACGATAAACCCGGCAAACGGTATTGCAGGGGGTATTCTTCTGCCCGACGGGACCTTCTTGGACACGATCGACGGCCTCAACATTCACAACGACATCTGCAATGACAAGCATGCAGTCGGGTCTGTTCAACAAGCGATCGTGGACTTGCAGACCACGTACCAAGCGGCGACTGCAGCTGCCGGACCTCAGGCGAACGGCGCGTATTTCGGAAATTGCGGAAACTCAACCGTTTGCACCGGCTCGATGTTCGCGCCAAACTACATATCTCCCCGCTCGTACCAGATGAACGTTGGAGTTCAACGGGAAATTCGGCCTGGCACAGTTCTCTCGGTGGATTACTTGCGGAACGTCGGCGTGCACACTCTCTTGGGAGTTGACCAGAACCACGTTGGCGATTCACGTTACCTCGACCAGGGGGTCGCAGGTAATGCCATCAACGCGACGAATGCCGGGTTTGGTTGCGGTAACGGAATTCCCGGCATTACCTGCGCCATTGGCGGCGGCCCTGGCGGCAACACTGTCAGTGGGTGCGCAACCGATCCGATTAGCAACGCTCCACTTGTCGGGGCGCATCTCTGCGACTATGCCGCAAATGGTCTTGGGGGCGGTCTCAACGCCACTGGCGGCCAAGCTCCCGGGGTCGGTGCGGTAGCTTTCGCCGGTATCAATCCGAACTTCGGGCAAATCCTTTTGCTCGAGCCCGTAGGCCGCTCCGTTTACAATGCTTTGCAGGTTGTGCTTAGGTCGGACTGGAAAACCTCTCTGCCGTTCGTCCAGCACATGAACACCCAGATTTCCTACTCACTATCCAGATTTAACAGCCAAGCCCAGGATCTGGACTTCATTAACAACGCTCTCAACATGAGAAACCCCGGCAAGTTCATTGGTCCGGGAGGCTTGGATCGTACGCACCAACTCTCTGGCGGTGTCGTGATGCAGTTCGCGCATGGAATCCGGGCCGACTTTATTACTCACTGGTATACGGCTCTGCCACAGAGTCTGTTTTTCAACGCACCGGGCAACGCTGAGGACATCTTCCAGGTTGATACTCAGGGCGATGGGCAAGACCCTTCTCCGACTACCGGCGCTCCCATCCCTGGTACCAACGTGGGAAGCTTTGGACGCTCCATCAAGGCATCAGGTTTGAATGGGTTTCTCCAGAGCTACTCGGCTACCAACGGCAATCAGATTACGCCGGCAGGAGAAGCGCTCGCAGCCGCCGGACTGATAACCACACAGCAGTTGCAGCAACTCTGTGCAGTGACGCCTTCCCTCAATCCAATTAATGGTTGCGCTACTCCGTATCCGAACCTGCAGCTTTCCTTGGCACCGAAAGGGCAGGTAGGTAATGATGCGCTCTTTACATTCGACACGACGGTGGGTTGGGAAGTTAAGCCCATCCGACACTGGGAAAACTTCAGCATCACGCCGAATGTGAAGTTCTTCAACCTGTTCAACCACCCGAACTACAACGGCCCCACATCTCTATTGAGTGGCGTGTTGGACAGTTCGGTGGGATCGGTCAACGGTACAACAAAGGAGCAGCGTAGAGACCAGGGCGTCGGCCTGCAAGGGCTCGGTTCGGGCGTGTTCTCTTTCGGAGCGCCGCGCGTTATCGAGTTCGGTATCAAGGCTAACTTTTAGAGACCTTAGTCACTTCGAATCGAACGGCGGGGAGCTAGTGGCTCCTCGCCGTTTGTTTTTTTGACCCTCTCGTCGCTTTGAGGAAATACATTTGGGTATCTCGGGGGGGATTTTCGGTGAATCGCGCATGAGCTTGCTTGGTCGATGGCCTTTCTGTCGAATCCCGAGGGCTCTGTGGTACTCAACCGATTGGCGATTCAAGCGAAGGTGCAAAACCGGGCGTCAAGAGCTTTGGTTTCCCCGAATCGGTAATCACCATGACGTCTTCGCAGCGCAGGCCGTAGTCGCCTACCACGTAGATTCCAGGCTCGTTTGAGAAGGTCATGCCTGGCTTGAGGATCGTGGTATTGCCTCGCACGAGATAGGGTGACTCGTGCCCGTCCATGCCAATTCCGTGGCCCAGGCGATGCGTGAAGTAGTTGTAGCTGGGGCCGAAACCGGCGTCAGTGACCACTTTGCGGGCGGCGCTATCTACCGAACCGCATTCGCGGCCAGCGACCGCCGCGGCAAGTGCGGCGTCTTGGGCGCTTCGCACAATCTCAAAAGCGTGCTGCAGCTTCGCTGACGGCTTTCCTAGCGCGCTCG
>Ga0210401_10005736_pt1 | contig 12724 bp, 13 predicted proteins | sample IncBWH32MmetaG_FD_150866 | JGI IMG/M metagenome (GOLD analysis project Ga0210401, IMG submission 150866) | Forest soil microbial communities from Barre Woods Harvard Forest LTER site, Petersham, Massachusetts, United States - Inc-BW-H-32-M | ecosystem: Environmental > Terrestrial > Soil >... | reverse complement strand
CATGAACGTCAAGGAGACAACAGCTGTCCTGATCATGGCGCTTGGGCTATCGCTCCTCGCCACGCTCTATCCGTCCTGGCGCGCGGCGCGGCTCGATCCCGTCGAAGCGCTGCGTTACGAGTGATCAGCGCAATGGACGACACCACCACGATAGGCGAGGCCGCTACGTCGCTCCGGGACAAAGAGGAACAACCCATACTCTTCCTGCACGGCGTTTGCCGTCACTTCAGCCAGGGAGACGCGCGGCTTGATATCTTGAAGGACGCCGAGCTCGCGGTCTGGCCGGGGCAATCGGTGGCGCTGGTGGCGCCGTCGGGCTCCGGCAAGTCGACGCTGCTCCACATCGCCGGCTTGCTCGAACATCCGAACTCCGGCGAGGTCTATATCGATGGAATGGCGACCACGCAGCTCAACGATATGCAGCGCACCCGGATCCGGCGCACCGAGATCGGTTTCGTCTATCAATTCCATCATCTGCTGCCGGAGTTCTCGGCGCTGGAGAATGTCATTCTGCCGCAGATGATCCGCGGCCTGTCACGGCGCGAGGCCACCGCGCGCGCTGCCGAACTCTTGGCTTATCTCGGGCTGAAAGACCGGCTTGTGCACCGGCCGGCGGAGCTCTCCGGCGGCGAGCAGCAGCGCGTCGCGATCGCGCGCGCGGTCGCCAATGCGCCGCGAATCCTTTTCGCCGACGAGCCGACCGGCAATCTCGATGTGCACACCGCCGCACGCGTCTTCGCCACGTTCAGCCAATTGGTGCGCGCCTCAGGGCTTGCCGCCATTATCGCCACCCACAACATGGAAATCGCGGCGCAGATGGATCGCCGCGTGACCTTGCGCGAAGGCGCCGTCGTCGAGCTTGACTAGAGCATGATCCCGAAAAGTGGTCGCCGGTTTTCGGAAAAGATCATGCTCAACTAAAAAGCACTTTATGACTGCGGATGCCGATGCTTGCGCGCGCCGGATTGCCGGGCCGCGGCCGACGGCTGATACCAGTCGTTCTTCTGGCAGAAGCCGCCGATGCCGCGGACGTTCTCCAGGCACTGTTCGAAGCTGGTGAAGCCACAATTGGTGCCGCTGAAGCCCGAGCCGTAATAGGAACACCATGGATAATTGCTCTGCGCTTGCGCGCGTGGCGATAGCGCAACCGTTGCGGCCGTAAGACCGAGGCCGAGAAGCAGCATCTTCATGATGACCTCCTTTTGCGAAGCGTCCGGGTCAAGAGTTCTTTGAATGATGGCGATGGGTTTGTGGTCGCGCTGCGAGCGGCGGCTTGTACGTGTCGTTTCGTTCGCAGAAGCCGCCAATGCCGCTGATGCTCGCCATGCACTGTTCATAGCTCGTGAAGCCGCAGCTTGTGTCGCTATAGGGCGTGCCGTAGCGGGCGCACCAGGGATAGTTCTGCGCATGGGCAGTTGGCGCAAGCGCGATCGTTGCGAGAAGGAGGCTGAGCACGGAAAACGAGATCTTCATGGCTTTCTCCTGTTTTTGACGTGTTGCCGCGGTAGCTCCGCAATCACGAATTCTTGCCGTGGTGCTTGCGGGCCTGGCGCTGCGCCGGCGCCGCGGCGTTCGATCGAGCGGCTTTCGGGCCCGCATACATGTCGTTCTCGCTGCAAGAGCCGCCCGAACCACGAGCCGTCGCCATGCACTGTTCGTAACTGGAAAAGCCGCAATTGATGCCGGCGCCGTCGGCGAAATTCGCGCACCATGGAAAATTGTTTTGTGCAGTGGCGGGCGCGCCGAGTGCGGCAAGCACCATCATCGAGGCACAGCATCCAATCAGCGCCGGCAGAAGCCGCATTTCAACCTCCCGATCTCGGCGATTGCCGGCGTTCACGACGGTTTGCCGGAACGGGCTTTGAGCGCGCGGCGCCGCGCCGGAGCGTGTCATGTCCATCTTCAGGGTCATTCCAGGTTCATGTTCACAAGCCTCACCCCTATGAACGCCGTGCGGGCCGGTTTATTTCATCGGGGTGCAAGCAGGCGCGGGCAGGGCGCTTTCCGCTTGCCGGCAAAAAAAGAGGCCGCCGAAACCGGCGGCCTCTTCGCGTCTATAGTCAGCTGCGACTAATCACTAGCAGGGGGCGCACCAGCAACGATACGGACCACAAACCCGGCTAAAGCCCGGCGGGCAATAAGGGCCGAAGCCGCGGCAGGCCGCCTGGTGGATCGGTGTCGCGTTTTTGATCTGCGCGTGAAGGCTCGCGGCGCCCTGGCTTTGCGCGCTGGCGGCAACCGCCATCGTGCCCAGCATCAGCACGGCTGCCGTCAATGTCATAGTGAGCTTGCGCATGGAAATTCTCCTCCTTGATTTGGCGAAAATTCGAATAGAGCAAGACTGCTACGGCGCGGCGACAACGCGGGAGCGCGCTGCGCAATACCGTAGCGCCGATCTGGGGAATCAGCCCGGCCGACCTGCTTTATACGCCAAGTCCCGGCATCTGGATCGGTGCCCGAGTAAGGGCTTGGCGGCGCTGCCGTTGTGGGATGGCCCGCTATTTTTTGGCCACGACTAGCGCTTGCTCCGCATTGCAATGCGCGCAGCGATAGATGCGCCGCTCCGGGTTATCGTCGATGGCCGGCTCGACATAGGAAAGGTTCACCGGGCCGTCGCAGACGGGGCAGGTGGGCAAGAGAAACGGATTGATCCTCGTGGCCGGCGTGCGATTCATGTCCACGACAATTTCTTCGTGCTGCAAATCGAATCATACATTTCTCACGAACGTTACATTTCTCACGAACGTTACCTTAGGAAGCAATTCACGAACGGCCGAACAGTTCATTTGGCACGAGCGATTTTCGTCAAATCAGGCCGAGCGATCTGCAAGGCGCAAAGCGATGTGGCCGTCAGATGGTCCGCGTATTGCGGTGCAATAAACACAAAAGGTGCGCCGCCTGAAAAATTCTCACCACATCAGTGAGTGGCATCAGGGTGTGGTTGTCTGTCCGTCTTCCACGGCGCACAATCGCGCGGCATTCGGACGGTGAGCGACGAAAAAAACACGCTGCTGTCATCGGATCGTATATAATGCCGGCGTTTTCTTATTTCGGCGGTCCCACCAAAGCATGGAGGAAGGTCTAATGAGAAAGCTAACGCTTACATTGGCGGCAACAGCGCTCATGCTCGCGGGCTCGATGCTCGCCGCAAGCGCGCAGAACCAGAATGGCGGCGCGGCACGCCTGCACGCGCAATTGCAAAATGCAACGCCGATCCACGAGGCCGCGTGCAACGGCTTCACCGGCGGCTGCGGCTGCGCGCCGGGCTGGATCAGCGCCTGCCCCAATCGCTGCTGCCGCTGCGTGCGCTGTTACTAAGCGCAGATCTTTTTGTGAACGCGATTTGCTTTGAGGCCGTCTCAGGAGACGGCCTCTTTGCTATGGACGTCTCGCCGTGAGCATGTCCATCCCGCATCCGGTCCCATGGATCTTCCTGCTGGCGATTGTCACCATCGCAAAGTTCGCGCTGCTCGTCTTGCTTTGCCGCCGTCTGCGGCAAGCTTTTCCGGCCGTATGGAATGACTTGGGCCGTCCGTTTTCCTTCGAGCGCTATGTGCCGTCAACTTCGTTGAGCCAGGGACTCACCGAACAGAACGCGCAATGGAGTCTGCTGTTTTATATTTTCTCCGGCCAATATCGCGATTTGCATGATCGCGCGGTGACGCGGTTGGTCTGGAGCGCAAGGCTCGCCTGTGTGCTGATCGCCGTTCTGCTCATGCTGGCGCTGAGCGCGGGGACGTGGCGCTAGTGTTTTTTTGGAACGAGCAACTGCAACGGCCGAGCGGATCGAAACTCAAACCTTTGCGACGGAAGGCGAGGTGTGGCCGTTGGGTCAAGAACGAGTCGGCGGCGTGGCTGCATCAACACCGCGCGGCCATCGAGGCCATAAGGTAGGTTCCGGCCCGAACACTCTGTCGCTCGCCACAGCAGCTTTCGCCCAGGTTAAGGCCAGGTCTTCTAGGGCCTGCCTTTCCTCTGCACGCTCGGCTTTCGATGATTCACGCAAAGCCTCATCGGCGTATAGCCGAAAAACAGTAGCTTCTGTCATGACGCATCTTCCTGTTGAGGCGAGGCCTTTGTCGGCATCTGCCTACCTTCGAAGGCGGCGCCCATTGGAACTTTTGTTCTGTGCAAAAACGAACACTTCGCGGGTGCTTTTGAGTTGTGGTTGCTGAGTTGTGGCCGCAACAATTGAAATTGACCCACTACCGGCGCTTGACTCTAGAACATAAAGCGAACTATGTTCCCTATCCGTTCTTATTACCAGGAGCGGAGGCGTCAGGATAAGGGGACAGATCATGGTTCGCTCGGTTGTCGAAGAGGCTTTGGCTTTAGCGTCGATTAGCCTGTTTCTGGCCACGCTTGCGGTCTGGGCACAGGTGCTGGGGGTTATCTAGGCCGGTTGCCTGCGGACAGCGGGGAAAGGCGGTCAGGGCTTCTGGCCGGCTCGCCAAGAATCGCACAAGTATCGCGCAGATGAATCGCGTTGGATCGGCCTTCGATCCAACGGCGTTTTGCGCGAGGTGAGTTGAGAAATGGCCGTTAAACCCGGCTCTGTGCCCGGCTTCGTGCATCTGCACGTCCATTCGTCCTATTCGCTCCTTGAAGGGGCGATGACGATTGCGCGCTTGGCAGACCTTGCGAAAAAGGACCGCCAGCCGGCGCTGGCGCTGACCGACACCGACAACATGTTCGGTGCGCTGGAATTCTCCGAAAAGCTTGCCGGTTACGGCATCCAGCCGATTGTCGGCTGCTCGCTCGGGATCGATTTCGCCGATCAGGAAAACCGCAATCCGGCGCTGGAGCAGACCTGGCCGCGCATCGTGCTTCTGGCCGCGGCGGAGGAGGGCTATCGCAGCCTGATGCGGCTCGTCTCGCAGGCCTATCTCGGCACCTCGGTGCAGGAGCGGCCGCATCTCAAGCTTGCGGAGTTTGCAGGCGAGACCAAGGGGCTGATCGCGCTGACCGGCGGTCCCAAAGGCCCGCTCGATATCGCCGTTGCCGGCGGGCAGAACCCGCTGGCGCAATCGCGTTGCGAGGCGCTGCAGAAGCTTTTCGGCGACCGGCTCTATGTCGAATTGCAGCGCCACGGTATGCCGGCGGAACGCGCCGCCGAAGCCGCCCTGATCGATCTCGCTTATGCGCGCGGTCTTCCCCTCGTTGCCACGAACGAACCGTTCTTTGCCACGCGCGAGGACTACGAGGCGCACGACGCGCTCCTGTGCATCGCCGAGGGCAAGCTGATTGCCGACAGCGAGCGTCAGCAGCTCACGCCCGAGCACCGCTTCAAAAGCCGCGCCGAGATGGCGGCGCTGTTCGCCGATCTGCCGGAAGCGATCGCTTCGACCGTCGAGATTGCCGAGCGCTGCGCGTTTCGGCCTTACAAAAAGGCGCCGATTTTGCCCCGCTTTACGGTGGGCGAAGCTGACGAGCCGCAGGCTCTGCGCGAAGCGACCGTCGCCGGATTGAAAGCGCGCCTGGCGCGCCACGGCGTCGCGCAAGGTCATACCGAGGAGGAATACAACGAACGCCTCGATTTCGAGCTCGGCGTTATCTCGCGCATGAAATATGCCGGCTACTTCCTGATCGTCGCCGATTTCATCCAGTGGGCGAAGGCACAAGGCATTCCGGTCGGCCCCGGCCGCGGCTCGGGCGCAGGCTCGCTGGTCGCTTACGCGCTCACCATCACCGATCTCGATCCGATCCGCTTCGGGCTTTTGTTCGAGCGCTTCCTCAATCCCGAGCGCGTCTCGATGCCGGACTTCGACGTCGATTTCTGCCAGGACCGCCGCGACGAAGTCATTCGCTACGTGCAGGAAAAATACGGCCGCGACCAGGTCGCCCAGATCATCACTTTCGGCACGCTGCAGGCGCGCGGCGTGCTGCGCGACGTCGGCCGCGTGTTGCAAATGCCTTACGGGCAGGTCGACAAGCTGTGCAAGCTCGTGCCGCAGAATCCGGCGAATCCGATCTCGCTCGGTCGCGCCATCGAGGATGAGCCGCGATTGCAAGCCGAACGCGATCGCGATCCGGTGACGCGCCGCGCTTTCGACATTGCGCAAAAGCTGGAGGGTCTGCACCGCCACGCCTCCACCCATGCCGCCGGCATTGTCATCGGCGACCGGCCGCTGTCCGAGCTGGTGCCGCTCTATCGCGATCCGAAATCGCTGATGCCGGTGACGCAATTCAACATGAAATGGGTCGAGCCTGCGGGCCTGGTGAAATTCGATTTTCTCGGCCTGAAGACGCTCACGGTGCTGCAGCTCGCGGTGAAGCTCGTCAAGCGCCGCGGCGTCGATATCGATCTGTCGAACCTGCCGCTCGACGACACCAAGACCTACGAAATGCTGGCCCGCGGTGAAACCGTCAGTGTGTTCCAGGTTGAAAGTCAGGGCATGCGCCGTGCGCTGATCGACATGCGCCCCGACCGTTTCGAGGACTTGATCGTGCTGGTGGCGCTGTATCGGCCGGGGCCGATGGCCAATATTCCAACCTACTGCGCGCGAAAGCTCGGTCACGAGCGCACCGATTACTTGCATCCGAAGCTCGAGCCGATCCTGCAGGCGACATACGGGATCATCACCTATCAGGAGCAGGTGCAGCAGATCGCCCGCGATCTGGCCGGCTATAGTCTCGGCAAAGCCGACATTCTGCGCCGCGCCATGGGTAAAAAAGATCGAAAGGAGATGGCTTCGCAGCGCGACAGTTTCATCTCCGGCGCAGTCGAGCGGGGTATCGGGCGCTCCGATGCGGAAGCCATCTTTGATACCTGCGCAAAATTCGCCGAATACGGATTCAACAAGTCGCACTCGGCGCCCTATGCGCTGCTCACGTACCAGACCGCCTATATGAAGGCGAATTATCCGGTGGAGTTCCTGGCGGCGTCGATGACGCTCGATATGGGCAATACCGACAAGCTCGCTGAATTCCGCGCCGAGGCCGAGCGGCTCGGCATCAAGGTCGAGCCGCCCTCGATCAACCGCTCGGCGGTGGAATTCGAAGTCGCCGACAATACGATCTTCTATGCGCTCGCGGCTTTGCGCGGCGTCGGACGCCAGGCAGTCGACACTGTCGTTGCCGCGCGTGGCGATACCCCGTTCAAGGACCTCGCCGATTTCGGCCACCGCATCAATCCGAAAAGCGTCAATAAGCGTGTCCTGGAAAGTCTCGCCGCTGCCGGCGCTTTCGACACGATCGAGCCCAATCGCGCCCGCGCCTTTGCCGCTTGCGAGACGCTTCTTGCCACCGCGCAACGCACGCATGACGACGCCGAACGCGGCCAATCCGAGCTGTTTGGCGGTTCGGCTGCGGCGGCGCCGATCATGGTGCCGGCGCTCGAACCGTGGCTGCCGGCGGATCGTCTGCAGCGCGAATACGAGGCGGTCGGCTTCTTCCTCACCGGCCATCCGCTCGATGATTATGGCGCAGCACTCAAGCGCCTTCGCGTGCAGTCATGGTCGGAGTTCTCGCGCGCGGTGAAAGGCGGGGCAGGGGCGGGACGTGTCGCCGGCACCGTGGTGGCGCGCACCGAACGGCGCACCAAGACCGGCAGCAAGATGGGCATTATCGGGCTGTCCGATCCGACCGGCCATTACGAGGCGGTGCTGTTCGCCGAAGGGCTTGCGCAATATCGCGACCTCTTGGAGCCGGGCAAGGCCGTGCTGTTGTTTCTGACCGCCGAGGTGCAGGGCGACGAAGTGCGCGCGCGCATTCAGTCGGTCGAGCCGCTCGACGAGGCCGCGGCTCGGATGCAGCGGGGCTTGCGCGTCTTCCTGCGCGACGAGGAACCGCTCTCCGGTGTGGCCAAGCGGCTCGAGCCGACGCGCAATGGCAAGAGCGCCGCCGAGCAGAGCGGCGACGGCGAAGTCTCGGTGGTGCTGCTGTTGCAAAACGGCAGCGAGGTCGAAGTGAAGCTGCCCGGGCGCTTCAAGGTCTCGCCGCAGATCGCCGGCGCCATCAAGGCCGTGACTGGCGTGGTCACCGTCGAGGCGCTGTAGTGCGCGCCATCAAAAATTCCTGAGACAATAAAATGACCTAGCCAGCGCAGTTCGCGTTCCGGCTGAACCGCGCGTTGAAATCACCCGCCGGTCTTGCACTGACATCTCCACTCGCTATCTCAGCTTTGCCGCGCTAAAGAACGGCGCGTTCTTTCCCTCAATTCATCGGTGTTCGGACCCCGAAACATGCTTCGGATCGACAATCTTGTTTTCAATGCCTGGGGCCGAAAGTTCTTCGATGGTGCAAGCGTCGCTATCCCGGCGGGCACCAAAGTCGGCCTTGTCGGGCGTAATGGCGTCGGCAAATCGACGTTGTTCAAGCTCATTCTCGGCGAGCTTGCGGCGCAAGGCGGCGAGATCGTGCTGCCCAAGAATGCGCGGATCGGTTCGGTCGATCAGGAACACCCGGCGACCCCGGTCACGCTCATCGACACGGTGCTTGCCGCCGACACCCAGCGCGAGACGCTCAACGCGCAGTTGGAAACGGCGGAACCCGAAGAGCTTGCCGAAATCTATCAGCGATTGAACGCCATCGATGCCGACCGTGCCCCGGCGCGCGCCGCCGAGATCTTGAGCGGGCTTGGTTTTTCCAACGACGATCTCGCCCGGCCGATGGCGGAATTTTCCGGCGGCTGGCGCATGCGGGTGGCGCTTGCCGCCGCTCTGTTCGCCGAGCCCGAGCTTCTCCTGCTCGACGAGCCAACCAACTATCTCGATCTCGAAGGCGCGCTGTGGCTCGAAGCGCGGTTAAAGAAATATCCCAACACCGCGCTCATCATCAGCCACGACCGCGAGCTGCTTAACAATTCGGTCGATGCCATTCTGCACTTGAGCCAAGGCAAGCTCGATCTTTATACCGGCGGTTATAACGATTTCGAGACGCGCCGGGCGGAAAAGAACCGGCTGCAGGTGGCCACCAAAGCCAAGCAGGATGCCGAGCGCGCGCATCTGCAGAAATTCATCGACCGTTTCCGCGCCAAGGCGAGCAAGGCCACGCAGGCGCAGTCGCGCATCAAGCGGCTCGCCAAGCTCGAGCCGATCGCGGAAGTGGTCGAAGAACGCGTGACGCCGTTCACGCTGCCGTCGCCGGCACGGCCGCTCGCGCCACCGCTCCTGCAGCTTGAAGGCGCTTCCGCCGGCTATGACGGCAAGCCGGTCTTGAGCAAACTCAATCTGCGGCTCGATGTCGACGACCGCATCGGGCTCCTGGGCGTCAATGGCGCCGGCAAGTCGACCTTCGCCAAGATGGTCGCCGGTGCGCTGCCGCTGCAGGCGGGCGAGATGAAGCGCGAAAGCCGCATCAAATTCGGCTGGTTTCATCAGCACCAGATCGAGGCGCTCGACCCCGACGATACGCCGCTCGATATCATGCGGCGCGAGCGGCCGGACGACAGCGAGTCGTCGCGGCGTTCGCGCTTGGCGCAATTCGGCCTGTCGTTCGACAAGCAGGACACCACCGTCGCCAATCTCTCCGGCGGCGAGCGGGCGCGGCTCCTGCTCAATCTTGTCGCCATGAGCGCGCCGCATCTGCTCATCCTCGACGAACCGACCAACCACCTGGATATCGACAGCCGCCGCGCACTTCTTGACGCGCTCAACGACTATGAAGGCGCAGTGATCCTGATCACCCACGACAGGTCGCTCATCGAGCTGGTCGCCGACCGGCTCTGGCTCACCGCCGACGGCGGCGTCAAACCGTTCCCGGGCGACATGGACGATTACGCCCGTTTCGTCCTGGAGCGGGCCAAGGCCGGGGGCAGGGCACCGTCGCAAGGCGCCGATCATCGGGCGGCCGCAGACGATCTCGGCGATGCCGAAACTGTCCTTTCCGCCGAGCAGCAGGCCTCCCAAGAGGCCCGTTTTGCCGCCAGAAAGGCCGCCAAGAAGCGACGGCGGCGAGCCTACTAAGGGGCTGGGCAGGGTCCGGCAAGGTCCGGAGCGGCAACTGCTGCAGGTTGTTGCTTCCGGCCCACCGTCCCTATATAAGCCCGGCAATCTCACACGCGGACCTTGGCTTAATGCCGTCCGGTGTCCGGCCATACCGGCCGGACTCACGGTCCGCGGCGGATCAACCGGAGAACGATCTATGTCGCTGCCAGACTTCAGCATGCGCCAGCTTTTGGAAGCCGGCGTGCATTTCGGCCATCAGGCCCACCGTTGGAATCCGAAGATGGCTGAGTACATCTTCGGCACCCGCAATAACATCCACATCGTCGACCTGACGCAGTCGGTGCCGATGCTGCACCGCGCCTTGCAGGCGGTCAGCGACACCGTGGCGCAAGGCGGACGTATCCTGTTCGTCGGCACCAAGCGGCAGGCGCAGGACGCCATCGCCGAGGCCGCCAAACGCTCGGCGCAGTATTACGTCAATTCGCGCTGGCTCGGCGGCACGCTGACCAATTGGAAGACGGTGTCGAACTCGATCAAGCGGCTGCGTGCGCTTGACGAGATGCTCGCGTCGAACGAGGCGCAGGGCTATACCAAGAAAGAGCGCCTGACCTTGCAGCGCGAGCGCGACAAGCTCGACCGCGCGCTCGGCGGCATCAAGGACATGGGCGGCCTTCCCGACCTGGTCTTCGTCATCGACACCAACAAGGAAGACATCGCGATCAAAGAGGCGCGCCGCCTTAACGTGCCGGTCGCGGCGGTCGTCGATACCAATTGCGATCCGGACGGCATCACTTACGTCGTGCCGGGCAACGACGACGCCAGCCGTGCCATCACGCTTTATTGCGATCTCATCGCGCGTGCGGCGCTCGACGGCATTTCGCGCGCCCAGGGTTCGCACGGCATCGATGCCGGCGCCCAGGCCGAGCCGATCGCGGAAGAGTTGCCGGCCGAAACCAGCACGCTTGGCTTCGAGCCGCTGTCGGGCCCGCGCGGCGTCGCCGACGATCTCAAGAAGCTGACGGGCGTATCGCCGACCGTCGAGAAGAAACTCAACGACCTTGGCATTTTCCACTATCAGCAGATCGCCGAACTGTCCGCCGCGGCGGCGCATAGGGTCGGCGAAGAGGTCGGACTGCCCGGCCGCGTCGAGGGCTGGATCGCCAAGGCCAAGGAACTGACGGCCGAGGAAGTGTAGGACGGCCGCAAGCGTTTTCGTCTGCGGCGGCTGTCTCGCGTACCGATGGCGCTACTTTGACGCCGCGCCGGCCCGGCCAGTCCGGATCACGGCGCGGCGACGACGACCAGCTTAGTCGCATAAGGGTTTGGGCGAATACTGGACCGATATCAGGGACCAACTTCAATGGCAGAGAATATCAGCGCTTCCATGGTCAAGGAGCTCCGCGACCAGACCGGCGCCGGCATGATGGACTGCAAGGCGGCGCTTAACGAGAGCGGCGGCAATATCGATGCGGCTGTCGACTGGCTGCGCAAGAAGGGCCTGTCCAAGGCCGCCAAGAAGGCCGGGCGCGTCGCCGCCGAGGGCCTGATCGGCGTCGCGACGTCGGGCACCAAAGGCGTCGTCGTCGAGGTGAATTCCGAGACCGATTTCGTCGCGCGCAATGAATTGTTCCAGGGCCTCGTCAAAATGATCGCGGATGTGGCGCTCGGCACCGGTCCTGACGTCAACAAGATCCTCGGCGCCAAGGCCGGCAGCATCAGCATTGCCGATGCGATTTCCGACAATGTCGCCAAGATCGGCGAGAACATGACTTTGCGCCGCGCCGCCGAGGTTTCGGTCGGCAAGGGCGTGGTCGGCACTTACGTGCACAGTTCGGTCACCGATGGGCTCGGCCGCATGGGCGTGATCGTTGGGCTGGAATCGGCGGGAAAGACCGACGAACTCAAAGCGTTCGGCCGGCTTTTGGCGATGCACGTCGCCTCGGCCAATCCGCAAGCCGTCGATCCTTCAGGCCTCGACCCCGCGGTCGTCGAGCGCGAGAAAAATGTGCTCGCCGACAAGTTCAAGGCACAGGGCAAGCCAGCAGCTATGATCGAAAAAATCGTCGAGTCGGGCCTCAAGACCTTCTACAAGGAAGTCTGCATGCTTGAGCAACCCTTCATCTTCGACGAGAAGGGCAAGCAGAGCGTGGCGCAGGCCATTAAAGAGGCTGAAGGCAAAGTGGGCAGTCCGATCAAGGTGACGGGCTTTGTGCGCTTTGCGCTCGGTGAAGGTATCGACAAGCCGAGCGACGATTTCGGCGGCGAAGTCGCCGCGCTTGCCGGCACGCATTAGAGCCGTCCCAAAGAGCGGTATCAGGGGCCCTCCAATGGACAAACCGAACTACCGGCGGGTGATCGTCAAGCTGTCCGGCGAGGCGCTCAGCGGCCCGGAGAAGTTCGGGATTCATCAGCCGACCATCGACCGCTTCGCGGCTGATTTGGTCTCGGGCCATAAGCTCGGCATCGCGCTCGGGGTCGTCGTCGGCGGCGGCAATGTGCTGCGCGGGGCGCAGATTTCCGAAGACGGCCTGTCACGGCCCACGGCCGACGCCATGGGCATGTTGGCGACCGTAATGAATGCGCTGGTTCTGGTCGCTGCCATCGAGCGCGCCGGCGTCGAAGCACGCGCCATGTCGGCTTTGATCATGCCGCAGGTCTGCGAAACCTACGAACGGCAGAGCGCGCTGCGGCATCTCGAGAATGAGCGCATCATCGTCTTCGCCGGCGGCACCGGCAATCCGTTCTTTACCACCGACACGACGGCGGTCCTGCGTGCCGCCGAGATGGAGTGCAACGCCGTCCTCAAGGCGACCGATGTCGACGGCGTCTATACGGCC
>Ga0210401_10005732_pt1 | contig 12741 bp, 8 predicted proteins | sample IncBWH32MmetaG_FD_150866 | JGI IMG/M metagenome (GOLD analysis project Ga0210401, IMG submission 150866) | Forest soil microbial communities from Barre Woods Harvard Forest LTER site, Petersham, Massachusetts, United States - Inc-BW-H-32-M | ecosystem: Environmental > Terrestrial > Soil >... | reverse complement strand
AGCATGCTGTTCGAAGCAGCGGGCAGGTGAATCGTGACCCAGCAGGATTTCAGCCGGCGCAGCACAGCGACCGAACTGATGGATACCGATCCGGTTTCCTTTAAGGAATTCGATGACTATCTGCGCGATCTCGAGCGTATCAACGTTTTGACGCTCGCTTACCGTCCGACCCTGCTCTGGCTAAAGCGCGCGCTAGCGAAATTTCCAGCAGAGCGGCCGATATCGGTTCTCGACGTCGGCAGCGGCGGTGGCGGCATGTTGCGGCAGTTGAGGAAATGGGCGCGCGGGAAGAATTTGAAGCTCGATCTGACAGGAGTTGATATCAACCCCTGGTCGACAAGATCGGCGACAGAGTCCACGCCGCCGGAGATGTCCATCCGTTTTGAAACAGCCGACGTCCTCGCTCGAATGGGCCCCCTCCGGGCAGATTTTATCGTCAGTTCGTCTTTCACCCATCACCTCGGAGACGCGGATCTGGTTCGTTTTATCCGCTGGATGGACCGTTATGCCGCGCACGGCTGGTTCATCAACGACCTGCAGCGTCACATCCTGCCTTATTTCTTCATAAAATATGCCACACGGTTTCTGCCCGTGAACCGCATGGCGCGGCACGATGGGCCCGTTTCAGTCGCGCGAGCCTTTGCAGCAGATGACTGGCGGCACCTGTTGGCTGAAGCCGGCATCCCGGCACAGCGGACGTGCATCGAATGGTTCCTTCCCTTTCGCTACAGCGTGTCGTGCAGAAAAGAGATCGAAACTTAGCTGCGGATCCTGGGCTTCCCTAGCTAGATTTCCTGGATAAAAATCCGCGTTACTACGCTCTGCCAAAGGAGATCGGTCCCCAGCCCGACAGCAGGTTGGGGTCATGATGCGAGGCAGTGTGGTCCGCCCCACCGTGAACCGCAGCGGCGGTAAGGGAGCTCACTGCAGGGCTTGATCAATCGGCGGCTAGGTCCCGTCGGGAACCCCTACGTAATTCTCGCTGGGCAGCTACCGATCGCGAAGACATCTGCCGAATTCAAACAACCACGTACCTTACCATTGCAGAAGTAGAAGCTCGGAACAAAAACCGGGCCCCATGGCGGCAAGCAGGCCCATCGCGCCCGGCTCAGGACGGCGGTGCTTTATTACATCTTCGAGCACAACCAGCACTGAAGCCGAAGAAAGATTTCCTACCTTACGCAGGCAATCCCAGGAGGCATCCAGCTGTCCATTGTGCAACCCGAGTGCTGTGGCGCAGGCCTCGAGCACCTTCGGTCCTCCGGTGTGTAGAACCCAGCTTTGAAGGTCGCTTCGCCGGTATCCGTTGTCCGCCAGAAACGCGTCCACGTCCCGCCCTAGGTTTTGCCGAATCAGATTCGGAACCTCGGTCGACAGCACGATTCGGAAGCCTTTCTCGGAAATATTCCAGCCCATCATTTCCTCTGTGCCGGGATAGAAGACCGACCGGGTCGCGAGAATTTTAGGCCCAGAAATCTCAGAGCCGGAGGACTCAAATTCCGCACCTGTCACAATGACGGCGGCAGAGCCATCGGCGAAAAGGCCCGACGAGATCAGGTTCGCGACCGATAGATCTTCGCGCTGCAGGGTGAGCGAACAGAGCTCCACCGATACCAGAGCCGCCGCCTGCGAAGGGTAGGCGCGAACGTAATCTGCGGCGCGCGCAATTCCGGCAGCCCCAGCCACGCATCCCAGGCCAAAAATCGGAGTGCGGCGAATGTTGGCTGGAAGTCCCATACGATTGATCAGCAGAGCGTCGATGGACGGGCTTGCGATTCCGGTGACTGTCGTGAACAACAAGGCTCCCAAATCGTGTGACTTCAGACCGGCGTTGTGCAGTGCGAGGCAGAGCGCCTGCTCCCCCAATTCTTGTGCGACCTTGATCCAGATGTCATTGGCCTGCCCCCAGGTCTTGATGTCCAGGTACTGCTCTGTGGGGATGGCGAGGTAACGGCCGTCCACGGTCACGTTGCGGTGCAGCCGTGCCAGCAACAGAGGATTCTTTAGTTGGTCTCCCCAATAGTCCTGGAGGCGTTCCAGAAGAAACTTCTGGGAGTAGTAATGCTTCGGGAATGCACTCGCCGCGCTTGCGATCCTCATGCTTCTGAGTCCCTGAGGATGATATCGTACATTGATCGGGTTTGATTGTCGGTACACATCTTCTGGACTTCGAGAGCAATTGGCCGCTATGTACGCCGTGGCGAAAATACCTTGCAGCATCTCGTGAGCCGTAAGCAGGGCGAACTGAGTAGAGACGGGTATCATGGCGTCTCGCGCATCAAGGATCTGCTGAACGTCATTGACTGACAACTATCAAGGGCTGAGTAGACTATTGAAAACAAATGACGGAAGCGAGTGGGAGTCGAACTGGCAATCATGATCGAGATTGTGACCGAAGAGATGCATGGGTCGGACCGAGTTCTGACCTGAACTTTGATTGCGAGCGAGCCTTGGTTGGATACGGCACTTTTTCAACTAGAGCGAAATGGCGCTCTTCTACGAGTGCATGCAGCAGTATGCTCGAAACAGTACTTGACACCGCCGACATTGTAAGAGACGCCTGTTAACGCCATTTGGGACTAAAGGGAAATCGTGGGAGTTTTTCGGATTGGCACGTATGTAGCAGTCAGCGCCACTAGGTGTGAGCGGGTCATGATTGCGCCTCGGCTGCGTCGCCACTCGCGGCCACGCCTTTCCCCTCAGCAATCAATAGACTTTGCAGCTCGACAGCAAGTTCCTTTACCTTTCCGGATCACTCTCCTTGACGATTAGCGTGGGCACCTCACGAAGACGTGCTTGTTCTTGGGGCGTCACGATCTCGCACTCGCTCTCATCGCTGTCGTTGTCCGAAGATATGCGGCTGCGGTACGACCGAACGTGCTGCGACTGTTCAAATTTTTGTTCCAACGATGGCTCGAATTGCGGGACTAGTTTGCGACTTTTCCAAGGAGCGTGCTTTACTTCCCTCGGCAAAGTGAATACCCTAAACCACATCCTCTCGCGGTGAGCCCCGTTCTCGCGGTAATCGCTGCGAACAAATCACACCCGGCAACTCTGGCGCGTTCAGCATCCACAAAATCGGCGATTTGGCTCGGAGGTGGATGTCAAATCACTCTTGAGGTGTGAGATGCGGAAAACAGCCCTCCCCCTGCTGTTCCTGCTGTTGTTTAGCGTACTTAGCGTCTTTAGCGCCTTCGGGCAAACCGTAGGACAAACCGTTACATTTACGACACAAGGTGGTGCTAGTTACCCGGAGCATTATGCCGTTGTTTCCGAAGACGGTGCTCCAGCATCTGGCATCGTCGAAATCGCTCAAGACTACGGATACTCACAAAGCGGTATTGTGTTGCCTAGTAACCCAACCGCTCCAGGAGAGTATCTGAATCCTGTAATCAACATTACGGCTGCTACCTATGTAGGTGCTTATGGTGCAGCTACAAGAGTCGTCACATATACGTTCAACTCGACCGAGAATCTTTACGGCTACACTTGGTCAGGGACCATGACTGCGACACTCGTGTGTACACACTACTATCGAGGCCATTGCACCGTTTATACGCCCACCCAAGGGTCAGGAACAATGACACCTACTCCAGCACAATAGCTTGACGAGGGGCGCGACTCGACAACGCGCATTCTCTGTGGTGCAGTCGTAGCCCGACGCGCGTCACCAGTTGTCGATGCAAAGCGGACATGAGGAAATCGGAGTCGGGTTGACCGTTAGCATCGGCAAATGGTAGGACGATTCTGACGCACGTATGGCTGACAGAGAGTGGCAGCGGCTTCGAGGTGCGCCTCGAGGAGCCTGATTCGTCACGACACGTCAATAGCAAGATGCTCGGGCGAAAATTGGAGCCAGAGGAAGCGCGAAGCCATCCCCTGCTGGAGGGAACTACTCTATTCGCGGAACGAGCGCGTTTATGGGGATCAATCCGAAAGATTCCTGGACGGCTATGAATGGGACGCCATCGTGGAGGGTTTCTCTGTCAGAATCGGTCGGCGCTCAATTTAGCACTGTTTTCTTTCTACCAAGTGCGTCTTAAGCTTGCGTCCCTTCGGTGTTCGGATGGCTATGCTCTTACCCTTCAAAACAACCTCCACAGTTTTTCCGGTCGCCGAGGTCACGTCCTCAATTTCGTCAAGAACAGGGGTCTCGAACTCAGAGCAGTAGGTCTGATCGGAAATTCGCAACGAGATGTAGAGCGGGTAGTAGTGAATTTGAGGATGACGGCTCACAAAATACTGGTTACGCAGCACCTTTCGCACGCTCAGGATTTGCGCTGTTTGTTGGCTTTCATTTGACGACACCGGCGCACGTCCTGAGCCGTAGGCACAATGGATTGGTGCGAGGCACAATTGCAAGACGAACAATGCGAGTAGAACGCGCGACAGAGATCTACTAGGGAGTGTGAGAGGTGGCCGCAACTCTGATGCAGTCAGGGTACAGTACCGCTTCCGGAGTCGGAGTCCTCAATTTACTTGGTGACCACAATCGCGAACCCTTCGCTCTGCGTCGTTGAACTTGGGAATGTCCACCTCAATCAGAACGTTTCGCCGACGCATGTCCTGCCAGAAACTAAAACCCTCCGCAAAGAAGGAACAGGCTTGTTCCCGCAGGCGCCTTGCTTCGATTGAGCCAGAAGATGCACCGTGAGCTAGTTTGACCGTTGCCACTCCGGAACTCGAGTAGAGGTCAGCGAGGGTACGTTCCATGAGCCAGTCGTCCGGGTCTGCCTTGACCATGGGCTCCAGGATAGCGATGCCGGCTTGGTAGTTTGGCGAAGATTGATCGGGATGCGCCTTGGCCTGAACGTTTCCGAGGTGCAGAAGGTTTTTGGCCAGTGCATAGCGGCCAACGAGCATCGGGGGATCAGCCGCCACCAGCGACTTTCTGATCTCTACGGCCTTGCTGGAATCTTCCACTGCTTCGCGCAATTCTCCTTTGACGGCGAGGGCATTTCCGAGCGCTTCTTGACCGTTTGCCAATCGATACTGGCTGTCCGAATTGGTCGGGTCTATCTTGATCAGCGATAGACTGAAAGCCACAGCTTGGCGATGATTTCGAATGGCTTCCCGGAACTTGCCCATCTTCAGCGCGAGCTCACCCACCTGGTTGTAGCCTGAAATCTCCTGACGTTGGATCTGCACGTTCTTAGTGTCGGCTGCACCAATGGCGAGGATTCCCCGGTACGCCGGCCGCAGAACCTCCCAGGCCCGGGAAAGTTCCCCGAGTTCTTCGAGAACCGACGCAACCCTTCCTTCACCAGTGACGAGGAGACGGCGGGCTTCAGAGTTGCTTGGATTGTGATCGATGAAGGTTCTCATCCGATCGCGAATGCTCATCTGGTAGTGCAGCGCCTCGCGCGGATGCCCGGTCACCCAAAGCATGTCGGCGACATAGTGGTAGCTCTCAAAAACGTCGAAGAGCGAAATGGCATCGTTGGGAGCGGCATCGAGGAGGGGCTGGCGGAGGTCAAGGGACTTGCGGGCATACAGCATCCCTGTGGCCGAGCCGAGAAGGTAGCTGATCGTATAGGGGTTCGCGTAATGCAGGCTCAACTCGGCATAGCTGCTCGCTAGATCGCGGCGGAGCTGAACGTCGGCCGGATTGTGCGCCAGCAGCGCCTCGCGAATGTAGATGGCTTTGTGCAGCAGATCGACGCACTCCTGCGCGGAGGAGTGCAGCGCAATCCGCTCATCGAGTGCTGCGGCCTGCAGTTGCAGGGCTCGCTCGTTGGGATGAGACGCCAGCAGCGGCTGCAAGATCGCAAGCGCATTTTGATAGCTGACCTTTGCACCGTTGGTGTCCCCCAGGTCCGCCTCGGCCGGGTTGCCCTGAATATCCCCAAGCTTCATGTAGGCGATCGCGAGCTCCTGCTGCAGCGACGGATCGCCATTCGCGTCGTGCGCCAACCGGTCCAGGTATTCCTGCGACCTCCGCACCAAGAGCGCCCGCACCGGAGTTGCGCCCGCCAGATGTTTGATTGAGTCGTGGAACTCGAACATGAATGAGTTAGCCACCTGCCTCAAGTCCTTGAATCGCTCCTCGGCCCGAGCCCGCTGCTGCCGGGCTATTTCGGTCTGTTGGCGCGCGATGCGGGCTTCGCGCAGAGTCACGGCCAAACCGGATGCCAGTGTCAGAAGGATTGCGACCACCGCCATCACTCCAACTTTGTGTCGCGCGACAAACTTGGAAGCCCTATAGCGCGCTGTGTCCTTGCGCGCGATCACGGGCAGGCTCTCGAGATGCCGTTGAATATCTTCTGCGAATTGTCCCGCCGACAAATATCTCCGGTGTTCGTCCTTGCGCAGCGCCATCAGAACGACGTTGTCGAGGTCTCCACGCAGTCGCTTGCTTAGCTTGTCCGCCGTGCCATCGGCCACTACATCGCCACCAGCCACCGCCCCTTCGCCCGCAGTCCCCTCGGGGCGCTGGACGGCTGCGCTCGGCTTCACCGGTTCGGTATCGCAAATCGTTTTCATCATCAGTTCCGGAGAGCGACGGTCGAGTGAATAAGGATGTCTCCCAGTCAACAACCGATAAAGGATCACGCCGAGCGAATACACATCGCTGGCCGTGGTGACCGTGTCTCCGCGCACCTGCTCCGGGCTGGCGTACTCCGGAGTTAGCATGCGCATGAAACCGATTGTGGTTTCAGTTCCGCCTGGAATCGACCCGGTATCGAGAATCTTCGCGATGCCAAAGTCCAGAAGCTTGGGAATACCGTCTGCTGTGACCAGAATGTTCGCAGGCTTCAGGTCGCGATGAACCACCAGGTGCTGGTGGGCGTACTGAACCGCCAGACATACAGTGCGGAATAGTCGGAGCCGCTCTTCAATGGAAAGCTTGCGGGCTTCGCAGTATTGATCGATCGGTTGGCCATCGATCAATTCCATCACGACATAGGGAAGTCCTGCTTCGGTTGTCGCGCCGTCCAGCAAGCGGGCGATGTTGGGATGCTCGAGGTTGGCCAGAATCTGGCGCTCGGCGCGAAAGCGAGCGAGGGCAAAGGGCGTATGCAAGCCGAGCTTTACGATCTTGATCGCAACCTGTTTCTGGTACTGCTCATCGGCACGAGCGGCCCGGTACACCGATCCCATGCCGCCCTCTCCGATGATTTCGATGATCTCGTAAGGTCCGATGCGGCGACCGGCCCAGGATTCTGCGTCGCGCTCGACTTCCTGCCCATTCACAGCAACCGGTGATCGCAGGAATCCTTCGGTGAGCACGTTCTCCTGCAGCAGAAGCGACTCTACTTCCTGCCGCAGTGGTCGATCGCCCTGGCAGGCGTCGTCGAGAAAGGTTTTTCGCCGCTGTTCGGAAAGCTCGAGTGCCCCTTGGAGCACATCTTTCACCTGCTGCCACCTCTCAGGAATCATGGGTGGCTTTCGCTCCGGCGCAATTCCCGTTGTAACCACATGCGGGCGATGGACCATTCACGTTTGACAGTTGCAGGTGAAAGTCCGAGCACCTGCGAGGTATCTTCGATGGACAAGCCACCGAAGAAGCGCAAGTCTACGATCTGGGATTGTCTGGGATCCATGGCGGTGAGCTCATTCAAAGCGTCGTCGAGGGCAACCAGATCGATTTGAGGCTTTTGCGGCAACGCAACGGCTTCGTCGAAACTGAGCGTGAGATAGCCGGCTCCCCGCTTCCCAGCCCCGCGCGAGCGGGCGTGGTCCACCAGGATTTCGCGCATGAGGCGCGCCGCGATGGCGAAAAAATGCGCGCGGTTCTCAGCTCGGAGCGAGGACTGTCCAGCCAGGCGCAGATAAGCTTCATGGACCAGAGCGGTACTCTGCAGCGTCTGATGTTGCTGGCCAGCCAAACACTTGCCTGCCAGGCGACGCAATTCCGGGTAAACCACCGCGATCAGGGCCTCCCGCGCAGCAGCGTCGCCCTCGCTCCATCGCGCGAGCAACTCCGTCACGTGGGTGGAAGAAGGAGAACTCAAGCGGCGCCCCGCAGCCCAAGTCGGGCTCTTTGGCGGAGAACAGTACCCCGGCCATCTCGTAGAGTCAAGAACCCACTGGGGTTAGCGACGCTTGCCCGCAGTATCCGTTTGTGTCTGCTCTTGCACCCGCGAACTCAGAGGCGCGCGTACCTTTCGGGCCACGCGAGAAGTGCAGAGCCGTTTAGAAAAATCCCACGCCGTGAGCCAATCGCTCTCGATTTTCCGAATATGTGCATTGAAGGCCGAAATCGGGAAGCCTGTTTCGCAGAAGAATCCCGGGCCGCGAAGGGGACGTCGCCATGAAACACTTGACGAGGATCGTAGTACTCGGTTTGATCGCCCTGGCCGTGTCCAGCATCGCTGCCTGGGGGCAGGTCCCCCGCGCCGTCGCGCAACCAGCTTCCACGACGCCGCCAGGGGCGCTCGTTCGCATGGACATGCATACCACGGTGGGAGTCGAGTTGGACGAAATTCCGGCTGGCCCGCAACGCGAGGCGGCGGCAGACTGGTCGCTGACGCGAGGCGAGGACTTCTGGATAAAACGCGCCACCGAGCAAGTCAACCTGACCTATTATCGTCTCGTCTTTCGGTCCTTTTATTACACTCCTCCCCCAGCGCGTGGGGATTTGCCGCTTCCACCGCACGCTGCCTGGAAGTTTGAAATTCTCGCCGCTCCCACCCGCACCCTGATCGGCGGGCACGACTACGTCGCTGTGCCCTATCATTTCTGGACCTACATCGTCACCGATCCGGCATCTCCGGGGACCAGCGAGCCAGCTTTGAGCACCATCGGCGGAACCTGGGACGAGCCTTTCGACCTGCCCGCTGATCCCGAACTGGTGATGCAACGAACCGGCTACGCGTGCCTTGATGAGTTTGGGTTCCCCCCGAACAGTGCATTCGAGGAGAGCGTCTACTACTTCTACGACCAGACTTGCCAAGTGGAAACACCGGCAACCTCAGCGTGTCACGTCACACAATTCCCAACCGAGTCTTGTACACAAGCCCTCTCTAATCACATTGGGATGCTTCAACCCAATATGCATTTCACACGGGTCGCCTACAACCGCGACATCGCGGCGGATTTCCGTCAAGGGCAACTCACCAACCAGAGTGGTCCCGACCTTGCAGCTATTCAGGAAGCGTTGGTAGATGAGAACCGCGTTTATTACCGATTCTTTACCCCTGATTCTTGCGATATCGAGTACGGCACGATTTCGCAGCCGGGGTGGCGGAGACTGTGGACCTTTTCCACGAATACCCGCAACGATGGCACGGGGCCTATTCACATCGGAGATCTGACAAATCCTAACAACCCCTGGCTGTTGAGCAATGTCTTTGAATTCGGAAATTGTGACCAGGAATGGGACTTCAATTTCTATGTCAATTTCGCATACAACACCGCAACCGGCGTCAAGCGCGCATTCTGCATTGAAGATACCAACCGCTATCACAACGATGAATCGACACCGCTAGCCGGAACCTATCAGACCTGCAATTACCAGGGGATTTCCTCCGGCTGGGGCGACGAATATCAGTTTGGAATCAGCGGGCAGTGGGTGGACATCACGAACGTGGATACCTCGCAACCTCATGACCTGACTTACGCTTTGAATCCCGAACAATTCCTTTGCGAGGGCCAGCCCCTCGATATCAATAATCAGCCGGTGGATCCCACCAATCTGGCAGCACTGACCTTCGATCCGACATCTTTTGTCGACGCGAACGGAAGTCCGATTTCCAGGATTCGTTGCCGGTTCGCGCAGAACTATGCCGCCAACAACGTTGGCAGCGTCTCCGTATCGCAGGGACCGGGAGGCTTCGTCAATGACCCTTGCACCCGCGGCCAGGTCGGACCGCTGCGCGATTGCGGCTTCACTCCACCGGGCCCGGTTCAATCCTGTGCCGCGGGATCCACTGTCAGACTCAAGTGTAAGACCGGCGGATCGAAACAGGTGCTTCGCCTGTGTGAAGCAAGCCAGGCATTGGCAACGGGAATCCCCTGCACGTATCTGAACTCGGCCTCGAACTCCATCATCGATGGAGACTCCGAAACCGTCTCGTTCAGTTGCCCCGCTGTTCGTGACGCGACTTCGGCCAGTTCCGGCGGCTATTCGCTTTCACACGCGCCGCTTCTCCCCGACGGGATGCCTGACGCTGTGGCCTGCCGCTGAATGAGTGAGCATGAGTTTCTGAATGTGTGAGCTAGATAGCACAAGTGGAAAGGAGAAAGCGACAATGCACAAACTCCCCAAAGTTCTGCTGCTGGCACTAGCCTCAGGCGTGCTGGCTGTGGCGGTCGGTTTTCTGACTAGCACCCCAGCACCAGCCGCCCCTACTTCAGTGCCCGTAACTGTCGTTAACACACCCTCAGCACCGGTCCCCACGGCGGCACAAGGCACCACAGCGATCTCTGGGAACGTGGGTATCAGCGGGACACCCGCCGTTTCTTTGGTTCCAGGCAGCAAGGTTTACGTCATCAACTTTCCCGACTCGGAGGGAAACCCTTCACCCCTGGTTGTTCGGGATCAAACCCCAACCCAACCGTTTCACATAGATCTGTGTGTCGATGCCGGTTCGGCCGCAGGCACATATTGTCAAGGAGTCTATCCGTTCAGCGCAGGAAGTACTGCGGCGGTACCTAGGACCACAAGCGACGGTCAAGCAGTTGAGCGAATGGTAATTGAGAATATAACTGGTAGCTGTGTAGGCTTTGGAGAAGCAGTGTTTAGCCTGACGCTAAGCACCACCGTAAACGAAAACTCTCCCGTGCCCACACTCTACGATATCATTCCGGTCACTGCCTCAGCGTCTCCAGGGCTTCAAACTATTTCCCAGACGACTCGGCTCTATAGCGAGCCAGCCTCCTTGCTCACCATATCTCCTGGTGTAACGGGTGGCCCCAGTGACGGAGCCGCTTGTGAGGTGGTATTGACCGGCTATCTCACGACCAAGATTCCTTAGCTGACGGAGCACACGCAGAAGACGCAATCTGCCAGCGGCAGCGATGCGGCGACTGTCCCCCAACACGGACGCCGCCGCTTTTCATTTCCTGGGCAGAGTGCTGATCGATGAAAGACACGAAATCACCGTCGGGCCAGGAAAGCTCGACAAGTGCGCGCAAAAACATACCGCAGAGTGCACTGGAACATGATCCAGCGAGAGGGGGCAGTTCTGGGGACGGAGGCTCAAGACTCCGTTCGATGATGTCCAACAGCGTCTCCACGGTCAGCCCGCGTTGAGCATCCGGATCATGTCCTCAATGCTGAATCCGAGGAAAGCCGACGTCTTAAGCATGTTATTTGACCGTAAAGGTCACGTTTCCGGTAGTTGTCCCAATCGGCGTGGTCACACTGACGCTTCGACTCGAAAGCGTTGCACCGCTTGAGATGACAAAGTTGGCCGTGACTGTTGTGGAGTTGGTGACCTGGAGGCCTGTCACCTGAATGCCGCCTCCGGAGACGGATATCGCAGTGGCGCCGGAGAGGTTTGTGCCTGTGAGGGTCACTGGAACGGTGGTTCCATGGGTTCCATTAGGCGGGCTGATCGACGTGAGGGTTGGACCGGTCACGGCGAAAGTTACCGTATTTGAATTTCCGATCGGCGTGGTCACGCTCACCGTGCGCGACGAGACCGTGGCATTTGCGGCGATCGTAAAGGTCGCAGTGACAGTGGTGGCAGTGGACGAAATGTTGCTGACGGTGACGCCGGTTCCAGACACTACTACGGCTGTGGCGCCGGAGAGGTTGGTGCCATTGAGTGTCACCTGGAAGTTGGTGCCGCGCAGTCCCGAGGTCGGACTGATGGAAGTCACGGTCACGGCGATGATGGTAAAGGACTGCGACGCTCCCGTCCCGGCGTTGTAGTTACTGGTCGAGGCGGTATGCGCCACCAATGTGCAGGTGCCGGCGGCTCTAAAACTCACGGTGCTGCCCGATACGGTGCAGGTCGTCGAGGTGCTGGAAGTGACCGAGGCCGTGCCATTGCTGTTCGTGGAGTAAGTTGGCGAGAAGCTTTTTCCCGCCACAGCATTCCCGGGAATATTACTGATCGAAACCGACGCGTTAGCTTTTTGAGCCGTTGTGGATTGTGTTATCTGACGGGCGGCGAGGTAATTGCTGTTGCCCGGCTGATTGGCGATGACCGAACAACTTCCACCCCCGCTGGTCATGGTGTACACCGCCCCTACATTGCTGCATGATCCCGAACTGGTATATGTGATCGGCAGTCCGGAACTAGCAGTGGCGACAACCGCGAAGCTTGTGCCGTAGACGGCGCTCGAGGGCGCGCTCGTTGTAAACGTGATGCTCTGCGATAGTTTGGTCGCGGTTGTGGACTCGGTCACCGAATTCGCCGCTGAGTAGTTGCTGTTGCCAGGTTGAGAGGCGGTCACTGAACACGTCCCAGTCCCGCTCGTCATGGTGTACGTCGCCCCCGAATTGCTGCATGCCCCCGAACTGGTATAAGTGATTGGCAGCCCGGAACTAGCATTGGCCGCCACGTTGAAACTGCTGCCATAAGCAGCGCTGGCTGGAGCTTTCGTGGTAAAGGTGACGGTCTGAGTTGCCAATGTCGCCGCCGTCATCTCAGTTACCGTCGGAGCAGCCGCGTACAGGTAATACGGCCCCTGCGACCCCGCCTGGTTAGCGATCACCGAACAACTCCCACTTGCGCCAGTCATCGTGTAAGTGCTCCCGTTGTTCGTGCAGGCTCCGGAGCTGGTGAAGACAACAGGAATCCCGCTCGCGCCGCCTGTCGCGGCAACACTAAACGTACTGCCGTAGGA
>Ga0210401_10005730_pt1 | contig 12742 bp, 9 predicted proteins | sample IncBWH32MmetaG_FD_150866 | JGI IMG/M metagenome (GOLD analysis project Ga0210401, IMG submission 150866) | Forest soil microbial communities from Barre Woods Harvard Forest LTER site, Petersham, Massachusetts, United States - Inc-BW-H-32-M | ecosystem: Environmental > Terrestrial > Soil >... | reverse complement strand
CCAAGACCGGTCGCGAAAGAGTGGTTAGCTACAACGCGACCACTTTCAATGACCAGGCCGGCAAACTCCAGGGCGTGTTCGCCGCCGCGCGAGATATTACCGAACAGAAAAAGCTGGAAGAACAACTGCGCGAGCAGCAATCCTACAATCGCGGCCTGATTGAAAGCTCGGTCGACGGATTGATTACGGTCGACCCGCTGGGCACCATCTCGGATGTCAACGAGCAGATGTGCCGCATGACCGGCTACGGACGCACAGAGTTGATCGGCAGCCCGTTCGCCGACTATTTTACCGACCCGGTGTACGCCACAGCGGGAGTCAAACACACGTTTGAAACTGGCGTCGTCACTGAGTATGCTCTCACGCTCATTTCCCGCACCCGGCGCCTGCTCCAGGTCTCCTTCAACGCCTCCGTATTCCGCGATCCCCTCGGCAACGTGCGCGGCATTTTCGCCTCGGCCCGCGATATTACGGATCGCGTCCGTTTGGAAGAGAAGCTGCGCGAACAGCAAAACTACCTGCGTGGCCTGATCGAAAGCTCGGTGGACGGCCTGGTCACGGTCGATCCGACCGGCTTCATCACCGACGTAAACGACCAGATGTGCCGCATGAGCGGTTATTCCCGCGAAGAGCTCATCGGTTCGGTGTTCAAACAATATTTCACCGAACCCAACCAGGCCGACCTGGGCGTGAAACGCACGCTTACCGAAGGCGCGGTCACGAACTACGAGCTGGTTCTGCGCTCGAAGGCCGGACGTAAAGCTACCGTCTCTTTCAACGCGTCCATCTTTCGCGCGCCCGATGGACAGGTGCAGGGGATCTTCGCCTCGGCCCGCGACATCTCGGAGCAAGCAAGGCTGCAGCTCCAGTTGGCGGAGCAGCAAGTTTACAACCGATCGCTCATCGAAGCTTCTGCGGATGCGCTGTTCGCCATCGCGCCCGACGGCACCATCACTGACGTTAACGAGGAAGCGACCCGGCTGGCTGGCTACTCGCGTAAGCACTTGATCAATTCCCGCTTCTCGGAATACTTCACCGAACCGGAACGCGCCCGCGCCGGCGTGCAGCAAACTCTGGCGGAGAAACGCGTCATCAGCTACGAACTGGTCCTGATTACGCGCTACGGACGCAAGATCACGGTCAGCTTCAATGCCGGCGTCTTCACCGACACAGCCGGCACGGCGCTTGGCATTCTGGCGGCGGCCCGTGACATCACCGCGCAGAAAGGCCTCGAGAAGCAACTGCGCGATTCCCAGTTCTATACCCGTTCGCTGATCGAATCGAATATCGACGCCCTCATGACCACCGATCCTCTGGGCATCCTGACCGACGTCAACCAGCAGATGGAGGCGCTCACCGGCTGCACCCGCGAGGAGCTGATTGGCTCCGCCTTCAAGACTTACTTCACCGAGCCAAGGCGCGCGGAGGATGGCATTCGCGTGGTGCTGCGCGACGGCCGGGTGACCAACTACGAGTTGACGGCGCGCTCAAAAACCGGACGGGAAACGGTAGTCAGTTATAACGCCACCACTTTCAACGATCAGACCGGCAAGCTGCAGGGCGTGTTTGCCGCCGCCCGCGACGTGACCGAGCGCAAGCGTTTCGAGCAAACCCTGCAGGAAAAGAACGTCGAACTGGAGAACGCCAGCCTGGCCAAAGACCGTTTCCTCGCCAGCATGAGTCACGAGCTGCGCACCCCGCTGAACGCCGTCATCGGCTTCACCGGTACCCTGCTGATGAAGTTGCCCGGCCCCCTGAACGAGGAACAGGAGAAGCAGCTCCGCACCATTCAGGCCAGCGGGCGCCATTTGCTGTCGCTGATCAATGATTTGCTCGATCTCGCCAAAATCGAATCCGGCAACGTCGAGCTAAAAATGGAGTCGGTGAGTTGTCAGGCGGTGATCGATGAAGTCAGCAATACCTTGCGGGCCCTGGCCGAGAGCAAGAACCTGCACTTTGAAATCGTACTTCCAGACCATGAGGTCAAGGTCCAAACCGACCGCCGCTCCTTAACCCAGATTCTCATTAACCTGACCAACAATGCCATCAAGTTCACGGAAAAGGGCACGGTGCGGCTGGAGCTTCGCGAAGCGGGAGAAAGTGGCCGCTCGACCGCTGAGATCCGCGTGACCGACACCGGATTGGGCATCCGCAAGGAGGACCAGCCCAAACTTTTCCAGGCGTTTATGCAGGTCGACAGTTCCTCGACCCGCGCCTATGAAGGCACCGGGCTGGGACTCCACGTCAGTCAGAAACTGGCCTCCATGCTGGGCGGCAGCATTTCGCTCGAAAGTGAGTATGGGCAGGGAAGCACGTTTTCGGTTTCTCTGCCGCTCGTCCGGGACCTCATAGCTATAGCCAAGGCTCAGGCCGGCCATTGACCGCACGACTCAAGCACTTGCAAAGGAGAAGATTACGGCACGCATCCTGGTGATCGAAGACAACCCGACCAATCTGCAGCTGGCAGTGTATCTGCTGCAAGCTTTTGGCCACGAGGTCAGCGGCGCCAAGGAGGGTGCCGAAGGAATCGAGATGGCGCGGCAGAACAAGCCCGACCTCATCCTGCTGGACATCCACATGCCGAAGATGGATGGCTACGAAGTGGCCAGCCGGCTGCGCGGCGATTCCGATTGCCGCTACATTCCAATTGTGGCGGTGACAGCGCTGGCCATGGTGGGGGATCGGGAGCACCTTCTCGCCTCCGGTTTCGATGGCTACATTTCGAAACCGATTGAACCGGAAACGTTTTCCGCCAAGGTTCAGGAGTTTCTGGGATTGCCCTTACGAAGACCGGAAGTTATGCCGGCGGGGGTAAAAATCGCGACAGACCAGCCCTCACCGCGAGCCCCCGTTGCAAAACGTGCGGTGCTGCTCTTCGTGGACAATACCATCGCGAACATCCGTCTGGCCCAAAGCCTGCTCGAACCGCAAGGCTACGAGATCCTGACCGCAGCATCGGCACGGGAGGGTTTGGATCTTGCCCGGCGAATCAAGCCGGATCTGATTGTCTCCGACGTTCACATGCCCAAGCAGGACGGCTATGACTTTCACAGCATGGTTCAAGCCGATCCCGAGCTGGCTGGGATCCCATTCGTCTTCCTGTCGTCTTCGGTCTGGTCGATCCACGAAAAAGAAACTGCGCTGGCCCGGGGAGCTTTGAAATTCCTATCGCGGCCGATCGAGGCGGAAGCTCTGGTGGCTGAGCTGGAAGCTTGCCTGCCTCCGGACAAGCAAGCGGCGAAAGCCCAGGGAAGCGGCGGCTGAAGCAGGATGGAAATCGCTGGATAACGATGAAAGGGCTTTATGGCGCGCATTTTGTTGATCGATGACGAACGCAATGACCTGGAACTGATGGCGTACCTTCTGCAGGCCGCGGGACACATGCCGTTGAGCGCCGGGAATGCGGAATCCGCGGCGACCATGATGGAATGCTGCACGGAAATTGACTTAATCATCTGCGACATCAAACTCGGCAACGCGAGCGGGATCGACCTTGTGAAAACCCTTAAAAAATCTGGCCGGTTCAGTAGTACCCCCATTGTGGCTGTGACCGCCGGCTCCCTTGGGCAATCGCATGAAGCCTTCGATGCCGGGTTCGACCGCTATATCCTGAAGCCCATTGAAGCCCAGACCTTCGTCGCCCAGGTCACCGACGGCCTGATCGCAAGCGGCGACGCTGGTCTTGGCCAGACCGCGAAGATCTCGGCCGCGCCGGTGCTGGACAAAGAGTTACACGACAATCGGCATTCAACCATCCTTGCCGTAGATGACAGGTCCGCAAATCTGGATCTAGTCGGAGCCCTGCTTGAGCCCGCGGGCTACCGCGTCATCACCGCCCGTGGCGTGGAGGAAGCGCTCGTCCGAGCCCGGAATGACCACCCTGACCTCATCCTGACCGACGTTCACATGGGCGACGGTACCGGATTTGATCTCATCCGTGCAATCCGGAACGATGTCACCTTACGTGATATCCCCTGGTTCGTGACCAGTGCGACCTACCTCAACATGGATGGCCGGGCGGAGGACTTACACCTGGATGACTCGAATTTCATCTTGCAGCCCTGGGAACCTCGGGAATTTCTCGCGAAGATCCAAAACCGCCTAACGAATGGCAATGGGCTTGTATGCGGGAAGAGAAAGGCGCAGGCGAGCTGGCAGCGGTAGCCGAGGAAATCACAGAAATGTCAGTCAATGCAAATAGGGAAAGCGGAATACCGGCGGCGACCAGACCAAGAAAGTCCGGGTCGACGCGTCCTCACATGCAGCGTAGTCGTGGCCAATATTTTAATTGTCGATGACGACCCGAACACCCGCCAACTCTATAAGGCGCTGTTGACGCCCTTTGGTCATGCGGTGCGTGAAGCTGTCGATGGAGTGGACGGCTTGAGCCTGGCTCAAACAACAAAACCGGATCTTATTCTCTCTGACATTGTGATGCCCAGCATGAACGGGTACGAGTTTGTCTGTGCCCTGCGCAAGCTTCCCGGCCTCGACGCGATACCCGTAATTTTTCAGAGCGCCAGTTTTCTTGACCGGGAGGCACATGCGCTGGGAACAAAATGCGGAGTCTACGACTTTATATCCAAACCTTGCGAGCCGGAAAGAGTCCTGGAAACCGTCAACCGCGTGTTGAGACTTCCACTCGCATTGGCACCCCCGCCCTCACTCACTCCGACGAAAGACCCGATCCCACTGTTGATTGACGCATTCCATGAGAAGGGGATGGAACTCGACACTGCAAAAATGCGGTTGGCGGCCCTTCTGGAACTGGGTTTGCAAATGTCTTACTGCACCGCGCCGCAGGAATTACTGGAGACGACCGCCAGGGCTGCCCGAAAAATCATCGGTGCGGATTATGCGGCGGTCGGAACACTAGAAGACAACGGCGCCGAGTTCGGAAGCCTGGTCACCAGTGGGATGGTCTCAGCCACGGCCTTAAAGCTCGCCAAGCCTGCGGTCGCGGGAAGCTTTCGCGAAATTGCGATTAAAAAGAAGTTGCTTCGGTTCTGCAGCCGTGCGGAAGAACCATGCGGCTTGACCTTGCCCCCGGATCATCCACCCGTTCACAGCTTTCTGGGTATGCCCGTCCAAACCGGCACCCGGGCCTACGGCTTAATCTACGTCGCTGACAAACTTTGCGGCGTCGAGTTCACTCTGGAAGATGAGCACCTGCTAGCCACGATCGCCGCCAAACTGGCAATCGCTTACGAGAATATTCTTCGCTACCACGACATTCAGGAACAAGCGTTGAAGCTGGAGCGCGAAATCAAGCAGCGCAAGCAGGCGGAGGACCGCTTCCGCCTTTTAGTCGAAACCGCGCCCACCGGCATCCTGATCTGTGACGGCCAAGGATGCATCACGGAAGCAAATACCCAACTGCAGCGGATGTTCGGATACACCAGCGAAGAGTTGGTCGGGCAGCCGGTTGAAATGCTCGTTCCCGAGCAACACCGCGGCACCCATGTGGGTCACCGCACAGGTTATGTGAACAATCCTCAAGCCCGCCCTATGGGAACGGGCATGGAACTTCATGGCCGCCGTAAGGACGGAACATCGTTTCCTCTCGAGATTAGCCTCGGTCCACTTGTAACCCCCGAGGGAGTATGGATTTCAAGCACCATCATCGACATCAGCGAACGTAAGAAACTGGAACAACAACTCCAGGTCTCGCAGCGTCTGGAGGCTGTGGGGCAACTCTCCGCCGGCATCGCACACGACTTCAACAACATTCTCACGGCCATCACGGGAAACGCCAAACTCGTCCTTGCCGACTTGCCTGCCGATCATCCTCTGCATCAGAATGTCGTCGAAATCGAGAAGGCATCGTTACGGGCCACACAACTTGTCCGCCAAATCCTTACTTTCGGCCGCCAGGAAACACCGAAGCTTCAAGTGGTCAAACTCGCACCGCTGGTTGGGGAGGCACTGCAGCTGCTCCGCGCCGCATTGCGCGCCGGAATTGAATTCCGTACCCAATTCGATCAGGAGCTTCCCGACATTTCGGCCGATGCCACCCAAATCTGTCAGATCTTGATGAACCTGGGCACAAATGCTGCGCATGCCATGGGGAATCAACAAACTGGAGTGCTCGAAATTCGTCTGGAGCGGGTGACCGTTGATCCTACTCTTGCGCACTCCAGCCCCGAGCTCCACGAAGGCCCCTACGTTCGTTTGTCGATTCGTGACAATGGCCACGGCATGGACAAAGCCACCATGACGCGGATCTTTGAACCTTTCTACACGACCAAACCGCAAGGCGAGGGCACCGGGCTGGGCTTGTCTGTTGTCCATGGCATCATGAAGACCCACAACGGCGCAATCACGGTTTACAGCGAACTCGGTAAAGGTACCGTCTTTAATCTGTATCTCCCCGCAGCCGAAGGAGCCACGCTGGAAGCTCAACCGGCGCAGGTGCAAAGGGAACTCCGTGGTCACGGAGAACGGGTTCTCTACGTCGACGATGAGGAACCGCTTGTATTCCTCATGGGACACATGCTGCAGCGCCTCGGCTATAAAGTGACGGGCTGCACGGATCCTCACAAAGCACTGGAGACGTTCCGGTCACGATCCGATCAATTCGATGTAGTGGTCAGCGACCTCTCCATGCCTGGGATGTCCGGCTTCGATCTGGCGTGTGAAATCCTGCAAGTCCGGCCTGGCATGCCGATGTTGATTGCCTCCGGATATATCCGTCCCCAGGACAACGAGCAAATTCGCAGCCTCGGGCTTCCCGGCTTGATTCTGAAACCCGATACCGTCGAGCAACTGGGAGAGACACTTCATAAGCTATTTAAGAAACGCGAAGAACAGGCAGGCGCGGACAAATCGCCGGGAGGGCAGATTGCTCTCTCTCAACGAGCAGCAAAGTCCAACGGATAACTCTGCGTCTGGTGTGCCTCGCGAAGTGGGGATCAACGTCAGTAGAGCCTTTGTTCCGAGCAACACCTTATTAGCCCACTTTATTAGCCCACTTGGTTCGCTTTTAGAAGTGGTTCCGTTGCCCACCTCTCGTAGACGAATCACTCATCGTGATCGCCCATCATCCCTTCGTCTTGCCCGAATTTTCCAGTGTTTGGCAGTCCCAGGGAAACCCTTGAGTTGTTAGAAACGCCGGAAATCCGAGTTCTGAAAAGCTGGCATCAGCGATCCAAGTCCGTTGTACAGCGTGAGGCGCGGTTCTGCGGACAGTGGGCTCGAGTTCACTGATGAGAGCTGGGGCATATCGCGATGTCGTCCACGCATGGTACGAAACTTAAAATGTATCTGTAATACATTGATAATAAATGAGTTAGTTGGTGGAGGCGGCGGGAGTCGAACCCGCGTCCGAAAATGTTACTGGTCAAGAGACTACATGCTTATTCGCGTTCATGCCCTGAGCATTACCTCAGGACGTTCGCAGCCGTCGCTCAGAACGGACAAGAAACGCCAGCCGCTAGCCTGAGATCTTAGCCTCCCTGCCCAGACGTAGCAGAGAAGAGCAGCCCTCTGTGTGACGCTCGCTCACCGCCCGAGGACGAAGCGGTGGAAAGCGGCTGCCTAATTAATTAGGCTGCGTATGCCATTTGTTGATTGGCAATTATCATTTTGCGCACGATTACGGGTGTGTGCACCCCGGCATGCCTCTTGGCCGCAAGCATCTCCGTCGAAGCCGTGACGCCCCCACTGGTGGGATTGGCCCTGCAAAGAACTACTTCTAATCTAGGCGGCGAGCGAGGGGAAGTCAAACTGCTCGGATTGAGGCTCTAAATACCCAACGCCCCGGCTTGATACCGCGAGCGCTTTTTGCAATTCTCGCTAATTTGCCCGACTTGCTCCGGCGTCAGATTGAGGAATTCAAAACCATAGATTCTCCCGACATTGCGCCGGACAAGTGCCGAAACTCTGCCGGCAGGAATCGGTTCCAGTTCGACCGTAGTGCCTAGCTGCAACGATCCGGCAGCAATGGCTGACATTCCACTCTCGCTGATTTCCACACTGATCCCTGGTATCACGGCCCCGTCGGCGGCGTAAATGTTGATGGGGACGCTGAATCGGTATCGCGGATGCCTTCTGCGGTCAGGCAAGGCCTCGGACGGCTTCGGCGCTGGGTCAAGGTCAGTCTGCATGGGGCGTTCTTGGCCTCTTGCTGGATCATCGGCGGGAGTTCGACTTTCTTTAGTGAGTCCGATCCAGTTTTTTGCATCTTCTCGCCAGCCCCCACATCTGATTTAGGACACTCGGACCGTAGAATGGGGGCGTTGACCTAACATGAATTTCATCGTCCAACGCTGTCAGGAGAACTGTCAGTGAAGTCGGAGTGTTTGCCTTTCACCCAAATCCCGCATACGACGAGGCTTTTCGCCGACTTCCTTTCCGACCATTCCAAAGTTCAACAGTTTTATCCCCGATCCGCATATTTCAACCAATGGTTTAAGGACGAAGCGTCGACTTTGTGCTACGACTCCGTACGACGACAGCGTGTTTCGTCGATCCTTGAACGGCAAAATCAAGGATGGGGCGCCTCCGGAAAGACCCTTGAGAATATTGCTCGACTTCGGGCGGGCGCATCGGCGGTGGTAACCGGCCAACAAGTAGGACTTTTCGGCGGCCCGTTGTTCTCGATCTTAAAGGCTCTCACCGCTGTCAAACTGGCGGATCATGCGACTCAATCCGGCGTCGATTGCGTTCCTATATTCTGGCTCGCCACCGAAGATCACGATCTGGCTGAAGTGAATGAAATCTCACTTCCCGGATCCGATGCATCTCTCCAGAACCTGACTGCGCCGGTCCGGGGACTTCCGGACGCGCCGGTGGGGACAGTAAAGTTCGGTGAGGAAATTCAGTCGGTCGTCGAAGCGGCCGCGGGCTTGTTGGGGCCTTCTGAAATTTCCGATTCTCTTCGCGAGGCTTACCGCCCCGGCGAGACCTTCGGCAGTGCCTTTGCTCGCCTGTTCGCGCGCCTGTTTGCGGAATGGGGGGTCATCCTTCTGGATCCGGCTGACGCGGAATTTCATCAGATTGCGGAACCGATTTACCGGGCTGCGATCGAACGCGCCGAGGAACTGGACGAAAGCCTTTTGGCTCGGGGCAAAATGCTCGAAGCCGCGGGCTACCATCAGCAAGTCAAGGTCACGCCGTCATCAACGTTGTTGTTCGCTCTGCAGAATGGCGCCCGAGTGCCAGTGCATCGCCGCGTCATCAACGATGGCAGGGCTGAGTTTTTGATTGGAGAGGAGCGTTCCTCGCGAGATGAACTGCTGAATCGGGTATCGTCGGCGCCTCAGGACTTCAGCGGCAACGCGCTGCTACGGCCCGTGATTCAGGATTACTTGCTGCCGACCGTGGCCTACACTGGCGGCTCCGCCGAAGTCGCTTACTTCGCCCAGGGGGCTGTGGTCTATGAAGCGCTCTTAGGTAGGGTTACTCCGATCGTCCCGCGGTTCTCGGCAACGGTTGTAGAGGCGAAGCCTAAAGCATTACTGGAGCGCTACGGACTGCGTTTGCCCGATCTTTTCCAGGGTCCGGAGGCGCTGCGCGAATTGATGGCGGCTCGCACCTTGCCCAAGGAGTTGCAGTCGGCGTTCGACCATGCGGAAAGCTCATTGGAAAAATCTTTGGCTGCGGTTCGCGATGCGCTCGCGCGGCTGGATTCAACCCTGGTTGATTCGGCCACCAATGCGGCATCCAAGATGCAACACCAACTCACTCAACTACGATCGAAAGCCGCGCGAGCCGAGTTACGGCAGACCGAAGTTCTGGGCCGGCACGCCGATTTGCTCTGCAATTCGCTATATCCCAACAAAGCTTTGCAGGAACGAGGAATCACGGGCATCCATTTCATCGCGCGTCACGGGGCAGAATTTCTCAGCGGCCTCTACGAAGCCATCCACATCGATTGCCTCGATCACCAAATAATCTTTATGTAGGCGCGAGCGCCCCGCTCGTGCGGCCCAGTCGGAATGACGCGCAGCGCGGGAGCGCCTTATATCTTTGCTTCCAATTCCTCCAGCGATTCCACGCGCGGCAATCCCGATTCGCGATACGCCCCGCATACATCAAACAAAATTCCCTGCATCCCAGCTTGGATCGCACCCAGATAATCGACAGAGTAGACATCGCCTACGTACAGACTCTGCTCCGCGACCGCGTCCATGCCGCGCAGAGCTTCTTCAAAAATGGTGGCATGAGGCTTCTCACATCCGATCAAACCCGAATCGGTGATGGTCCGGAAACAATCGACGATCCCGCAGCGTTGCAGCACGTCGGCAATGTGGCCATCGGCGTTCGAGATTACCGCAAGCGGGTAGCGCTGTCCTAGCCGCAGCAGAATCTCGCGTGTGCCTGGCCGGATAACACACCAGTTCGCGGAAACTCGCGTGGCCTCGACCATTTCGTCGCGTAAGGCATTGTCGTCGATGGCCAACTCTCGCAGCAGGTGGGAATAGAACAGATACCAGAAACCATGATCCGCCTTGCCATCGTGCTGCAGAATTTCATCGAATTCTTTTTTAGTTTTGCGCTCGATGGCATGCCACTGTTCGAGACTAGGAGTCAGCTCTCGCTGGCGAAGGGGAGTGAGTATATGCACCCGGTCAGGGAAGAGAAGCGTATTGCCGACATCAAAGAAAACTGTTTTAAGCGGAGCTGGCATTGGGGGAACACCTGGCCCTACTCCACTTCTTCATCCCGCTTCTTACCATAGCGCAAGGCCAAGCCAACTCCAATGGTCATGAATCCGATCGGAGGAGCGAGCAAGACCACAACTCCTCTGGTGATCGCGTTCTGGCCTTCCTTGTTGAGGGCACGCGCTGTGCTATAGCACATGGCGCAACTCTGAGCCAAAGCGGGCCCGGTCCACAGAGCGACCAGCAATGCGAGCATGGTGAGCCGCAACTTCATCGGACCCCCAGGTGCACAATTCGAAAAGCGTCCGGAAAGAAAATACACATCAGGCACAGGCATGCTGTGACGGCGGTCATCATCACCCACTTCATGGCGGCGATTTCATACTTCAGGTGCATGAAGTAGCCGATGATCAGCGCGGACTTGATGATCGAAAGGATCATGAGAGCTTCCAGCATCTGCACCGGTTGGAAGACCTGTTTGTAAGCGAGCACGACTTCGACGGCCGTGAGCAGCAGCAGCGCTCCCCAGACCCAGAAATATTGTCCCTTGCCTTCGTCATGCGTTGCGGCGGCGGTGTGCATTTAGAATTTCTCCCGTTCGACTCCGAAAATTTCACGTACTGCTCGCGAGATCCTTCAGGGCTGGACACTCTTCAGGATGACGTCAAGGGCCCTGTTTCAATCACACTCGCGTGGACATCAGATACACCAGCGGGAAAATGAACATCCAGACCAAGTCCACGAAGTGCCAATATAGTCCCGCGATTTCGACGTCATGCGCGTCATAATCTTTAGGTTTGAGAATCAGGATCACCAAAGCAACGACGAAGCCTGCCAGCAGCGCGTGAACTCCGTAATGAAAAACGCTGTCCGCCGGAATCATCCACCACGACAATCCCCAGATTGCCAGCAGGATGGGCAGGAATGCCTTGCGCAGCGCAACCACACCCAGATAAATCACACCGATGGTCACGTGCAGCATGTGCATGCCCGTCAGGGTAAAAAACGTACCGCCGAACTGAGGCACGTTCGCTGCCCAGGGATTCTTGAATGGGGTCATGCCTTCTTCAATCAGATGGGTCCACTCCTTCCCGTGAAGGACGATGAACGCCGCACCGAAAAACATGGTGAACAGGATCCAGTTGCGCGTCCAACTGCGATCGCCGCGCCGGGCCGCCAGCACCGCCAAGACCATTGTCAGCGAACTTGAGAGCAGGCAACCGGTCATGATCGTGGCGTTGGTAATACTGTCCTTGCCAAAAGGGGTGGGCCAGTCAGGGTTCGAAATGCGTCCGTAGCTATAAGCGAACAGCAGCGCTCCGAACGTCAGCGTATCGGAGAGCAGGAACAGCCACATCCCAATTTTCTTGGAATAGGTGCCGAACAGCGACGGCTCGTAAACATCGGCCATCCCGTGTTGCACCGCGACTTCAGACATGTTTGATGTCTCCTTAGAGTATTCGTGTGGCACGGGCGCGCTCGCCCGCGTTTACCGCACAAACCAAACCAGTCCAAATATGTACAGCCACAGCAAAAACATGAAATGCCAGTACCAGGCCGTAACGTCGACCACGATGCGACGAGCTTCGACAGGCCGATTCAGCAGCGAAACTGCCGCCGCGTAGAGCAGGACCAAAATGCCTCCCATAAGGTGGACAGCGTGGGTCGCAGTCAAAAGATAAACGAACGAACTGCTCGCACTGGTGGCCATGTAGAAACCGCGGTCCGCGAGTTCACGCCAAGCCATCCACTGTCCAGTCAGGAAGCCGCCGCCGAGCACCACCGTCACAGCAAGCCAGGGAAAACCTTTCTCCTCGCCCAGAGAAACGCCGGGGATGGAACGAAGCGGCGCCAGCGCCGCCTGCCGTGTAATCTGCCGTCGAGCCAACTCTGCCGTGACGCTGCTCGCCAGCAACAGGGCCGTGTTCAATAGCAGGAGCGCTATTGGAAGATCGACCGGAATCCAATCGCGAACATACGCGTTGGTGCGCTCATCGAGAGTAGGCAACCCTCGGCGCACGACATACGCACTGGTGAGGGAAACAAAAATCATCGTCACCGACGTAAGCCCAATCGCAAGCCCTAACCGAACCCGCCGCAAACGCTGACCGTAGTCAGGAGAACCGTCACCGCGTCCG
>Ga0210401_10005729_pt1 | contig 12743 bp, 10 predicted proteins | sample IncBWH32MmetaG_FD_150866 | JGI IMG/M metagenome (GOLD analysis project Ga0210401, IMG submission 150866) | Forest soil microbial communities from Barre Woods Harvard Forest LTER site, Petersham, Massachusetts, United States - Inc-BW-H-32-M | ecosystem: Environmental > Terrestrial > Soil >... | reverse complement strand
GCGGTGATTCAGGGAATCCGTTTCGCAAGGTAAGCAGGAGGAACTATGTCGCTTGTTTACGGGAGTACGCATTTTTTTATTCCCTCCGGCCAAACGTGGGGATTCACTTCGGCAATTAATGGGGATACCACCAATGGAGGAGATTATGTCGGACCGCTGGTGGCGTTAGGAGTTCCCGACGACCTGGATCAGTCCGTGGACGTCACCACGACCAGAGTCGAATTCCTGTCCAGAAACTCGGATGGGCTAACCAGCCAGTGCGTTTATCACTACAGCGTCACGAACAACAATTCATTTGGCGTGACTTTGAGGCTGGACAAGTTCTACGACGGCTAAACATCCCGCTTTTTCTTCGTGAGACGGCAAGGAGGCGATTCGTGAAAATATCAGTGATCAGCGATCGTGCGGGCAAGATTGTCGGAGCGTCTTTTTCTCCAGCCACCGGGCGGTCGGCGGCCAGTCCTAGGGTAACCGATCAGATCCAGATTCCCGATGGACATCGTGTCCACCAACTGGCGTTGCCGCCTGAGCTAGCCGAGGAGTTCTTGTCGGGGAATTTTGCCCAAGCCTTGTCAAAGTGCACTCTTGAAATCAAAGGCAAGAGCGCGAAGCTCAAGCCGGCTGTGTCAAAGAAGTAAGCGACGCGTCTATACTCACCGCAAGGCTCGAAATCGCCCCGTCATGGAATGGCGGGCGCGAATTTCAGCCCCACCCTGTCAATCAAGAAAAGCACCGCTCGCCCGCGGAACGCGCGGGCACGATATGGCTAGCGATCTTCAACTCGCGTGGCGTGAGATCGTTTCGCTGAATCCAGCGACCGGCGAGGTTCTTCGGGTGCTGGAATGCGCGAATGTGGCGGGAGTGTGCGACGCCGTCACGCGTGCCCGGGCGGCGCAGAATGCTTGGTCAGAGTTAGGAGTTGGACGGCGCGTTGCCGTGATCCGGGAGTTTCAGAGCAAACTGCACGCCAGGAAATCTGAAATTGCTGCTGCTATCACGCGCGAAGCGGGCAAGCCCCTGGCAGAAGCAATCACGACCGAAGTGCTGGTTGTGCTCGACGCGGCCCGCTTTCTGATCGAGAACGCCGGGCGACTACTCCGCGACGAACCGGTGCCGCACGGCAACCTGGCCACAAAGCTCAAGCGCGGACGCCTTCTGCGCGAACCTTATGGCGTAATCGGGATCATCTCTCCGTGGAACTACCCGTTCTCGATTCCGGCAACAGAGACGCTGGCGGCTCTGGTCGCCGGGAACGCAGTGGTGCTGAAGCCGTCGGAATTGACGCCGCTTGTGGCGTTGGAGCTGGCGCGGTTACTGCATGACTCAGGCGTGCCGCAGGACGTTTTCCAGGTCGTGGTGGGAGACAGCGCAACGGGGGCGGCTCTGATGCAATCTCCGATCGACAAGCTGGTCTTCACTGGAAGCGTGGCCACGGGGAAGCGTATTGCGGTTGCCGCGGCGGAACGGTTGCTTCCCGTGGTGCTCGAGTTGGGTGGAAAAGATCCCATGCTCGTCCTCGACGACGCCAATGTCGACGTGGCCTCGAGTGCGGCGGTCTGGGGAGCGTTCGTGAATGCCGGGCAAACGTGTTTGTCGGTCGAGCGCTGCTACGCGCATCGCAGTTTATACGAAGCATTCTTGAGTGCATGTGCCGAGAAAGCGAAGAAGCTGTGCGTTGGTCATGGACTGGATCCGAAGACCGACGTGGGCCCCATGATCCAAGAACGCCAGTTGCGGATTGCGGAAACTCATGTGGAAGATGCTGTGGCACGGGGCGCGCGGGTTGTGGCCGGAGGATCTCGTCTGCCGGAGCTGGGCAAGAATTTTTACAAGCCCACGGTGCTCGCCGAGGTGACGCATGAAATGCGCATCATGCAAGAGGAAACATTCGGTCCGGTACTTCCGGTTATGGCATTCGACAGCGATGAGGAAGCGGTGCGGCTGGCGAACGATTCGGAATATGGATTGTCGGCAAGCGTTTGGACTTGCAACCGCGAGCGCGGAGAGCGATTGGCCCGGCGCATTCAAGCCGGCACAGTAATGGTGAACGATGTGGTTTCATGTTTCGGCATCAGTGAGGCGCCGCACGGCGGCGTAAAATCGAGCGGCGTAGGCCGCACTCATGGCCGCTCCGGCCTGGAAGAAATGGTGCGGCTGAAGTATCTCGATAGTGATCGCATGTCGGGAACAAAAAAAGTCTGGTGGTACGGATATGGCGAAAGCTTCGCCCGCCAGATGGAAGGATTTATCGATTTCCAATTCGCACGCGGGCTCGGGGAACGCCTGCGCGGGGCATTGCGCGCGGCAGGCGTCATCAGGCGGAAGCAGCTATGAGTCGAGCGCGGAGTGCTGAGAAGCTGAAGTTAAGAACTGAAAGGCCATCCATGAACAACAATTCGACTCCCGATCAAGACCGAAAATTGCTGCGTCACACCGTCGCCACGGTGGCCTATCGAGGAGAAAAAGCGGTTCGCAACGCACCGGCATCGTTTGCCGCCTTTCAGGCTCACGAAGGAGTGCGCACTCCGGCTCAGATTCTTGCGCACATGGGCGACCTGTTCGATTGGGCGCTCTCGATGGCGAAAGGGAAACGAGAATGGCATGATTCCAAGCCGTTGCCATGGGAGCAGGAAGTGGAACGATTTTTCGCCGCACTGCAGCGTTCTGACGATTACCTGGCTTCCGCCGAACCACTGCACGCTCCTGCGGAAAAGCTTTTCCAGGGCCCGATTGCGGATGCCCTGACGCACATCGGGCAGATCGCCATTCTGCGACGCTTGGCGAGAGCGCCAGTGAAGCGCGAGAATTATCTTGTCGCAGAAATCACGGTTGGGCGCGTGGGAGCGGACCAAAAACCGCCGAAACGGGAACTTTAGTCGCGATTAGCTTTAATTTTTCAATGGGACTTCCGCCCGATAGACTGCTTGCCAGTGGCCAGACTTCAAAACGTAAACCGAACTGCCGTTCATGTGGACTGGCATTTTACTTCCGCCACAGTTCACATACTGCTCGGCTTTGTAGGTAAGCAAGTAAGTGCCTGAACTGAGTGGGAGAACTCCGAACTCGGAAAGGCCGTAACCTTCCACGGTGCAAACTTTAGCCGAAGCCTGCTGTTCCGTGAGTTCCTGCTCGCGCGAGAGTGTTCCCGATTCGCCCCAGAAAACTCCGCTCTCCGGCATGTGCTCGCGAAAATAAGATTGGTCTTGCGTCTTCCAGGCTTCGAAGAACCCGGTCTCAATGCGCACCAGTTCCTGCTGCACGTTGGATGGAGCGCTGCCTTCAGCGTCGTTCTGGGCGGCGGTTTTCTTGTGTGGCGTCTGAGCTCCGGCTACGTCGCAAAGAGACGCGGTGAGCAGGACAAGAACTACGCACTGATGGGCAAGGATTTTTTTCGAACAGCACAACATACGATCCATAGTGGCTCATTCTGGCGTTGGATTGCCGGTCACGAGAATACGCCTAGCATACGACATCGCGGGGTTGGTTCGACGTTTGCCTTCGAGTACAATGGCGCTCGTAAGGCCGTAGTGGCTGAATGCACGGCTGAATGCCGCGGCGCTAGCGCCGCGAATGAGGGTGAGTCATTGTCATCGGCGACTGGTGAGATCGCAACTTCAGGCACGCAAACTCCTCCGCAACTCCCGCATCATAAAGTCAAGACCAAGAAGGCGGGACAACGCGCCTGCAACGAAAAAAACGAAAAGGGAAAATTCTGCGGCGGCCATTTGAAACGCTGGTCTTACTGGACTGACGTGGTTGAACAAGCCTGCGGCGACGTTGCAAAGGCCTGGGGACCGAACGCTGAGGTCTACCGCTGCGAACATTGCCAGACCTTGTATTTGCCGAATCCCGCGGAAGCGAAAGTGAACGTGGCCGGCCAGGGAATGATTTCGGTATTCGGCCTGACCTTGCCGCCGAAAGAGAAGTAAGTGCAAGTACCAAGTACCCAGTACCGAGCCGGAAGAAACTCCGGATCGCTGGGTACTAGGTACTGGGTACTGGCACATCCATGAACTCTTCCGACCTCATCTACGACTGGAACAAGAATCATCCGCCGGGACTGAAGCCGCCGGGGCCGGTGTTGCTGAATGATGAGAGTCTGCGCGATGGATTGCAATCGCCGTCGGTGCGCGATCCTTCGATCGCCGAGAAAATCGAAATCCTGCATTTGATGGAAGGGCTCGGGATCAACTTCCTCAATCTCGGGCTTCCGGGTGCGGGACCGCGTGCGGTCGAACACGTGACGGCGCTGGCGCATGAAATCGTCGCGCACAAGATGAAGATTCGCGCCAACTGCGCGGCGCGTACACTGGAGAGCGACATCCAACCGATCGCGGAGATCGTGCAGAAGACGGGGTTGCGCATCGAGGCTGCGACCTTCATCGGATCCAGTCCCATCCGGCGCTTTACTGAAGGATGGACCGATGATTTTCTTTTGCAGACCACCGAGAGGGCGGTGAAGTACACGGTTTCGCTGGGCCTCGACTCGATGTACGTCACCGAAGACACGACCCGTTGCGATCCGGAAACCGTGAAGCGGTTGTACTCGACGGCTATTAGTTGCGGCTCGCGAGCCATCGTGATCTGTGACACCGCAGGCCATGCCACGCCAATGGGTGCGCTGGCGCTGGTGCGATTTGTGATTGAAGAAGTGGTGAAGCCTTCGGGCGAAAAAATCCGCGTGGATTGGCATGGGCACAGCGACCGCGGGCTGGCCATTGCCAATTCGATGGCGGCGCTGATCGCGGGCGCGAACTGTGTACATGGTTGCGCGATCGGCCTGGGTGAGCGCGTGGGCAATACGCAGATCGATCAGATGCTGGTGAATCTGAAGTTGATGGGCATTGCGCCCTGGGCCGAGCAGGACCTCACCAAGCTCAAGCACTATTGCCAGGCGGTGTCGCGGGCCACGGGCGTGCCGATTCCGGCGAATTATCCAGTGGTGGGCGACGACGCTTTTCGCACCGCTACGGGCGTGCACGCCGCCGCGATCATCAAGGCCTATCACAAGAATGACATCGTACTGGCCAACACAGTTTATTCCGGTGTCCCGTCCCACGTGTTTGGGCTGGAGCAGATCATCGATATTGGCCCGATGAGCGGGAAGTCGAATGTGCTGTTCTGGCTGGAGCGGCGCGGCATCCCGGCCACCGACGATCTGGTCGACCGCATCTTTCAGCGAGCGAAAGCGAGCGACCACACACTCAGCGACGCCGAGATTGTCGAGTGCCTGCCGGCGGCCGTGAAGCAAAACTAGCTTGCGCGAATTTTAGGCCTTCATGCCGGGAGGAATTTCTGGGCCGAGGGATTTCTAAACACCGGGGGATTTCTAAACCAATGAAACATGCAATTCTCGGCGTCGGCGGCGTTGGCGGGCTTATTGGCGCTTGTCTGGCTCACGCGGGACATTCTGTCACCCTAGTCGTGAGGCGTGAGACTTTGGCGCAGTATCCGAAGAAACTTCGGCTGGAGAGCGCTTTCGGAAATTTCGAAGTCGATGTTGCCATTGCCGCGGAAGTGCCCGCAGTCGCCGTGCTCTGGATCACGGTGAAGGCTACGCAGTTGGATGCGGCGTTGGCCGCGCTCAAGAATCCGGAATCTGTCAGAGCGATCGTTCCTCTCTTGAATGGCATCGACCACGTGGCTTTGCTTCGCGGCCGCTATGGTATCGACCGCGTGATTCCGGCGACGATTGCGGGTGAGACTGAGCGCGTCAGCCCGGGGCACATCGTGCATCGCTCGCCGTTTGCGCGGCTCAATGTGTTGTCCGCGGGGCGCGAGTTGCTAGGGGGCACGATCGATCAGCTGCAGCAGATGGGATTTACCTGCGGCTTCATCGACGATGAGCCAACACTGATGTGGGGCAAACTGGTATTTCTCGCTCCGTTTGCTTTGAGCACAACGGCTGCGGATAAGACGGTCGGTGAAATCCTTTCCGATCCGGAGTGGCACAGTTTGGGAGAGGCGTGCGTTCGAGAGGCATGCGCCGTTGGGGTTGCCGAGGGAGCCAAGGTTGATCCGGAGAAGGTGCTGGCTGGCGTGGCAGGCATGCCGGCAAACATGCGCAGTTCGATGCAGAAGGATATAGAGCGCCACAATGCTCCAGAGTTAGATGCGATTGCGGGGCCGATCCTGCGCGGAGCGCGGAAGCATGGCATCGGAGTTCCGGTTACGACGAAACTTGTTGCGGCGGTGGAGAAGCGAGCGGCGTACGATGACAGTAGGCCAGCCTGAAAAATTACGATCGATCTGAGTAAATCTCTCGAATGAATTACTTGGCGGGACCGCCTCCTCGCAGAGCCGAGCTAAAATATTGATTGCAAATAATTTATTTGTAAAATCTTTGCAGTCAGTGACTTGGCGGCATGTTCCGAGGGATTTTCAGATTGTCAAAGAACATCTGCTTGCAAAGGCAAGGTACGGCGCTGCGTCCGCCTTGACCATCATCTCGCGATTTACCGAGCGGGGCAAGGTTAGATGTCACACTTGCTGTGAGAAAGCGCGGGGGTGAATGAAGGGCCTTTCTTCGGTGGAAAGTGTTCCCTTTGATAGGGCAGGCAATTTCTTTTAGGGTGATCGGGGCGCGTTACCCCATGACTCGCAAAACGGGTGAGACGCCGGGATCCGGCTAAGTGTACCCCCGCTTGTTAGCGGGTCGTGGCTTGTGTAAGGGAAACCGTCTTAACGCCAGCATTGGTGCTTAATTCTTGCGAACGGCTTCGGAATCTCACTGCACGACGTTAAAAGGTACGTTGCTTGATAGGTTGCGCTTTGGCGTCGTAACTTCGACCCTTCCCGTGGTTGCACCGGTCGGCACGATGGCAGTAATTTCGGTGCTCGACACAACCGTGAACGCGGCCGCTTTGCCGTTAAAGCTGACAGCGGTAGTGCCCGTCAGATTATTGCCGAGGATAATGATGCTCGCTCCCACCTGGCCCGCAGCAGGCACCGTCTCTACAAACGCGCTAAGCTCCGTAGAAAGGCTGTAAACAGCACCCAGGCTACCGTTTCCGCCGAAGGGGGTTGTGCCATAAAAAATCCCGTTCGTTCCTTGTAGTAGTCCCTGCGGGCCGGAGCCATCAGGGCAGTACTCTTGCGCGCAAAAACTGTAAAGCGTGGACAAGGTGCCGGTGGGGGTGGCTTTGAAAATTGTGCCGCAGCCGTCGAAGCAGCCATTCGTATTGGCTCCGCCCTTGGCGGTTGTCCCGTAAAAATTACCGTCGCTGGCTTGCAATAGCCCGCTGCCGTTAAAGCCGTCGGCGCCGTTGAAAATGTGGACGGTAGTCAGGGTTCCGCTCGCCGTGATCTTGAAGAGCGTTCCGCAACCGTATTGATCTTGAGGGCAGGCAACGTGTCCGCCGAAGAAAGTTGTTCCGTAGAAGTTTCCATCACTCGCCTGAATCAAGGTTGTCGGCAAAGCTCCGTCTTTGAGGTTGAAGCTGTGCAAAGTAGTTAGAGTACCCTCCGGCGTAATTTTGAAAACTGTGCCACAGGCGGCCTCAAACCCATTGTCGGTGCAGGCAGGGAGAGCATTGGCGCCGCCATAAAGTGTGGTGCCGTAGAAGTTCCCGTCGGTTCCCTGCACCAGAGAATTAGGGTATTCGCCATCCGTTCCATCGAAGGTGTGCAACGTCGTCAGCGTGCCCTCGGCAGTGAGTTTGAAGATGGTGCCGCAACCTGGAGGGCCGGTACAGTTGGTGCCCGGCCCGTCCCCGGTTGTTAGGCCGTAGAAATTTCCGTCGCTGGGAGATTGCACGAGCACGGTTGGGAAATAGCCGTCGGAGCCGCTGAATTGATATAGCGTGCTCAGAGAGCCTGCCGGGGTAATTTTGAAAACCGAGCCATATTCGTTCGATCCGTAGTCCAGCGTTGTCCCATAGAAGTTGCCGTCCGTGCCTAGCACAAGCGCGGCGTAGGGATTATTCCCGTCGGGGACACTGAAGGCATAGATCGGAGTCAGCTTGCCCGCCGGAGTAATCTTGAATACCGTCCCCACTCCACCATAGACGCCATGACCTCCTGACTGGCTGGTGCCATAGAAGTTGCCATCAATCCCCTGAACCAGCGGCCCGTTAGGACTCGCATCTCTCCAACCAACACTAGCCAGTGTATTGAAGCTCTGAGATTGCGAAGCGATCGCAGTCAGCGCGCAAAACGCAGATACTAAGCAGGCCATTTTCAAGAAGCTTAATTCCCCGGCGGCATTTGCCTTTTGGCTAGGCGAACATGGGTCCCGAAAAGAGCGGGACGATCGTGTTTTAGTCATGGAAGTCCCTCCTATGCGGCCGAGCGAATCGCGTCAAATCTGGCATGAGCGACGGAACTGGGGTGGCCGAGTTCGAACCGGGAACACCGAAAAGGGGATGGCGACACGGACCGAGTTTCGCGATTATCTTCTCGATTAAACAGGCTGTCAAGATGGGAATGCATCAAAACTAGGGTGAATCAATAGTAGCGAGACTGCAAGAATCTGCACTGCTTGCCGAATCAGTTGCCCTGGGCCGGTAGAGAATCTTGACGCGAGTTCCCTGCGAAGCCTCTCGGGCCGCTTGTCGCCTACCGGGAACCTTCCCTCAGGCGCTGAAAGCGCGTATACATTTTCAACGACGTGAAGGCACGACTGAAGTCGTGTCCTTCCCGTTCGTGCTCCAACGGTGAGCAGTGGGAGCGCAGGCGAAAAGCAGGTTCCTCGACTCCGCCGTCGCTAGCACTCCGGCTGCGCTCGGAATGACAAGGCGTGGGACGCGGACTTACGGCGCAGCTTTGAGTACCGCCTACTTTTCGCCAATCCCTATTCCTCCCCAGCGTTGTAATATGTCGCAATACCTTCCATGAGCCCCACGCCTCCGCATGCGGATTTGCCGGATGTTGCGCCTACGGTGCAGCAGGATGTGGCGCGGCTGGCTGCGTCGCCGGAGGTGCGGTCGGCGTTTAACTGGCTGCGCACGCAGGAGCCGCAGCTGGCGCAGTGGCAGGTGGAGATGGCGCGAATTCCAGCGCCCCCGTTTAGCGAGTCGGCGCGCGCGGCGTGGCTGGCAGAGCGCTTTCGCGAAGTTGGGCTCGACGACGTTCGCATCGACGATGTGGGCAACGTGTTCGGCGTGCATCCGGGATTCGGGCAGCGCTATGTGGCGTTGAGCGCGCACATCGATACTGTGTTTCCGGCAAACACACCGTTGAATATCCGGCAGCAGGGAAGCCGGCTGTATGGGCCGGGAGTTTCGGACAATGGCGCGGGAGTGACGGCGATGCTGGGGATTGCCGCGCTGCTGCGGGCGGTGCGGGTGCGGCATGCGCTTCCGTTTGTGTTTATTGGGAATGTGGGCGAAGAAGGCGAGGGCGACCTGCGCGGGATGCGGCATATTTTTTCTACGCCGCGCTGGAAGGATTCGATTGCTTATAGCGTTGTGCTCGACGGCGCGGGCGCTGACACGATTGTTGCCGAAGCGCTGGGCAGCCGTCGTTTTGAAGTGATCGTGCGCGGGCCAGGAGGACATTCGTGGAGCGACTTTGGGGCGCCCAATCCGATTGTCATTCTGGCGAAGGCGATTGAGACTTTCACTGCGGCGCCTGTGCCGGCGACTCCGAAGACCACGTTCAATGTTGGCGTGATTCGCGGGGGGACTTCGGTGAATTCGATTCCGGAGTCGGCGAGCATGAAAGTGGATATCCGCTCGACTTCGATGGCGGAGATGGAGCGGTTGGAGCAGACGCTGCGGCTGGCGCTGAATCGCGCGGTAGAAGATGAGACGATGGCGGCGGAGATGCGGTCGACGGCGCAGAAGCGTCCCTCGGGAGTAAGTTGCGAGGTGGTGCCGATCGGCAACCGTCCGGCAGGCGAACTTGCCGTAGGCGCACGGATTTTGCATGTGATCCGGGCGGTCGATGCGCAGCTGAATAATGCGGCGCAGGTGCAGCGGGCGTCGACGGATGCGAATATTCCGTTGTCGCTGGGGCAGGAAGCGATCGCGATCGGCGGCGGCGGGTCGGGGGGCGGGGCGCACACCTTGCAGGAATGGTTTGATAGCAATGGGCGCGAGCTGGGCCTGAAGCGGATTCTGTTGACGCTGCTGGCGCTGGCGGGAGCGGGGGAATGATGGGTGGGTTAGGCATGGGACACAGTTGGCGTGGGGCGGTTTCGTTGCGAAGGCTTGTCTCTTTCGCCCCGGCGGGGCTGATGCAATTTCTGGTTCCGACCCACGGCTTACGCCGTGGGCTGCATTCTGCCGCTCCTTCGGAGCTCCGGGCTGGCAGAGGATGGTTTGTCGTAACGGTCTTAGTCAGCGCTTTGTGTTGCGCACAATCGCAAGGTCCTGCGGCGCCAGCGGCAGCTTCAGGGCCGAAGGCGGATGTTATCTACGTGCACGCGAATGTTTATACCGGCGTACCGTCGAATGCGCAGTTCAGCTCAATTTTGCGGGAAGAAGCGATTGCGGTGCGTGGGGATCGCATTCAGGCGGTCGGGAAGAATCTCGATATCCAGAAGCTTAAAGGTCCGCAGACGCAGGTCGTCGACCTCGGCGGGCATTTCGTTATGCCGGGATTCAACGACGCTCATATGCACTTGGCCGATGCTGGGTTGCAGAAGTTGAATGTGGACTTGGTGGGAGTGAAGACGCTGGATGAATTTCGCGAGCGGGTGCGGGCTCGGGTGGAAAAGGCCGCGCCTGGCGAGTGGATTCTGGGCGGCGGTTGGGACGAGACGATGTGGCCGGTGAAGGCGATGCCCAGCCGCTGGGATCTGGACGAGGTTTCAGGCGATCATCCGGTGTTTCTTGATCGCGTCGACGGGCATTTAGCTGTGGCGAACACCCGAGCGTTGCAGTTGGCGAGCGTTACGCTGGCCAGCCGCGATCCGCAAGGCGGACACATCGATCGCAATGACAGCGGCGAGCCGACCGGCATTCTTCGGGATACGGCGCAGCATGCGGTCAGGGTAGTGGTTCCAGAGCCTACGCTCGAAAAGCGGCGGAAGGGGATCGAAGTCGCGTTGGCGGACTTGGCGGAGCACGGCATCACGTCAGCTCAGGATTATTCGCCGGAGTGGGAGAATTTTAAGATCTACGAAGAGCTTGAAAAAGGCGGCAAGTTAACCGCGCGGATTTCGGCGTGGCTGCCGTTCGATGAAGCCATTGATGAGTTGATGAAGAAAAGAGAGTCGCATCCCCAGTCGGATTTGATGCTGCATACAGGGATGCTCAAAGGCTTCATGGACGGCTCGCTCGGCGGGCACACGGCGGCGCTGCTTGAACCTTACGCGGACGATCCGAAGAATTCCGGCTTGCCACGATACGATGCGGCCAAGCTCAACGAAATGGCGAAGGAGCGCGCGCTGGCCGGCTTTCAGCTGGGGTTTCATGCCATTGGCGACCGGGGAGTGCAGTTGGCTCTGGATGCGTTCTCCGAAGCCGAGAATGCGGCGCGCGAGCAAAAAGTGAAGGCGGCGAATGGCGGCGACGATTTTCGTTTTCGCATCGAACATGCGCAAGTCACGACGGCGGCGCAGATCGCACGCTTTAAGGAGTTGAAGGTGATCGCGTCGATGCAGCCGAGTCACGTGCTTACCGATATGCGCTGGGCACAGGACCGGCTGGGGCCGAAGCGGTCCGCGACCTCTTACGCGTGGGCTTCAATGCTGAATAAGGGCGTGACCCTGGCTTTTGGGACGGATTATCCGGTTGAACTGGTGACGCCATTTCGCGGGCTGTATGCGGCCGTGACGCGCAAGAGCGAAGACGGCAAGCAGGAATATCATCCCGAGCAACGGCTGACCATGGATCAGGCGATTGCCGCTTATACCGCGGGCGGGGCGTTTGCCGAGTTCGAAGAGAAAGAAAAGGGAAAGCTCGTGCCTGGGATGCTCGCCGATTTTGTGGTACTGGATCATGATGTGACGGCCGCATCTCCTGAGAAAGTGCTGGCGACCAACGTGCTACGTACCGTTGTTGGTGGGAAAACGGTGTACGAAGCGAAGTGAACGTGAATCGCGGAAAACGAAACACCGGCCAAGCGCGTCTAACCTGCTGAAGGTTCTCTGTTTGTAATCACTGAAAATGCATACCGCGTTCCATCGGGCTTCGGCTTGGGAATTCCGACCTAGCAAACGGGTATAATTGAGCGTTCATCAGTTTTTCGGAGGGAAGTACGCATGGATTCGCGGGCGATGTGGGTGCAGATGAAGTCCCGTCGGTGGGTTTATTCGTTCAGCATTGCGGCAACGCTGGCGCTAGGCATTTTAATCGGCACTGTAGTTTCATTCGGAGTGAAGGGCAAAGAGGGGCAGAAGGCTTCCGACGCCACGCCGCTGACGGTTCCCTCGCCCAAGCAACTTTCCAACGCGTTCTCGCAAATCGCTAAGCAGCTGGGACCGTGCGTGGTTAATATCAACACGGAATCGACCATCAAGAGCCCGCACAAACGGCGTGGCGGGCAGGCTCCCGACGATGACGAAAACGGTGGCGGCAACGGCGGCATGGATGACTTCTTCAACCGGTTCTTCGGAGGACCGGGTGGCCAGGGTGGTCCACTCGGCGGCGATGGCTCGATCCGTGAGCGGTCGCTGGGGTCGGGAGTGATCGTCGATCCTAAGGGTTATATCGTTACCAACCGGCACGTAGTGGAGAAGGCGGACCGGATTCGCGTGCGCTTGCAGGACGATCCGCCGGGCGTGCAGCATGACGCGAAGGTAGTCGGAGAAGACCAGGAAACCGATTTAGCGGTGATCAAGATCGATCTTGACCGGC
>Ga0210401_10005728_pt1 | contig 12744 bp, 8 predicted proteins | sample IncBWH32MmetaG_FD_150866 | JGI IMG/M metagenome (GOLD analysis project Ga0210401, IMG submission 150866) | Forest soil microbial communities from Barre Woods Harvard Forest LTER site, Petersham, Massachusetts, United States - Inc-BW-H-32-M | ecosystem: Environmental > Terrestrial > Soil >... | reverse complement strand
CCTGAAGCCCCCGGTGCCAGTCATCTGCGTCATTCCTGCGACGGAGAACATGCCCGGCGGGCGAGCGCAGAAGCCGGGGGACGTGCAGGTCGCGATGTCCGGGAAGACGGTCGAAGTGATCAACACTGACGCCGAGGGCCGGCTGATTTTGGCCGACGCGGTCTTCTACGCGCGCAAGCTCGGCGCAACGCATTTGATCGACGCGGCCACGCTTACCGGCGCGATCGAAGTCGCGCTTGCGAACGTCCACGTCGGCGCATTCGGCACGCCGCGCGAATTCCTGGACAAATTCCTCGAGAGCGCGAAGGCCGCAGGTGAAAAAATGTGGCCCATGCCGATGGACGAGGAATATCAGGAAATGATCAAAAGCCAGATCGCCGATATTCGCAACACGGGCACCGGCAAGGGCGGCGGCGCCAGCACGGGTGCTTGGTTCATCAAGGAATTTGTGGACGACACGCCCTGGGTGCACCTCGATATCGCGTCTACATGCTGGATCGACGAAGGAAGACCGTGGCTTGCGAAAGGTCCGAGCGGCGTCGCCATTCGCTCGATCATCGATTTCGCGCGCAAAATGTAGCGGACGCCTGTTTGCGTTCGTGATCCGGAGTCCGCCGCAGCGGACCAAGAATGTCTCCCGTGATTGCATGCACCAAACTCACATTTTTTCCGGCGCGTTGATTCCGAGGAGTGCGAGCGCCGCGACGAGTTGATCTCGCACAAGCATTGTGAGCTGCAGCAAGAACGCGCGCTTTTCGGCATTCTCTTCGGAAAGAATGTGATGCTTGTGATAGAAGGCGTTGAATCCCTGCGCTAGTTCGAACGCATAGCGCGCAATGAACGCCGGCTCCTGCGCGCCGAGCGCCATTTCCGTACGCGCATCGAGCGATCCTGCGAGCAAAGCCAAATCCCACAAATCGTCTCCGCCTGGCGCGGCAAGAAACGGCGTCGTATTCAATTCGCCGCTGGCAATGCGCGATCGGTTTGTGGCGTTTGCTGCGGCGGCCGCAGCATCTCCTTCGGCGCCCTTGCGTAAAATCCCATTCACGCGGACGACGGCATACTGCGCGTATGGTCCTGTCTCGCCTTCAAAGCTGAGCGCGTCTTCAAAATCGAATGCGATCACGGTCGAGCGTGTGAAGCGCAATAGAAAATATCGCAGCGCGCCGATGGCGATGGCGTGCGCGATCGCCTCCCTTTCGGATTCCGGCGCGTTCGCGTGGCGCGAATCGACTTCCTTGCGCGTGGCCGCTTCAAGCTGATCGATCAGGTCGTCCGCTTTGACGCCCTGGCCCTTGCGGCCACTCACTTCGATGTAAGGCCGCTTCGCATCCTCTGGCGGAATGTCGTAACCCATTTCCATCGCACAGCGCGGAGTTAGCGCCACGACGTTATAGGCGAAGTGCTTCAGGTGATCGGCTTGCTCGGTATAGCCTAGCGCGCGAAGGCCCGCAGCGACCACGCGCTGTGGATAGGCTTGCCGGTCGTCGATCACGTTGTAGACTTCGCTCGCGCGGCCGAACGCCGGCGCTGCCGAATCGCCCGCTGCGCTCGTTGTGGACCAGGGTTCGGGACCTCCAAGCGCGTCGCGGAAAATCTGATAATGAAAATCGCGGCCGAGAAGTCCGAATTTCCAGAGGTGGTAGGCGATGTCCTTGCCTACGTATGTGACGGTGCCGTTCGAGCGGACAATAATCTTGGCTTCGGCCTCCTCGGGATTTTCTTCCGGAGCGGGCGCTTCGGCGGCCGTTGTGCTTTCGGTGGTTTCCTTGGTCGAGGGAAGCTGCATGACCCAGCAGCCAAGATTCTTTCCGGACGTCGCCAGCTCGATCGCCCCGCTCCTCTTCAACTGGTCGAACGCGGCGTCCCAGAACTTCATGTGCAGGATCTCGCTCTCACGCGAGAGCAGGTCATATCCGATGCCAAGCCGGTCGAGAGTGCGAAGATGGCATCCAACAATTGCGTCGGAGATGACTTCGGCCATCGCTGCGGCTTCGCCGAGGCCTTCTTCGATCTCTTTTAGCGTGTGCGCGCGCAGTTCGAGCCGAGCTTTGTCCTCAGCAAGAAATTGCGTGACACGCGTGTAGAGGTCCCAGCAGCGATAGTCGAATTTCGGAGCCGCCGCCAGCGCGCGCAGTTCATCGAGCGATTTAGTCTCGAGCTTCAGAAATCCCACGACAACGTCTGCCACCTGCACGCCCGTGTTATCGATATAGTTCTGCACCTCGACGATGTGGCCGGTGTTGCGCAGAATCCGGACGAAGGTGTCGCCGAGAACGGCATTGCGCAAATGCCCGATGTGCGCGGCTTTGTTCGGGTTGATGCTGGTGTGTTCGACGATGATCTTGCCGCTGCTCCGGTCTGGCGATGACAGGCTCTCGCCGCGGCAAGCGGCGACAAAAAACGCCGCGCGGTCGAAATAAACGTTCAGGTAGCCGCCGCCGGCGACTTCCAGGCGCGCAATACCGTCGATGGGCTTGAGTGAGTTGGCGATTTCCTGGGCCAGCGCGCGGGGCGCCTTCTTCAGGCGCTTGGCGAGCTCAAAGCAGACCGGGGAGGCAACCTCACCCATGGCGAGCTTCGGCGGGCGCTCGAGCACGATCGGGACGTCGGTCTTGTAGCGTTCGTGAATGTGACGGCGCAGCGCCTTGCGAATCCGCTCTTCGACGACCTTGTACACGTGGCTCCTTCTCGAAAATCGAATCCGCGATTATAGCAGCCGCAGCGCGAGTGTGCCTCCCGACCCCACGATAGTCCCGCGCTCGTTCGGTGTTTTAGAGAGCTTAAGTGCAAGTTCCAGCATGGTACGATGCGCCGATTTCGCTTATTGCCGAAGAAGGATTGCGCGGGACACGCCAAACGATGAGAAATAAGACCGCGCCCGGGGGACACGTTGTCCTGGCGGCCCCGCGAATTGACCGATCGCAGCTCCCGGCAAGGAGCGTTAGTTTTCGTAGTCGGAAAAGGCGCGCTGGGCGGCGATGCGGTCGGGATCTTCGATCAGGCGCGCGACGAGCGCGCCAAAGGCCATGCCTCCGATATGGGCCATATAAGCGACGCCGCCGCCGCTGCCGGCCGTCGTAGGCGTGTGCGTTATGACGCCGTAGCTCACCAGTTGGATCAAGAACCAAAAGCCGATCAGAAGAAACGCGGGGATCATCGTGATTCGTCCGAACCATCCGATGAAGAGGACCGATTTGATCTTGTCGCGTGGAAAGGTGACGAGAAACGCGCCCATTACCGCTGCGATGGCGCCGCTTGCGCCCAGGTTGGGCACAGTTGAATGCGGGTCGACGGCGATCTGCGCTGCCGTAGCTGCGAGGCCGCCCGCGAGATAGAAAATCGCGTAGCGGAACGGATTCATGGCGTCTTCGATTTCCGGACCGAACGCCCAGAAGAAAATCATGTTGCCGATGATGTGAGACCAACTCGCGTGCATAAACATCGCCGTGAGGATCGTGATCCAGTGCTGACCGGCCACGATGTTTGCGGGCACAAGCGACCAGCGGTCAACGAACGCGTCGCCTCCACCGAGTTCGAGGAAAAAGACGACGGCGTTGATGGCGATGATCGTCGCCGTGACGACGGGGAAGTTGCGCGGGCGCCGCGAGGCGTCCGACAGCGGAATCAGGCCTCCCAATGCAGTGCCTCCCGGGCGAAATCGGTGTTGCAGATTTATACCACGAACCTTTTGCCCCAGACGAACTCAGATCGGCACAGTTTAAGGCTCGCCCTTCCTGCATCTGGGCTTTGGCGGGCGGAGCCGAGTGCGATAACCTAATTGACGACAGCTAATGAGCGAATCCAAACCTAAATTCTATCTGACGACGCCGATTTATTATGCGAACTCGCGTCCGCACGTGGGATCGGCTTATACCACGATTGTTTGCGATGTGATCGCGCGCTACAAGCGCATGTGCGGGTACGACGTCGCCTACCTCACCGGTACCGACGAGCACGGCGTGAACATCGAGCGCGCGGCCGAGGCGCAGGGAATTAGCCCACAACAGCTCGTCGACAGGAATCAACAGATCTTTCGCGACCTCTGGAAGCTGCTCGGTATCCAGTACACGGATTTTGTGCGCACGACCTCGGATGAGCACGCGCACGCGGTCGAGGCGCTTGTGCGGCGGACGATGGAGCGCGACCGCGGGAAGCCGGAGTCGGAGCGCGCGATTTACAAGGCGAAATACGAAGGCCGCTACTGCATCTACGACAATCTCTATGTGAGCGACACGCCCGAGCCCGCCGATTGTCAGATTTGCGGACGCCCGGCGGAGTTGATCTCCGAAGATAATTATTTCTTCCGGCTTTCTGCGTATCAGGGCGAACTGCTGGAATATTACAAGTCACATCCCGAGTGGGTTCAGCCCGATTTTCGGTTCAACGAGGTGAAGAGCTTCGTTGAGGAGCGACTGAAGGATGTTTCGATCAGTCGGAAGACGATCAAATGGGGAATTCCTTGGCCGGATGACCCCGAGCACGTGTTTTACGTGTGGTACGACGCGCTGACCAGCTATATGAGCGGGATCGGTTACGCGAGCGACGACCAGAACCGCGCCGCGCAATACGAAAAATACTGGCCGGCCGACCTGCACATGATCGGCAAGGAGATCATTCGTTTCCATGCCGTGTATTGGCCGGCGTTTTTGATGGCGGCGGGCTTGCCCTTGCCAAAACAGATTTTTGCCCACGGGTGGCTGCTTTTCGAGCAGGAAAAGATGAGCAAGTCGAAGGGGAACGTGGCGTATCCCGAGCCGATCGTGAAGGCGCTGGGGAACGATGCGCTGCGTTATTACCTGTTGCGCGAAACAGTGTTCGGGCAGGACGGGAATTTTTCGCGTGAGGCGCTCGTCACGCGCTACAACGCAGACCTGGCGAACGGATTGGGCAATCTGGCGAGCCGCACGCTGACGATGATTGAGAACTACTTCGGCGGGATCGTTCCGGAGAGGCAATCAACCGACGACCGGGTGCTTGAGCAAAACCTCGTTCACTTGATGGATTCGGCGCGGAGATACTATGCGAGCAACGACTTTTCAGCTTGCCTGCAAGAAATCTGGCAGATGATTTCTCTGGTTGATTCTTATCTGGTCGAGCAAAAGCCGTGGAAGCGTGCGAATAGCCCCGAGGAGTTACCGGTTGTCGGCGAAGTTCTCTACAAGGCTGCCGAGGCCGTGCGTCTTGTTGCGGCGCTTTCTCATCCCGTGGTTCCAGACGCCACACAACGCATATGGGAACAGCTTGGGCAGCCGGGAAAGCTGGCTGACGTTGGGATTGAACAGTTGAAGTGGGGTGATTTGAAGCCTGGAACGAAAATTGGCAAGCCCGAAGCGGTATTTCCGCGAGCGGACAAAAAACAGGTGTTGGAGGCGATCGAAGCAATGGAAAACGAGATCAGGAATCCGGGTGCGGCGGCAGAGCCAGCGAGCAAGGCGAATCACACCGACACGTCGATTGAGCCGGGCGCAGCGAAACCTGCGGCAGCCGCAACTGCTGCGAGCGCCGCGGCGCTTGCGCCGGCTGTGGACGCTAAGATTTCAATCGATGATCTGGCAAAGGTCGATCTGCGCGTGGGCGTGATCAAGTCGGCCGAGCGGATTCAGGGCGCAGACAAGCTGCTGAAGCTGCAGGTCGATATCGGCGAAGAAGTGCGGCAGATTCTGGCGGGAATTGCGTTGGCCTACACACCGGAGGAGTTGATCGGACGAAAGATCGTGGTCGTGGCAAATCTTGCTCCGAGGAAAATGCGCGGACTGGAATCAAATGGGATGCTCCTCGCAGCGTCGGTCGAAGGCGGCAAGCCGGTGCTGTGTACGTTCGGCGAAGACATTGCCCCGGGCGCAAAGGTGAAGTAGACCGGCATTCCTCTCGTTATGCAAATTATCGATTCGCATGCGCACTTGGAGGCCGAGCAGTTCAACCAGGACCGTGACGCGATGATCGAGCGCGCGCGGGCAGCGGGCATTGAGGCGCTTCTTGCGATCGGGAGCGGGACGAGTCCGGCGGAGCGTGTTGACGCGGCGATTCGGTTTGCTGAAGCACATGACTGGATTTACGCGACGATTGGCGTCCATCCGCACGATGCCAGCGCCGCGACCGAAGAGCATTTCGAGCAGCTCGCCGCGCTGGCAAAACATCCGCGCGTGCTTGCGTGGGGTGAAATGGGACTGGATTATTACTACGATCATTCGCCGCGCGAGATGCAGGCGCGCGTGTTTCGTCGTCAACTGGAGCTGGCGCGCAAAGCCAAGCAGCCGATCGTGATTCATTGCCGCGACGCTTGGCCCGATTGCCTGCGAATTCTCGAACAGGATTGGAGTTCGAGCGGCCTGGGAGGCATCTTTCACTGTTTCACGGCGGGCGCGGAAGAAGCGCGCCGCGGGCTGGATATGGGCTTCATGGTGTCGTTCGCGGGGAACATCACGTACCCGAAAATGCAGCATTTGCGTGATGTGGCGCGCGATCTGCCGCTTGACCGTATTCTTACTGAGACCGATTCGCCCTACCTTTCGCCGCAGATCCGCAGGGGTAAACGCAACGAGCCGGCCAGCGTGGTTGAGGTAGCGAAAGCCTTGGCAACTGTGAGAAACTTACCGGTCGAAGAAGTCGCAGCGCACACGGCGGGGAACTTTCGGGCGTTTTTTCGTTTGAACGTGCCGGTCACGCCGGGCCACAGGGAAAGGGCTGGCTAGCTCACTCGAATGGCATTCGCCGTTCAGATCGCAAAAGGCATATTTGACCTGATCCGCGACGACATGGCTCTCGTCGAGCGGGAAATCGCCGCCCAAAACGGCGAGGCGATCGAGCCCGTCATCGAAATTACCAGTTATTTGCGCGAAGGCGGCGGGAAGCGCATGCGTCCCGCGTTGCTGCTGCTTTCTTCAGCGGCTGCCGGCTATCGCGGCGAGAGCGCGATCCGGCTGGGTGCCGTGGTGGAGATGATCCACAGCGCAACGCTCGTGCACGACGACGTGATCGATGGCGCAAACACCCGCCGCGGACGTCCGAGCGCGAACGCACGCTGGGGCAATCACATGAGCGTGCTTGCGGGTGACTGGCTGTACATGCAGTCGTTCGAAATGGCACTGCGCGAACGGAATTTCGCGATCCTCGACATTTTGATCGATCTCACGCAAAACATGGTCGAGGGCGAGCTGCTGCAACTGACGCGGCTGGGGCGAATCGATCTGACTGAAGCGGAAGCAACCGAACTCGCATATCGGAAGACGGCTTGCCTTTTCAGCGGATGCGCGCGGCTGGGAGCTGTGTTGGGCAAGCAGCCGGCGCACGTGGAAGAAGCGCTCGCCGAATACGGTCGCAACGCGGGGCTGGCGTTTCAGCTTGTGGATGATTTGCTCGATTTCACGGCTTCGCTCGAAAAACTCGGCAAGCCCGTGTTGAGTGATCTGAAGGAAGGCAAAGTTACGCTGCCGCTGATTTTTGCCCTGCAGATTGCCGCGAACGGCAACGGTCACAGCGACGGTCGGCGTCTGGTGGCGAAAGTTTTGGAAGAGCGCGGATTTGTGAGCGTGCGGCCGCAGCAGATTACAGATCTGGTGCGCGAAACCGGTGCTCTCGAACGGGCTTCAGCGCTGGCGCGTGCGCATGTCGAGCACGCGAAAGAATGTCTCTCTGAGCTGCCGGACACCGAGTACCGGCGGGCTCTCCTCGCTGTGCCCGATTTCATCCTCGAGCGGGAAAGCTAATCGTCTAACTCAATTTGCAGCGGGTGCCGCGATGGCGTGGCCGGCGCCTCGCATATCGGCGGCAGTCTGCGCACCTGCGGGAGCTAGGGCCGCGCTGGCGTCGGCGATCAGGTCGGCGGGTTTCCAGTCGGTGTCTTCTCGCCAGCTGTAGATTTTTCCGTCGGGCGTGATGACGCTCGTGCTCATGGAGTGGACGATCTGGCCGCCATTCTGCGCAACGGTCACGCCGAAATAGTCGGTTACTTTTTGCAATTCGTCTTTCGGGACCACAGCGAATTCCCAGCGACCGAATGGATTGCCGCCGGTGGTGCCGTCAAACGTCTTTGCATAGGCGCGCAAGGCCGCGGGCGTGTCGTTTTCCGGATCGAAACTGACGCTCAACAGGCGCAAGTGGTCACGCAGCTCGGGGTTTGATTTCGTGTCGGCGTAGATGTGGCCGAAATTGCGCGAGACGAGCGGGCAATAATCAGGGAACGGACAGCGCGTGTAGATGAACGTGACGAGAAGCGCGTCACCACGAAATTGCGACAGGTGAATGTGCTTTCCGTCCTGATCGACGAGCGCGAAATCGGGGACTGCGTCGCCGGGCTGCGGTTCATGGATGTTGGAAGATGACGGCGTGCCCGAGCCGCTTCCTTTTTTCAGTACGACGATGTTTTGGATATAAGCTTCGGCGTCCTGGGGAACGATGATGTCCGCGTTGATTTCGTCCCCGCTGGCGACTTTGGCGATTTCGGCTTTGTCGTGCACCGTATATGGCATCGCCATTGCTGCCATGAAATCGGGAACCGCATCGCCATCGATATCGAGCCGGCTGTTTGCCGGATCGATCGAGAGCACTTTGCCGTGCAGGTGATAGACCTTCGCGTTGGCGGGAACGGCGCTCGAACCCTGCGCTGCGGTTTGCGTTTGCTGGGATTGTTTTGAACAACTCGCGATCGCGACGATCGCGACGACAAGTACCGCCAGCGCCACGAGCCGTGGCTTTCCGACGTGTCTGTTCTCTTGCTTCATCGTCTCCTCGCTGCTTTTGCCAAGCGCCCCATAGAAGTTTACGCGCGCCCGGACCGAATTAGTAATGGAAATGCCAGCGCAACTCGACGTAGACCTCGCGTGGATTGTTGTAGTGAAATCCGCCGAAGGTGAGGCTGTTGTCGATCAAGAGATGGCGATTGGCGACGTTGAGCGCGTCGATGGCGACGGAAAATCGTTCGCCGAAGGATTTAGAGGCGCTCAGGTCGATCTGTGCGTGGCCGGGCAGATAGGGATCCTGATACGGTGATCCATCCACGCCCTGCGACCCGTTGGAAAAGCCCGAGCCGTAGTAGACGTTTGACGAAAGCGTGGTCTGCCAGGGCAGGCTCGCGTCAAAGCCCACGTTGAGCGTGTTGCGCTGATCGTGATCGAGACGGCCCCAATCGGTGTCGCCCGGGAGGCCGACGATCAGCCCGCCGGCGAAGCCGCCGCGTGCCTGCGCTATCTGATTCGAATAGGCGAGATGCACGTTCGCGCGATGCCAGATGCGCGGGGAACGAACGGTGACCTCTGTGCCGCGAATGCGGGATTCGGCAATCGTCACCGGAATGAAGATCGACGACTCACCGATGTTGTTGTGATCGAGGAAATTCACGCCTCGCGTTTCGAAATTATCCACGTCGAGCGACCAGCCGCGGAAGGGGATCGTCACGCCGAATTGATGCTCTTGGTCGCGTTCGCCGCGCAGCGCGACAAAGCAGTTCGGATCGTCCGGTTCGCAAGTTGGTTGAAGCTGGCTCAGAAGAGGTCCGGAAATTGTGACCAGCGGAGGCGGTTGATAGTAGCGCCCCCAAAACGCGCGAAAGACCAAATTCGCGCCGGGAATTTTCAGCGTGCCGCCAATGCGGGGCGATGTGGCGTTCTCGACGACGCCACCGGAAAAATGCGTCGCACGGACGCCGCCGAGCAGCGTCAGCCACGACGTAACGCTGAATTTGTCGCTCGCAAAGAGTGCTTCTTCCGACCCCGTTACGGATTCCGCATCGTGAACCGGCCCGGTTCCGCTGCCGTCGTTGAAAATCAGGCCGAAAGTTTCGTTCTGATTGGCGGCAAAGGAATAGACACCCGTCTGCACGTCATTCCGCGCGACGTGAAAACTGAGTGCGGCTTGTCCGCCTCCGTATGTTGGCGAGAAAACGGCGCTCGTCGCGACGGGCTGGTCGGTCGCCAGACTGTGATAGCCGGAGCTGTTGTAGTGATAGAAGGGTGAGACGGTGAGCGCGGCGTTGGCGTTGAACGTATGCACCCAGGAAAAGAGCGCGTAGCCGTCAGTTTCGAGTTCGTGGTCGCGCAGATCGCTCGTTGGGAATTGGCTGTTTTCGAAGTCGTTCGGATCCGGATCGTAAGGGATCTGGTAAAAATCGCGACGGAACTGCCCGTCAAATCGAAATTGGTTTTTCGAATCCAGATTGTAAAGCAGCGACGTGAACCCACCGGCCCCGTTTTCGGCGTCGTGATAGACCTTCGAAATCGGCGTCTCGATGCCCAGATTGCTGCGATTTGCGTTGACGCTGGCGTAGTAAGCGAATCGCTGCGTGTGGCCGCCGAAGCTGAGTTGGTCGTCGGTCTGATAAAAGCTGCCGATCGTGGCGACGAGTTGGGCCTCGTGGTTCATGTCGAAGCCGGACTTCGGCAGGATGTTGAACTCGCCGTAGGTGCGATCGCCATACTGCGCGCCGTAACTGCCGCGCAGGACTTCCACGTAGTCGATGTCTTTCGGATCGACGCGCGGGGCGAGGCTTGTGGCGATGTTGGTGTCGGGAATGGGCACGCCGTCGATGAGCCATGTGGTCTGGTGGCCGCCGCGCATGTGCAGCATGTCATGCGTCATATACGAGCCCGGCGTGAAGTCGGTGATCATGGCGAGGCTGTTGGCCGAGTCTGCGCCGGGAGTTTGCTCGATGTCCTGGCGATCGAGCAGCGTCGTGGGTGTGACGGTTTCGAGCGCAGACGTGCCAGCTTCGGAAGTGACGGTTGTGGTCTGCCTTACTGCCGCAATCGACATCATGAAATGCAGCACCGATGATGTGTCCGAAGCGAGCGTGAGCGATTGCCGCGATGGACTGAAGCCGGCGACGGTCACGATGACCGAATAATCTCCGAGGGGCACGGCGGGGAAGGAAAATTCGCCTTCCGCGTCGCTAGCGGCGGACGCGCTCCAGTCGGACGTGGTCGATTTGATTTCGACGGTTGCGCCGGTAATCGGGCGATGCTGCGGGTCATGCACCACGCCGCGAACCGTGCCAAAAACCGTGGCTTGTGCAAGCGGCGCGGAAACAAAGAGAACAAGAGACAAAAACAAGACATGCCTTCGCAAGGCGGAGTCCCCCATCCATTTGGATTTTGTAAAGCCGGAAGCGATGGGTTGGGACTAGCCTCGAGGAGGCGCGAAGGGTGGAGAAAAGAATCCGTGCGAGAGGGAAGGTGCGAAATCGGCTTGTGCCGCGCGGTCGACCGACGGCGCATTCAGCTCGAAGAAGGGAATCGGCGCGGTCGGGGCGAGTGGAGAAACGAGCGCGAAATCAGGCATCTCGGCTTGCTTGGTTTGGCCGCACGCACCGCTACGCTGCATCGGGCACCGGCAACTCATCTGTTTTCCGTGTGAGGCCGAGGCGCAGATCGGGCAGACCGCCTGCGCGCAGGACTGCATTCCCGCAAGGAGAGATGGCGGTATTGCCAGCAGCGCGAGAATCACGAAAATAGCTTGAATGCGGCGCATTGCGAACAAAAAGAATATACCACAACGGCCCGCGGCGTTTGCTCTTGCGAAAACATTCGCGATAGGCTGTTTGGGCCATGTTGCCTTTCAAAGTGATCTATCATGACGGTTACGATCTGAATCTTGGGGCGCACGTTTTTCCGTCCCAAAAATTCCGGCTGATCAAGGAAAGCCTCGTTGCCGACCGGATAGCGTCACCGGACGACATTCTCGCGCCCGAACCGGCCGAAGATGAGGATGTGCTGCGCGTCCACACGCCCGAATACGTGCGCAAACTCAAGAACGGATCACTGACCCCCGCCGAGATTCTGCGCATGGAGATTCCGTATTCGCGCGCGCTAATGGATGCGTGCTGGCTGGCGGCCGGCGGATCGATTCTGGCCGGGCAGCGCGCGCTGGAGGACGGCGCCGCTTCAAATGTGGGCGGCGGCTTCCATCACGCATATCCGGATCACGGCGAAGGCTTTTGCGTGTTGCATGACGTGGCCATCGCGATCCGTAAGCTGCAGTTCGACCGAAAAATCGCGCGCGCGATGGTGATCGATACGGACGTGCATCAGGGCAACGGCACGGCCGCGATTTTTGGGCGTGACGAGAGCGTCTACACCCTTTCGATTCATCAGGAGAACAATTATCCGAACGACAAGCCGCCGTCCACGGTGGATATCAATCTGCCAGACGGGGTAGGTAATGAAGAATATTTGTCGATGCTCGAGGACGGTGTGCGCGAAGCCTTTGGGGATTACGGTCCGCAGATCCTTTTCTACATCGCGGGCGCCGATCCTTATTGTGAGGACCAGCTGGGCGGATTGATGCTCACGATCGCTGGATTGCAGAAGCGCGACGCGCTCGTTTTTGACTACGCGCGGCAAAATGGAGTGCCAGTAGTTACCGCACTCGCCGGCGGATACGCGCGGCGCATTGCCGACACCGTGCAAATTCACGTGAATACGATTGTGGCGTTGCGCGATGCGCTCGGGGCGCGAACTATTTGAAATCCAGCATGACATTGACGGTTGCCGAGGCAGCGTCTTTGTCGAGGAAGTGATCGATCCGCTCGTAGTCGTAGGGGATTCCGGCGAACGAGTCTTTTGCGCCGGAATCGATGAAGTTATTGAAGAAGGCTTGGTCGAAGATCGCATCCGGGGGAATCGTCCACGCCCCGCGGATGCGCTTTTCACCCTCCAGCGAAAGCCCCGACAGCACAAGCTTGCCCATGTGATATTGCGCGCCTTCGACGATCGCGACGCTGTAGTTTACACGGTGTGTCTGTTCGTCAAA
>Ga0210401_10005726_pt1 | contig 12744 bp, 7 predicted proteins | sample IncBWH32MmetaG_FD_150866 | JGI IMG/M metagenome (GOLD analysis project Ga0210401, IMG submission 150866) | Forest soil microbial communities from Barre Woods Harvard Forest LTER site, Petersham, Massachusetts, United States - Inc-BW-H-32-M | ecosystem: Environmental > Terrestrial > Soil >... | reverse complement strand
GGGTTATGTGTGGCAAGGAGTCGCTGCGGAAGGCCTGACGTGCAATGCCTTGGAATGGCAGGTTTCCGAAGGAGGCGGCCGAATCATCGAGCATGATAAGACGATCAGCGTAAATAATCCGGATGCAATCCGCGCGTGGCAGCGTGCGCGGCGCTGGATCGGCTGGATCTCCCCACCCAGCGTAGTCGAGTACCACGAACTGGATTCGATGAATGTATGGGACTCAGGAAGAGCAGCCTTTTGGCGCACTTGGCAATGGCATTATCGTTTGACTCATGAGCAAGAATCGAAGATGAGGAACAAAATTGGTTATACGAGCATGCCGGGTGGCCAGAGTGGGCGAGTAGGAACTTTAGGAGGAAGTGGTTTGGCGATTTCCCGATCGTCGACTCATCCCCAAGAGTCGATAGAGCTCATTCGCTTTCGCATCCAAGGGGAGCTCCAGTCAGAGAAGGACGGCGCTGATAGTCAGCTACCAGATCCGCCCGAGCTCTACGACCTACCTCTGATACTGGATCCGTATGGCCATTCTGGCACAACAAATCAACAGAGGAGCGCCGTGGTGGCTCGGCCTTCTATGATTGTCGGCAATGCATATGAGGGCGTCAGTACGGCTTACTTTGAGGCAGTGCATTCGGTGTTGACTGGCGAAAGAAGTGCTCCCGAAGCGGCCGCAGCATTGGAGAGGCAACTCGTTGAAATAACGGGATTCAAGATCGGGCCACCCTCAAAGGGAAGCCAGAGTCTGCAATGATGCCTCCGAGCTATTCGCCCGGTATCCCCACTGTGCCTCGGCTTTGCGTCGATTGCTCGCAGGCAGTGGTGCCATAGTCCGAGGAAAACGATGGGGTCTCACAGCTCAGTGGGAAGGACACTCGAAAGAAAACGTTCTTGGATACAAATTCCAGGGGCCGATCGGCTCAACATCGGTCCTCGCCTGACGCTCTGCTTTGTTGTCATCATCTTGCTTATGTTAGGTGGGAATTGTCTCCTCCTCTGGCAATTTCATCTACTCCGCATGGAAGCGGACAGCCTGACGGGCATAAGTCAGGAGTTGATTGCAATCTTGCACCTCCAGATAAGCCTCGTATCGTTTGATGCCAAACTGGATGAGCTCGCACAAGCCGAAGACAACGACCGCCTGGCGGTGGAAGCCCGGCCGCTAATTGAGGCCCTCCAAAAAGAAACTCAGCGAGCCAGGAATGCTCTGACACGTTTGCCCGCTGCGATCCATCTGGAGCCTTCGTTGGTGCCTACTCTGGAGACGATTGGGAGCATGTTGCCGTCGCAGCTCGAGGCCATCACGAGCCTGGCGACAGCGGGTGACTGGAAGGCCGTGCGCCTTCGGCTGGCCAACGAAAATAAGCCACTCGAATCCCAAACCTCGGGTCTGGTGAGCAACCTTGACCAAGAGGTAGGCGAAGAGATTATCCAGGCCTCGAGGGACATCGGACGCGCGCAACGCCGAATTCTCATCATCGTGCCACTAACCGCGGTGCTCACTTTGTTGATCGCTGCTTTCCTTGGGTGGGCCATAACGCAAAGCATCACCCAACCGCTTGGGCGCTTGCTGGAGGGCTCTGAAGCGTTGGCACGAGGTGAATTTCAATATCAAGTCTCCGTCATCGGGAAAGACGAGCTCGCTCATCTCAGCACGGTTTTCAATGAGACGGCCGGAAAATTGCGAGAACTTCAGCTCGCGCAAGCCCAACTGGCTCATATGGCTCGATTGACCACCATGGGAGAGCTCGCGGCCTCGATTGCCCATGAAGTTAATCAGCCACTAGCTGCCATAGTTGCGAACGGCAACGCATGTCTTCGGTGGTTGGGCCGCGCCGAGCCGGACCTGGAAGAGGCGCGAACCGCCGCTGAGCGGATGGTTAGAGATGGTAGACGGGCGGGTGACATCATCACCCGGATTCGAGCCCTTTCGAAAAAAACCGCCACGGAGAAAGAGTCTCTGGACGTCAACGCAATCATTCAAGAGGTTGTCGGCTTGGTTCAGGCCGAAGTGCGAAGAAACCGGGTGGCGCTTCGGACAGCGCTGGCGGATGGCCTTCCGCCTGTGCTCGGTGATCGGGTGCAGCTGCAGCAGGTGGTGCTTAACTTAATGATGAACGGAATCGAAGCGATGAGGCCTGTTGAGGATCGAGCACGAGTGTTGGTGATCCGAACTCAAAAAGGTGATGACGGTCAAGTGCGTGTCGCCGTGCAGGACTGTGGCGTTGGCCTTGATTCAGAGAATATGGACCGGATCTTTGATGCCTTCTACACGACCAAACGCGAAGGCATGGGCTTGGGGCTATCGATTAGCCGGTCCATCGTCGAGAATCACAAGGGACAGTTGAGGGTCATGGCGAATGACGGTCCGGGCGCCACGTTCGAATTCACGCTCGGCGAGTAGAGTGCATATCGATCGCGGCGCGCGCTACCTGCGTGGAACCCCTCATCGCTTTGCGCGAGGAATGAAGCAAAATCAGGCTGCGAACTGCCCAGTCCTTATTCACGGTTAATGCGGTGGCCAGCGTTAAATCACTTTTTCAGAACTGGCGTCGCCAAGTGCTCCGTATCGTGATGAGTCCGACTCCCTTTTCAGAGCCGACCCGACCGATATCCCCTGCCACGCCTCGGCCGTATCTGCAACGGAAAATCAACATCAACACCAACAAGGTCGATATATCCCGCACACATTGTGGCGGACCCGGGATGTCTCTTACAATCGGTCCTCGGGATTTTCAGAAATAATCACGCTCTGCGGTAATGGCCGAGGAAAACGATGCTGAAACACATAACTGTTCTGATCTCGTCGGGTGCCATCGCATTGGGTACCATCTACACACATGCCGTGGGCGCGGAGGCGAAGTTCGGCCCGTCAAACCCGTTTTATGCGCCAAGTACGTTGCCGTTTCACGTGCCTCCCTACGACAAGATCAAGGATGAGGACTATCAGCCAGCCATCGAGGCGGGCATGGCCGAAGAACTCTCAGAGATGCAGGGGATTGCGGACAATCCGGCAGCGCCGACGTTTGACAATACCTTGGTGGCCATGGAGAGGACCGGGCAGCTCCTTCAGCGAACGATGGCCGCGTTCCGTGGGGTCACCGGAGCAAATACGAATCCCGTGTTGCAGAAAGTGCGGACCGAAGAGGCGCCAAGGCTGGCAGCGCACCAGGATGCCATCTACCTGAACGCGAAGCTTTTTGCTCGCGTGGCCACGATCTACCAGCAGCGAGCAAGTTTGAAACTCGATCCTGAATCACTGCGACTGCTGGAGATCACTTACGACAGTTTTGTCCGCGCTGGAGCAAACCTCTCCGAGGCAGACAAAACCGAGTTGAAGAAGTTGAACGAGGAAATCTCTACACGCTCGAATGCGTTTTCGATAAAGCTGCTTGCCGCTACAAAAGACGCGGCCTTCGCAACCACGGATAGGAACGCGCTTGCCGGCTTGAGCGACGCGCAGATCGCTGCTGCCGCACAGGCCGCGCAGAGTCGCAAACAAGAAGGCTATGTGCTCCCGCTGCAGAACACGACACAGCAGCCGGACCTTGGCCTTCTCGGTGTCCGCGCGTCGCGCGAGGCCCTTTTTGGGAAATCCTGGAACCGAGCTGAGCGCAGCGATGCCAACGATACGCGTGATGACATCGCACACCTGGCACAACTGCGTGCGCGGCGGGCACAACTGCTCGGTTACGCCAACCACGCGGCGTGGAAGCTCGGGGACCAAATGGCGAAGACCCCGGAGGCGGCCTTGAAGTTCATGGACGCGCTGGTGCCAGGGGCGACTGCAAAAGCAACCAGTGAGGGCAAGGACATCCAAGATCTCATCGATGCACAGAAGGGCGGTTTCAGCCTCCAACCCTGGGACTGGGACTTCTACGCCCAGCAGGTGCGCAAGGCGAAGTACGATCTGAATGAGGCGGAGGTCAAACCCTACTTCGAGTTAAACAACGTGCTCGAAAACGGCGTCTTCTACGCAGCCAATCAGCTTTACGGGATCACCTTTAAGGAACGCAAGGACCTCCCGGTTTACCAACCGGATGTGCGCGTCTTCGAGGTTTCCGATGTCGACGGCAAGCCACTGGCTCTTTTCTATTGTGACTACTTCAAGCGTGACAATAAGGACGGTGGCGCATGGATGGGCAGTTTCGTTCGACAGTCAAAGCTTCTAAGCACGCTGCCAGTGGTCTACAACGTCGCGAATCTGCCGAAGCCTGCGGCGGGCGAGCCAGCGCTCATCAGCTTTACGGACGTGACGACGATGTTCCACGAGTTTGGCCATGCGCTGAACGGCATGTTCGCCAACACGGAGTATCCAAGTATGTCCGGCACCGCAACAGCGCGAGATTTCGTAGAGTTTCCATCGCAATTCAACGAACATTGGGCCCTCTCTCCCGCGGTGTTCTCGCATTACGCCAAGCATTACAAGACGGGAGCGGCCATGCCGGCCGACTTAGTGGCAAAAATCAAGAAGGCCGAGAACTTCAACCAGGGATACAAGTTGACGGAGTTAGTCGCGGCCGCGGAGCTCGACATGCAGTGGCACACGCTTCCGGCCAGTGCGCCGCTGCAGCAACCGGATGCGTTCGAGAAACAGGCGCTTGAGAAAATGAATGTGCAACTGGACGCCGTGCCGCCCCGCTACCGGTCCAGCTATTTCAGCCACATTTGGAGCAGCGGCTACTCCGCCGGCTACTACGCGTATTTGTGGTCGGAGATGCTTGATGACGACGCGTATGCATGGTTTGAAGAACACGGCGGCTTGACGCGCGCCAATGGCGACCGGTTCCGGCAGATGGTATTGTCACGCGGCAATACTGAGGATTTGGCGAAGATGTATGCCGCGTGGCGCGGCAAAGACCCCAGCGTCGAGCCGATGATGAAGTATCGAGGCTTGATAGAATCCGCACATTGAAGCGTGGTCTCACAACCATGACCCGATTCGTCGCCTTCCACCTGTTCGGCATATCGTTACTTGTGGCTTCGTGCCTCGCTACAGATACCCCGGCCGATCGCGCGTACCGCAACGGTACGGTGTTCACCGCCGACGTCCAGAACCCCGTCGCCGAAGCAGTTGCCATCCGCGACGGTCGGATCGTTTACGTCGGCAGCAATGAAGGCCTCATTCGTTTCATCGGTCCTGCGACTAGAGTCACGGACCTCAAGAGCGGTTTCCTAATGCCGGGACTCGTGGATGGTCACCTGCATCCCCTGGAAGGGGGGCTAAGGCTGCGGCAGTGCAGTCTGAATTACGAGTCGCTCTCTGTGGAGGAACTGCAACAGCGCGTCCAAGCTTGCATCGACAGGACGCGGAGCCAGGAACCTGACGGCTGGTTGGAGGTGGCCAGTTGGTTCCAAGAGAGCATGCGTCCGGCGGGCGTCAAGACCAGCCGCGCCACACTCGACGCGTTAAAAACATCGCGCCCGATCATCGTGCGATCCTCCTTCGGACACACCGTGCTGGCGAACTCGCGGGCGCTCGCTCTCGCAAAGATTGCGAACGCTACACCCGACCCACCGGGCGGAAAGATCTGGCGCGATGCCAACGGCAATCCTACCGGGTTGCTCGAGGACTCTGCTTATGCGGTGTATTCCGATCTGGTTCCAAAGCCGACTCCCGAAGAGAACGTCTTTGCCGCGAAGGTGGCGCAGGAGGCCGTCAACCGTCAGGGCGTCACCTCGTTCCTGGATGCCGATGCCGCTCCCGAGGACCTGTCAGCATTTACCGCGGTACAGGCTGCGGGGCAACTTACGGTCCGTGCGCACTTCGCTCCGCTGATCGAGGTCGCGCAGGGAAGCGACCCGGTCGGCGCGGTGGCGAAGGTGGTTGGTTATAAGAAACAGTATGACCAGGGCGCGATAAAGGCGAAGCCCGGCATTACTGTGCGGAACGCCAAGCTGTTCCTCGATGGAGTGATCGCCGCGCCGGCACTGACGGGTGCCGTACTGGAACCGTACCGTGTGAATGCGGGAACGCAAGAGAATCCTCACTGGGTGCCCGGTCAAAATCGCGGGCCGTCTGTTTATTTTCCAGCTCAGCTGCTCGCGGAAATTCTGGTGCGGCTGGGCCGGGCTGGCATTGATCCCCACATGCACGCCGATGGTGATGGCGCGGTGCGTGCAGCCCTCGATGCCGTGGAAGTAATGCGCAAACAAATTGATCGTGGGGATGTTCGTCCCGCCATTGCCCATGACGAGATCGTCAGCCCCGCCGACTTTCCACGATTCAAAGCGCTCGATACTATTTCGGTTCTCTCGTTCCAGTGGGAAAAGCCCGCCGGCGACACCATCGGTTTAACCAATTACTTCGGCCCAGAACGTATGAAGATCCTCGAACCCGCGGGGTTGCTGGCAGCCGCTGGTGCGCGCATCGCCTTCGGCAGCGATTGGCCCGTAGATGCGCTCGACGAATGGTTTGCCTTGAAGGTCGGGGTGACACGCACGAATGCGCCCAGCGCCCCGCCAGAATTCCACGGTAAGTTGGGAGAAGATCCTGGCCTCTCGCGCGAAGCGGTTTTGAGAGCCGCTACGATTGACGCCGCCTATGAACTCCACGAAGACGACGTCACCGGTTCCTTGCAGGTCGGTAAATTCGCAGATCTCATCGTCCTTGATCGCGACCCCTTCAAAATTTCGGCCGAAGACATCGCGAACGTGCACGTACTGGAAACGGTCGTTGGCGGCCGCACGGTTTATGAATCGACATCCCAGCACTAGATCTTCGCAGGCCAAAGCTCGCAGCGCACGACCTTCGAAGGTCATGTGCTGGTCTCTGCCACGGCACGGGCGGTGAACTGGAACAAATTCGATGGCTGCCGCGCCATGTTTCTGTGCAGACTACAGAAAAATATCGCGGCTGTAACCAGGGAACTGAGAGAGGCTGTCAAATGACCAGATGGGGATCGAGCCCGGACCGTTTCAAACGCGCGCTGAAAGTAGGGTACGTCCGTCATCGGTTTTGGTGGGGCTTACCGAACCCATCGTTTGTGAGGGTTGGCCAGTTCGAAGAACCGTGGAGCCACAAAGCCAGCAGAGACAGAACCGCTCCGGTCAGTTTGAGATTGTTTTTCACAAAAGGTGGACCGCATCAATGGGTTCTTGTCCTAGCAGTCGTAAGTGTTTGTCTGACACTACGGTAGGGCGCGAATTCCACGTGTACCAAAGCATGTGATTTGATACAGCGAATCCGCAGGCGATCCTCGACTGGACTCTTCGCTTGGGTATGCGCCAGTGCCTTACGCTGAACTGACCTATGCGTCTGGCAACGCCTACCGAACTTCTGTTTGATCAGGTTGGCCGTATCCGATACAACATTCACGCGAGCCAGTACAAACCCACTTGGCGGTAGGTGCGCTCTTGCGCTTAACGGCAAACCGTTGGTCCGGTCGATTTGTTGGCAGAGTTGGCGAGTCTTCTGGTTGTGGTGGAAGTGCAAGCGCAATTGGGAAGTGCGATTCGAGCGCAGGGTAGTCGAAGAACTGCTTTCGACTCCACGGCATGCGATTGGAGCGTTTCTGGTGGCTCACAAACGCCGACATGAAGCTGAGTCGGAAAGTAGTAGCGGCCCAAAATAGCGAAGGACTTGGTGCAGTAACACAGGGAGGAGGCACGTTTTTTCTCACGGCCCTGGGAAAGCCGTGAAGATCAATCTCGGCAGAAACGGACTACAGGTGAATGCGAGTGAACGACAGACCGAACGACAAAGGTTGGGAGCGAAGCTGGACCCGAAACTGCGAGAATGGATTGACCGCGTGATCGTGCCGGTGTTGGTCCGCGAGTACATCGCAGAACACAAGCACTCCGATTATGTTGCGGATCCCAAGAGAGCTGTGCGACAGTTCCAGTCGAACGAGCGGCTCTCGGCCGAGGGGATTCAGTGACGCTCCGCTGCGCCATCTACGCCCGATTCTCGAGCGATCGCCAAAGCCTCACCAGCATTACGGATCAGATTCGGAAGTGCCGTGAACACGCCAAGCAGAACGGATGGCTCGTTCTCGACGAACACGTGTATTCGGACGAGGCGGTTTCCGGTGCGAGCACGGACCGCGCCGGCTTGCAGAGATTGCTCGCGGCAGTTGCCGGCCCTTCCATCCCCTTCGATTGCATCTTGATTGACGACTCCTCGCGGCTCACCCGACGCCTTGCTGACGCCCTCAATCTGTTTGAGCGTCTGACGTTCGCCGGCATCAGGATCGTCGCAGTTTCTCAGGGAGTGGACTCCGACAATCCTCAAGCTGAGCTTCTGATGAGCGTGCACGGCATGATCGACGCCGTGTATTGGCGCGAACTTGCCCAAAAGACCCACCGCGGGATGCAGGGCCATGCACTCGGCGGCTTCGCGACGGGCGGCAGATGCTTCGGCTACAAGAGCGTGAGGGACGCAGATCAATCGGTTCACCTGAAGATCGACCCGGCGGAAGCCGCAATCGTGCGTCGGCTTTTCGAAATGTATGCGAGCGGTCTGAGCCTTAAGCGCATCGCTTGGCAGCTGAATTCCGAGGGTGTCCAATCGCCGCAGCCTCAGAAGGGCCGAGTGAGCCGTTCGTGGTGCGTCTCGTCAGTGCGCCACATCCTCCGCAATCGCAGGTATGCGGGAAAGATCGTCTGGAACACTCGACGCAAGCTTCGCGTTCCCGGAACTGGCAAGAGAGTCTTCAGGCCCCAGCCAGAGTCTGAGTGGGTGACAGTTGATGCTCCTCACCTCCGTATCATCACACCTGAAGCGTTCGCGGCGGTCGAACGGAGGTTCGAAGTTACAAAAAAACTCTGGGGCATTGGGACCAAGGGCCGCTCGCGCGGTCAGCAAAAACACGTTTACCTGTTCTCCGGGTTGCTTCAGTGCGGCGAGTGTGGCGGCAGCATCACCCTTGTCGCCGGCCGGGCCAGAACATCCCGCTCGGAGTACGGTTGCTCTCTCCACGCGCAGCACGGCAATTCCGTTTGCAATAATGACCTCTTGATCCGACGCGATCATCTCGAGGAGCAGATCATTGGCGGGCTGAAAGAGAAGGTTCTACGTGAGGAGGCCATCGACTACGTGGTGGCCGCGCTTCAGGAAGAATTGTAACAACGTCACGAAGCGATCAATGGAGAACTTCAATCCATGCGGGACGAACGACGGCGTATCGAGGGCGAACTACAACGTTTGGTCGAGTCGATCGCGGTAGGAAATCGCTCGCCCGCGATCATGGTGGCAATCAACGACCGCGAAGCGAGATTGCGCGCGATCACGGACAAACTGATTGAGCCAGGCCCAGAATCGTTTCAGCAAAAGCTCGACGAGCTGCGAGCGTTTGCCGTCACAAAGCTGGTGAGGCTGCGCGCTTTGCTGTCGGCGCCGTCCGCCGTGCACGAAGCTCGGGCGCTTCTCGCCGAACGCATCGGGAAACCAACGCTGGAACGTGCAGTCGAGCCGGGCCAGGGGGCCTACCGAGCGAAAGGGCAGATTGATTTCTTTGGCGAAGAACTACTTACACGCGTGGGTGGTGCCGGGGGCCAGAATCGAACTGGCTACGCCCGCCTTTTCAGGGCGGCGCTCTACCAGTGAGCTACCCCGGCACGGTTGAGTCTGCTAATTTTAGGGGTGCGCCCACTTCGTGTCAAATGAAAGCCGGAGACTCCACCTGGCGTGGCGCGCGACGATATCATGCCAAAACCAGCCGCAAAGAGACGAATTGCCAGGAAATTAGGTCCGAACGCAGGCCCAGAACCGGACCAAGAACCGGACCAGAAAACCTTCCTCACGATCTTCACCGTCGGCCATTCCACCCATTCGCTCGAGGAATTTGTGGACATCCTGAAAGCTCACAACATCGCGCAACTCGTCGACGTCCGGACGATCCCGAAATCTCGTCGGGTGCCCCAATTCAACGCCGAATCGCTGGCGGCAGCCCTCCCAAAGCTTGGCATCGAGTACGTCCATCTGAAAACCCTTGGCGGCCTGCGTCACGCGAAGAAAGATTCCGTCAATACTGGTTGGCGCAATGCTTCGTTCCGCGGTTACGCCGACTACATGGGCACTGACGAATTCCGGCAGGGCATTGAACGCTTACTCGATCTGGCTCGCACCAAACGAACGGTTATCATGTGCGCGGAGGCAGTGCCCTGGTGTTGTCATCGTTCGCTGATTGGGGACGCCTTGCTGGTGCGTGGCGTGCGCGTCGAAGACATCATGAGTGCCACCTCGCACCGAGAGCATGAACTAACGCCATTCGCCAAGGTGCATGAACTCGAAATTACATATCCCGGCGATGCCAACCAGGAGCTTTTTCCCAAGTAGCACAGACACTCTTATCTGTGTCGGCGTGAGTAGCGCCTGGATTGATGCGGAGTATTTGCAATCGTCCCATCAGAATCCGAACCGAAGTCACAGCCCATCCTCAGCCATGTTGCGACTCGTCGAATTCTCTCATCCACTCCCGACCTTTCAGTAGTTCGCGAGGCCTGGTGCCGTCGGGCGGGCCAACGATCCCATCCTTCTCCATTAAATCGATCAAATGCGCCGCGCGGCCATAGCCGATGCGCAGCCGCCGCTGCAGAGTCGAAGTAGACGCTCGTCCTGCTTCGCAAACGACGCGCACGGCCTCCTGAAACAACTCGTCGTCAGCCTCGCTGCCTGAGCCGCCGGCATCTCCATCCGCGCCCGGTAACGGCTTGCCGTTTTCGTCCTTGGGCGCTTCCAGGAGTTGCTCGTTGTATTTCGCTTGCGCCTGCGCGCGCCAGAAGTCGCACACCGCTACGATCTCGTCCTCCGTGACCAACGGTCCATGAATTCGGTGCAGCCGTGAAGAGCCCGCCGGCAGATACAGCATGTCGCCTTTGCCAAGAAGTGATTCCGAGCCGTTCGAGTCCAGAATCGTTCGCGAGTCCACTTTGCTGGCCACGCGGAACGAAATGCGGGCAGGGAAGTTGGCTTTAATGAGTCCGGTGATCACGTCCACCGATGGCCGTTGCGTCGCCAGGATCAAGTGAATGCCAACCGCGCGTGCCATCTGCGCTAATCGCGTAATGGACTCCTCGACGTTGTTGGTGTCCACCATCATCAGGTCGGCCAACTCGTCGATTACGATCACCAGGTAGGGAAGTGGCTTATGTTCCGTCTCCTCGACGTTCTCGAACAGCGACAACGATTGCGTCTTTTGAAAGGTGCGGTTGTACTGCTCGATGTTGCGCACGCCCTTCTGCGCCAGCAGTTTCAGCCGGTTTTCCATCTCGCGCGTGGCGTTCCGCAAGACGTTGGAAGCGATCTTCGGATCGGTAACGACCGGGGCGATCAAGTGTGGAATATTCTCGTACAAATTGAGTTCCAGGCGCTTCGGATCGACGAGAACCATTTTCACGTCGTCCGGACTCGCCTTGTACAAAATCGACATCATCAGCGAGTTGATGAAGACGCTCTTACCGGTTCCGGTCGATCCTGCAATCAGAAGGTGCGGCATCGCAGCGAGGTCGGTCACGCGAATGCGGCCGTGAAGGTCGCGGCCCATTGCCAGCGTGAGCTTGCTCGGTGAATTGAGAAATTCCGGAGATTCAATGATCTCGCGCAGGGCGATGGTCTGCCGGTTGATATTCGGCACTTCAATGCCGATTGTCGATTTACCAGGGATGCGCTCGATCAGAATCGATTCGGCCTGCAGCGCGAGGCAAAGGTCTTCGGTCAGGCCGATAATGCGGCTGTACTTGATGCCGGCTTCGGGCTTGAACTCAAACGTGGTAACGACCGGGCCCGGATTGATCTGTGTAACGCGCCCTTGCACATCGAACTCCATGCACTTCTCTTCGATAGCGCGGGCGCGCATCTTTAATTCGTCTTCATCGATCCTTTGGCTGCGTTCGCCTTCGCGCATCAGGGAGATGGAGGGCAGCTTGTAGTTGGTGGTTCCTTTCGCGATTTTGGCGTCAGAAGCCTTTTTCACCGGCTTCTCGGCTTTCTCCGAGTTCATCACGAAAATAGGAGCTTTGGCGGTTTCGCGTTCCCGCACTTCCTCTTTTTCTTTTTCTCTCTTGTCGAGTTCTTTGTAGTCTCGTGCGCGGCCGAAAATGTCGGTCTCATCCGGAAGGTGAATGGTGCGCTCTTGCTCGGCTTCCTCCACTGGTTCCGCGACCGATTTGCCGGTCGCCTGATTCACGGGCTTGCGGCCGGAGGTGCGCGTCTCTTGCAAACGGCGCCGCATGCGCTCGTCTTCGCGCGAATCCCGCCAAGCGTGCCAGCGAGCTTGCACTTTCTGGAGAATTCCCAGCTTTTCGACGGCGCCGATGGGTCCCTTGCTCGCCCAAGCGTGCGCGCCCGAAAACGAAAATCGCGTGGTCATGAACAGCGCGGTGATCAGAATGGCGATGACCACCAGGTTCGCGCCCCACAAATTGAACCCGGTTCGCAATTCGCTGGAAATCACGCTACCCAGCAAGCCACCAGGAGGCAGCGCGCCGCGAATCTCAGGAACGTGCCATAACGACAGGAGTGAAGGCAAAGACAGCAGCAGCAGCGCATAACCCACCATGGTCGCGACCTGGGAATCGATGCTCCGGCTGCGAAGCCAGCGCCATCCGAGGATTCCGATCGCCACGGGAAGCAAAAACGCCGCGAAGCCGAACACTTGAAAGAGCAGATCCGCCGCATAAGCGCCCACCGGGCCGATCCAGTTACGTGCGAGCGGGCCGTCGGACGGCGGGGCACTGACGTTAAGCGCCACGTCTTGGGGTTGATAGGTCAACAGCGCCAGCGCCAACAGAATGGCGATGGTG
>Ga0210401_10005723_pt1 | contig 12752 bp, 7 predicted proteins | sample IncBWH32MmetaG_FD_150866 | JGI IMG/M metagenome (GOLD analysis project Ga0210401, IMG submission 150866) | Forest soil microbial communities from Barre Woods Harvard Forest LTER site, Petersham, Massachusetts, United States - Inc-BW-H-32-M | ecosystem: Environmental > Terrestrial > Soil >... | reverse complement strand
CAGATCCTGCCCGAAGAGAATCAGTGCAAGAAACGCCCCGACACCAGCGGAAGGCAGCGTGGAAAGAATCGTGATCGGATGAATGAAGCTCTCATACAACACTCCGAGCACGATGTAGACCGTGACCAGCGCGGCAAGAATGAGCAGGGGCATGTTCGACAGTGAGTTTCGGAAGGATGCCGCCGTGCCCTGAAAATCCGCCTGCAAACTGGCGGGCATGTTCATATCTTTTTGCACTTTGGAGATGGACGAAATCGCGCCCCCGAGCGCCGCGCTGGGAGCGAGGTTGAAGGACACCGTGATCGCCGGAAACTGCCCTTGATGATTGATGGAAAGCTGCTCCGTCCTGGTTTCAAAATGTGAAAACGTGCCAAGCGGCACGGCACTGCTTCTTACGGAACTCGTCGTACCAGCCGAGTTGGCACCCTTACTGGAACTTGCGTTCGAGGTGCTCGACGTGAGCGCGTTAACGGGCGGAGCCAGCGAGTTCGCGGAGGGAGTGAAGAGAGGAGAAGTGGTCAGGGCATTGGAGCCCGCGGAAGTCGAACCGTTACCCGTCGACGACGCAGCCGCGCCGGTCGTGCCTGCCGCCGAGTTCGCTTGAATATACAGTTTATTTAGCTTGTCTGGGTCCAGTTGGAATTGCGGCTCGGCCTCCAAAATGACGTGATACTGATTCAACTGCGTGTACATCGTGTTGATCTGCCGCTGTCCGAAGGCGTCGTAGAGAGTGTTATCTATGGTCGTGGGCGCGATTCCCAGCCGCGATGCCGTCGGACGATCAAATAGCAGCGAAACCGCCAATCCGCCTGGTTGTTCGTCGGTCGCAACATCTTCGAGTTCCGGCAGTTGTTTCAGTCGAGTTACGAAGCGGCCCGTCCAATCGCTCAGTTCATTGGGGTCGGGGTCTTCCAGCGTGAACTGATATTGCGTGCGGCTGACGCGATCATCGACGGTAATGTTTTGGACGGGCTGCATGAAAAGCTGGATGCCTTGCACGTCTTGTATCTTGGTCTGAAGACGCCGGATGACGTCGGAAGCGTTTATCTTGCGCTGCTCGAGCGGCTTGAGATTGATGGACATTCTCCCGCTATTGGTGGTGATGTTGGTGCCATCAGCACCGATGAACGAGGACAGGCTCTCGACGGCAGGATCGTCGAGAATAACATTCGCTAGCTCTTGCTGCTTTTCCCCCATGGCTTTGGGCCCGATGGTCGGCGAAGCTTGCGAGATGCCTTGGATGATCCCGGTGTCCTGGACGGGAAAGAAGCCCTTGGGAATGATGATGTACAGAAAGATGGTGAGCAGCAGCGTGGCGAGCGCGACCAAAAGAGTAATGGTCTGGAAGCGCAGAACGAACTTCAGCGTGCGGCCGTAGAACGCGATCATGCTGTCGAACGCGCGCTCTGAGGCTTGGAAGACTCGGCCTTGTTTTTGACCCGAGTGGGGCTTCAGGATGCGCGATGCCATCATCGGCGTCAGCGTCAGCGATACCACCGCGGAAACAACAATGGTCACCGCCAACGTTACCGCGAACTCCCGGAACAGCCGCCCTACCACGTCGCCCATGAACAACAGCGGGATGAGCACCGCGATCAGCGACACCGTTAGCGATAGAATCGTGAATCCGATCTGCTCCGCGCCCTTCAGTGCCGCCTGCATGGGCGGCTCGCCCTCTTCGATATACCGTGAAATGTTTTCGACCATTACGATCGCGTCGTCCACTACGAAGCCGGTCGAGATGGTGAGGGCCATGAGCGAGAGGTTATCCAGGCTGTAGCCTAGCGCGTACATGGCGGCGAACGTCCCCACCAGCGACAGCGGCACGGCTACGCTGGGAATGATCGTTGCGTAGAAACTGCGCAGGAACAGGAACATGACCATGACGACGAGCGCGATGGTCAGCATCAATTCGAATTCGACGTCGTCTACCGACGCTTGGATTGGTGTCGTTAGATCGGTCAGCGTCGTAACGTCGATCCCCTTGGGAAGGTTGGCTTCCAACTGCGGTAGCAGCGCTTTGATGCGCTTCACAACACTGATCGTATTTCCGCCTGGCTGGCGCTGGACGTTCAGAATCACCGCGGGGGTCTTGTTCATCCAGGCGGCCTGATTGGTGTTCTCTACGCCGTCAATGATTTTTGCCACGTCGGTAAGCATGACCGGCGCGCCGTTACGGTAGGCCACCACGACGTTCCTATAGTCCTTGCTGGTGACGAGTTGATCATTGGCATCGATTTGGTAATCCTGCCGGGCACCGTCAAAATTTCCTTTGGCGGCGTTGACGCTGGCTTGCGTAACCGCAGTGCGAAGATCTTCCAGATTAATGCCATAAGAAGACAGCGCCGCGGGGTTAGCCTGAATGCGAACCGCAGGCTTTTGACCGCCGCTGATCGTGACGAGACCTACGCCGCTCAACTGCGAAATCTTAGGAGCTAATCGCGTGTCCACCAGGTCTTCCACTTGAGCCAAAGGCATAGAACTCGAGGCGATCGCCAATGTCAGCACCGGGGCATCGGCTGGATTTGTCTTGCTATAGATGGGTGGCGCAGGCAGGTTGGCCGGCAAAAAGCTCTGTGAAGCATTGATGGCCGACTGGACCTCTTCTTCGGCGATATCAATATTCAGACTCAGGTTGAACTGCAGCACGACGACAGAACACCCGCCTGAACTGCTTGATGTCATCTGACTCAAACCCTGAAGCTGGCCGAACTGCCGCTCCAATGGCGCGGTCACCGTCGTTGCCACCACAAACGGGCTTGCTCCCGGATAGAAAGTCAGCACTTGAATCGTGGGATAGTCGACCTGCGGCAGCGCGGAAACCGGCAATTGCGTATAACAGACGATCCCTACGAGCAGGATCGCCGCCATCAGCAGCGCCGTCGCGACCGGTCTCAAAATAAAGGGACGCGATGGACTCAAGGAGCCGAACTCCCAGCGGTATTTCCAGACGCGTTGTCTCCGGATGAGCTGCGTCCCGGTGGCGGCGCTCCGGCGACCACAACCTTGGCATTGTCCTGGAGCTTATCGAAGCTGCTGTTCGCCAGCACATCTCCAGGGTTGATGCCCGTCACCTGCGTCAGCCCGTTATCTGTGACCCCGGTCTTGACCACGCGCATGTGCGCAGTGTTGTCCTGCAACGCGTAGACAAAAGCGGTTTGTCCGTTGTGTTGAATGGCCGACGCCGGGATCAAAGTGGCGCCGTGGAGGGTATCCACCAGCAATCGGACATTCACAAATTCGTTCGGAAAAAGCGTCAAGTCTTTATTCTCGAACGAGCCACGGCCCTTTACGGTGCCGGTGGTAGTGTCGATCTGGTTGTCGAGCGTCAACAGCGTTCCCGTCGCTACTTTCTTTTGCGCAGCGCGGTCATATGCATCCACAGTGAGTCTTGCGCCTTTGTGAATACGGTCTTGCACCGGCCCAAGATTGTCCTCAGGAATCGTAAAAATTACGGTGATCGGCTGCAATTGGGTGATCACGGCCAACGTCAGCGTCCCCGACGACTGCACCACGTTGCCCGGATCGACCAGACGCAGACCAACTCTGCCGGTGATGGGAGCGATGATGTGGCACCACTCAACTTGAATCTGGTCAAACTGCGCTGTGCCCTGGTCGATCTTCACCGTGCCCTGATTCTGCAACACGATCTTTTCCTGATCGTCCAGCGTTTGTTTCGGTATGGCATTGCGATTCCAGGCTTCCTTATAGCGTTCCAGATCCATCTTCGCTTGACCCAGAATGTTCTCGTCACGCTCCAGCGTGCCCTGCGCCTGCAGGAGTGTCGCCTGGTACGGCCTTGCATCGATATCGATCAGCGCGTCGCCCTTGCGAATGATTTGTCCTTCCGTGTAGTGCACCGCCGTGACGATTCCATTCACCTGGCTCGTTATCGACGCCGTGTACACCGGCGTGACCGTCCCGATCGAGTCCAGGTACACGCCGATATCTCCCTTTTGTGCTGTCGTCGTCGTCACCGTCGCCGCTCCGCCACCTCCCTTGGGGGATTTCGCCGCCTTTGTGGTGTCATCGTGATGGCGTAGAACCCAAAAGAACCCAGCGCCGAAGACCAAAAGCAACACAATCCATACGAGGGCCCTCACGCCTTTGTGCTGGTGCGCCGGAGGCGGTTGATGTTCGGGCCCAATGACCTGGTGTTCATTCTGATCTGTCGGCAAGTCGACCCCTCGTCAAAAATTTTAAGTTCGGACGGTCGCGCAAGTGTCCGTAGCGTGCGTACTATATTGACGGATTTCAGCCCAATTTCGGATACGGCCCAGAAACCTTAGATTCTTCGACACATGCTTTCGGTCGCAGGGCAACAAGACAGCCCAGGGGACATAAGGGTAAATATAATATACCGCCTTGGGGGGCGTCGCCATGCGCTCGATCCCCGGTCTTGATGGGAACATAACGCGAGCGATGATCCCGGTATTTCGCCCCTGGAACTACACACGAAACTCGCGACCTCCAGCCTTACGGCCAGCGCGTTGTTTTGGGGCCCGCTACCGTCTGTCGGAGGTTGCTGCTCTCCCCCCGGCGGGAATGGAGCACGCGTTCATCCAACGACGCTGTAGACGTCAGAGAATCAATGAATTACAAAATATTGAGGAGGTCGCGCACTCCATTCCTGCCGAAGAAAAAAGCCCGAATGGAACTATTGGACCACTATGAAACGCCAGGGATCGGAATGAACCTCCGTCGCCAAGGCTTGCCCTGAGCGCCTTACAAAGGCGAATCGTAGGCGGCCGCCGCAATTTCGCCCATGGCCTCTCCCACAATCTTCTGCGTCGCTTCCGGATCGTCCGCTGGCACCGCCACCATGTTGGCATAAATCGCCAGAACGAGATGCTGGCCGCTCGCCGTCTCCATGTAGCCGGCCAGGCCTTTTCCTGTGACCATTAAGTTTTTGTTCAGCGCATCGTAGACGCCAAACGTTCCGGTCTTCGCGTGCACGTGCCCGGCGGCCGGCGAGTTCACCTGAATCTTAAAAAGCGTCCCGTCTTTCCCCAGAATCGGCAAGTCTCGATAAAAATCGCCGAAATCTTTCTGCTTCGACATATACAAGAGATAGTGGACCATGAAATCTGGGGAATAGTATGCGTTACCCCCTGCGCCATCGCTTTGCGCTGCGCCCCTGAGATCAAGCCCTCCTTTTCTAAGAAACTCGCTCTCCAGATCGAAGCCCCCTTGGTCGATTTGCGTCGTCCTGTGAGCGACGAGCGCGCCGAGAACGAACGGCGTCATACTGGCATGCAGATTTTGGCTGACCTTTAGCGTGATTTTGACCTCTTCCTTCAACTCTGGCGAGACGTGTTCCGCGACCACGTTCTCCTGCTTATAGTTTGCCGAAAGCATTTTGAAATCGGCCCTGTCTCCGGGACCCGCAATCGCACATCTCACGCCTTTTTCTCTTAGCGCCTCCATCAAAATCGTTGCGGCGTACCGGATTGGTTCGGGCACCGGGTAAGCAACCATCAGTGATCCTGCGCCAAGCGCCAGATTCCCCGTGAGCGTCGCGCTGCGCGTCCCGTCCGGATTCACTTTCTCATCCGTATATTCCAAGCTCGTTTTCGATCCCGCCGCGCCCGTTGTCGCCTGATTGACAATTGTCACGTAAGCCGTCTGCGGCGAGACCTTCAGTGACACCGGCGCGCCAACCGTCGCTCCCGGCGTAGCGATCACGTCGATCAGGTTGTCATTCACGACGATCGGCGAAATGACCACACCGGTACCAAGCTCGCGGTCGCCTTCAGGAAACAGCGTTGCATCAACCAACAACTTTCCCTTAACCCGCTTGATTCCTTTATCTGCAATCTGCTTGGCGAATTCGCGCACGACCGATAGCGGATCACCCGCCAAACCCTTGCTGTCCGGACCACCGTACGAGTGGTCCATATTTTCAAACGCAAGCGTGCCGTCCGGTTGAATGCGGTTCGAAAGATTGTAATCGCCGCTCGCCACCAGGACGAGATCGCCGTTCAGGGTTCCGTCCTTCTTAACCGGTCCCGTCCGGTAGATCTTGGTGTGAAAGCGATAGTCTCCCCCCAGGAGTTCAAGCGCAGTGCCTTCTGTGAGCAGTTTTGTGGTCGATCCCGGAACGAAAAGCTGCTGTGGGTTTAATTCGTAGACGATTTTGCCGCTGTCGATCGAATAAAATTCGACCCCGAATCGCGAGTGCGCAAATTCGGGCCGGTCCATAATTTTCTTAATCCGCTGCTCCAGCGTTCCCTCCGACTGCGCGAACAGCCCGCCGTTCACCGATCCACTCAACATGAACGCCGCGACGAGCGTAAAAAACCGTACAATCCGGGTCTTTTTCATTGAGCGCAGAACCTCGAGTCCTCAGATTTCTTTCGATTCAAATTACCCAGGGTGCCGCACCCTTGGTTTTTTAAGGGTGCGGGTTTTGACATTTCGTTCCTCGACCCACAACAGAAGATCTTCATCCGCCGCCAGGCACTAACCAAATAAAATGGCTCAGCTATTCCTTGTCGGGCTCAATCGGTTTACCGTAGCTGGCGCAATCATCAAGCAAAAAATCACAGCCCCCGGTTCCAGCGGCGGCGTTTCCGCAACACGCACGATATCAGTTTCAGGAGAAATCTTGGCCGGTCAATCCAACACTTTGGTCCGCACCATCGGCCGCTGGAGCCTAACCGCCCTCGTCATCAATTCCATCATTGGCAGCGGTGTCTTCGGTCTGCCCTCGGTAGTCTCAAGCCATCTCGGCCGCATGGCGCCCTTCGCGTACTTCATTGCCGGTGCAGGCATGGCGGTCATCGCCGGCTGCCTCAGCGAGGTCGCTTCCCAATTTCGAGAAACCGGCGGCCCTTACCTGTACGCACGCGAAACCCTCGGCCGCTTCTGGGGGATTCAAATCGCCTGGATGACCTGGCTATCCAGAATTGCGGCGGCTTCCGGCACCGCCAATCTGTTCACCACCTATCTGGGCCAAATTTTACCCCGCGCCACGCAGCCGCTCTATCGCGTTGCGATTTTAACTCTGCTGGTCGGGGTCCTCGCGGTTGTAAACTACGTCGGCGTTAAATCCGGAGCCCGTGTCAGCGACTTCTTCACCGCCACAAAACTCCTGTTACTCGCCATCTTCATCGGCGCAGGCCTGTGGTGGATGCACATATACGGTGCCGTGCTACCAACGCCGCTGCCGCACCCGGTCGAAGCCAAAAACTGGCTCGAGGCCGTCCTGGTCCTTGTCTACGCCTTCGGTGGCTTCGAAGCCGTCCTCCTCGCCACCGGCGAAATGCGTGATCCGCGCCGCGACGTACCGGTAGCCCTCATGATCGGAATCGCCGCCGTCGCCGTAATCTATACCCTCGTGCAAGTCGTCGTCACCGCTACCCTTGCCGACCCTGCCGCGACACAACGCCCCATCGCCGATTCCGCCGGTCGCATCCTGGGCCCCGGGGCGGCCGCTGCCATCGCGGTCGGCGTCCTGCTCTCGATCTACGGTTATCTCAGCGCCAACATGCTGCACACCCCGCGCCTCACGTTCGCGCTAGCCGAACGCGGAGACTTCCCCAAAATTTTCGCCCGCATCCATAAACGATTTCACACCCCTTATGTCTCCATCGTGCTGTACACAGCCCTGCTGCTGGCCTTCACGCTCGTAGGCAATTTCCGCTGGAATATCACACTCTCGGCCATCGTCCGCCTCTTTACCTACAGCTCTGTGGCCATAGCGCTCCTGGTGCTACGAAAGCGCGCACCGGATGCCAACGCATTTCGCCTGCCCGCCGGCAAGCCGCTTGCCATCGTCGCCATCCTGTTCTGCGTAGTGCTGCTCGCCCGCACCCCGCTCAGCAATTCCACGGCAGTCCTCATCACCGCCGCCCTGGCAGCCGCAAACTGGGCTGCAGTCCGGCACACTCCACCCCCAAATCAGACCGATTCGGAGGTCGTTCTTCCAAACATATCGACCCGCTGACAACGATGTGTAGAAGAATGTAGGGGATAGTCAGGGGTAGAGCTTCAACTCGGGTTCAAACGTTTGTTCCGAACCGCACATACTCAACATTTACAGACGTCCCTTAACGTTTAATTTTGTATCTTTGTCAACCTTTACTCCGTCCATTCGATTGCCGCTCGCATCTATTCCATGGGCGTTCGCACTTACCAAATCGGCGAAGGTTCAGCGAAACTCCAGCGCCTTTCGCCCGGACGAAAAAGTCACGAAGGAACCCATGTCCATGCCACTGCGCATCAGCCTTTTTCTTCTCCTGCCCTTGTTATCCGCCTCCGCGCTCTCCGCGCAACCCCAAAGTTCGCAATCGCAAACGCCCGGCGATAAAGTCTATCTCGACGTCGTTGTCACTCGGAAATCCGGACCGCCAATTTCCGACCTTCAACAGCAAGACTTCACCCTCCTCGACAACAAGGTTCCCCAGACCATCTCGTCGTTCAGGGCCCTCACCGCCACCCAGGCTCCCATGGAGATCCTCATAGTTGTCGACGCGGTGAACATCGATTTCGAGAAAGTCGCGTACGTTCGTGAGGAGCTCGACAAATTCCTCCGCGGCAACGGAGCTCACCTCGCCCTGCCTGCCGCGCTTGCCTTTTTCACAGACCAGGGCACTCAAATTCAGGAAGGCCTCACCACCGACGGCAACGTACTCAGCGATGTTTTGGATAAGCAAACTGTTAGTCTCCGTAGCATCCGGCGGTCCTCGGAGTATCAGGCCTCCGACCGCTTCAATCTCTCCCTCCAGGCCCTCCACGAACTCGTGGTGCGCGAGTCGTCGCGCCCTGGACGCAAGATGATCCTTTGGATTTCTCCTGGCTGGCCCTTACTCTCCGGCCCGGCGACCGCGTCCTTCATCGACTCCAAGCAGGAGCAGCAACTCTTCGCGAATGTTGTGGACCTTTCGACCCAGCTCCTGAAGGCTCACATTACTCTTTACGGCATCGATCCTCTCGGGGCCACCGAGAGCGAGTTGCGCGCTACTTACTACGAAACCTTCCTCAAAGGGGTTAAGGAACCCAGCCAGGTTTTGCCTGCGAATTTGGCGCTGCAGGTACTCGCCATACAGAGTGGTGGCCTTGCGCTCAACTTCAACAATGACGTGGCCAGTCTCTTGCGACAATGTCTCGCCGATACGCAAGCCTACTATCAAATCTCCTTCGATCCGCCCCTCGCTAATAAGCCCAACGAATACCACCAGCTGGAAATTAAGGTCGCAAAACCGGGCCTTATCGCGCGCACCCGTCAGGGCTACTATGCGCAGCCTTCTCCACACTAACCCGACTCCACGACTTTCCTTTTATCGGCGCAAAGAGAAGGGGCAGGGTAGGTCTCAACAACTTCCAACAGTCTTTTCCCGCAAACCGCTTCCTTTGCCCACGATCATCTGGGGTTCGGACGACAGTGCCCCGTTGCACAGCCATTCCTGGCTGTGCTCCTGACCGATTTCCCGTGGATTCACCTCTTGTGCCAACCCCGCCATGAACCGGACCGTCTCCGTCCTTCATCGTCGGCTCCGCGCAATCGACATCGCATTTCTACGTCGCTTGGAATTGGCGCCAAATCGTGACATATTCACCCGCTGGCAGGCTTACCACCAACACGCCTGACACCACGAGAGGACGACCAAACAATGAAGCGGATCGGCTTGCGAAGCGGCCTGGCAACCGTGGCACTCATGCTGTGCTCCCGCAGCGCATTCGCGCAGCAGGCAGCGAAGCATCCCATCACGTTTGACGACATGATCCGGATGCACCGCGTCGCCGAGCCGCAAATTTCCCCGGACGGAAAATGGGTCGCCTACACAGAGGCCACACCCGACATGGACGCCAACCGCAATGCCAGCAACATCTGGCTCGCGTCCACCGAAGGCGGTGCGCCGATCCAAATGACGCAAAGCGGCCACGATTCGTCGCCCGTATGGTCCCCGGATGGCAAAACGATCGCTTTCCTTTCCTCGCGTGCAGGCGAGTCGCAGGTTTACCTTCTGTCAATGGAAGGCGGCGAAGCCCATCCTTGGACGCATCTCTCCACCGGTGCGGACATCGTCAAATGGTCTCCTGACGGCAAGGCGATCGCGTTCACCTCCTCCGTCTACCCGGATTGCAAGGACGATGCCTGCAATAAATTGCGCGACGACGAAAAAGAAAAGAACAAAGTAAAGGCTCACGTCGCCGAGCAGCTCCTGTACCGCCATTGGACGCACTGGTCTGAAGGTAAGCGCAGCCATCTATTCGTGGTGCCCGCGCCCAATGCGCCAGACCAAACCGAAGCCAGCGCAGCTCCACGCGACCTGACCGAAGGCGCAATCTACGACATCCCTCCCGACGAGCGCAGTGGCCCGGAAGACATTAATTTTTCCCCAGACGGAAAGGAAATCTGCTTCACCGCGGTCACCGACAAAGTCGAGGCCATCAGCACCAACGGAGACCTTTTCCTGGCTCCCGTAGCCGGCGGTGCCGAACCCAAAAAAATCACCACCAATCCAGGCTTCGACGGCAATCCGGTTTATTCTCCGGACGGGAAATACATCGCCTATCACGCCCAACTCACGCCCGAGTATGAATCGGACCGCTGGCGCGTGATGCTCTACGATCGGCAAAACGGCAAGAGCGAAAATCTTTCGGAGGCCTTCGACCGTAGCGCGGATCAGCTGGCATGGTCGGCCGACAGCAAGAAGATTTTCTTTGTCGCCGAAAGCGAAACTCTCCAGCCGGTGTACGCCATGGAAGCCCGCGCGGGCGCGCAGCCGCAGAAGGTTGTCGCGGAAGGATTCAACACCGGTTTGTCGATCAGCACCGATGGCAAGACGCTCACTTTCGAGCGCACCAGTCTGACGATGCCCGCGGAATTGTTCGTAGCTAGCAGCGATGGCTCCGGCGCCCGCCAGCTTACTCATCACAACGATTCCATCCTTGCGAGCTTGGAGATGAACGCGCCAGAAACTTTCTGGTTCGTCAGTGCCGACGGAACCCGCGTACAAGCAATGATCGTGCGTCCACCAAATTCCGACGCCGACAAGAAATATCCGCTACTGGTGCTGCTGCACGGCGGGCCGCAGACCATGTTCTCGAACGCTTGGGGCTACCGCTGGAACCCCCAGGTTTTCTCCGCTGCAGGGTACGTCAGCTTGATGATCAACCGCCGCGGTTCCACCGGCTACGGCCAGAAATTCACTGACGAAATCACCAACGATTGGGGCGGCAAAGCTTACGCCGACGTGATGAAAGGCATTGACGCAACGATCGCGAAATACAAATTCGTCGATGGAACGAAAGTCGCCGCGGCTGGCGGATCCTACGGCGGGTACATGGCGAATTGGCTCGCCACGCACACCGGCCGCTTCAAAGCCATCATCAGCCACGCAGGCATCTACGATAAAGTCGCGATGTTCGCCACCGAGGAACTGTGGTTTGAAGAACACGACATGCAAGGCACTCCGTGGACGGCACCCGAAAACTACAAGAAGTGGTCACCATCCACGTACGCCGCGGACCTGGGCAAATACAAGACCCCGACGTTGATCGTTTGCGGGGAGCGCGATTACCGGGTGCCGTACACGCAGTCTCTGGAATTTTTCAGCGCGCTGCAGCGCCAGGGCGTTCCTTCCAAGTTGGTGGTCTTTCCAGACGAAGGCCACTGGATCCTGAAGCCGCAGAACGCCCAGTTTTGGTACAAGACGTTTCTGGACTGGCTGGCGGAGTATGTGAAATGAGCAAAAACTCTTAGGGCGGCACCCTGTAGCCGCGGTCTCCGGGACCGCGGGGTTTAGAGTACAAGGCAACCCAAATCTAGGCCGCCAGCAACCGCCGCAAAGCGCGGCGGAGAAAACGGAAAAGGTGAAAGAGGAGAAAGGCGGCAAGGGCGATGAGCAGCACAACGACAACAATGGTCGCGCGGGGATGAACTGTGGCCATCCACGTCAACCAGACGGCGAGGACGTCCTCGCCAAAACTCAGAGTCCAATTGCTGAACGGCTCCGGGCTCGCATTTACCGCAGCTCTCGCACTGGCTTTGGTGCCATGCGAAGTTAGCGCAACTCCTCCGGCAAGCAGCGCCGCTCCCCAGCGCCATTCCGGAGGTACTCCGCCGGCAGCGCCATAGGCGAGCAGCGCAGCCGCCGGGGGACGAATCACGGTATGAATCGCGTCCCAAACACTATCGACATACGGAATCTTATCGGCGAGAAATTCGATCACGTACAGCGCGATCGCTATGCCTAGCACCCAGGGGTGCGCCAGGACTTGCAACGGTACCGGCAGCTGAATCACGCTGAAGCGCTGCAGCAGTCCCAGAGTGGCGATCGTGGCGTAAAGGTTCAGGCCGGATGAAAATCCAGCGCCAAGCGCCAGGCCGAGAGTTTCGACCGGATTCATACGGGTAGTCTAGCACCAAGCGTGGCGAGTGGCCGCGCAATGCCAGAAACCTGCGACGCTCAAACGTTGGCGGTTCTTTAGGTCTGTTCCACGCCATTGTCGTGGCGCAGGACTCCTGCGCCCTAGCTTGCCCGGTCCATAACCTCGACGACGAAGGTCCGCTTAGGGTATTTTTTGCGGCGCCGTGGCACTAGCTCAGCGCGCCGGCTGCGATGAGTTCTTTTTTCATTCCGGCCCAGCTTTGACGGGATGATGCTTCGGGAGTGCCGGCGCCGCGCCAGTGAGTTTCCAGGCTGACGACGTAGTGGTAGCCGTCGTGTTTGAGCGCCGAAAATTGCCCGGTCCAATCAATAATGCCCTCGCCCATTGCGGCCCAGTCGTAGCCTTTACCGCCG
>Ga0210401_10005722_pt1 | contig 12752 bp, 13 predicted proteins | sample IncBWH32MmetaG_FD_150866 | JGI IMG/M metagenome (GOLD analysis project Ga0210401, IMG submission 150866) | Forest soil microbial communities from Barre Woods Harvard Forest LTER site, Petersham, Massachusetts, United States - Inc-BW-H-32-M | ecosystem: Environmental > Terrestrial > Soil >... | reverse complement strand
CCGAAGTCGAACTGCATGATGAACGCCTGGTCGACGTTGTCTCTGAGCACCTGATCGAGAAATCGGAAGCTGGCGGAGCGTTCGGCGTCCAGCACCTTTTCCTGGCTCAGGCTGGTGTCAACCATCAGCCCGATGGTGAGAGCCAGATCGGTCTGTCGAGAGAAATAGCGGATAGTCTGAGGGTGCCCATTTTCCGACAGGGAGAAGTCATCTTTGGATAAGTTGCGGATGAATTCGCCGTTTTTCGCCCGCACGGTCGCCAGCACGTTGACCACTTTGACTTCGGTGGAAAAGGTGGCGCCATCGCTCTGCGCGGCCAGCAGCTTCTGAGCTAAGAACAAAGCTGGCGGTAGAAACAAAAGCTCGCGCCTGGAAAAGGTGTTGTTTTTCGGATCGTTACACATCGCGGAGAGTCAGCTTCCACCATGGTAGCCGACCTGCTCTCACCGCGGCAGGTATTCTCGCAGCATTGGATACATATTACGAGCGAATCCGATGGCGGCGGTTGTGGCCGGCTCGTCCACACCGCGGGCCGGCCAGGTAATCACGCGAACCAGCGCCGTATCGGTGCGCTTATCCCTCAAAGCGTCGGCCGCCAGCCAGAATTTTGCCGCCCACTCACCGGCGATGACTCGCCTTGGCGTCTGGTACCAGTAAAGGACCACAGCGCTCTGCTCACCCTTGTTCACGATGTAGCGGTTGACCGTGATAGCCCCCGCCGAAGTGTCGACTGTGAGGTGATCCACCACGCGAGGCGTCCAGCCTCCGGCCGGCAAGCACACTTTAGGCGAGTGCGGCTGTCGAGCCCCTTCGCGCTGCGTCTGGAACCAGGCCACAAGCAGGCTGGCGACCGACCCGGTTGGACTTTCGATGTAGGTCTGGCTCACTAAACGGTCGGCGCCGAGCTCCCTCCTGGTCGCCGCATCGATCGGATCGTCGTGGAGGAGCTTCCATTGGCCGAACGCGGCTGGAAAACGAGCGAGGGCCGGAGGTAATGGGGGACGTTCGCCGCTGGCCGCGATGTGTACTACCAGCATTTGGGCTCCGAGAAAAAGCGGAACCAGCGCCGCGCGCCACTTAGGACTGGTAACGGACATACACTTTATTAAACAGTTGCCGAAAAAGCATCAGGGTGGCCACGCAAAGCACAAAGATGAACAATCCGCAGACCGCGTGCGGAACGCCTCCCTCCAGTGCCGGCACCCACCCCGCGGCCGCGACTCTTACGGCGTTCGCCAGGATCGCAATCGGTACGGCGGCCGCGAGCAGCACTAACCGCATCCAGGGCTTTGAATCCGACACGTAGGCGAAGACTACCGCCATGAAACTGAGTGGGAGCAAGTAGCGGATGCCGTTACAGGCTTCCACGACGGCGACCCTGTGGCCGCTCACGGCGAGAATATTGCCTTCCCGGATGACACCAATTCCGCCGAACGTCAAGATGCCGGCGGCGATCCGGCTCGCGAGCAACTGCAAGGGCAGGGTGGCCTGGTTGTAGACCACAGCCAGTTTCGGCAGCATAAAGATCGCCAAGACGAGAGGAAAAGCTAATACTCGGAGCCAGGCCAAGCCGCCGAGGCAAAGCACCGAGCCCGCAACCGACACCAATAACGCCACCGAACCTGCGAAAAGGCCCGCGCCCAGCAGACCGGCGAACTGCAGTCCGGCGGCTGCTGTCAAGATCGCAAAGCCCCACCAGTTCGGGTCAGTTTCGAGCCCCCGCCGCCGCGCGCGCTCCCTCCACACGATCCACAGCATTACGATAGGAACCAGAAAACCGTGCGACATGTCTTCGTCGTTCAACCATTGCTCAAACATTCCTCGCAGCGTGGGAGCATAACAGGCCACCAAAGCCACCGCCGTTAAACCCACAACGGTTTGCCGCCACGACATTCTGGAATAATGCCCGGTCAATTCCTTCTGAAAGCCTTTAATAGCCGTTCACGCGTTTGGTAAATTCCGATACAGGCCAGCGCCGCGGCACCCAAAATCAACGTTGACGGAGCGGGCGTGGGCGTAGCCCCGCCGGATCCTGCCGGGGTGGTAATTGTATTGCTGAGCAAGGTTACTGCGCCGTTACGCGCCAAGGCTCTCCCACTGAGAACCGCGCCCGTACCCAGCGAGATGGAGGAAAGAGCCAGGATGTCTCCGGCGAAAGTAGAACTGGTTCCGAGGGTCGCTGAACTTCCGATCTGCCAAAAGACATTGGCGGCATTGGCGCCGTTAATGAGCACCACGCTACTGCTGGTCGCGGTAGTGAGTGCGCTTGCGATCTGGAAGATGAATTGCGCATTTGCGTTTCCCTGGGCGTCGAGCGTGAGAGTACCCGTTATCCCAAGTGTGGAAGTGGACATATAAACTCCAGGAAATAGAGTTTGGCCGCCCAAGTCTCCAGCCTTCGTGGCGGTGACTGCTGCCCCGGCCGCGGAATTATAAGCAGCAGTCAGTTCCGTTTGGGCCTGAGCTGCGGTAGCATTCGCGGAATCTATCGTCCCGGTAACCGTTCCGGGCCCACCGGGTGCAATTCCGGTGAATCCGGTAATGGCCGTTCCTGGGCTAACACCCAGATTCCCAGTAACCACAGTAGGACCACTGTTAGTCACCGTCGATCCGGCCAGAACCCCAAAAGTGGCAACCGTCGGTCCCAGGCTGATTTGAGCGTTCAGGCTAAGAGAAAGCGTCGACCATAAGAGGAGCGCTGTAAGCTTATTCACTGCCCCTACCTTTCATCCGGAGTTGTTTTTAAACTCGCAGATGTAAAAGTCTACAACTATTTCGTCTTAGTTTCAATGATTTCACTCCGAATACTTGCGAGTTAAAGAGAATAGGAACGTAATGCGTAGAAAAGCAACTACACGCTAAACTCAACAGTGCCTACAAAGAATATCAAGCCGGCAGAACATAACCGACGCATGCGTATACTCATGTATATACTAGAGATTGCGCCTCGCCTCGACCTTTCTGCTGTGTGCCATCTCATGCTATGGCCAAGTGAGCGTTCTCACGTATCACAATGACCTCGCGCGAACGGGGCAGAATCTCAACGAGACTAGTCTCACGCCAGCGACGCTTCGCTCCGGCCAGTTCGCGCACCTCTTTACGGATTCCGTGGACGGGCAAGTCTACGCCCAGCCATTGTATATGCCTGACGTGAACATCCCAGGCAAAGGGGTATACAACGTCGTATTTGTCGTAACCGAGCATGATAGTGTCTACGCGTTTGATGCCGATGGCAATGCCGCCGCGCCGCTGTGGCATGTAAATTTCACTAATCCCACGCTGGGGATTACTCCCGCGTCGGCCGATGCCTTGCAGTGCGCCGCGATTGCGCCTGAGATCGGCATCACCGGCACTCCGGTGATTGACCCCACCACTGGAACGTTGTATGTGGTCGCGATGACACTCGAGTATGTTGCCGAAAACTACGTTCAGCGGTTGCACGCGCTCGACGTGGCCACCGGCGCCGAAAGGCCGGGCAGCCCGGTCGAGATTCACGCGTCGACGCCGGGCACCGGCGACGGAAACACAACGGTTAAGTTCAACCCGGGATTGTACAAGCAGCGCCCCGGATTACTATTGCTCAGCGGCGTGGTGTACACGACCTGGTCGTCCCATTGCGACGCCGGGCGCTACCACGGTTGGGTGATCGGCTACGATTCGAAAACGCTTCAACAAGTCGCCCTCTACATCGACACGCCGAATTGGGACGCCGGCTCCATCTGGCAGAGCGGCGCTGCTCCCGCCGCGGACCCGGAAGGCAACATCTTTCTGGTGTCGGGCAATGGTACGTTCGATACCAATCTCGGCGGCACTGATCTCGGAGAAAGCATCATCAAGCTCTCGACCACCAAGGGTCTGGCCGTCGCCGATTACTTTACGCCTTTCAACTCCACTGCGCTAAGCGAAAAGGAATTGGACCTTGGTTCCAGTGGAGCGTTGCTCCTGCCCGATAACGCTGGAAGTGGCGCGCACCCGCACCTGGCGATAAGCGGAAGCAAAGAGGGCCGAATTTATGTGCTTGATCGCGACAATATGGGCCATTTTCAACCCGACAGCGACAACCAGATCGTTCAATCTTTGGAGTCTGCCGTTGGCCCACTCTTCGGGATCCCGGTCTACTTTAACAACACCGTGTATTTTTCGGGCTCCAATGATGCGCTGAAAGCGTTCTCAATTACGAATGGACTTATGTCCCAACAGCCAGTCGCACAAAGCGCCGCCGCGTTTCCGTTTCCTGGCACGGTACCCAGCATCTCAGCGAATGGCTCCCAAGGCGGTATCGTCTGGTTGATCGACGCCACCTCGCAGCTTCGTGCGTTCGACGCGGCGGATTTGGTCGAGCTTTACCACGCGAGTATCGGACCCTACGTCAAGTTTTCAACCCCCACTATCGCCAACGGGAAGGTTTACGTCGGAACTATGAATAGCCTGACCGTCTTCGGACTACGGAATGAGCGGCGCCTGCGACCGCTTTCCGCGCCGTGACCGTTTTCCGAGGCAGGCGGTGTTTCACTCGCGTCCACTGGACCGGTCAGCCCTCCTATCGGATTGGGGTCTACCCACTTCTCCAGGTGCGTTGCCATGAGTTGCGACTCGATGGCGCGCGCCGCTAGCTCGGATTTGCGCATCTGATGATAGCGGTGCATCTGCCGGAAGACTCGCACCAGGACCGAGCCGTCTCGCACCGGCCGCGTCAATTCAGCACCCACTAAGTCGACAAAGGCTGCACGCCCAGCACCACGACCTCCTGGACGCTACCAGGTTAGTTAGCGGCTTGCGCAACGATCAGCAACCACTACCAAATATCGGAAGTGCGATTTATCTTTTCCCACGCGGGCGGTGCAACCACCGGAGTGGTGGGCCGGATCGCCGGAGCCAGCACCACCTATCTGGAAGAGGGCGGCGCTATGCGAGCCGGTGCGCCCGCGCGTTCCCCGCGCCTGACCGAGCTCTAGGAGGTTGCTGAAAAAGTCTCTCGCAGGTCGGAGACCTGCGCCACGTGTAGAGCTAAGTCATTGACCTGGAGTTGTGGAGCAGGTCCCCGACCTGCCAATGTGAGCTCTTGAAAGACTTTTTCAGCAACCTCCTAGAAGTTCTATTACGACACCGCTGGATCAACCAATCCGGTGACATTGGGCGCGCTTCGGAAAATGGTCCCGTTATCTCAGATCTTCTTCGGCACCGACTTTCCGTTCATCAATTCAGCCGAACAACGCCGACTGCTCCAGGAATCCGGTGTATTCAACGCGCGGGAGCTGAAGGTGGTCTTCAGCGAAAACGTCGGGAGGCTTCTGCCGAAATACAAACTTTAGAACGCAGGTCAGAGACCTGCGCCAGACATTCTGCCCGCTCGCCAATCGTACGGCCACGGACTAGTACTCGCTTTCCTAATGGTTTAGAGGATCTGGTTGACTTCTTTAAGGTAAAGAGATAGAGTTTATAGGACTCTCACCTTACTGATCTTCGGAGGATCACATGCAGAGAATGACCAAGAATTTATTATGTGCCGCGGCTTTGTTGTCCGCCGTTTCGATCGGTGCGCGCGCCGCGTCTATCGATTTCAGCACGTTCGTCACTAGTTCCAGCATTGGCGCCGTGGAAGGCGGCAATACCAGTACGATCGCCTACAATTATGCCGGGAATAAGTTTGTGGGATCGGTGTATTTCAATAACCAGCTTTACCAGACCAGCCTCACCGGTGGTAGCGTGGCGACTTTCGGCGCCCCACTTCCGGAGTCGTCCAGTTCTGTTGGTGAGGTTGTGGTAGCCGCATCACTGGGTCAAGCTGGCTTCGCCTCGGGCGACGTCTACGCCGGCTCGGGAGCTGACGGTAAAATCTATCAGTTCAATAATGACGGCTCTGCGCAGAGCTTGTTCGCGACGCTTCCGGGTGGGTCCGGGCAGGTGCGTCAAATATTTTTTGACCCCGGCTCCTCCTTTGGCGGTGACATGCTGGTCACGACGACCTCGGGGAATATCTATAAAATCAATTCTAGTGGCGCCGCAAGCCTGGTGGCATCCGTCGGTGAGGATACAGAAGGAATGGACATTGCCACCAGCGCGTGGGGATCTTTCGCCGGCGATCTGTTAGTCGCTTCCGAAAATAGCGGCACGGTCCGCCTTGTCAGCCCGACCGGTGTTGTCACGGTGGTGGGGTCGACCGGGGCCTTTTCTGGCGCGGAGACGGTCAGCTTTGTGCCGCTCAATCTCGACGCAACCGATCCTTTGCAGGGCTTCTATGTGGCCAACTATGCCACTAATGTCCAATTCGCTGCCGCGAGCAACTTCACGAGCCTGCTGGGAGATGCCGTCGTTACCGACGAGACCGGGGGCAGTACTATGTGGGATGTACATTACAACGGCAGCACCTTCACGATTACGCCTTTTACTTTTACCGGCAACCGGATCAGCCAGTTCGAAGATGGCATCTTTGTTACCCGGCAACGCGAAGTGATCGGCAGCCCGGAGCCGTCGAGCCTGCTGCTGGTGGGGTCAATTCTGCTTTTCTTCGGACTACGATACATCCTGCGGCGCAGGGTCACGGCCTAAGTAAATTAAGAGCAGCGCGGTGGCGGGGCCGGTCTCAATTCGTATGTGTGACCGGTCTCAACTCGCGGCGGAGCGCGTCTTGGGCGGCAGGGCCACGACGTGGAACCATAGCTCCTTCACGGCACGAATCGCGCTGAAGTACTCGTCAAAGTTCGAGGGCTTGACCAGATAAGCCGAGATCTGCGCATCGTATGCGCGCACCAGATCTTTCTCCGCGTTGCTGCTGCTCATGACAATCACCGGAATGCTCCGCAACCCCGGCTCCGCCCTCATTTCGGCTAATACCTGGAATCCATCCACTTTTGGCATCTTCAAATCAAGAAGGACCAAGTCGGGCCGCGGCGCATCGGCGAACTCGCCCTGACCTCGCAAGAAAGCCAGCGCCTCCTCGCCGTCCCTGGCGACGTGCACTTCGTTCATGATCTTGGCATCGCGCAGAGCTACCTTGGTCAGTTCGATGTCGCCCGGATTGTCGTCGACCAGCAATATCTCTACTGGGCTGTGGGAATTTTCCACTTCGTCCCTTAGACGCTGAAAGGGCCAGTTTTATATCACGCTAAACCAAACCAGGCGTGGAGCTTGTACCTACTCGTCCAGGCGCCCCGGCGGCACCTCATCATCTTAGCATCTTTCAGCGACGATCTAGCGTCTAATCAGATAGATGGCGAGGAAAGTAAAAGTAAAAGTCTCGCGCATAAAGAAGCAGCGCCTGCTAAGCGAGTACAAAAAAGCGGCTGCCGAACGCAGCAAGCTGGTTAATTATCTCAAAGCCGCCACCGGTATCCTTATCTGAGCCCGAACGGAAACTCCTTTTGGAGTTTGCCCAAATTGCCAGACGGAAGTGCGATCGGTTGCGGCGGGCGATTCGTCAGCAGTCCGGTCAGGATGCGGCTTAAGGGGCGTCTTTCAATTGACGGGTAACCTGGTATAAGCGGCGTCAACCAGCGCGGTCCGCGCACTATCGAGCAGCACTTCCCGGTGAAAAGGTTTGGTCAACACAATCGATCCGCGGACACCGGTGACCGGCAACGCCGAAAGAGCGATGATCCTCAGGTTGGGGTAGTTACTTCGCAGAGTTGCCACAGACTCCAGTCCCTCTTGCTCGGGCTCGTCGAGATCGACGATGAGCAAGTCCACTTTTCGAACCTGAAGTTCCGAACGGAGTTGTGCTGTTTCCGCAAGCTGGTGAGTGTGGTATGCGGTTTGCGCGAGCAACTTGCAAAGCAGTTTTCGGATAGCCGGATCCCGGCTCACGATCAAGATTGAATAGGCGACCGGGATATGCGCCAGGGGATGGTCGCTTAGCGGGCTGGCTCTTAGCGGGCTGGCGGTACGAGCAGGCTCCGGGAATACGGACTGAATGACGACCGGCTCATCGGCCTGGAGTTTGTTGCCATTACCAACGGGGATGCGAAAGAAACGGTTCCGGCAGGCGCGGCAGCGATAAGGCGCCAGTCCGATCAATCTCATTAGCCCATCACCAACACCACGCCGACTCGACTCTCTGACGTCGTTCCGGCCGCAGCGAGGGCAAATTCGAGAACGCATGGCTCCTATCCTAGACACGTGACCCACTTATTTTGTTACGGATTCGCATTTGCTTCAGACCTGGCAAGCACGACATAATGAGGCGAATCCAGGCATCTATGCTATTCAAGATACAAAACTTAGGCTGGTCTTGTCTCGTGTCGCTCCTGTCGGCGGGTTGCCTAGGCGCGCAGCCCGCCGATTTGGTGCTGCGCAACGCCAAACTGATCACCATGGAAGCGGGCAATCCGCAGGCGCAGTCGCTGGCGGCGCGGGACGGAAAAATCGTGGCCATCGGCACGAATCAGCAGATGCAGCCTTACATTGGATCGTCAACCAAGGTGATCGACCTGGGCGGGCGTCTGGCCATTCCGGGATTCATCGAAGGCCACGGGCACTTCATGGGCCTCGGATCTTCGAAGATGGTTTTGAACCTGCGGGATGCCAAAAACTGGGACCAGATCGTCGCTATGGTTGCCGCGGCGGCGCGCGAAGCCAAGCCCGGAACCTGGATACTGGGGCGGGGCTGGCATCAGGCCAAGTGGGACCCGCCACCCTCGCCCAACGTGCAGGGCTTCCCGATCCACGAGCAGTTGAGCAAGGTTTCGCCGCATAATCCGGTGTGGCTGGAACACGCCAGCGGGCATGCGGGTTTTGCCAACGCCGAAGCCATGCGTCTGGCAGGTGTCGATAGAAACACGTCTGATCCGCCGGGCGGCCAGATTCTCAAAGATCAGCAGGGCAATCCAATCGGATTGATGAACGAGCATGCGCAGGCGCTGGTGGAGCGAGCGCTGGACGCGTATCGATCGCACCGGCCGGCTGGAGAAGCCGAGGCGGAAGCGCAGCAGCAGGTGCAACTGGCGGCGCGTGAGTCGCTGTCCAAAGGCATTACGACTTTCGAAGACGCCGGCTCCCCGTTGGCGGTGGTGGACCTGCTGAAGACCCTGGCTAATGAAGATAAGCTCGGCCTGCGGGTGTGGATGATGCTGCGCCAGCCCAACGATGTGTTGGCTCCGAATTTGAAGAAATACTACATGATCGGCGCGGGCAAAGATCATCTGACGGTGCGGGCTATCAAGCGCCAGATCGATGGCGCGCTGGGGTCGCGCGGGGCCTGGATGCTGGCGCCGTACGCCGATCTGCCGGCTGACGCGCCCAATCGGTCCGGGCTAGCCACCGAGGACCCGAATGACATACGGAAAACCGCTGAAATGGCCATCAACAACGGATTCCAGCTGTGCGTGCATGCCATTGGCGATCGCGGAAATCGGGAAGTGCTGAATATTTATGAGGCGGTCTTCAAGGAGCATCCCGACAAAAAAGATCTGCGCTGGCGGATCGAGCATGCGCAGCATCTGGACCCGGCTGATATCCCGCGCTTCGGCCAGTTAGGCGTAATCGCCGCGATGCAAGGCATCCACTGCACGTCGGATGCTCCCTACGTGATCGCGCGGCTCGGGACCAAGCGCGCCGAAGCAGGCGCTTATGTTTGGCAGAAGCTCATGAAATCGGGCGCTGTGGTTTCCAACGGAACCGATACGCCGGTGGAGGATGTCGACCCGATCGCCTGTTTCTACGCCTCGGTCAGCCGCAAGCTGAAGGATGGAACGGTGTTCTTTCCCGATCAACGGATGAGCCGGATTGAAGCTCTGAAGTCGTACACGGTGAATAATGCTTATGCGGCGTTTGAGGAAGGCATAAAAGGTTCGCTGAAAGTCGGCAAGCTGGCCGACGTCACCGTACTTTCCAAAGACATTCTGACGATTCCGGAAGACGACATCCCGTCCGCGAAAGTGGATTACACGGTCGTGGGCGGGAAGGTGATGTACGAACGCAGGTAGTTAATAGACCCGGTCGCGTCGAAGCTCGCGTTGGACGTCGCGCAGAATCTCGCGGCGGGCACGCATCTGCTCGCGCAGGATGTCGCGGCGTTCCCGGGCGAACTCGATGCGGGCTCGGGTGGCTTCGTGGAGGGCTTCCAACCGGGCGCGGGCTGCTTCGCGTTTCGCAGCGAAGATTTGTTCGCGTGCCGTCTGGCGTGCTTCCCGGGCCGCTTCTCGTGCTTCCATTGCCCTTTGGCGAGCCTCCGACCGTAGCTGCCAGCACCAGTCGGAGTCGTCAACTACGTATGCAAAAGCAGTACCCGCCGCCAGCATGGCGAGGATCAATACACTACCGAGAATAGCCTTCATCCAGCCTCCCTACCTGGTTAAAGACGAAGGAAAGTTCATTTTGTTCCGAAAAAATTTATCCCGCAGCCAGGATTTCGGCCAGCTTGGCCAGGTCGATGTTGCCGCCGGAAACGACGCAGACGACTTTTCCTGTCCCGGCCAGACCTGCCAGAGCACAGGCCACCGGGGTTGCTCCGGCGCCTTCGACAATCACGCGATTCCGATCGGCTATCAGCCGTAGGGCCGCGGCGACCTCGTTCACACGGGCCACTAGGGGTCCGTCGATGAGGCGCCGCGCCCTCTCGAACATTTGTGGAAAGACCGACTTGCCGCCCACCCCATCCACGAAGGACCGTTGCGGCTCGATCACCTGCGGCGAGCCCACCTTCCAGGACGCCATGAGAGGCGCGGCCGTGGCAACTTCGGCGGCGAAGGTTCTACAATTGGGCTTCAATTCGCGAAGTACCGAGGCGATTCCGCAGGTCAACCCGCCTCCTCCCCAAGGGATCACGATTGCGTCGAAGTCGGGCAAATCCTCCAGAATCTCGAGACCGATGGTTCCGTTCCCAGCCATCACGTTAAGATCGTCAAAAGCGTGGATAAAGGTACCTTCGACGCCCGGATAAGCACGCTGTTCGAAAGCGCGCCACCATTCATCAAACGAAACTATCAGCACCCGGCCGCCCAGCCGTTCGATGGCGCTGATTTTGGTTTGCGGCGCGGTGTCGGGCGCGATCACGGTGCACGGAATGCCTAATTCGCGGGCCCGCCAGGCGACTCCCTGCGCCATGTTTCCGGCCGACGCAGTCACCACGCCGCGCTCCAGTTGCACAGGAGTCATATGAGCGATGGCATTTGCGGCGCCGCGAATCTTGAACGATCCGATAGGTTGCAGATTTTCAAGCTTCAGATAAATCTCGGCCGGAGCATCCGACGTATTCAGCCGGACTAGCGGCGTGCGGATGGCAGCTCCAACAATAGCCTGGCGCGCTTCCCGGACTTGCGCCAAGGTTGGGCAGTCCGCGGTCACAGGACCGCCGTTTCCTCAATCGCGCGCCCTTCGGCGAAGCGCCGGACGCTGAGAGTTTCGGCGTCGATGATATCGGTCTTACCGTGCAAAATCAGGTCGGAAAGAATACGCCCGGTGGCAGGCGAATGCATCACGCCGTGCCCGCTGAATCCGTTGGCGAAGAAGAGGCCGCGCAGGCCCGGCGCAGGCCCGAGGATGGAATGATGATCGGGCGACATTTCGTACATACCCGCCCAGCAGCGGCGTGGATTGACGGCCAGATCGGCGAAGGAAGGCACTCGATCGGCGGCGTAGGTCAGGATCTTCTCGATGAAAGTGGGATCGAAATCGGTGCGGAAGCCGGGCTGCTGGTCGGGGTCCGCCCAAGCCATTATCAAACCTAGCCCTTCCTGACGGAAGTGCCAGCCGGTGGACATGTCGATAATCATGGGAAGATGGTCGGGCAGTCCAGGAAAAGGTTCGGTAGGAACCAGCATGCGGCGGAGCGGTTCGATCGGCAATTCGGCGCCGGCCATCCGCGCGACCCCGGCGGCCCAGGGCCCAGCGGCGTTGACGACAGTACGAGTCGAGACCGATCCGTTGCTGGTCTTGACTCCGGCAACTTCGCCGTGGCTTACATCGATGGCGGTGACCTCGACTCCGCGCCAAAGGGTTGCGCCCTGTTCGGCCGCGCGCGCCATGAAGCCGGTCATGACGCTGTTCGGATCGACGAAGCCGTCGGTGGGGCAAAAGGTGCCGCCGATAATATCGTCGGAGCGCAACTGGGGAAGCACCTTCCGTATGTCGTCGGGCTGGAGCCACTGAATGTCCTTCAATCCGAGCGCCTGCTGGCGGGCGAAGTTGGTTCGCAGATAATCGATATGCCCGGCGGTGGTGGCCATGAACAGATAGCCGTGCGGTTTGTATCCGGAAGGGTAGCCGGTGGCCTCCTCAAACCGGTTCAGGAACGGAATTGAGTAAAGCGACATCTGAATGTTGACATCGGTGGCGAACTGGGCGCGCACGCCACCCATACTCTTGCCGGTGGACCCGAGGCCTTGGCGTGTTTCGCGCTCGATCACGAGCACGTTCTTCATTCCAGCTTCGGTGAGATGAAAGGCGATGCTGGAACCAACGATGCCCGCGCCTATGATGACGACGTCGGCTGAAGTAGGCATGAAGTCTTGATTCTACCGGACCACGGGCGTGATGTTTCCAGCCCATTAAGCACCGACCAAATAATCTCGGACTATGGAACCGGGTAAGTACCTAAGATTTGCAGCAGCCGGCGCTCGATTAATCTCTCCGGTGCATTCAGTCGCAAGAGCCGCACCGTTACGCTCCCCACCTCTGAAATTGGCGTTATGTTCGCTGTCCAGGCGGAAATGGTCGACCCATCGATCACGCCGGGGATGAAACAAAGGAATAACCTCTCTGTTGAGTAATGTCATCGATGCGATATCGCTTCCTTTGTACCGATTACACAGAATGCA
>Ga0210401_10005721_pt1 | contig 12753 bp, 14 predicted proteins | sample IncBWH32MmetaG_FD_150866 | JGI IMG/M metagenome (GOLD analysis project Ga0210401, IMG submission 150866) | Forest soil microbial communities from Barre Woods Harvard Forest LTER site, Petersham, Massachusetts, United States - Inc-BW-H-32-M | ecosystem: Environmental > Terrestrial > Soil >... | reverse complement strand
GGCCTGGAAGATCTCGCCGGGGAACGTGGTGAACCCGACCGGGAGCTTGACCGGGGGTGGCGGCTGCCCGGCCGCGAGAGCCTGGGCTCGCCCGTTCTCCCAGTACGACCGGGCCGCCGAGGCCCCGGTGCCGGTCAGCCAGTACATGGTGATGTTGTCGAGGATGTGGTCCCGGGTGAGACCCCCGGACGGCTGCTTGTCGACGAAGGCGCGGGTGATCTTCTCGTAGGCGTCGGTGTCGTGGTCGAGCATCCAGGCGGCCAGGGCGGCGGGTGAATCCAGCAGGGCGTAGCCGATCGTCTGCGGCCGTGTGGCCTGCTCCAGGAAGTAGCCGAAGCCGCTCGCCCGGAATGTCTTGGTCTGCTCGAGGGCCGCGCGTTCTTGCTCGGTGCCGGCTGGCATGGGGCCGCCGCCCAGCGCCGTCACGAGCAAGTTCATGTGGATGCCGGCCAGCCCCTGGGGGCCCTGGCGGCCCATCGCGTCGGTGACCGAGGCGCCCACGTCGCCGCCCTGGGCGACGTACCGGGTGTAGCCGAGGCGGCGCATCAGCTCGGCCCAGGCGCGTGCGACGCGGCCGGGATCCCAGCCGACCTCGGTCGGCTCGCCGGAGAAGCCGTAGCCGGGCAGCGACGGCAGCACGAGGTCGAACGCGTCCTCGGCGCGTCCGCCGTGCGCGGTCGGGTCGGTGAGCAGGCCGACGGATCCGAGCAGCTCGATCACCGAGCCGGGCCAGCCGTGCGTCATGATCAGCGGCAACGCGTCCGGGTGCGGTGACTTCACGTGGATGAAGTGGATGTTCACCCCGTCGATGTCGGTCGTGAACTGCGGCAGCGCGTTCAGTTTCGCCTCGCACGCACGCCAGTCGTAGTCGGTCGCCCAGTAGCGGGCGAGCTGCTGACTCGTGGCCAGCTGCACGCCCTGCGAGCGATCGGCGACCAGCTCCTGGCTCGGCCAGCGGGTAGCCGCGATGCGCCGCTGCAGGTCGCCCAGGTCCTCGTCACGCATGTGGACCTCGAACGGGCGGATGGTGAGGTCGGTCGTGGCCGTCATGCTGTCCTCCTTGTGCGGGATTCCTGCTCCTTCTGCTGGGGGGTTAGCGTGCCTTTACCCAGCTTTGGGATGGGTGCACGTGGCGGCCGCTCCCGGCTGCCCAAAATCACCCGCTCCCGTTACGGATCTGGGCGGCAGGCAGCGGATGACCTGGACGTCGCCGGTGAGCTGGGCCGGTCCATCAGCATGGGGGACGAGCACGGTCATGCCGCGGCGCAACGGCAGCGTGCCGCCATGCTCAGTAACCAGGGTCCCGGCGCCGCGGGCCACGATCCATACCGCATAGCTGGCCGGCACCTCAAGGTCCTTGCCCGGCTGGAGTAGTTCGGCCCGGAAGAAGGGGTCAGCGGCGGGCGGGAGCAGCCGGGTGACGCCATCGCGTGCGCCGGGTGATCCTGGCCGACGGCACATCCCGGCCAGCCGGTCCGGGCTCCACCCGGAGCGGTCCACGGCCGCGAGCACGTCTGGGTAGCCCAGGCCGAGGCTGCCAGCTTCCGTGGCGTCGTCCAGGAAGCCGCGCCATTCCAGCAGGATGGACAGGTCGGTTGGCTCCTGCAGTTCGGCCAGGAACACGCCGGGGCCGATGGCGTGCGGGGTGCCGGCCGGCACCAGCAAGCTGTCCCCGGGGGCGACCGGCACCTGGTGCAGCGCGCCGACCAGCGCGGGCACGTCCTGGCTGGCCACCCAGCCGGCCAGCACACCGGCCGGGATGTCGTCGCGGAAGCCCAGGTAGACACAGGCATCGGCGGCATCGGCGTGCAGCACTACCCAGGCTTCTGTCTTGCCGTGCGGGCAGCCGAGCTGGGCCTGGCTGTAGGCCTGGTCCGGGTGGCAGTGCACTGGCAGCCGCTGGCCGGCGTCGAGCAGCTTGACCAGCAGGCCGGTGTCGGTGCCGTAGGCCGCGACGTGCTCGGCACCGAGGAACCACTCCGGCTGCTGGCCGATGACATCGGCCAGCAGCCGGCCGTCCGGCAGCCGGCTCAGCCCGGCCTGCTGCTCGCCGAACGCGGTCGTGGTCGACGCGACCCAGTCCTCCGGTCCGTCAGCCGCCGCGCCGAGCCCGCGGAAACCCGCGATCTCCGCGCCACCCTGGTAGAACCGCTGCAGCTGGTTGGGGCCCAAGACGAACAAACTGTGCCTCCTGCTCGGTAGCCGACGGAAAGATCCTTGCAGCCCGCGGTGCCATGCTGGTCAGCATGCTGATCGTTAATCCCAACATCGCGACTGACCGGACCATCCCGCTCTGCGTCCTGGTCCCGGGCAGCGTGCACCGGACCGGGACGGCGGTGACCACGCTGGGTGGCAAGGGCGTCAACGTGGCCCGGACCGGCCGCGCGTTCGGCCATCGGGCCATGGTGGTCACGTTCCTCCCGGCGGACAGCGCGGCTGAGCTCCGCCAGCTGGCTGCGGCTGAGCAGGCCGACCTGGGCGGCGTTCCCGTGCCCGGCACCGCCCGGGCCGCGTCCATCTTGCTCGAAGGTTCCGGGCGGGTCACCGTGCTCAACGAGCCGGGCCCGCCGCGCGGGGCGGCGGAGTGGTCACAGCTGCTGGCCGAGATCGAACGCCGGGTCCCGGGCCAGCGCAGCCTGGTGTGCTCAGGCAGCCTGCCGCCCGGGTCACCCGCGGATGCCTACGCCCAGATCGTGGGCGTCGGCCAGCGGGCCGGGCTGCGCACCGTCGTCGATGCGGCCGGCCAGGCCCTGTCGGCGGTCCTGCCGGCCCACCCGGATGTGGTCAGCCCCAACCTGGCCGAGGCCGAATCGCTGCTGCACGGCCCGTCGGTGGAGGGCGTTGAGCCGGATGGCGCCGGCATCGCGCGGCGCGCAGCCGACGCCGCCCGTGGCCTGGTCGAGCGGGGGGCGCGGCGGGCCATCGTGAGCGCGGGCAGTCACGGTGCCGCGTTCAGCGACGCGGACCAGACGGTGTTCTGCCCGGCCCCCACGGTCACCGTGCTCAGCCCGATCGGCGCGGGTGACTCCCTGGTCGGCGGCCTGGTGCACGCGCTGGAGGACGGCCAGGACTGGCCGGCCGCGGTGCGCTTCGCGATCGCCGTGGCCGCCGCGTCGTGCGAGCAGGAACTGGCCGGCGGCGTCGACGTGGCGCGGGTGGCCGGCCTGCTCAACCGGGCCCAGCTGTGCGACAGGGCCCACCACCCCAGCCGGTGAACACCTCCCGCGCCCTGCTGGTCGGCGTCGACGTCGGGACGACCCGGATCAAGGCCGGCCTGGTGGACGTGGCCGGGCACGAGCGTGGCTACGCGTCGGCCGCCACCCAGTGGCGCCGGCTGGCCACCGGCGCGGATGCCGATCCGGATGACTTCCTGCACTCCGTCCGGCAGGTGCTGGCCGAGTTGCTGGCCGCGGCGCCGCCCGGTGAGATCCTCGGCGTCGGGGTCACCAGCATGGCGGAGACCGCGATCCTGCTCGACCCGGATGGCCGGGCGATCGGCCCTGCGGTCGCCTGGTTCGACCAGCGGGCCATCGGTGAGCACAGCCAGATGTCGGCCGATCTGTCGGCGGCCGAGATCGGCCGGCGGACCGGGCTGGCCCCTGGCCAGATTCCGACCATCGCCACGCTGCGCTGGCTGGTCCGCCAGTATCCGGCGCTGCGCCGGGCCAGCCAGGCGCTCGGCGTGGCGGAATGGGTGGTCTACGGGCTGGGCGGGTCGGCCGCGGCCGAGGCGTCGCTAGCCTCGCGGACCGGGGCGCTGTCGGTGGCGCAGCGGGCCTGGTGGCCGGAGGTGATCGGCTGGGCCGGGCTGGCCGGCTCGATCTTCCCGGAGATCCGGGCGGCCGGGTCGTCCTGGGGCCAGGTCAGCGGGACCGCTGGCGGGCACGGCCGGCTGGACGGCGCGACCCTCACCGTCGCGGGGCACGATCACGTGGTGGCCTCGGTGGGCGGCGGGGTGACGCACAGCCGCCAGGCGACCGACTCGTGCGGCACGGCCGAGGCGCTGATCCGGCCGCTGGCGGCGGACGCCGGGGTGGATCTGGCCGCGGGCATCCCGGACGGCATCTCGACCGGCTGGCATGTGCTGCCCGGGCACTACTGCCTGCTGTCCGGGCTCCGGCTGGGCATCGACTTCATCCCACTGCTGGAACGGCTGGATGCGCCGGCCGGGCACGGCCGTACCGCGCTGGACGAACCGGTGCTGGCCATGCTCGACGGCACCCGGGCCGCCGAGGACCTCACGCCGGCCGCCCGGCAGTGGTACGCCGCGCTCCAGGCGACCGTGCACCGGGCCGCGCAGAGCCTCGGCCGGCTGGAGCGGCTCGGCGGGCCGATCGCCGAGGTACGGATCAGCGGCGGCTGGGCGGCCAACCCGGTGCTGCGCCGGCTGAAGGCGGCCAGCTTCCCTGGCCCGGTGTACCCGGAGATCGCCGAAGCGGGCATCCGGGGCGCCGCGCTGCTGGCCGGCCTGGCCGCCGGGGTGTACCCCTCGGCCAGTGCGTTCCCGCCGCCCCGGCTGGGCGCGCCGCCCGACGTCCGCAACGCTGGACTATCAGGACAGGAGACCAGCCGATGAGCGAGTCAAGGCCCACTCCCGGGCCAGTTCCCGTGTTCACCGCCGCCTCGGCCGGCAAGCAGTTCCGGCTCGGCCGGCTGTTCGCCGCTGACGGCCGCGCGGTCATCCTTCCGGTCGACCACGGCACGATGCTCGGCCGGGTGGCAGGCCTGGAGGACCCGGTCGGGCTGGTCGCCCGGTTCCTGCCGCTGGCCTGCGACGGCTTCCTGCTCGGCCCGCGGGTAGCGGAACGGACCAGCGCCCTGTTCGCGCGCCGGACCGCGCCAGCCCGGCTGCTCACCATCGATTCGTACTGGCGCGGCGCCCCAGCCACCCGGCACGTCCTGATCACCTCGGTGGCCCGGGCCGCCGCGCTGGGCGTGGACGGGGTCAAGGTGCTGATGCCCTGGGACACGCCAGCCGAGGAGCGGGCCGCCGGTGCCGAGCTCGTCGCCACCGTGATCGGCGAAGCCGAGCAGTTCGGCCTGCCGGTCATGGTCGAGCCGATCTGCCTGGCCGCGCCCCGCCCGCCAGACGCGGTCGCCATCGAGGGGGATGGCTGCCGCATGGCAGCCGAGCTGGGTGCGGACATCATCAAGGTGATGTATCCCGGCGATCCGGAACTACTCGGCGCGTGGTGTGCCGAGCTTGGCGTCCCGCTGGTCATCCTGGGCGGCCCGGCGGGCGGCGGGACCGAAGAACTCTGCACGCTGGTCGCGGACGCGGTGGCGGCCGGGGCGCGCGGCATCACCATCGGCCGCCGGGTGTGGCAGCGGCCGGTCGAGGAGGCCACCGAGGTGCTCGGCCGGCTGGCTAACATCGTGCACCCGGCCCCGGCCCTGAACCCGGCCGGCTAAGCCTGTGCCATGGCCAAACTCATCTACTTCGCGATCACCTCGCTCGACGGCTACATCGCCGACGCAGACAGCCGGTATGACTGGGCCGCGCCGGACGACGAGGTGTTCCGGTTCGTCAGCGACTTCGAGCGGCCGATCGGCACCTATCTGTACGGGCGCCGGCTATACCAGGAGATGATCTTCTGGGAGACCGCGCACACCCAGCCCGGCCAGAGCGACCTGATGCTCGACTTCGCCCGGAACTGGCAGGCGGCGGACAAGGTCGTCTACTCCAGGACGCTGGATGCCGCGGCTACGGCCAGGACCCGGATCGAGCGGACCTTCGACCCGGCGGCCATCCGGCAGCTCAAAGCGCGGGCGGACCGGGATATCACGGTGGGCTACGCCAACCTGGCTGGCCAGGCCATCAAGGCAGGCCTGGTGGACGAATGCCACCTGCTCATCTCGCCGGTCATGGTAGGCGGGGGCACCAGGGCCCTGCCGGACGGCGCCCGGGTGCACCTCGAACTGCTCGGCCAGCGCCGGTTCGGCAATGGCGCGGTCCACCTGCACTACCGCACCCGGGAGGCCAACGTCGATCAGGATCGCCTCGCCGTCGGCAGCGAGTGACACGTTTGTGATGATAGGAGCGCCCGGGTCGGGCAGCCGCACCGCGCTTGGTAGCCGCGCGAGCCAGCGGCTCTGCAGAGAGGCATTCGATGGATCTGGAAGAGGCGCTGGCCAAGGTGGTCGAACTAGGCCGGGAAGAGCTGAACATCGTCCGGAAGCGGGCCGAGGAGAAGACCCCGGGGCGTGATCACAGCCACGACTATAACGAGATGCGGCGCACCGCCGACCTGCTTGATCATCACGCGCATCTGCTGCACAGGCTGCACGACGGGGAATTCGGCGACCACTGGCGGCAGGAGAGCCGTCAGGGCTGAATCACGTCTGACCGGCCGGCGCCGGCCGCACTAGAGTCGGATCGTGATGAACTGGGCGACGGTCTCTTCGCTGGCCACCGCGGGCGGCACGCTCGTGCTCGCGGTGGCCACGTTCGCGTCGGTCCGCTCGGCCAACCGCGCGGCGCGGGCGGCCGAGGAGAGCCTGCTCGACGGCTTGCGCCCGCTGCTGGTGACCTCGCGGATGCAGGACCCACCGGAAAAGGTCTCGTTCGCTGACCGGCACTGGATCAGGGTGCGCGGCGGCCACGGCGCGGTCGAGGCCAGCGACGAGGCTGTCTACCTGGCCATCGCGCTGCGCAACGTGGGCCGCGGCATGGCCGTGCTGGACAGCTGGACGGCGCAGCCGGGTATCCAGCTGTCGCCGCAGCAGGCGGACCACGCCCCGCTGGACGAGTTCCGCAGGCTGTCCCGTGACCTGTACGTGCCGGCCGGCGATTTCGGGTTCTGGCAGGGCGCGATCCGGGACACCGCCGACCCGTTGTTCGCCCGGCTGCGCGACGCCTGCCTGGGGGACGAGGGCCTCACCGTCGAGATCCTGTACGGCGATCACGACGGGGGACAGCGGACGATCACCAGGTTCGGCATGATGCCGGGTAAGGACCCGGATTCGGGTGAGCGGACCTGGTATGCCGTCACCGCCCGGCACTGGAGCCTGGACCGGGCTGACCCGCGTTAGCCATCTGCTCAGCGCAGATGGGTGGCGAAGAACTCGGTGATCCGCCGCCGCGCGTCCTGGGCGGCCGCCGCATTCGGGCCGTTGTCAGGTAACCCTCGCTGGCCAGCCAGTCAGCCTGGTTGCGCGCGTCCTGGCCCATGTCGAACGCGTCGTGGATGAGGACCACGCCCGGCCACGGCTGCGTGCTGGCTGGGGTGGCCAGGTATACCGGCAGGTCGCCATGGCCACCCGGGATCGTCGTGTCGGCCATCGCCGTCCTCCTCGCTACCGGGTGATCAAGGGTAGCGAGGAGGACGGCGATGTGGCGGTGACTCAGCGATCGGAACTAGGCCGCGATCGACACCTCGACCGGTTCCGGGTCGGCGACCGGGCCACGCGGGCGGCCCGTGATGGCCAGCGCGGCCAGCGCGCCGAGCAGGGACAGCCCGGCCGCGACAGCCAGCGCGGGCCGGAACCCGCTGGTCACGCTGACCGCCGAGCCCAGGTGCCCGTAGGCGGCGAACACCGAGGTGGCGATCGCGATCGCGAACACCGCGCCGAACCGCTGCATCATCGTGTTGATGCCGGACGCCTTGCCCATCTCGGCCGGCCGCACCGCACCGAGCACCGCGGTCGGCACGGTGGGCAGTGCCATCGAGACGCCCACCCCGGCCACCAGCAGCGCCAGCACCAGGCCGACCGTACTGGCCGTCGGTGACACGGTGGCCGCCACCCAGCCGAACCCGGCCGCCTGCAGCAGCAGCCCGGTCGCGATTACTGGCCGCCGCCCGATCCGGTCGGACAGCGCGCCCGCGACGGGGGAGATCAGCATCGGGGTGCCGAACCAGGGCAGTAGCCGCAGCCCGGTGCCGAGCGGCGAGTAGCCCAGCGCGAACTGGAAGTACTGCGCGACCAGGAACGCGGCCGAGAAGGTCGAGCCGGTCATGAGGAACCCGGCCGCGTTCCCGGCCGCGAAGGCCCGGATGCGGAGCATCCGGAGCGGCAGCATCGGCTCGGCCGCCCGGGCCTCCCAGCCGAAGAACGCGACCAGCAGCACCCCGCCGACCGCCAGCGCGGCAATCACCTCGGGGCTGCCCCAGCCGGCCTGCCCGGTCCGGGCCAGGCCCCAGACCAGGCCGACCACACCGGCCGTGACCAGGCTGACTCCGGGCAGGTCGAGCCGGGCCGCCCCGCCGTAGCTCTCCGGCAGCAGGCGCAGCGCCAGCAGGCTCCCGGCCAACCCGAGCGGGACGTTGATCCAGAAGATCCAGTGCCAGTCCAGCCCCTCGGTGACCGCGCCGCCGACCAGTGGCCCCACCGCCACTGCCAGCCCGGCCAGCCCGCCGTAGATGCCGACGATGGCGCCGCGGCGCTGCGCCGGGAAGGCCGTGGTCAGGATGGTCAGGCTGAGCGGCAGCACGGCCGCGCCGCCGAGCCCTTGCACGGCCCGCGCGGCGATCAGCGCGGTCGCGTTCGGCGCCACCGCACACGCCGCCGAGGCCACGGTGAACAGGGCCAGGCCGGCGGTGAATACCCGGCGGCGGCCGAACCGGTCACCGAGCGCCGCCGCGGTGATGATGCCCGCGGCGAACGCGATCCCGTACGAGTTCACCGTCCATTGCAACGTGTCCAGCCCGACGTGCAGGTCCTGCTGCATCCGGGGCAGTGCGGTGATCACCACCAGGGAATCGAGCACCACGATGAAGTAGGCCAGCGACGTCAGCGCCAGCACCCACCGCAGTCTGGAAGTGCCCATCAGAACGCTCCTCCACAATCCGGCCGGCTCGGGTGCCGGCATCGGGTGTCACCGATGCAGACCCCAGGACCGCCGGGAAATGGGCGCTGGTGGAATAGGCGCTGGTGGGAGAGGCGCTGTGGAGTGGGCGCTCAGCCCGGTCAGCCGCGCATGTCGACCGCGTTCACCCGGACCGGCTGGATGGTGACCAGATACCGGGTCTCGCCCGGGCGGTCGTGCTCCCGCAGGTCAGCGCCGTACTTGGCGCCCACCTTGTCGGCGAACACGTGGTCCGGGTCCGGGGTGATCTCCGCGTCGCCGCGCAGCTCCAGGTAGCGGTACGGCATGCCCAGGTCGAGGATCAGCAGGCTGGCGGCCGGGTTGGCGAGCAGGTTCTTCATCTTCTGCCGGCTGCTGTTCAGCGAGACGGACACGGTGTCGCCCTCGGCCAGGAACCACACCTCGGACAGCTGCGGGCGGCCGTCCGGCCCGATGGTGGACAGCGTGGCCACGTCGGCCGACAGCAGGTCACGGTAGTCGTCGGGGATGGTGGTGCTCATCAGTGGGCTCCTCGGCGGGTCAGGTAGAGATGTCCGGGTACGGCACGGTCCAGTGTCCCAGCCGGGCCGCATACTCCCGCTGGAAGGCCAGCGGCTCGTCGTAGTCCCGCTCGAACAGCGCGATGAACAGGGTCAGCGTGAGGAAGTTGTGCGCGCCCAGTTCGAACAGCGCGACGTAGTCGTGGCTGGCCAGCGCCTCCCGCTCGGCGTCGGTGAAGGCCAGCCAGGTGCTCCGCTCCCCGCTGTGGCAGTTCAGGATGACGTTGGCCTGCTCGGCCTCCCACCAGTCCACCGTGCCGCGCGGGTCGGCCCGGTACCGCTCGACCAGGACCGGATCCCGGTCCACCGTGTACAGGAACTTGTTGACCAGGTACTTGCTCACCGAGTTCCTGCCTCCTTCGCCGGGTACCAGGTGAAATACGCCTCCATGGTGTGGAACAGGTCGAGCGAATCGGCGTAGTCGGCCTTCACGTTCCGCCCGGCCGCGCCCATCATCAGCATGAAGTCCATGAATCCGTGGGTCGCGTTACCAGGCTCCCACAGGCTGTCCAGGCTGACCTCGGCCAGCGCGGCATCCAGGTCGCCCGACGCGATCCACTCGACCGCCTTCCGGTCGAATTCCGGATCCGGGCCATGCGGCCCGAACTGCCGCGGCCCGCCGAGTTCCAGCGACAGGTGCCCGGTGCCGATGATGGCCACCCGCTGCTCCGATGGCCAGGATTCGACCAGCTCACGGATGGTTCGGCCGAGCTCCACGAACCGCTTCGGCTGCGGCATCGGCGGCGCGAAGATGTTGGTATAGATGGGCACGATGGGCAGGTCCGTTGCCGGCCGCAGCGTAATCAGCGGACAGGTGATGCTGTGGTCGATGCGCAATTCATTGCTAAACGCCAGATCGAATCCGGAGTCCAGGCCCTGGCGCAGCAGATACCCGGACAATTCCTCGTGGCCTTGTACGAGCATGCGGGGCAGGCCGAACTCGCGTTCCTCGTTGTAGAAATTCCCGTCATAGGCCGGGGCCTTGCCGATGAGGAACTGCGGCATGTTGTCCAGCCAGATCTGGTGGAAATGGTCGGAGCCGACCATGACCAGCACGTCCGGGCGGGCCCAGGTCAGGGTCTCCCGGAACGCCTCGATCTTGGCCACCCACTCGTCGGCGAACGGCGGCCGGTCCGCGCCAGTGGAAGTGCTCGCCCGGTAGTAGAACGGGTGGTGGGTGGATGCGATGACCGCGGCGACGGTGGCCATGGCCGCTCCCTAACGTGAATCGGCGGGTCGGCTGGCCAGCCAAGCCCGGACCTGGGTGCCGTGCTCATCGAGCCTAGGCGGGGGAAGATCGTAGCGCGGCGGAGTACGGGAGAAGGCCAGCGGATGACGCACCGTGGGCACCGCACTGTCGCCCTGCCCGGCCGTCTGCACCGGTTCCAGGCCGACCTGGGCGGCGAAGTCGACCCCACCGGCCACCGTGTTGATCGGCCCGCAGGGCACGCCGGCTGCGATCAGGTCCGGGAACCATTCGGCGGCGCTGCGCTGGCACAGGCGTTGGGTAAGCAGGGGTTTGAGCTCGTCGCGGTGCGCGGTGCGGCCTTCGGTACGGGCGAACCGCGGGTCGGTGGCCAGTTCCGGCGCGCCGATCACCTGGCAGAGCCGGCCGAACTGGGCGTCGTTGCCGGCCGTCACGATCAGTTCGCCGTCCTTGGTGGGCAGCGGCTCGTACGGGAACAGGCTGGGGTGCGCGTTGCCCATCCGGAACGGCACCACCCCGCCGGCCACCCAGGCGCTGGTCTGGTTGACCATGCCGGACAGCGCCGAGGACATCAGGTTGGCCTCGACGTGCTGGCCCCGGCCGGTGGCCGCGCGATGCACCAGCGCGGCCAGGATGCCGAACCCGGTGTGCAGGCCGGCGATCACGTCGAAGACTGAGATGCCGGCCCGGAACGGCGGCCCGTCCGGGTCGCCGGTCAGGCTCATCAGCCCGGACATGGCCTGCACCATAAGGTCGTAGCCGGGCAGGTCCTTGCCCTGGCCGGCGCCGAACCCGCTGATCGAGGCGTACACGATGGCCGGGTTGTCCCGGCTGACCGTGTCGTAGTCCAGGCCGAACTGGCGCAGCCCGCCCGGCTTGAAGTTCTCCACGAACACGTCCGCGCGGCGGGCCAGTTCCTGCCCGGCGGCCAGGTCCTCGTCGTTCTTCAGGTCGAGCGCGACCGACCGCTTGTTGCGGTTGATGGCCATGAAGTAGGTGGACGTGCCGTCGCCGGTGACCGGCGGCACCCAGTACCGGGTGTCGTCCCCGGCCGGGCTCTCCACTTTGATCACGTCGGCGCCCAGGTCGGCCAGCAGCATGGTGGCGTACGGGCCGGCCAGCACCCGGGAGAAGTCGGCGACCAGCAGGCCGGACAGCGGGCCGGCTTGATCGGGGGAGCGGTCCGGGGCGGTGGGGGCGGTCATAGCCGGTGCAGTCAACTCCTCGCGCCGTCCGGCAGGCGGACGGTTGTCCGATTTCCGCAGTCTGCTGCGGGCGGCGCGGCCATGTCAAGGCAGCGCGGCCGCCTGCGGGACGGTGACCTGGGGCACCGCCTGATACTGGGCCCAGTCCGCGCTGACCGCGCCCGCCGTCTGCAGCAGCAGCGGGAGGTACTCGCCGGTCAGCACGTCGAGCGGGGTCTCGGCGGCGTGCACGGTGACGTTGAGCGCCGCGATCACCTGCCCGTCGCCGTCGCGCAGCGGCGCGGCCACCGAGCGGATACCCGCCGCGAGCTGCTCATCGGTCAGCGACCAGCCGCGGGCCCGCACCTCGCGCAGTTCGGCCGCGCGCTCGGCCACGTCCGGCTGCCAGCGCGGGACGATGCCGGACCGGCTCGGCTCGGCCAGCACCCGCTCGGCCTGGCCCGGCGGCAGCGCGGCCAGCAGCACCTTGCCCAGTGAGGTCGGCATGGCCGGGAACCGGGTGCCGATGGTCACCGCCAGGGCGATGATCTTCGGCACCGCGACCCGGGCCACGTAGACGATGTCCGAGCCGTCCAGCTGGGCGATGGATGAGGACTCTTGGGTCCGCGCGACCAGCGCTTCCATGTGCGGCCGGGCCACCTCCCACAGGTTGCGCGACAGCACGTAGGTCATGCCCAGCTCGAGGACCCGCGGGGTGAGCTCGAAGCCGCCCCCGGCCTGGCGTACGTAGCCGAGTTCCTCCAGGGTCAGCAGGATGCGGCGGGCGGTCGGCCGGAACAGCCCGGCGGCGTCCGCCACCGCGGCCAGCGACATCACCGGCTGGTGCGGCTGGAACGCGCGGATCACTTCGAGGCCGCGGGCCAGCGCCTCGATGAAGTCGCGGCCGGTGTCACGGCGGGCCATGGGCTGCTCCTGCGGCGGTGGGTATACCGGCACCGACTGTAGCGTCTTGACACCGACCGCAGGACCGGACACGCTTCCGGACTAATGACAACT
>Ga0210401_10005717_pt1 | contig 12759 bp, 8 predicted proteins | sample IncBWH32MmetaG_FD_150866 | JGI IMG/M metagenome (GOLD analysis project Ga0210401, IMG submission 150866) | Forest soil microbial communities from Barre Woods Harvard Forest LTER site, Petersham, Massachusetts, United States - Inc-BW-H-32-M | ecosystem: Environmental > Terrestrial > Soil >... | reverse complement strand
CCTTGCACGAATTCGCGTTTGATCCCGCCCGCCGCGTTTGTCAGGATAACCGCTTTCACACCCATGCGCGCAAACACGCGAACGGGAAACGCCACATCCTTCACCGAATATCCTTCATAGAGATGCACGCGCCCCTGCATGCCGGCCACGGGAATCGCTTCCACGTTTCCGATGACGAGATTTCCGGCGTGCCCAATGGCCGTGGATCGCGGGAAGTGAGGAATTTCAGCGTAGGGAATCTTAGTCGCCCCGGAAAATTCATCCGCGAAAGCGCCGAGACCGGAACCGAGAATCAGCGCAATCTTGGGCCGCATGCGAGTTCGGGAAAAAATGAACTCCGCAGCGATCCCCGCGCGTTCGAATTCACCGGGTACACCAACTACCTGCTCCCGCGGCGCCGCTTCCAGCGAGATGGCGGCCGGCCCTTCTGATTTCCTGTTTGGTTTTCTCGGGTTCATGTCAGGATTCCGACGATCGCCGCCGACATCAAATTCGCCATGGTTCCGGCAAGCATGGCACGAATTCCAAACTTGGCAAGCTGTCCGCGCTGTTCCGGCGCAAGCGCTCCGATTCCGCCGATCTGAATCCCGATCGAACTAAAATTCGCAAAGCCGCATAGAGCAAACGTCGCGATCGTGAACGATCGCGGATCAAGCGTTCCCTTCATCGGCCCCAGCTGCGAAAACGCATAGAGTTCATTTACGACCATGCGCGATCCGAGGAGATTCCCGACCGTTGACGCATCATGCCAGGAAACGCCGATGAGCCACGCGACCGGCGCGAACACCCAGCCGAAGACTTGCTGCAGGCTCGAGGGAAACCATGCGATCCCTTGCGCGGCGAGCATATTGTGGGCTCCCGCAAAGAGATAGTTCACCAGGGCCACAAGCGCAACAAAGGAAATCAGCATCGCTCCCACATTGATGGCCAGTTGCAAACCGTCCGAAGTACCGCGGGAAATAGCGCCAAGAAAATTCGTCTCCTTTTCTATCTCCGGCATTTGCACGCGCCCGGCCGTCAGCGGTTGTTCAGTTTCTGGCACGAGCATCTTTGCCATCAACAAAGTCCCCGGGGCCGTCATGATGACGGCCGTAAGCAGATGTTTGGCTTCCACGCCATAGGCGATGTACGCAGCCATAATCCCGCCGGAAACGTGCGCCATCCCGCACGTCATCACGCACATCAACTCCGACTTCGTGAGCCGGTTGAGAAACGGGCGGATGGTAAGTGGTGCTTCCGTCTGCCCCATAAAGATGCTGGCGGCGATGTCGAGCGACTCCGCGCCGCTCGCTCCCATCACTTTCGTCATCACCACCGCAAACAGGCGAATAATCACCTGCATGACGCCAATGTGATACAGAAAAGCAAAAACGGCGGCGATGAAAATGATCGTGGGAAGTACCTGAAAGGCGAAAATAAATCCAACGGAAGATTTCGCTTTGCCCAGCTCGCCAAACACAAACTCCGAGCCAAAGAACGCAAAACTCAACAGCTTGTTCGCTCCCCGCCCCAAATACTCAAAAAGCGTGCGTCCAACCGCAAAACGCAGGACAAAGAAAGCAAAGGCCAGCTGAAGTCCAAGGCCCCATAAGACCGTCTTCAGGCGGATCGCTCTTCGATTCGTCGAAAACAGATACGCAAGCCCCAGTATGGTAGCCAGGCCCAGCAAACCGGTAAATCGTCCCATGCACTCTCCTTTTTCCGTGGAGCGACGCGACTTCTTCACACTTTCAATACGAAACAATACTTCTCGCCCATATTCGGGGGCCGATCTTAGCGTATCCACAACTCAAACGAGATGGCCGTCATTTCTTTTTCAGCTCGGCGGGCCAGTTGACGACGGAAGTGAGCGTACTGGAGGAGGGCCGGTTTCCTTCGTAGACAACCACGAAGCGCTGCCCATCCGCGCTGGCATCGTAACGGCCGAAAACGCCGTAAGAATGGGAGTCAAAGAGCACGCGTGCTTCGCTCGCCGCAAAGCTGCCGCCCGAAGTTTCCACTTTTACGGCCATCAATTTATTGTCCGCGGAAAGATAGAAGATTTCTTTGCCGTCGCGGCGCCAGCGCGGACCGCGCCCGTCGCCAAGGGAAACCTGCCATTTTCCGCCCGGCCCGGGAAATGGGACGACGTAGACGCGATACTCCCCCGACTCATTCGAGCAGTAGGCAAGCCACTTTCCGTCGGGAGAAAAGTTAGCTTCGCGGGCGCTGAAGGTGGATTGGATGAACGGATAAGCTTTATGGTCACCAAAGAGAGGCAGGACCCATATCGACCAGCCGCCCGGAACCCCGTTCGCATACGTTCCTCCGGAAACACCTTCGTGATAGATGAAAAACCTTCCGTCAGTAGACCATGAGGTTGGAACGCGAAAGTGGTCGATCCCCTCTAGAAGAAGCGTTTCGCCGCCTGAGCCGTCGGCAGACTTTTGGTAAAGGCCGTACTTACCGTCGCGATAGGAAGTATAGACAACGTACTTTCCGTCCGGAGACCACACCGGGTATAGATTTCCCTGTCCAGAAGAGGCGCCGAATGTCAGAGGGGTCTTTACGCCACGCGCGATATCGAAGGCCCAGACGTCAAAGCCAGTTCCATCAAGATAGTAGGCGAGCTTTTTCCCATCCCGAGAGAGGCTGATGCCGGCGTACGCGTCATCTCCCGGAACAGCTTCGATTTGCTTCCCACTGCGATCAAACCAAACCAACTGGCGATTCTTGGCCGCACCTTCGGCGTAAAGAAGAACGCCGTCTTCGGAAGGAGAGAACCAGGCGTGGGCAATGCTGGAATCCTCGAGCACTTGTTCGGCGACGGGGGCGGCTTCTCCCGTGAGCTCGAAACGTTTGGCGTCGAAGGGCTGGGCCATCAAGGAGGACTGGCGCAAAAAGAGCATATGCCCGGACGCATACACAGCCTGGTAGTGAGTATGAAAAAGGAGCCTGGTCTCCTTTGAATCGAGAGAACCCAGCATGATGGAGTTGGTGGCGCTTTCGCTGGGGGTGAACGTGCTTCCGGCCAAAAAGATAAAGTGACGCCCGTCGGGGAGGAACCATGGCCAGCGGTGAGTGGTTTCATTGTTGGAAGGATTCTGCGTGGTGAGTTGGGAGATGGGGCCACCAGAGGCGGATACGCGGTAGATGGGAGAGTTGACTGTCGGGGTGAAAACAATATCGCCCTGCTGGTTCCAGGAGCCACCGCGTCCGTCCGGAGCATCGCAAATAATGGCTGGCGGGCCGCCTTGCACATCAATTTTCTTCAGCTTGCCGCCGGCAAAAAAACCAATGTACCTGCCGTCCGGCGACCAGAAAGGGAATCCGGCAGCTTCTGTTCCCGGCAGCAATCGGGCATGAAGCGAATCCATCGGGCGAATCCATAGTGCGGATTTTGAATCGGGAGATGGGGTCGAGGCTACATAGGCGAGATTCCGGCCATCGGGAGAGATGGCGAAACCTTTCTGGTCCCCAGAAAAGATGAAACCAGACCCTGCTTCTGCCTTAACGTAGGTACGCGTGACGCGAACGTCGGGTGCGGGCTTTCTAGCATAAAGAATTCCCAGAGCGGCCGCGATGACGGAGGTCAGGGCGAACGCGGCCACTGTCAATTGGATGGAATGCTTGCTGCGCTCGATGCCTGGAGCGGCCGCGTTTGATTGCAAGCCGGAATCGGCGATCCATTTCAATTCGATGGCAATGTCGCGGGCGGTTTGCCAGCGACCTTCCGGATCTTTGGCGAGGCAGCGGCGGATGGCTCGATCAAACGCGGGCGGAATCAGTGGTTTCGTAGTGCCGATCGGGGCCGGCTCTTTCTCCAGAATCGCCGAGGCTACGCTCAGTTGGCTCTTTCCTTCGAATGCTCGCTGGCCTGCGAGCATTTCGTACAACACGGCGCCGAGTGAAAAAATATCGCTCCGGCCGTCCAGCTCTTTCCCCTCGATCTGCTCCGGGGACATGTATTGGAAAGTTCCGACGACCGTGCCTTCCTGCGTCATTGGCGTGGACCGCATCGAAGTCGCAGTGAGCGTCGCCCCGCTTGTTAGCGGCACCGCCGGCTTGGCAAGGCCGAAGTCCAGCAACTTCGCGCCCGTCGGCGTCAGCATGATATTGCCGGGCTTCAAGTCTCGATGGACAACACCACTGCGGTGGGCCTTATCCAATGCATCCGCGATTTGTGCGCCGAACTTCAGCACTTGTTCAAGAGGCAGCGGGCCCTTTTCCAGCCGCTTGGCCAGCGTCTCGCCTTCCACGCATTCCATCACCAAATAGTCGATGCCATCCTGACTGCCGACGTCGTGCAGCACGCAGATGTGCGGATGATTCAGACTCGAAATCGTTTTCGCTTCTCGTTCGAATCGCTGTTTGCGAACAGGATCGGAGGATAAGTGAGCGGGAAGAATTTTGATCGCGACCGTGCGCTCCAGCCGCGTGTCTCGCGCACGATACACCTCTCCCATGCCGCCCGCGCCCAGCGGGGAGAGAATCTCATATGGCCCCAGGTGTGTACCTGCAGAAAGGGACATCGCGGAGCGAATTATAGGTTAGGAGGCTCTGTTGAAGCCATCACCACGTCACGGTTTACCAATATCGCCAACGGGCGCGTTCCGGCACGAGCCAATGTGAGTTTGTTTATATTAGTGTCCGGACTCACTTCAGGTTTTGGGCCAGCCATTCCGCCCAGCGCCGATACACATCCTGCTGGCGCACCGGATCCGCAGGAAAATGCCCGCCCACGGGGTAAGCAAAAAACCGCACCGGCACGCCGTTGTCTTTGAGCGCATGATACAGCTCGTAGGATTGTGTGACGGTCACACGGAAATCTCCGGTATCGGAAAGAATCAGCGTTGGCGTTTTCATTTGACTCGCGTAGCTGATGGGAGATTGCTCGCGGTAAGCCTTGATGTTGTCGCCCAGGTACGGAGAACCGTTGAAAATGTAGCGTTCCGTCACGTTGAAATCCGCAAGATTATACTGGTCGTACATATTCGTCACCGCCGCTCCGGCCATCGCAACCTTCCAGATCTGATAGTGCCCGATGAGCCAGGTCGTCATATAACCGCCATACGACCAGCCGGAAACAGCGATGCGCGCTTCATCCACAAATCCCAGTTTCTTCACCGCATCAATCCCTGTCATGACGTCGCGCCCCGGCCCTGCGCCCGCGTCGTTCCAGATCGCACGCGTATACGCATTTCCTAAATTCTCGCTTCCACGGTAGTTCGGCTGAAAAACCACGCAGTCCTGCGCGGCCACAAATTGCGGCAGAAAACTAAACTGTGTCGTCGAAGCAGCGCGTGGACCGCCGTGAATAATTAATACCAGCGGGTATTTCTTGTCTTTTTGAAATCCCGGCGGATAGATCAGCACGCCGTCTTCATGAAACTTATCCGGGCCTTGCCATTCGATCCTCTCGGTGCGGCCCAGCGAGAGCGCGGCGATCTCCTGATTGTAATTGGTCAATCGCTTCGGCGCATCGTTCGTGCTGGCCATGTAGTACAGCTCGCTGGGCTGATTGGGCGTGCTTCCCGCGAAGGCGATCTCTCCGTTGCGTCCCACTGTCGCATCGACCCAGAAGGACCACGACGGACTGACATCGCCAAGAGCAAGCTGCTTTGCTGCGCCACCCAGTGGCTGCAGCCAGAGCCCGACTTGCGCGCCGTCGTGCCCGCCGACCAGCAGCGACTTTCCGTCCGGCATCCAGATGGCGCGAAGAATATTTCGGTCAATCGATTTCGTCGCGTCTTGTCCGTCGCCTCCCGATGCGGGAGTCACGAAAATTTCATTTTCGTTGGCGCGGTCGCCTTCCCGCGGAAACCAATAGGCAAGCTGAGAACCATCCGGCGAGAACAACCCGAACCCTTCGAAGTTCTGGTGTTTGGTCAGCTTCCGGATATCGCCGGTGTCGACGCTGAGGACCTGCACCGTTCGAAGATCGCTGTCACCGGAGTGCGGATTTTCCTGTTTCGTGAACGCCAGCAGTTTGCCGTCCGGTGACCAGGAAAGCGGCGAAGACGGCGAGCTGGGCGGCAAAACTTTCGGGAGACTCCACGATCCCGAAGTCAATCGTCTCGGCTTTGCACCGTCGGCCGCAACCATCCAGATATGCGACGGCGTGGGAGCCTTGGTCTCGAGGTAACCGTTGTCGCCGATTTCGAAAGCGTCCAGATGTTTCTCAATGTCTTTCTTGTTCTCTGGCTCGTCCGCGGTAACGTAAACGATCTCCGTTCCGTTAGGCCGCCATGCAAATTGCTCCACGCCATTCGGAGCATCTGTGATTTTCGCGGCATCGCCCCCATCCATGGAGAGAACAAAAATCTGCGCTTTCTCCTCTTTCGCGGGGCCCACCGCGGCCAGAAACGCGATGCGGTCTCCCGCAGGCGACCACTTCGGCGAACCCGCGTCCTTGCGATCGTGGGTCAATACGCGTTGCGCTCCCGTCGCGATCTCCAGAAGAACCAGTTCTCGATCATGGCGGTCCTGCTCCATATTCATCCGCGAAACGGCATAGACAATGGACTTTCCGTCCGGCGAGATCTGCGGATCGGAAACCGAGACGGCCTTGGCGAAATCGCCGATCTCGATCCGGCGAGCTTGCCCCATCGCTCCTTGCTGGAACATCGCGCAAGCAGCGAGCAGCATGAACACGAAGAAAATTTTGGCGCCAAGCGGAACTGTCAAATAATTTGATCGCGTCCTCTGTCCATGATTCCCTTGCCAACGACGTGTCGCCATTATTCTGTTCTCCTTTGAATGCATCGAGTCTTCGAGTAAGCCTGCTTAAGCTCCCAGAATCCTGCGGATCAGCCGCCGTTTTTCCCGGGGCGCGGTTTCCCCCAGGTGATAACTGCCGGAGATCAAGCTCTTCGCCTCGGCAAGTTTGGCGTCGCTATTGTAATGAATTGTGGCCAGCGGTTCGCCTTTTTCCACGCGGTCGCCGATGCGCTTGTGGAATTCGAGGCCCACAGCGTGATCGATCTTGTCTTCCTTCTTCTCGCGGCCGCCTCCGAGCATGGCCAGCGCGATGCCGAACTGTTCGCAGTCTGTTCCGGTGATAAAACCGCCGGCCGCGCTTACGACGTCAAGATGAGAGCGCGCGCGGGGCAAGCGCTGCGGTTCATCAATGACGTGTGGATCACCGCCTTGCAATCGAATACCCTGCCGGAATTTTTCCTTGGCCTTTCCGGTGGCAATCACGCTCTCTGCTAGCGCGCGTCCGTCATCCACGCTTTTCGTTTTTTCGCCCAGATAAAACATCCAGGCGGAAAGCTCAAGGCTGAGTTCGCGCAAATCCGCCGGGCCGCCGCCGTTCAGAACGTCAATGCACTCGATAACCTCATTCGAATGGCCCGCCATGCGCCCCAGCGGCTGCTCCATATCCGTGATCAGCGCCACCACTTTCTTTCCCATGCGTTTTCCGGTTTCCACCATGACTTCCGCCAGCCGCACTGAATCTTCTTCCTTTTTCATGAACGCGCCGGATCCGGTTTTTACATCAAGGACCAGCGCGTCAATCCCCTCGGCAAGTTTTTTGCTCATGATCGAAGCACAAATGAGGCCGATATTCTCCACCGTCGAAGTCGCATCGCGAAGCGCGTAAATTTTTTTGTCCGCCGGAGCAATCTCCGCAGTCTGCCCGATCAGCCCCATCCCGCATTCGCGCAGCACGCGCCGGAATTCTTCGAGCGAGAGATTTACGTTGAAGCCTGGAATGGCCTCCAGTTTGTCGAGTGTCCCGCCGGTGTGGCCGAGGCCGCGCCCGCTGATCATCGGCACGGTGAGCCCGCCGGCAGCAACGATGGGCGCGAGGATCAGGGAAGTCTTATCCCCAATGCCTCCCGTGGAGTGTTTGTCCACTTTCTTGCCGGAAATCCCGGAGTGGTCGAGTACTTCACCCGAATACAGCATCACTTCGGTGAGGGCGGCCATCTCCGCTCGATTCAAACCGCGGATCCAGACGGCCATGAGCCACGCAGCCATCTGGTAATCCGGAATTTCCCCGCGCGTATAGCCGGAAACGAGAAAGCTGATTTCTTCCCGGGAGAGTTCCCCGGAATCACGTTTTTTGCGAATCAGGTCGACGGCGCGCATTCGAATGGAAAGCGAACGGCGAGCGTAGCACTCACCCTCCGATGCGTCAACGCAAAGCGAGTCGAATCTTTCCTCATGATTTCAAACAAATTCTGGATCAGGCCGGCAGGTATATACTCCCTGAAGAGTTCCGAGATCCGCAATTTCAAATTCTCTCAGCAATGTGAGGATGAAGTGCCGGCTGATCCACAAAAGTTCAAAGTAGCAGTGGTACAGGCAGCTTCCGTAGCATTCGAACGCGAGCGCACGTTGGATAAAGTTCGCACCCTCGCCGCCGAAGCGGCCCGCCAGGGCGCGCGCCTCGTTCTCTTTCCCGAAGCTTTCGTTTCCGCCTATCCGCGGGGATTGGATTTTGGAGCCGTGATCGGTGCAAGGACGGAGCAAGGCCGCGAAGAGTTCCGCCGTTACTGGGAGAGTTGCGTCGACATTCCGGGTCCGGCTGTCGATTTCCTTGGCCAGATCGCTCTGGAAAACCGCATCTACCTTGTCGTTGGCGTCGTGGAGCGCGATGGCGGCACGCTGTACTGTACGGTGTTGTTCTTTGCTCCGGACGGGAGCTTTCTGGGAAAGCACCGCAAGGTGATGCCCACCGGTTCGGAGAGGCTGGTGTGGGGCTTTGGAGATGGCTCGACCATGCCGGTCTTTGACACGCTGCTCGGAAAAGTGGGTGCTGTCATTTGCTGGGAGAACTATTTGCCCTTAATGCGCGCCGCAATGTACGCGAAAGGTGTTGAGATCTATTGCGCCCCCACAGCCGACACCAGAGATTCCTGGCTCGCCTCGGTGCGGCATATTGCCGTGGAGGGGCGTTGTTTTGTGCTCTCTTGCAACCAATTTAATCGCCGGAGCGATTTTCCCGCTGATTATTCTTCGACCTTCGGCAAAGATCCGGATGGCGTTGTGTCGCGCGGCGGAAGTTGTATCGTCGACCCCTTCGGAAATTTTCTTGCCGGACCAAACCTGGATAGCGAGGCGATTCTAATCGCCGAGATCGATCGCGCGCAAATTGTCCGCGGAAAATACGATCTGGATGTGGTCGGACACTACGCACGGCCCGATATCTTTCAGCTGCAGGTCGACGAAAGGCAAAAGCTTCCGGTAACCATCCGCAACGACGAAACGGCGAAGAAAGAATTAGATCAGGCGCAGCCGGCTCGTCATTCCGCCGCTAGCTCCACAGAGTAGCTACGCAGGAAATTCACGGAACGTCTACAGCGGTTGCTGCACATCCGGAGGCAGGTTGGTCGACTGGCTGGAGACCACGTGCCACCCGTTGGGCGTATTCACGTAAACGTGAATGGCGCGGATCTGAACACTCACTTGTTGCCCGCCCATGATGACTCGCGCGGACCAAAGGCACGTTGCGACGGCGGTGTCCTGAAAGATGTGAACCTTGATGTCGGAGGCGTTGAGTGAATCGTATTTTACAGAAGGAGATTCGATCGTATTGATCCACTGGGTCTTGTTCACTTGCTGGCCGTGGGACAGCGTTCCGAAATAGTCATCGGCGTAGACACGATGGAAAAAAGTGCCGCTGTTCTGCTGAATGGCTCGCGCGGCTTCTTTTTCCAGGCTGATAATCTCCTGCCTCTGCAATTCAAAGTCCGGCGATTGCGTAACGCAGCGCTGAATGCACGCATCGCGGTAGGCCTCTTGCCCCTGCCAGGCAGAAGCAAACGCCATGGCGATCGTCAATGCTGCCGTACCCGCAAGCTTGTACATGTGGATTCGTCTCCTTCACCGAGTGGTTAAGGCTTACTGGATTATATTTGAGAAAACGATGCCACCAAAGAGCGCAGTCGACGAAAAACGCCTCTGTTCATCAAACGCAAATACTATGTCCCAAAGTGAAACGGTTGAAGCCTCCCGGAGAATGCTCGTTCAAGCCAGCGCGGGCTCAGAAGGTGTCTGCGATTGCGGCTGGCCCAGCTGTTGTTTGTGCCGGGGATTGAGTTTGCGGCGCGCTGGTTCTTCAATAAAGCGATAAACCAGAGTGGAGAAGCCGATCGCAATTAAAACGAACACGAATATGCCGGAGAAGCTCTGAAAGCGAAGCTGTCCCGTGCTGGTATGAAAATACATGCCCATGATCATCGAGTGGAGCAGGTAAAGGCTGTAGCTTGCGTCACCGCAGAGGATCAGCGGGCGGTTCTCCATCACTGCGCTCCAGCGCGGCCTCAGAGCGAAACCATAGACGATTGCGGCGAATACCGGCGCCAGTAGCGCGGTGTGCAGAACCGGATAAGGAATCGAGGCTTCGAAATAGGCCGCCAGGCCAACTCCTGCAATGCCAAAAAGTACCAGCGGCAGCGCTAATTTGTTTTCGCGGCGTGAACGGAGAAAAAGAAAACCGCAGGCCATGCCCAGTAGGAATTCGGGGAGTCGAGCGAGGGGATGGAACTTGAGCGCGTTCAGCCAAAAAGCATTGAGAACGTCGGCGTTCACGACCGTGAGATGGTCGGGGTTGAGGACCACATAGGTCGTAGAAAATGTCAGGCTGGCCAGCCACGCCGCTGCAGCGATCAGCAGCAACTGCGGTTGTGAGCGTCGGATCAGCAGCAGCAACAGAAATGGAAACAGGAGATAGAAAAACGCCTCAACGGAGAGGCTCCAGGCTACGGGATTCCAGGTGAGAGCGGCCGGGGGAACCCACGCCTGCAGCAGGGTCACAACCAGCCCGGCCGCCAGTTTCAGGTGCGCCTTCGGCCACGCGAAAAAGGGAATGTCGAACTTTAGTACCGCGATGAAAAACCACGGTGCGGTGAACAGCAGCGAAAAGGCGTAGGCCGGATAGATTCGCGCAAAACGCGCTCGCCAGAAATCCTTGAGGGACAGGGTGCGGCCGGCATAGGTGTAAACCAGAATAAAACCTGAGAGGACGAAAAAGAAACTCACGCCAACGTAGCCGACGGATGCCAGCTTCTCATACCAACCCGGTCCTTGAACGATTTTCATAGCCTGAAGATGAAAAATGACCACGTGAAACGCGGCGAAAAAGCGCAATGAAGTCAGCGCAGGAAGGCGCGGGCGAGCAGCTTCGAGGTCCATATCCTATCTTACGCCAGCGTAGGGCCGCATGTTTCAAGAGAATGATTCGAATCAGGGCAATCGCGTGGAAAGTTTGGCCTCTGCTAGAATAGACCCTCGTTGAATCCGGTCACCCAGGGGTGGTTACCAAAAAACGGAGGAAATATGATGGATGTTTCGAAAGGGTTTTCGCGCCGGCAGTTCCTCGCACACACATCCTGCTTTGGAGCGTTTTATGCTGCGGCCCAGCTGATTCCTTTGCCGGCACTTGCGGCGGAGCTGGCGATCGATTCGCGCGTCGCGCAGACACCAATTGTGGATAAGGGTTTCGCGTCCGTAAGAAAGATTGGGAACGGATTATACGCGACCATCTCTGACCCTTCGAAAGGCGCCACTACAATCTGCAACGGTGGATTCCTCTCGGGTAAGGACGCCGCGCTGCTGATCGAAGGTTTCACGACTCCCGCAGGAGCCGCCTTCCAGATGGACGCGCTTCGAATGGTGAGCCAGGTGCCTGTCAAGGGCGCACTGGACACCCACTACCACTTCGACCATTCGATGGGAAATGCTTTTTATGGCGCCAATGGCATAGCGCTCTGGGCCCACGCCTCAGTGTCCAAACGAATCGTCGACAGCTATTCTCCGCTTCAGGGGGCGGATAAGGCAGCCGTTCTCGGACCGCTTGAAAAGAAAGTCAAGGATGCGAAGTCGGATGGGGAGCGGGCCCACGCGCAAAGTGACTTGAACGCAGTGACCGGGCTCTTCCAGATTGCTAACGCCAGTATTCTGTCCCTGCCGAATCATCCCATCGATCCGGCGAAGCTGCCGATGTCCATGGATCTCGGCGGCCTGACGGCGATGGTGGAGTCGCATCCCGGGCATTCGGGAACGGACATCGTGGTGAGGGTGCCCGAGCAAAATGTTGTTTACGCCGGAGATTTGTTGTTCAGCGGTTGGTATCCCGTATGCTTTGACGAGAAGGCCACAATTTCAGGCTGGCGCGATACGTTGAAGAAATTTGCGGCTCTGGATAAAGACACGCTTTTCGTTCCCGGCCATGGACAGATTTGCGGGCAGGAAGGAATTGCAACGCTCCGCGAAGTATTCGACGACATCGCAGTGCAAGCGGAGAAAATGTACAAAGCCGGAGTTCCCGTGGAGGAAGCTCAGCAACGATATGCCGTCCCGGATAAGTTCAAGAATTTTCCGGTGTACGCGTGGGGTTTCACCATCGGCCCGGCGATCACCAAGCTCTATGCGGAGTGGGGCGCGAAATAGATAAACAAGGCCGCACACAAGCGAAAAACGGAAAAACCATCACGTTCTAACGTAAAAGCGCTCCGTCACGCCGGAGCGTTTTTTTTTCGCGCGCGCTAAAAGTGGAAGATAACGTCTGCGGCAACAGTTTTTCGAATGAGGTCCGGCAAAAAATCAGGCGCCGCGTAGCAGCGACAATCGCGAAACATCAGCTGCGCGGCAGGCGATCAGAAAAATTGTGAATTAGAATTTGACAAGAATGGCGAAGGTCGCGCGATTCTCACTCTTGCGCAAGTCGGGAAGCCAGGTGTTTGTCGGCGAACCGTTGCAGATACTGATTCCGGTCAGGCACACGAAGGAACCGGGCGCGCCGTTGTTGCCACCCGGAGGAGTTACGCC
>Ga0210401_10005716_pt1 | contig 12760 bp, 16 predicted proteins | sample IncBWH32MmetaG_FD_150866 | JGI IMG/M metagenome (GOLD analysis project Ga0210401, IMG submission 150866) | Forest soil microbial communities from Barre Woods Harvard Forest LTER site, Petersham, Massachusetts, United States - Inc-BW-H-32-M | ecosystem: Environmental > Terrestrial > Soil >... | reverse complement strand
CACTCGCGCCGGCGTACGCGCCCGGATCTTCTGAATGAGGTCAGGCCACTCCCCGCCCGCCAAGGATTCATCGCGCCGCTTCAGCAGGTTGGCCACTCAGGCGATCCCTTCGAGCGACGTTTCGAGCCGATGCATCAACTGCCTGCGCGCTGGCGCATCGAGTAACGCCGGCTCGCCGTCGCAGTAAATTCCTTCGCCTTCCAGCCAATGCAGAAATTCAGGCGCAGGCCGCAGCTTGAATAATCTTCTCACCGCCAGCGCATCGTGATAGCTCGTCGACTGGTAATTCAACATCACGTCGTCCGAGCAAGGCACGCCCATAAAATAGTTGCAACCAGCCGCTGCCAGCAGGACAAGCAAATTGTCCGCCGAATTCTGGTCTGCCTCGGCATGATTCGTGTAACACACATCGCAACCCATCGGCAGCCCCAGCAGCTTGCCCATGAAATGATCTTCAAGCCCCGCGCGAATGATTTGGCGCTCGTCGTACAAATATTCCGGCCCGATGAATCCCACCACGCTGTTCACCAGAAACGGATCGAACACCCGCGCCACTCCGTATGCCCGCGCTTCCAGCGTCACTTGGTCGACTCCGTGATGAGCTTCCGCCGAGAGCGCGCTTCCCTGCCCCGTCTCGAAATACATTACATTGTCGCCCTTCCACTCCACGGCGCGCTCACGATGATGTGCCAACACTCGTTCGCGCCCTTCGCGCAACATCGCCAGCGTAATCCCAAAACTTCGATTGGTCGCCTCGGTGCCGCCGATCGATTGAAAGAGCAAATCCACCGGTGCCCCGCGCTCTATCGCCGCCAGTTGCGTGGTGACATGCGCCAGGCAGCAGGTCTGCGTAGGCACTTTGTACGCGTTCACCAGCCGCGTCAGTGCGTTGAGGATTGCAATGACGGTGTCAACGGAATCTGACGCAGGGTTGACGCCAATCACCGCATCACCGCAGCCGTAAAGCAAGCCCTCAAACGCCGAAAGCAAAATCCCGCCGACATCGTCCGCCGGATGGTTCGGCTGCGCGCGAATCCCCAGAACGCCGCGCTCGCCCATCGTGTTCCTGCAGCGTGTCACGTTGCGAATCTTTGTGGCGGCCAAAACCAGATCCTTGTTGCTCATGATCTTCGCCACTGCCGCGGCCATCTCCGGAATGATTGCGCGGCCCATACGCTTCAGATCCATCTCGCCGGTGGCATCGTCAAGCAACAACTCACGGAATTCTCCCACTGTAAGGCTGGCGATTTCGCGAAACGCGTCGCGGTCATAGGTATCGAGAAGCAGCCTGCTCACATCATCTTGATCCGGATCGATCAGCGGGCGCGCAGCGATTTCCGCAAGCGGCAAATCTGCCAGCTCGCGCTTTGCCGCCACGCGCTCGCGTTCCGAACACGCCGCGATCCCGGCCAGATGATCGCCGGATTTCTCTTCGTTCGCTTTGGCAAAAAGCTCACGAAGATCCGAAAACGTGAATCGCTCGGTCATAATCCGCCATCAAGCGCCAATTCAGCCATCGCCGCAAAGTATCACTAATTGTCATTATGTGAAAAGCACGCCCAATCGGAAGATTCCGGTAGCCACAACGGCGAATTAGTCGTCGTGATCCTTGCGCTTAGCCCAACGGTTGACAAGTACCTATGTACTCTGGTACACGGGTACCCATGACACGCCACTTCCTCGCCAAACCTAAGTTGCAGGTCGAGCGAATCCAGACCGGCGTCCGAATGGAAAAACGCATCCTCAAAGTGCTGAAAGCGCTTGCCGAGTACCATGACCTCACCCTCGGCGACCTCCTCGAGGGCATCGTCCTTCATGCTTTTGATGGAAAACGCGCTTTCGTTCCACCATCGCTCCAGCGCATCCGCGATCTCAAGAGGTTCTATCACCTCGACCTTGACTCCTCGGCAAGCCATCGCCTGATCGAGGTCCGCGTGAAGCCGTCGCGCCAGCCCAAGAACAAAACCCCCAAAAGGAAGCGCCGAAGATGACACCGTCTTCGAAGCCCCCAATCGTTCTGCCCGCCAACCACCTCAGAAACGCCTTTTGCATTCTCTATTGGTCCGTAGGCCTGGTCGTTCTCATCGAGTCGTGCCTATTCGTTTTCTCAGCCTCGCGAGGGCACGCATTCGCCAAGTCGGGCATGCCTCAACTGATTCGACCTATCCTTGGCGGCTCTGAAATTATCGCCGCACTCATATTCCTCATCCCGCCGGCGCGAACGGTCGGCGGCTACGCTCTGCTCGTCATTTTTGCCGTCGCTGGGCTGATTCACATTCTCCATGGGCAACTTGACGTCGGAGGCCTCGTCCTTTATGCCGCCGCCGTCTACACAGTGCTCGCCGCCTACAAATCCTAACCGCTTCTCGCGCGCTCAAGCGCAATCCCCTGCTAGAATCCGTTCGACGCCACGTCGCCGTCGATTTCCACCGGAGGATCCAATGTCGCCCAACGCACCGCTCGACTTGCTCGCCATCGCCGCTCATCCCGATGACGTCGAGCTCACCTGCGGCGGCACCGTCCTCAAAATGTCTCAAGCCGGCTACCGCACCGGCATCCTCGACCTCACGCGCGGTGAAACCGGTTCGCGCGGCACTCCTGAAACGCGCCTGAAAGAGGCCGAGCACGCCGGAAAAATTCTCGGTGTGAAAGTGCGCCGCAACCTCGGCCTTCCCGATGCGCGCCTCGCCCTCACTGACGACTTCAAAATCGCCGTCGCGGAAGTGTTTCGCGAACTCCAACCCCACACAATCATCCTGCCTTACTGGGAAGGACGGCACCCGGATCATTACAACGCGTCGAATCTGGGTTTCGAAGCTGCCTTCATTGCCGGGCTCAAAGCCTATCCGATGAAAGGCGGACCGTTTCGGCCGTTCAAAATTCTTTACGCCACCTCCGACGCCACCGCGAGACCCACGTTCGCCGTCGATATCACGAAGCAGTATGAAAGCCGCCGCCGCGCCATTCTTGCCTACAAATCTCAATTCACGCCCCCGCAAAAATCTCCCAAGTCGTCCAAATCAAAAGTCTATCTTCCGCTCGACGAGCTTGAAGGCCGCATGAGCCACCAGGCGCGCCACTACGGACGCATGATCGGCGTGAAATACGCGGAAGGCTTCGTCATGAAAGAGGTAATGCGCATCGACGACGTAATAACAATTCCCGTGCGTTCAATCTAGGTGCAAAGGAACGCTAAATCAATTCAAAGAGGAGAAATCGCATCGTGAAAATCTTTTCGAAGGCATCTACGCTCGCCATCGTCGCGCTCCTTGCGCTCATCGCCCTCAGGCTCTACACAACCAAAGCAGCGCCTAAGCCCGCGCAATTCTGGACGCCCGGATGCGTCGCCACGATCCCCAAAGCGTGGGGCGAATTCAAAGGTGGCGATGCACAATCGGGCTTCGCTTTCGAGGACAATGCCGGCACGCTACGCTTCTTGACTAATATTCCGTGCGGCGGAACTCCGCTCGTCGCTCTCGAAGTTCGCCGCAACGACACTTCGAACGGCCGCTAATAAATTTCACATCGCGCCGGTTCTACGCAGCGATTGCGTACTCTCGATCTGCACGAGTGCAGGCGGCTCAGCCGATTCCGTGCTACATTGCGCCATCCAAACAACAATCCTGAGTGTTCTGCGGATTCGGGGAGGTCAAATTGAAACGACGGATATTGATCATTCTGGCCATCGCTGTCGCTTTAGCACCGCTCACGGTCGCGAAATCCACGAAATTGGTGTTCACATGGCTCAACCCCAGCTACAACGGCGCCCATTTTAAGAACATCATGGTTCTCGGCATCAACGGCCGCGCTTCCATCCGAGCGGAATTCGAAGATCAACTCTGCGCGGGTATCGCCAGGCCGGGAATCCAGTGTTCCCCGAGCTATTCGCTGATCCCACGGCCCACCGGAACGCCGCTCGACATGAACGATCTCAGAAATGTTGTAAGCGGCCAAAATATTGACGCGATCGTCGCCTCGCGTCTCGTGAAGGTCGATAAAACTGTCACCTACATTCCCGGCCAGGCTTATCCGATGTTTCCCGTTTACGGGACATTCTATGGCTATTACGGAGCGATTTACCCCGTGGTTTACTCGCCCGATTATCTTCGCGTCGATAAGACAGCACAGGTGGAGACGAATTTCTATTCTGCGGCAGCGCCGGATGGAGTGCTCATTTGGACAGGAACCAGCGATACTGTGAATCCGAAATCGCCAAACAAGGCGATCGATGCGTTAGCGAAGCTGATCGTACAGGAATTGCAGAAGCAGAATATTATTTAAGCGAAGATCCAAACCGAAAACGCCGATTTTGCGATTAGGCCGCCTGAATCAGAAATCATCGGATTCGAGCGCGTAGCTGTAACCGGGAAGAGTCTGAATCGGGCCCCGGTTGTCCACTTTCACCTTCACCGGCCGCTCCGATTCCGCGCCCGTTCTCCGCAGCACCACGTAAGTAGTCAGCGCTTCGTTGTAAACCTTCGTAATCAGATACGACTCGGCCGTGTCGTCCTTCTTCCAAACTTGGCCAACTTGAATCTTCCGGGCGGGCACCTTACGAATGTAAAGCCATTCCTCAGAGCCGTCAACATTACAACGCGTAGTCGATTCCCAGGCCAAACTTCAGTGTTCCACCCCTCACAAGCCCCTGAAAACGCATAGCTCTCATCGCGAATCTATGGCAATCTACCCCGCATGGGAAACAAAGACGCACACCGCCGCGAAAAGAAAAAGCCAAAAAAGAAAGCTCCTCCGACCACAGCGGCGAACCCGCCGGCTTCGCGTTGGGTTCCACCGCTACCTCCGTCGACGCCGCAGACCTAGCTTCGTCCCTGCGACCTTCTGGCCCATCCGAACATCTATACCAGCAGACCAGAAATCGTTCGCACGAATTCCCAAGAGGAGTTATGCCATGTCGAAGAGATTAGCAGATAAGGTTGCCGTGGTAACCGGCGCGTCCAAAGGCATCGGAGCGGCAATCGCCAAGCAGCTTGCTTCCGAAGGCGCATCCGTCGTCGTCAATTATTCTTCCAGCAAGGAAGGAGCCGACCGCGTCGTCGCAGAAATCAAGAAGGAGGGCGGCAAAGCCGTCGCGGTTCAAGCTGACGTTGCGAACAAATCTGACGTCGAGCGTCTCTTCGCCGAATCCAAGAAGGCTTTCGGCCGACTCGATATTCTCGTCAACAATGCCGGCATCTATGAGTTCGCTCCGCTTGAGGGGATCGTCTCCGACAACTTCCACAAGCAATTCGACTTGAACGTCCTCGGCCTTATCTTCGCTTCACAGGAAGCAGCCAAGCATTTCGGGCCCGACGGCGGAAGCATCGTCAATATCAGCTCCCTCGCCAGCACTTTGACGCCACCCAATTCGGCCGTCTACAGCGGAACGAAAGCAGCCGTCGAGGCCGCCACGAAAGTTCTCGCGAAAGAGCTTGGCCCGCGACAAATTCGCGTCAACGCGGTGAGCCCGGGCATGGTCGACACCGAAGGATACCGTGCTGCCGGACTCAGTGAGGGTGAATGGCGCAAGACGGTGGAAGCACAGACCCCGCTCGGCCGCATTGGTAAACCGGAAGATATTGCCCCGGCCGTCGCGTTCTTTGCCTCGCCAGACTCGTCATGGATCACCGGCGAAACCCTCGTCATCGCTGGCGGCTTCCGCTAATCGGTCCGTCTTATCCACACACTCCGAGCACGCGGCCGACCATCACGGCCGCGCGCCGTTTCTGAGGCGCTGGCAGGGGTCTCGCTCGCAGAACTGTCAAAGACCCCAACTCGTTTGCGGGATGTTCACTACCCCCGTCAACCGTGTGTAACCCTTACCCGAAAAAGTCAACTACTCCCGTTTCGAGGTTATACATCGAGCCTGCAATCTTGATACCGCCGCTCGATTCGAGTTCCCGCAGCACCGGGCTCTGTTCCCGAATCTTGGCGATAGTCAATTCCACGTTCTTTCGCGCCACAGCGTCTACGAAGGCATAGTTCTTCGCAGTCCGCTCTCCGCTGTATTGAGTCGCTTCCACAGCGGGACGGATCTTCGCTAGCAAAGCTGTGAGATTGCCAAGCTTCACATCGTCAATCGCGCCTTTGATAGCGCCGCAGGCGGTGTGTCCCATCACGAGCACCACTTTTGAACCCGTCACCTTGCACGCGAATTCCATGCTGCCCATGATGTCCTCATCAGCAATGTTGCCGGCCACTCGGCCGCTGAAAATATCCCCAATACCATAGTCGAGAATTAACTCTGCCGGTGCGCGCGAATCGACACAGCCGAAGACAATCGCCGCAGGATACTGCCCCTTGGATGTCGCCCTGGCTTCGCGCATCAGATCGCGATGTTGCGGTTTCCCCGAACGGAACCGCTCGTTGCCGGCTTTCATCTGCTGAATGACTTCGTCCGGCGTCATCTTATCGCGCTGTTCTTTGGTCAGGTCCGCGTGCGTCGGCACGCTTCCCACACTTGCCCCTGCTGCTCCGAAAGCGGCCGCAATCCCCGCGGTCTTGCAAAAGGCTCGGCGGCTGAATCGACCTCTCTCATCGCTTGATTTTGAAGGCGGCATTGTCGCGCTCCATCGATCTAGATTTAGCCTAAACTTCATGTTGAAAGCGCGGGCATTGTACCCCTAATCTCTCCGCGGCTACTTCAGTGATTTTCTATCCAAGGGCGTTTCCCAAGTTCGCCCTTGGTACCACGCTTTTCACCCTCGGTAGAGATTTCTCACAATAGCCCGTTTTACACCGCTCCGTCTTCACAATTTCCCCAAGAATTAGCAGACGAATCAAGACGTCAGACAATTCGATACCACCCAGCAGTGGGCCACACCAGCGCACGCCAGAAAGCCTTGAAAAATGCGGGATCAACCCGGTTCTCCGACGTTCAAGAATTCGGAGAGCAGTGATTCTATATTTCGGACAAAGTTGCGAGCGCGCCCAAACCGATTTAGTGGAACTTCCTGGCGACGTCAGCATCAATAGTTCTTGAGTGGTAAATTTATAAAGGTGGCTAGAGCTGCCAGAAGGTAGGTAATACGTGAGTATTCGTCAGGCTATCGGCGTCGTTGCCGGAATTCTGCTGGGAGTGATCGTGCTAACGCCGCGAGCGCAAGCTCAGGCAATCAACCAATCAACTCAAGTGACATTACGAACGGCAATACGGGTTCCAGGCCATGTACTACCGGCGGGATCGTATATCTTTGAGCGAGCAAACCACGGAGATGGACCGAATGTGAATTTAATTCAAATCTACAATGAAGATCACACTCGCTTGATCGCAACCGTTCAAACAGTTACGACAGAAAGGCTATCTACATCCGGGGAGACCGTGATGAAGTTCGCCGAAGGGTCGAACGGACAGCCTCCGGCATTACTGGCGTGGTTCTATCCGGGAATGCAGGATGGATATGGGTTCATCTACTCGCGAAAGACGGAACAGAAGCTCGAAGCGTCTAAGGCCGATTTTGTGGCATCGAACAACAACGGTGCGAGACTGGTGAAAGACGAGAGTGGCGACTGATTAATGGGGCTGCGCCCGCCCGGTCCGATGGATGATCGGCCGGCCCCTCCAGCCTTCCGGTGCCCGTCCTTCGGTTTCCGCAGAGGATCAACGAAGGACGGGCGCATTTTAATCTACGGTGGCGCGATTAGAAACGTCTGCAAGTTGCTGAAAACACGGGACGGGAGACAGGTCTAATCTACGGTAAAAGTGGGTTTTTGAATGCCACATCCCTCTTACCATGCACTGCCAATCTCATAGGGGTTTGTCCCAGCGAACTCCTCGCGGATCCGAAAGTAACTATTTAGGGCCTTGTGTCATCTTAGGCTTTGTATGCTCTGGTCTCGCGGGGGGGTGTATAATCCCGCTCAATCGGTTGGGGGTTGCCATGAAAACGACTTGGACGATGCGATTGGCCGCGGTTGTTTTCGCGGGTTTGCTGGCGGGTTCGGCGGTCATCGCAGCACCTCCACAGAGTCACCAAAGCGGCCAGCAGAGCGGCCAGCAAACAACACAGCAGCAGACTCCCGACCAGACACAGCAGCAGAATCCGCAGCCGCCCCAGCAACAGCCTCCTGCCCCGAATCAGCAGAGCGACGATTCCTCGAGCCAGCCGGCTGGAGCACAAGGACCGGCGCCAGTCGCTCAATCGATCGATCCGAACGTCAAGAAAGGCAGCGAGGCAGACGTGGATGCGGTAGGCAACCGTAACGTCGGCCACGGATTAAATTTTTATTCGCTCGAGCACGAAATTGCCCTGGGCAAGCAGCTGGCGCAAGAAGTCGACCGCTCCGCGAAGTTCATCACCGACCCTGTGATTACCGAATACGTGAATCGCGTGGGGCAGAACCTGGTGCGCAACTCTGACGCGCAGGTTCCGTTCACGATCAAAGTGATCGACTCGGATCAGATCAATGCGTTCGCGCTGCCTGGCGGCTTTTTCTATGTGAATAGCGGTTTGATCATGCACGCCGATGAAGAGTCGGAGCTTGCCGGAGTAATGGCCCACGAAATTGCGCACGTCTGCGCCCGCCACGGCACCAAGAATGCAACAAAGGGTCAGATCATGCAGCTGGCGACGATTCCATTGGTCATGCTCGGACCGGGCGGCTGGGCTGGATATGCAATCTACCAGGGCGCGCAATTGGTAGTGCCGATTTCGTTCTTGAAATTCTCGCGTGACGCCGAGCGCGAAGCGGATTACCTCGGTTTGCAGTATATGTACAAGGCCGGCTACGATCCGAATTCCTTCGTGTCATTCTTCGAGAAGGTGACGGCACTCGAGAAGAAACAACCGGGATCTGTGCCCAAGATCTTCGCAACTCACCCACCGACCCCCGACCGCATCGAAGCGGCCCAAAAAGAAATTGCCACGATCCTGCCGGCGCGTGAAGAATACATCGTCTCCACTTCCGAATTCGATGTAGTAAAGCGCCGCCTTGGAATGATTGAATCCAATCAAAAGGTCAACGACAAGGGCGGCAGCAAGCCGTCATTGCGGAAGAAGACGGATCAGACTCAAAAAACCGGACAAGCACCTCCTGATACAACCGGAGGAGGCACGGATGACGACAGCGATCGTCCTACCTTGAAGCGCCGTCCCGACCAATTCAGATAGTCAGATCGAGAAACAAAAAAAGGGCGCCCGGATTAGTGGATTTTTTGTTTTCGGAAACTAACCGTGTGCGTGGACTTCAGCGACACCGAGGCGCTTTAACCCTTCCTGATAATATTTGCGATAAAGGATGTCCCACTCTTCGCTGCCTTCAAGGATCTCCTTCTTCTGCGACGCGATCTTTGCGCGGACTTCGGTGTCAACCTGCTCTTCCACCTTCAGAAGCGACGTGAGAATCGTCACGATTTCCTGGCGGATCGTGTCGCGATCCTCCACGAAATCCACGTCGGGAAGCGTGACAAGAAGATCGATGATGCGGTGAGAGATGCGGACCGTCTTTTCGCGCGTCAGGCGCATTAGCGGAGAATCAACTTCCTTTCGCGGGCCAGCTGGCCTTTGGCTTTCTTGAACATTTCCTGATACGAAGCACCCACCCGCTTCATTTCGTCCGAGTGCTTGCTCAGAATCTCGCGGACCTCTTCGTTCAAGCGGTCTTCCACCGTCACTTCGTCGGCCATCACCTGGCGAACAGCTTGCGTCACATTCTCAACGTTCTTTGTCTCAATCATTTTCGTCGCTACCAGCCGCTTCATCACTTCCTTGGCCATGTAGCCGACGAAATCCCGCGAGAGAAGCATTCCTTTGGCTCCCGGCTGCAACTTCGAGCCTTTCAGTCTAATTGCTGGGCGTGAAGAGTGTCAAGGCGGCGCAGCGCGTCCGATTTTTTGCGTGGCTGCGAGTTTCGAAAACTCGACCGTCTCTTGAGTGTCGCTCCTGTACGTTGGACCAGTGGGCAGCTTCGCCACGGGTTCGCTCCGGCCCGGCAAGTCACCTTTTGTAAGCAGCTTAAATGGTGTTAATCAGCGCTGGGAGTACCTTTCCACTTCGATCTTCCATCCATTTCCTGCGCCGGTACGATTACTTATCAGCATCGTTTGCATTTGAATGTCGCAGACGCTGAGAAACATTCTGGGGTTCCGGTGTTAGATATCGTAGGGTCGGGTGCGTTCCGGTTTCGGCGCGCCTTCATGCAGTCACGGCCCGGGCGCTCCATGGAATCGAGTCGTTATTGAATCCATCAGGGAGGACTTGAAATGCGTAAGCTGACTCTTACTCGGCCATTCTTTCTGGCTTTATGTCTCGCGTTAGGAATTTCTTCAATGGTGGCTTCTCCGGCTTCAGCTCAAGTCGCAGTAGGAATCTCCGTGCACGTCGGGCCGCCAGCGTTGCCAGTTTACGTTCAGCCCCCATGCCCGACGGAAGGGTATATTTGGACGCCCGGTTACTGGGCTTACGGTGACGCCGGTTATTACTGGGTGCCGGGTGTATGGGTAGCGCCTCCGCGAGTGGGTCTCCTCTGGACACCAGGCTACTGGGGCTGGAGAGGAGGAGTCTATGAATTTCATACCGGGTACTGGGGACCGCACGTTGGTTTCTATGGCGGCGTGAACTACGGATTCGGTTATGGCGGAGTGGGATTTGTTGGCGGAGCGTGGCACGGCGAACACTTCGCATACAACACGGCAGTGGTGAACGTGAACAGAACGGTGATCCACAATACGTACGTCGACAAGACAGTGGTGAATGAGAGGGTGGTCAGTCACGCGAGCTTCAACGGCGGTCCTGGCGGAACGAGAGCGGTAGCGACGGAGCGGGAACGCTCGTACGAGAGAGAAACGCACGTCCAGGCAACATCCGAGCAGGCGTCACACGAGCACATGGCGCGAAGCGACAGGTCGAATTTCGCTTCGGAAAACCACGGGCGGCCCGCCAATCCCGCGATGAGCAAAGTGGGAGCTCGCGCGGAAAATCAGCAGCGGCGGATTGCGAATGGCATTGACAGCGGCAAGATGAACGCGAGGGAAGCCGCAAAGACCGAGAAGAACGAGCAGCACATCAACCATCAGGTGGCTGCCGACCGGAAGGCCAACGGAGGCAAGCTGACTCCTGCGGAAAAGAAGCAGGTGAACAAGGAGCAGAACAAAACAAGCAAAGAGATTCACCACGACAAACACAACGGCTAATCGCCGACACCCTCTTTAGTTCGATCCTGAACTTTGAAGGTGTGACGATTTGCGACCGGGAGGCTCAGGTGCCTCCCGGTTTCTTTTTTAGCAAGTGCGCCATGTCCATCAAGTTCGTTTCGTATTCGTATGTTCCTACTCACCCTACCCACCCTTGGCAAACCCGGCGAAGGGTACGGCACCCGTAAGAACTAGGCTAAACTTCGCAGTGACTTACACGGGTGGTATCATCCTCACTGAAAACGCCGCCGACCGTGGAAACGACGGACGCAAGCGCAAGGATTAGGTTACCCTCCAGACTGAAGAATCGGAAGAAGGACGAGAAGCAGAAATGAACTTCCGACAACCTTTCTCGACTATTTTCGTGGCGGCGGTGCTGTTAATACTTGGAGTCGAGGCAGACGCACAGGTGACCGAGCAGGCTGCGCGCGACCAGGCTCGCGATGTTGTCCGCTCAGAATTACATTCCAAAGTAAATTTTAAAGCCAATCAATTCCTCGGAATCCACCGGGACGAGGAGCTAGAACGGTCCCTAGCGACTGCCACCATTGGCTGGCGAGCCGGTCCAGAGTTTATCTATAAAGTTAGTCCGACGGGCGTCGAGATTAAAGATAACGCGATCGTTGACCATGTTGCGACGGACGCTGATTTTATGTATATCGTCGCGGTTAGTTCAGTAGATGGAGACATCTTTCGCATACACGGCTTCGGACTCGCCCAGTCTCTGGCCGAGTTTGAAAGACTGTTGACGGCGCTCAGAGTGCGTGTGGCCAGCCCAAACCAGGCCGAATCACTTGCAGAGTTCTACCGAAATGTGAACCCGGAGAACCAAGCAGGCTTAACTCCAATCATAAGCCTATTGGAAGTCAAACAGGCAGCAGAGCGACAGTGTCAAAGTAGTGCGAACTCGTTCGACGCTGGCGAAAAAGCGTTTGCTGCATGGTGGAAGCGCGCACAGCCGCTTTACGCCGCGCTTCCGTTCCAACAGAGGGCTGTGCCTCACGGCAGCGGCTATCTCGTCGAATGGGTTGTCTTATCGTCGCCTTCAGGTGAAAACTGCGGCGGCGCTCCCCTACGTGCGCGGCTTGAGGTTGCGTCAGATGGTCGCATCAATAGACTGGCATTCTCGCCCTTCTAGAACACCTGCGGCCTCTGTCCAATATTTGCGGCTTCCAGGTTGGCAGGTGGACCGCGCTTTCTCGATCGGCATTCGTGCGTTCGCACAAGTCTTGGCGCAGTTGCCTCCGGTTCTTTTTTCGCGGGTCGATGCGACAGATCCCGACCAATTCTGCTACTCTGTTTACCTCAAATCGCACGGTTGATAACGTCCCCTCTGAAAGGAAGTACGCGAATTGGCTTCCATTTCCTCTTCATCACCTTTAAAAGCCGGGCTCAAACGAGCCTATAACTTCAGCGGCGGGCCGGCAACTCTGCCGGTCGCGGTGCTCGAAAAAGTGCGCGATGAGCTGCTGGATTATCGCGGAACGGGCATGTCCGTAATGGAAATGAGCCACCGGTCGCCGGAATATGAAGAGATCAATTCGCGCGCCGAACAACTGCTGCGGCGGCTGATGGCGATTCCGGAAGAATACGCCGTGATTTTCCTGCAGGGCGGCGGCAGCATGCAGTTCA
>Ga0210401_10005713_pt1 | contig 12766 bp, 8 predicted proteins | sample IncBWH32MmetaG_FD_150866 | JGI IMG/M metagenome (GOLD analysis project Ga0210401, IMG submission 150866) | Forest soil microbial communities from Barre Woods Harvard Forest LTER site, Petersham, Massachusetts, United States - Inc-BW-H-32-M | ecosystem: Environmental > Terrestrial > Soil >... | reverse complement strand
TTCAAATGGCAAGTTTCTCTCCTCGAGCCGCCGTGCGAGATCGACGGTCTGCTGAAAACGCACGTTGCGATCGTCATCTCCCTGAATCAGCAGGACGGGCGACTTCCAGCCGTCGACCTGTGAGTCGGGCGATGAGTTCCACGCGACCTCCATCGCCTTATCGCGATCGCCCTTCTCGAAGCGTGTTCCCTGTGTGCCGCCGAACCTATCCATGAGCCGCGACCAGTCGTGCACACCATGCAAATCGACGCCCGCCTTGAAGATGTCGGAATTGCGGGCCAACGCCAACGCTGTGAGATATCCGCCGTACGAGCCGCCCCAGACACCGATGCGCTTGCCGTCGACAGCTGGCAGCGACTGCAGAAAACGGGCTCCCGCCACCACATCCTGATATTCGGCGGCACCCGCGAAACCGGCGTGCTCGGGATGATGAAACGCCAGGCCATAGCCGATGCCAAGACGATAATTGACCGACAGGACGACGAAACCATGCGCCGCCAGATACTGGTTCACGGCGTAGCCGTTGCTGTAGTAGTCCATGTAACTCCACCCGAGCAGCATTTGCCGCGGCGGCCCTCCGTGCAGAAATATCACAGCAGGTTTTCGATCGCCGGATTTTCCCGCGCCCCTGTCGAACAGCTGCCCGTGCACCAGGGTTCCGTCGGCCGCTTTGAACGTGACTTGCTTGGGCGCAATGAGCTGCGCGAGCGGGAATTCCGCGTTCGTTTCCGCGGGCAGCGACGCGCGATGCGACCCGTCGAGATTTGAAATTGCCACGGTGGGCGGCTGCTGCGGACCCGCGGCGACAAACGCGACTCGATCCGCCGCCGCGGCAACCGGCGTCCACTCCAGCGATTCACCCGAAGTCAGCGCCACCGAGCCTGGGTGATCGACGGCTACGCGGAAGAGATGGCGGCGATCGTCGTCGCCGGCTGTGCCACCCGTATTGGCGTCGTAAATCATGAAACGCTGATCGCGGCTTTCCGCGACATGCTCGACCATAAAAGCGCCCGGGGTGAGCAACTCAGGCGTGCCGCCCGCAGCGGCAATAGAATAAAGATGCGGCCATTCATCCAGATACGCCATGAAAACCAAGCGATTGCCGGCCGCCCAATGCAGGTTGGCCCCGCCCGCGACATCGGGAAAGGAACCGGCAAGCGTGTTGGGGCTTTTCCACACGGCGTGCCCGGTTCCGTCGTTCGCCGAGGAAACCCAGATCGACCAGGGACGCGGCTCCCGAGTCAGAATCGGGCGCGGCGGCCCGCCATCGCCGGCGCGTCGCGTATAGGCGATTCGTGTGCCGTCGGGTGACCAAATGGGCGACTCATCCTTGTTGGTGGAGGGCGTGAGATATAAGAGCGGCGTGGTTTTCGCTGTGTAAACCCCAATGAAGGAGTGATCTCCGCGGTTGGACACGAATGCCAACCGGCTTCCATCCGGCGACCAAGTCAGCTCGCTGTCCTTGCCCCGATCAAAGAACAGGCGCTCGGGCTTGCCGCCATCGAGCGAAGAGACAAAGACGTGATCATCTTTGATGTAGGCGATTTGACCGCGAGCGGAAATCACCGGCGCATCGCCTTCGTCGATTTTTACCGGCGCACCGCCGTTGACCGGTACTGCCCATATCGCCGTCACCGGCTGAGCAGGCGAGGAGCTCGGATCGGGCGACAGATTTCCTTCGGCGGGCCAGTTGGCATCATGATCGCCGCCCAAGACAAACACGAGCCGCGTGCCATCCGGCGAAAATGTAAGCTGGGTTATTTCCTGCCCGTCATCATCTCGATACTGGGTAACTTTAGTCGGTGCGAAGCCAGGGCCCCGCGCCAACCAAATGTTGCGCACCCCATCCAAATTGCAAACCCAGGCAATCACGTCGCCGTGTTCGGCCGCTGCCAGTTCCGTGGCGAATGGGTAATGCAACACCTGCGCCATGGAGAACTCGGAGCGCGCGCGCGCTTGCCCGACCGCCGACGCGAGTGTCATCGCCGCCACCAGCGCTGCCAAGAACCGAATATTGACCATGGGCACTGCCTTCGTTTCCGTGGGTTCGATGGGTCATACTAGCGCCAAGATCACCGGGCTTCACAGATTTGTCGCCGCTTCAAATGAGCCACTGAAAGGCGGCAAGCCGCTTCGCGAATGAAATCACCGACACATGTTGCTGAGTCTGGGCATCGAACAGATAGGCGACGCCGCCAATGATGACGCTGTTCATCATCAGGGCGATGGCGAACGCGGCTAGTTTTGAATAAATCCGGGTATTCATGAACGTCTCCTGAAAGGCTTGCTGTCTAGTCCGGGGATTCGATTCCCATGGATAGCAAAGCAAGAGCCGTGCCAGGCTCCTTAGGAGAGTTAAACCGCTATTTCTAAAGGGTTAATTTTCTCAGAGTAGAGATCGTCGTGGCCGCGGACACTGTCCGCGGACAATGCGGACAGCTGCTCGGGCGGACGCATGGCGCTAAATCGGGCGGTTCGACGGCTTCCACGAACCAGAGGACTTGGAAGATCGGCGGCGGCGTGCGACCAGTTCGTCGGTAATCTCTATCACCGCGTGCCTGCCGGTCGCGCCGACATCTTTGCGCGCTTCCACTCGCTGGTCGGCAAATCGCTCGCGTTCGGCAACGCTGACTCGTTTTATGGTTGGCTCGTCCCAATAGGCGGCAAGATAGCTCGCGACCGCGACCGCGCCAATCTCTTCGCGGAAGAATCCGAGGCGCAGCGAATGCACGACGCGACCTTCATCCTGTCCCGCTACCGAATACAGCCGGTACTCGCTGAAGATATCCAGATTTGGCACCGCATCCGGATCAAAAGCGTGATCCGCGACCGCCAGTTGTATGACAAACCACCGTGACGCTTCGTTGTCCTCGAGTTCTGTTGGCGTCAGCGCGCGCATGGTTTGCGTCGACTCCAGACTCTCCAGAGGTTCGTCGAGCTTTTTGACCTCTCGCGGCGCGGGCGCCGGAGCGGTTGCGACAACGACATGCTGCAACGACGTCAGCTTGCTTGCCATCGGTTTACCCAACAGCGCTCGAAACTTCCCCGAGGAAAACTTGCGCGCAGCTGAGAGCGACTGCGTAAGAACAGGCGCCGGTTTGACGGGCTCAATTGGTGCAGTGCTCTTCGGCGCGGCCGGTTTGACGGGTTCGATCGGCGCTACGCTCTTCGATACCGCCGGTTTGGCAGGCTCGATCGGCGCGACGCTCTTCGGTACCGCCGGTTTGGCAGGTTCGATAGGCGCGACGCTCTTCGATACCGCCGGTTTGGCAGGCTCGACAGGCGCGACGCTCTTCGATACCGCCGGTTTGGCAGGCTCGATCGGCGCGACGCTCTTCGATACCGCCGGTTTGGCAGGTTCGATAGGCGCGACGCTCTTCGATACCGCCGGTTTGGCAGGTTCGATCGGCGCGACGCTCGCCGGCCCAGCCGGCTTCGTCGACGGCATGGTCGCTTGCTGCGGCAGAACCGCGACCGGAGCCGCTGCAGTTGCCGGCATGGTAGGCGCGAACGGCGCGGGTGCCTTGCTTTTTGGCACCGCTTCGGTAAGAACGGGCGCCGAAACAGCGGCGGGCGGCGGCGAGGCGATCTTAGGCGCAGACGTCTTTGTGGGCGTCACCACCTCGGTGAGCACGGGCGCGACGCTCGCGATTGAGAACGGCGGCGCGAGCTGCAATTCAACGGGTTTCGGCGCCGGCGCGACCTGCTCGCTTAGAACGGGAGCAACCGGCGCTGCTGGGCGCTTCGAAATGGTTGGCAAGGGGACATCCAACTCCGGCAGCGCGGTGGGTGCGGTACGCGGCGCAGTGCTCTGCGGCAACACCAGCTCGGGCGTCGGCCAAGCGATGTCGATCGAAATTTCACCCGCCTCCGCTTTCGCAGCGACCGGGCTTTCTTGAACCGCTGCTTTCGCCGTCGCCGCCTTGGGCATGACTGCTTTGGGCGTGACAGCCTCGGGCGTGGCTGCCTTGGGCTCGGCCGCCTTGGGCTCGGCTGCCTTGGGCGTGGCTGCCTTGGGCGTGGCTGCCTTTTCGGCAGGTGCATTTTCGGGCACAGACTTTTCCGCGGCGATCTTCTGCGAGACAGACTTTTCGATCACCAAGTCCGTTTGCTTCTGACTGGACTGCCGTTGCTCAGCCTTGGCCTGCATGCTGGCAATGACGCGCAAATCTGCGGCGCCGGCGGTGGCGGTGAGTGCACCGGGGTAGGTATCGCGAACCTCTGCCAGGATGGCATCGGCCTCGTCCTCGGAAGTAAACGGGCCGAGCCTGAGGCGAAATCGCATACGTCCATCTTCGGTCACTTGAATTTGATAGACATGTGCGTCGAGACGGCTGTTGGTAAACGCTTTCGTGGGAACGCTGATCGGCGCGGTCGAGACGCTGAGATTAATGACGAAGGGCCCGTCGCCGCCGAGACGCGGCGCCTCTTGCACCGGCTGAAACAGGTCCTCGATGCTGAGATGCCATATCTCTCCTGCCATCGGGGCATTTATCGGGGTTGCCATAAATCCTTTCCCAGGAACGGTACGGGTGCTCAAGATATTGACGAAGTGAGCAGAATGAAAGCGTGATCGGCGTCTCTTGGTGGCGACACGCGCTCTGTTTATGTCAAGGCCGGCAAGCAACATAAGCAAATCTTGCGGAAAGCCGCCGCGCGAATCGGCTCTTTGCAAAGGAATAAGTTGTGTGCGCACAATTCGCGGGCGTTAAGTAAAAATTGGGGACTTGACCTACAATGGGTCGCGCTCACCCCGCTCAAGGCATTTCGATGCTCGTTGCCGATCGCATCACCACTAAAGCACTTCGCCTCCTGCTCGTTTTCATCTCTATCTTTGCGGTGGCGGCGTTTGGCATCTCGCTGCATCGCATAGGCGGCAGCCTGACCCTCTCCTATCTGCCGAACGGCATCGCCGTGGCGGTAACCTATCGATTCGGCCGACGCGTCTGGCCCGCCGTCTTCCTGGCAGGGGTAGCGATCATACTCTGGAGTCAACAGCCTCTGGCCGCGGGAATCGGCGTGGGAATTGGTCTTGCATGCGGCGCTTGGGCTTCGGCGTTGCTGCTCGAGCGCAGCGGTTTTGATCCGGCATTTTCGCGCGCGAAGGACGTTCCGTTGTTCATCCTCGGTATCGGCGCGGGCATGACGCTGGCGCCCATCTTCAGCCTCCCGGGATATTACTTCGCGGGAATGAAGGATTTCGCGACCGACCCGAGTCACTGGGTTCGCTGGTGGGGCAACGCCACCGCGGGCGCGCTGCTCGTGGGCCCCATTTTGATGGCCTACAACCGCAAGAGCTTCGAGCGCTTCACGGCTCACTGGGCCGAGGGGAGCCTGTGGCTGCTCGGTCTGCTGGTTTGTTGCGCCTCGATCATGCTGGCGCCATCGGACCTCGGCAGACCGTTGATCGTGGTGTTTGCATTCATACTCGTCGTCGTCAGCGCAATGCGCTTCGGGCTGGTTCTCGCCGCCGGGGCTTCGTTTGTGATTTCGACGATGACCGCGATCAGCGCCGCGTTCAGCCTCGGCGTCTTTGCGCAATTCAACCAGCTGCAGGGCCTCGTGACGATCTGGTCGTTCATCGCGTCCTTGTCGGGGTTGAGCATCATCATCACGGCGCTGCTCGGGGAGCGCGACTCGGCCGGCATCGAGGCGTTGCGTGCCGAACAGCGTTATGCGCAAATTTTCAATGGCAGCCCACAGCCCCTGTGGGTGCACGCCCGGGACAGTCTGAGATTTCTGCTGGTCAACGATGCGGCCGTGCGTCAATACGGCTGGAGTCGGGATGAGCTGCTATCCCGCAGCATCGAGATCCTGTCCGCCGGCGCGAAACTCCCGGTGCTACCCCCGCTCCAGGATGCAACCATCACGGCGGACCTGCCGCTGGAACCCTTTGAGACTCAGCACGTCACCAAGGACGGGCGCGTGCTGGAGGTCGAGGTTTGGACGCAGTCGATCGACTGTGGCGGCCAACCTGGCGAGTTGGTGTTCGCGATCGATGTGACAGAGCGGCGCGCGTTCGGCCAAGCGCTGATCGAGGCGATCGGCGGCGAACAGCGCCGCATTGCGCAGGAGATGCACGACGGTCTGGGTCAGGAACTGACCGGCCTGGCCCTTTCCGTACGCGCACTGGCGAATCGCGCGCAGAAGGAACGGGATGCGATTTCCGTGGACCTCGACCAGCTTGCGTTGTTGGCGACCAGTTGCATCCAAGACGCGCACCGCATTGTGCAGGGTCTTTCGCCATTGACCAACGCGGACGGCAATTTGGATGCAGCCCTCGATTTGCTGGCGCAACGCAGTTCGTTGAGCGGCACGCGGGTGCAGTTCCGCGGCCGATACGACGCCCCGTTGGCGATCGAATTGAAGATGCGCAATCATCTTTACCGAATCGCGCAAGAAGCAATACACAACGCCTTGAAACATTCCGGCGCGAAAAACATAGAAATTGAGCTGTGGTCGCGCGCGGGAGACCTGACACTATCCATCGTCGATGACGGCCAAGGTTTGGCCGCCGACGTCGACACGCGTTCGGGTCTCGGAATGCGAACCATGCGCTTTCGAGCGAACGCCATCGGGGGCCGGCTTTCGATCACACGCGGCGCCAATGGCGGCAATTCCGTTATCTGCGAGGTGCCGACCAAACCGGCATACGCCGCGACCGCATGATGCTGCAAGGGAAGACCGCGCCCGCCCGTGCGGCGCGGCCTTAAGCCCCTCAGTTACCGGCTTCTTTGTCGCAGTTCACGCGCGTGTTCCAATCGGCAAAGGTGCCCTTCGGATTGTCCTCCCACGCCCACACATGCATCTCATAAAATGCCGGCAACCCAAAACGATTCGGCGTCGGGACCAAGTTCATGAGGTTGCCGTCGAGAATCGCGGGCACCGCACCGTTTTTGTTTTCCCAGTCGCTCACCGTCACGAGAAATTCGACGCCCACGAGACGCATCGCGCCGTCGGCCATCGGCTCGTAGATCAGAAATTGCGGCGCGTCGCCGGACAGCGTGCCATCCGCCTTACGGGCGGGCTGATTGAAGTGAACGCCCATCGCACCGGCATCGGGCCCGCTGACGCAGGGGGTCGCCGGCGCCCACCCTTCGGCCAGCGCGACGTTGATGTCCCGAAACCGGGCCGTCGCGTTTCGCACTTTTTCGATCAGGGTTGGCGGGTCTTTCTGGTGGGAGTAGGCGATCTCGCCTGTCACAGCGACGACGGCAATGCCCAACAGCAGCAAGCTCCATGTCGCACGCAGAGTAGGTTTGCATATCAAATTCATCCTCATCTCCTTTTCCGGCGAGCCGGACTATTTGTAAAAGTAGGGATCCAGTACGCGCACCTCGGTGATACGCCCTACCGGAAGCTTGCTGCGGCCTGCGGTTCGGCGAATCGCTTCCGGCGATGGCCCGTCGTAAACACAGAAGGTCTTTCTCTTGTCGATGCTCACGTAGGAATGAACCCACGTAACTTGATCCGCCATGTTGCTGTCGACGACCGCCAGGCACGCCTTGGCACCGGTCTCATCGATGGGAACCTGGAGTCCGTCCGGAAACTCTCGCTCGACCAGATAGCGTGGCATCGTTATCTCCATGGTTTGCAGGCTTTTGCGTCATGCAGAATAAAATCAGGCGTGCGGATAGAAATCGGCCGAATCACCCAAATTGCGGCGTGCAGGTCCCCAAATTGCGCCGAATCGGACGCAGCGCAGCCGCGGGAGGACGGTGCGTGCCACCGTCCTCTCATCCATCAGCGCTGGTAGTTTGCAATCGCTTTGTTCTTTCCCAAGTAATAAGCGGTCAAAGCAGGCGAGTTCACGTCGGCGACTGCTCTGGCAATGGCGTCCTGGCGGCAATCAAATCTTTCGCGCAACAATTTCACCAGCAAGACGTCCAAGGGGTCGCACACCTCCGTCGCCGCGGATCGGATGCGCAAATACAAAGTTGCAACTCCGGAATCGCGGTTCAAGTCGAGGTCGCCGAATTGGACGACACGGGAAGGCAGCGGCGCATCGAGCGTCGCGGCAAGCGCGCTTAAGGGACTCGCGAGTATTCCCGCGAGCGCGCACGGGACGAGAAATTTAAGCTTGAAGCGAGACATGGTACTTAACTCCTTGCAGTGTCCGGGGGATTCCGGGCAAGGGATAAGCTACGCGGCGGGAGGATTCGCCGAAGCGGGGAACCTCCCTATTTTTGTTCTGAGGTCACCCCAAATTGTTCACAAAAGAAGGCCAGGGACGTTGCTACGTCCCTGGCTTTTTTTCCGGCGGCAAGGCGCCGCAATAACGCAATGCTCGGTCGCTAGAACTTGTAATTGAGGCCCGTCGAAACGCCGATTTCGTGGCAGCCACCCCACGTGGTCGGCCCCGCGCTGCTGTAGTCGTTGAATACGGTATTCGTACCGTCATGGCAATCCGTCGTGAGACCGCGGCCGCCGGCGCCGATGTCGTAGTGAGCGTTGCCCTTGTTGACGGTGTCCACCGCATCCAAATACCAGTACAGACTCTTGTCGAAGCGGTGCTTCCAGGCAACGGTGTACATGTTGGCCGTATTGACCTGCGTGGTCGGATTGTAATTGTGCTGGCCGCCCGGATCGCCCGGCGTATTACCGGCATGCGCCCAACCCACGCTGACGTTGTCCCTCGCCGTGAAATCCTGCGACGCTGCAAACCACAGGCCGTTTCTCTGCCGCTCATTCTGGAACTCGAGCGACGCGGGCACACTGCGATGCATATACTCGTAAATCCCGCTGACGGTCAGACCAAAGGGAAACACGTATTGCACGCCGGCCTTGTAAGCGGCCTCGTCCGCGATATCGGTCAGATATGGAGGCGAGAAACCGTTGGCGGCCACGAAGCCGGCACCGTACTCACCCAGGTACGTGTTGTAGGTACCGCAATCGAGATTTGGCGCCGCGCCGGGGATCGTGCAATTGGCGGTGAGGCCGAACTCATAACCGTACAACGGGTTGTTTGAGCCGATGCCGTCGCTGTTGCGATTCACCTTGTGGTGCAGTTCGTACGCCACGGTGGCATAGAAGCCCCCAAGCTCGAACTTCAAGTCGGCGCTGTAGGCCGTGCCGAAGCCGCCGTCATCGCAGTTCAAAGGCAAGTTGCCGCTGCCCGGCTGGTTGCCGCCGCTGCAGTCCGGTGACCCGGAAGACTGGACCACGTTGTCATACGTCCGGTTTGCGCCCGGCGAAATCAGAACATCGAAACTGAACATGTTGCCGAACTTCGGTGATTCGTACCAGATCGAATGGTCGAGCCGCGTACCGAACTCGACGCGATTGTCGCCGCCGGTATTGCCCATGACGACGGCGTAGTCGCCGAGCATGCCCGAGAACGGATTCATGCGGTCGGTGGACTTTTTATAAGGCGAGTAAGTCGTGCCGATCTTCAGTTTACCGACCTTGTCCTCCGAGAGGCCGACGTAGGTGTCGCCGTAACCGATTGCCCCTTTGACCACATTTGATTGCTGGGTATAAGAAGTATTCAGTCCGGGCGATGAGGTGATGGAGGGCTGCGTCTCGATCTGATAAATGAACGATACATCGCTGCCGTCGATCTGGTGCGAGCCGCGGTAACCCAGCACCGACTTGTTGGTCGACAGGCCGCCGAGGTAACCCACGGATCCCACGATCTGTGCGCCTTTGGGCCCGTTGTTGACGTACCCGGTTCCAGGCGCTCCGCCGGCGTAGCCATAGGAATAGGCGGTGAGTCCGCGAATGCCCTTGGTCGTGTCGTCGAGCGAAACATCCAACGTGCCGTAGAAACCGCTCAAGAATTTCTTGAACAGCGGTTCTTTCTCTTCGGCCTTCGCAACCAAGGCCGGACCGGTTGCCTGTGCGGGCGGCGGCGTCGTCACCGGTGGCGGCACGGTCACCACGGGGGGCGGTGGCGTTGCGGCCTGTTGTTTCGACAGCGCTTCGACTTGTTTCTGCAACGCATCCATGCGCTGCATCATCTGTCGCATTTGTTCCTTGAGCGCCTTGTTTTCCTGCGCATCATCCGCCAAGGCGCTGCCCTGGACGAAGATATTAGCGGCGCATGCTGCCAGCGCAATCAGCATAGGCCTCGCCAGTCTTAGATTTAGCATCTTATGATCCTCATAAAGGTCGATTGATCGAATCGATGATCTAGGAATCCACTCCAACTGATGAACCGTGAATCCACCTCCCTGTGCAGCGGCTGGCCGACTTGTTTGGAATTCGCAACGCGACTCGGGCGCGCGGAGGTGATTGAGCGATTGAAAATGCAAAACGCGGCAGCGCGTTGATGGATCCCCATTCACTACCCCCTTAACGCCAAATCAACAGACGGAGTGCCACACCGCTTCATAGTTTTCGTGGTATACCATATATGATTGCCTTTGCGAAACAAAGTGTTTTATTTGCAACATCGCGCTGTTTCTCAGAAACCACGCCGGCGCCGGGTAGGTGCGGCGACCGGCGCGGGACACCGGCGATGCTATGTTTCTAAGGCGACGCGGCCCTTCGCGAAATGACGGGCGCGCATGGGCTTCAACACGAACAATGCCAGCAGCGCCGCCACAACATTGAACGTCATCGCCACGGTGAACACCGCGCCCCAGCCGTGGGATTTCGCGATGATGGCGGCGATCGGAACCAGCAACGAACCCGCACCCTTGGCGGTGTAGAGCATGCCGTTATTGGCCGCCGCGAACTTGGATCCAAACGTGTCGCCCTGGGTCGCGGGAAACAGGCTGAATATTTCGCCGTACACGCCGAAATACAGTGCCGTGACCAGCACGAAGGTGACCGGGCTCGATCCCGAGCGGCTCAGGGTGAACAGCGCACCCGCGCCGATCAGGAACGCCAACGCCATGGTGTACTCGCGCCCGATTTGATCGGACAGCCAGCCGAAGAAGGGTCTTCCGATGCCGTCGAAAATCCGATTCAGAAACAACGCGAAGCCGAGCGCGGGCATGACCATGCCGAACAGGTCAACCGGGCTTTTGCTGATTTTGAAGTCCTCCGCGATCGGCGCCATGGATGCCGCCATGGTCAGCCCACCGGAAGCGATCAGCACGAACATCAAGTACATGACGTAGAACACGGGGCTCTGCAAGACATCGAGGGGCGTGTAGCCGTGCGCCGTCTGATTGGGCTTGACCACCGCGGTTGCAATCTGCGGCGGCGGCACCAACAGCAGCCAGGACAGCACGAACACAATTCCGCCTTGAATCAGGCCGAACACCAAAAATGCCTGCTCGTAGCCCGATGCTTCAATCATGGTCCGGATCGGCCCGACGGTTAGCGCGGCGCCGGCACCGAAGCCGGACGCAGTGACGCCGGCGGCCAGTCCGCGCCGGCCGGGAAACCATTTGAGCGCGTTGCCGACGCACGTGCCATAGACGCACCCCGTACCGATGCCGCCGATCGCCGCGGCGAAGTACAACAGCGGCAGGGACCCCGCAACGGAATTCAACACCCAGGCGCAGGCAACCAATATTCCGCCCACCATGACCACCCAGCGCGGGCCGAAGCGATCGACCATGTACCCCTCGACCGGAATGAGCCAGGTCTCGAGCAGCACGAAAAGGCTGAAAGCCACTTGAATCGCGGCACGCCCCCAGTGGAACTTCGCGTCAATCGGATTGACGAATAAAGTCCAGCCGTATTGCAGATTCGCGACCGCGGCCATGCAGACCACGCCGATAGCGAGTTGTATCCAAGGATTCGCGAACGGTGATTTCGAAGCGTCGTTACCGGCCATGTTGTAGTTCTCCCTTCAAGTACGCTGCGGCCGCCGTACTCTGCATGGCAGAGTTGAGGGAAGTCAAGACTGGCGTGTTTTAATGAAGCGCTGTGCCAGCGCCGGCAGGACAAACAGATTCAGCAGCGTCGAGGAGAACAGGCCGCCCAGCACGGCGATGGCCATGGGTCCTTCGATTTCCTGGCCCGGTTGGTTGATGCCGACGGCCAGGGGCGCCAACCCCAAGGCGGTGACTGCGGCGGTCATCAAAATCGGCACGAAGCGCTCATTCGCGCCGCGCAGCACCAGGTCCGCGTTCCATTGGGCGCCTTCGACTTCCACCAAATGTTCGTAGTGCGCCAGCTGCAATATTGCGTTTCGCGCGCTGATGCCGAAGACGGTGATCAAGCCCAACACGGATCCCAAGGAGATGCCGATTCCGAATACAGCGATCGCCATGACGCTGCCAATTACGCAAAATGGCAGGTTGGCCAACACCAGCCAGCTATTTGCTCGCCAATGAAACGACACGAACAAGACGATCACGATCAGGGCGAGCGCGAGAGCGGAATACAGAATCAGCTCAAACCGAGTTTGCGCCTCGGCCTCGGCGGCGCCGGTAAACTGGATGAAGACGCCGCGCGGCAGCACGACGGAGCGAGCGATTGCCTGCTGCGCCTGCTGCACGACGGTCTGCAGCGAGCCCTTGCCCACGTTGAAGGTCACGCTGATGCGCCTTTGGCCACCATCGTGCTCGATGCTGTAGCGGTCCTGGCCGAGCGAAATGCGCGCAATTTGCGACAGGGGTACCGGGCCTGCGGGACCGGCGATCATCAATTTTGCCAACTGCGTCGGCTGATGCCGCAATTGGTCGGGCAATAGCAGCACGACATCGACGGTGCGCGTGGCGTGAAAAGTCTGGCCCACCAAAGCGCCTGCATAGGACGTCTCGATCGTCTCCAGCACGTCTTGCGCCTTGAGCCCGGCGGCTGCCATCGCTTGCGGCAACAGTTCGACGGCCATCACGGGTGTGCCGCCCTGGCGCTTGAACTGCAA
>Ga0210401_10005708_pt1 | contig 12774 bp, 9 predicted proteins | sample IncBWH32MmetaG_FD_150866 | JGI IMG/M metagenome (GOLD analysis project Ga0210401, IMG submission 150866) | Forest soil microbial communities from Barre Woods Harvard Forest LTER site, Petersham, Massachusetts, United States - Inc-BW-H-32-M | ecosystem: Environmental > Terrestrial > Soil >... | reverse complement strand
GGAGAGCCGAGCGCCACTCGGGAGCCGTCAACGTGACCTGCCCGGTGGGGTCATGGTGACCGCAGGGATTGCGTTGCTCGTCTTCACCATCTCTCGGGCACCCACTGTCGGCTGGGGGAGCGGAGAGACAATCGGCCTTCTTGTTGGTGCCGTCGTGCTACTGATCGCGTTCGTCCTCTGGGAGACTCGCGTCTCGGCGCCCCTCGTGCCACTGAGTGTCTTCAAGATCCGAAGTGTGTCGTCGGCGAACGTGGTGGCGATTCTGCTTGGCGCAAGTGTCTTTGCGAACTTCTTCTTGCTCACGCTCTATGCCCAGGACGTTCTCGGGTTTTCCGCATTACGGACCGGACTGACCTTCTTCGCCACTGCCGGCACCATGGTCCTTGTTGCAGGATTCGCACAGGCGGCCACCACCCGTTTCGGTGCGCGCCCGGTCTTGACGGCCGGTATGGCGTTCCTCACCGGCGGCATGATCTGGTACGCACAGATTCCAGTTCGCGGCCATTTCGTCAACAACTTGTTGGGCGGATACCTGTTGGTCGGGGTTGGCCTGGCACTCTCGTTCGTCTCTGTCTCGATCCTGGCGCTTCAAGGAGTTGGACCAAAGATCGCTGGCTTGGCCTCAGGGCTCCTCACTTCCTCCCAGCAAGTCGGAGGTGCAATCGGCGTCGCGGTCACGGGGAGCGTCGCCGTGAGTCGGGCGAACAGCTTGTTGGCGGCTGGTCACAGCGCCCCTTACGCACTGACACACGGGTACGCGCTGGCCTTTTGGGTACTCGCCGGCATCGCCTTCGCCGGGGTCTTGCTTGCCGCATTGACGGCGCCACGTGGCGCGGGTGAGCTTGTCTCGAGCGGCCCCGTGCTAGGGCCCGACCAGCTCGACAACACCTTGAACTGGCAGGTTGTGTCGGAGGGCGATCATCGCAGCGTCCTTGATCGCAACTGATCGTTAACTCGTTTAGGTCCTCTGGATCCCAGGATTGCCAGTAGCCGTCCTTGGGATCCCGCAAAAATCCCACGGATTCGGCTGAGCGTGTCAGGATCTCCTGCCCTGGCCAGAGCGGTCTGGTCCGCATCATGCGTGATAGAGCCCTGAAACGGGCGCACCCACGCGTATCCTTTATAACCGGACAGACGATCGACACAGGTCTCATAACCCGAAGGTCGGAGGTTCAAATCCTCCCCCCGCTACTCAGAAATCCGCAGGTCGGAGCCGGTCCACTGGACCGGCTCTTCTGCTGCGCCAGCGGGAAACCCTGATCTGTTGCCGCTTGGGTACACGACTACTGGTCGGGAATCTTATGAGAATCGTCGAAAGAGAACTCAGTCCTCTGCGCCGCGATACCCCGAACAGCGTTCGGCGAGGTTTGCATACACGTGCTCTAACGCTTCGGCAAGTGGACCGAGCGCGTCCTGGGAGAGTCCATGAAAGAAAAGCTCTTGGACGAGTTCGACGTGACCCGGCCTTGCGTCCCGAAACGCGGCCTTTCCGCGAGTCGTAGCCGTTACCTCGGTGCCGCGTCCGTCGCTTGTCACTGGCTTGGTGGTGGTCAATCCGCGTTGTGTCATCCGGCGCACTTGGTGGGAGGCTCGGCTGCGTTCCCAACCGATCTCGCGCGCAAGCGGAGCGATTCGGAGCCGTTGATCAGGCGCCTGGTGAAGCTTGCTCAATACGTGGTAATCGGATAGGGAGAGCTCGCTCTCGGCGAGCAACTGATGATTCATCTCGTAGGTCAGCTGAAGGTTGACGCGCATATATGCCAGCCAGACCCGGAGCTGCTCTGGATCAAGTTCAGCCTTCAACCGACGGTGGTGACTCGTTGCCATGGCTCCATTCTGCGATCTTGCCTCGCGCCGCGCTGGTCACAGAGCAAGCGAAACCGCCCGTGGAGCTCAGGAGCAAGCCGGTCAAGACGCCCAAGGCAACGAAAAGGCACCGAGTTGGCTGCCGAAGGCCGCCATGTCGTCAGCCGCCCACTCCTCGCTGATCTTGCCGTCATCGTTGATCCTGTAGATGTCGATAGCGTTCCACGACACGGGGCTCCCGGTCGCCGGGATCCCTAGTAAATCGCCTTTGTGTGTCGCAGTGACGAGCAGTCGCAAAACAACCAAATCACCGCTTGCGATCACGTCTCGCTCTTCAGCTACGAGATCGGGAAGTGATCCTAGGAAAACGTTGAGAAGTCCGGTCAGGCCCTCAATTCCGCTAACCGTCCCTAGCGTATTACCGTGCCAGACGACGTCGGGTGTGCAATATTCCGCTGCCCGTTCGGGGTGGTGGTGGTTGAAAACAACGTCGCAATAGTCGCGAGCCACTGCGATTCGTTCTTCGACGGAGAGTTTCTGGCTCATGGAGCCTCCTTTCGTTTGACCTAGATTAGTGATGTATCACTAATCTAGGTGATTCATCACTAACTAGCAAGAGGAGCTGTCACGATCAGCGAGTTTCTGCTTGTCTGGGTGTCGCAGGCGGGGCACTGTCGGGTGCTCTAGCGGGATCAGCCGGCTGGTGATGGATCGAGCCCGAGTTCTGTCTTCCTGACTGTGTCATCAGCACGCGTCTGCTGAGCGGCAGGGACCAGGGGCCCGGCACGGAGAACGACACCGCCGATGAGCGCGCCGGCGGCGAAGATACCTGCCGTCCAACGGAAGGTGGTGTCGTAACCGTGCGCCAAGGCCAACCCAGTCACCGTCCGGCGATTGGCCGACGAGGATGCAAGGTTGGCGGCAAGGTATGACGAGATGGCGCTTGCGTAGATGGTATTCAGCAGCGCCGTCCCGACCGAAGCCCCCAACTGTTGGCTCACCGTGACGGTCGCAGACGCAACGCCGGCGTCTTGAGGCGCCACACCGAAGGTTCCGGTGTTGAACGACGGCGCGATCACCATGCCCATGCCGATTGCGACCAGGACGAGCGGGCCAAGCAATCCCTCGACGTACCCAGTGTGCGCACCCAATTGAGTCAGCCACACCATCCCGCCCGATGCAATGAGCATGCCGATCGCTACGAGAGGCTTGGGTCCAAACCTGGGCATCAGCACGATTGTGGACAGGTTGGAGAAAATTGCCGAGCCGATGCTGATCGGAAGGAATGCGACGCCGGTCACCAGTGGCGAATACCCGAGCGTCAGCTGCATGTAGTAGGTCAGGAAAAGAAAGGTGCCGAACAGGCCCGCTCCAGCGAGGAGCATCGAAAGGTAGGCGCCGCCCCGGTTGCGGTCGAGGACGACGCGAGGTGGCAGGAGGGGATGGGTCGCTCGGAATTGCCAGAGCGCAAACATCACCAGCAACCCTCCCCCCGCAACGAGAAAACCGTACGTGGACGGTGTGTGCCAGCTATGAGCTGCCGCGTTCGAACAGCCGTACACCACGCAGAAGAGGGCACTTGAGACAAGCAGTACTCCGGGAATGTCCAGTTTGGGCTTGACAGGAGAAGGTTGTTTTTCCAACAACAACGCTCCCCCGACGAAGGCCACACCTGCGAAGAGGAGATTCACATAGAGGCACCACCGCCAGGACAGGTACTCGGTGAGTAAGCCGCCCAATAGCAGCCCGACGGCGCCTCCGGCTATCGCGATCGCACCGTAGATGCCGAACGCCTTTCCCCGGTCTTTCGGATCGGTGAACGTGGTCGTAAGCAGCGACAAAGCGGAGGGCACCAGGAGAGCGGCGAACGCGCCCTGACAGGCCCGGGCGGTCACCAACATGGTGAAACTGACCGAAGCACCGCCGATCGCCGACACACCGGCGAAGCCGACCAGCCCTACGAGAAAGGTCAGCTTCCGGCCGAGCAGATCGGCGAGCCTGCCTCCAAGGAGGAGCAGGCTGCCGAAGGCGAGTGAATATGCAGTGACAACCCACTGCCGGTCCACAGTGCTGAAGCCCAACGCGCGTTGCGCAGAAGGCAGGGCGATGTTCATGATCGTGAGGTCGAGAACAACCATGAGTTGCGCGATGCCGATGACAGCAAGGATCAGCCAGCGTCGACTCTCCGCTCGGGAGTTGACCGAAGTGGCTTCAGACTCGGGGTTCGTCACTTCTACCTCCTCCTTTGCCACGAGGGACACAGTCGTCGCCTGGCAAGGCTCGGCATCGGATATCTCCGTGCTTCGACCATCAGTCTCAAGGCAGCCGCGGGTGATGGAATCTAAGAAACCCGTAGTCGTTGCTCTGGCGCGAAGAAAGCGATTGGCCGATGTTCGTTGGCCAAGGCCAGATGACCAGGACTATTCCGGTGGCCGGCACCGTCGCCTATCCGGTCATCCGGCACCTTTTTTGGGGTGACTCCGGGTCCGGGGTCTAGCGATCTCTGCTGGTCTCAGGCCGATCCCGCTTGAGAGAGAACCAACGCCCTGAGGTGTCAGGCTCAACGTCGAGCGAAATCAATGCGCCGCGTTATACCGACCCGCGTTTAGCTTCTCTTGTGGATCAGGGGGTCGATTCGAAGTGTCTGGCGAGCTGTGTTCTAGAGGTCACGCCGAGCTTGCGAAACACCTTGTGCAGATGGTATTCCACCGTAGCGGCACTGATGTAGAGCTGGCTGGCGATTTCTTTGTTGGTGGCACCTTGCGCCGCCAGCTCAGAAATCCGCTGTTCCTGCGGCGTTAGGTCGTAACGAGTGTTGACCGAAATTCTTCGAACCCTCTCTCCAGTCGCACGCAATTCGGATTGCGCACGCAGTGCAAATGCCTCCATTCGGAACTCAGAAAAGCGTTCATACGCGATCTTCAAATGCTCGCGGGCGTCCCGCTTACGTTGTTCCCGCCTAAGCCATTCCCCGTAAAGTAGATGCGTACGCGCTAGGTCCACCGCGACTCGGGTGCGTGCGAGTCGTTCAATTGCTTCGGAATACAGGTCATCGGCTTCGGCGCTCTGTAGTAATGCGTGCGATCTGGCGGCGACCCCCAGAGCCCAATCCGTCCCGCTCGCCCTGCTCCTTTCGGACAAACGTTGATCTGCTTTTGCGGCGATTTCAACAGCTCCAACTCGTACCGCTGCCTCAACTAGCTCAGGCATCGTCCAGTTCAATTCGACCAACTCCGAATGGTCGAACACCCTGCGCGCTGCCACGAGGGCTTCTTCGTAGCGTCCAAGCCCGTTGTACAACACGGATTCCGCCCAATCCATGAACGCAAGGCCCGCCCCTTCTCCGCGGCCAATTGCCTCGGTGCGAGCTGTCTTTATGAACTGCATCGTTTCGATCTCGCGTCCGCGCATGGCCATCAAGGCTGCGCCGTGGTACGGAGCCACTGGGCTGCCCGTTAACTCTGTCGCCTCTACGACCGCCTCCCGAAGAGATTCCGCCAGCGCGAACTCGCCTGCGAACACATGCAACTGCCCCCGATGACCGAGCGCACTCACCAGGTCGCTGAGCGCACCGGTGTCGCGAATCAACTCGATATGCAGGTCAGACAGACGTTCCCAAGCTTCGTCATCCCACAAAAGAAGTGATGACACGGTGGCTCCCCACATCCAGCGGAGCTGTTCGGTCTTCGAGGTCTCGCTGCCTATTGCAACCTGAACCCGCCGTAGCTTTGGCGCTGCGACACCGTAGGTGTTGCTTAAAATCGCCACCAAACCCTCGAGCAACAGGTCGGGACTAACCGGCTTTTGCGCCAGCGGTGCACCTCGGGCGGCTTCCGCCACCTGGCGCGAGTTCGCTCCCGGCGGGGCCAGTTGACCCGCGAAGATTGCCGCTGTCAGCGCCTCCAGGTATGTCTCGCGCGCCAGCCGAGGGTCGACCTTACGGAGCCGTTCAGCCGCGCTGAGCAAGAGCGCCGTTGCGTCGCTGCTGCGCGTTTCGAAGAACGAAATCTGACCACGCAGCAACATGGCCCTGGCCTGTTCGAGCTCGGTCAAGCTCCCTGTCTCTGCGATTGCAACCAAGCGCAACGCTTCGTCGAGTGACGCCGCCTGCAACTTGGCTTGGGCCGCTGCAAGAGCGCGCCTCGACCTTTCCCCTTCTGCGGGAGTCAAGGCCGTTGCTCGCTCCAAGAACGCAGCGGCTGCCGCCAGACCACCCCGCCCCTGGGCGCGCGCTGCAGACTCCTCCAGCTCCTTGGCCACTTCCTCGTCGGGCGTCGAGGCCGCCTGCGCCCGGTGCCAAGCGCGGCGATCTGGATCGAGTTTCGCATCGGTCGCTTCCGCGAGCGCCTGGTGAATCTCTCGGCGTTCGCTCCGACTGGCTGCACCGTAGACGGCAGAGCGAACCAGCGGGTGACGAAATACCACACGCGGACCCAGAACCAGCAGGTCATTCGACTCGACCAGTTCGGCCATCGACCTGGGGATGCCGAGTCGCTCGGCTGCCCGCCAGACGAGCAGTGGATCGCCGACCGGGTCGGCCGCCGCCACGAGCAACAGGCGACGGGCATCGTAGGGAAGGTTGGCGACGCGCCGCGTAAAGCTTTCCTCGATGCTCGCCGAGAGGGGCACAGCAGCCGGCACACCAAATCCTCCAGCGAGTTCTGCGGGAGTCAGCCCCATCGGCAACTCCAGCAGAGCGAGCGGATTCCCTCGCGTCTCGACAACGATCCTTTCCAACACGCTTTCGTCAAGACGAGACGGCAAGACAGACTCCAGGAGGGCGCGGGAATCGCGATGTCCCAAGGGTCCGACATCAAGCTCTGGTAGACCAGCGAGCAGGTCCCCCATCTCGCGCATCGCGAACACAAGCGCGATCCTCTCTGCGAGGAGGCGGCGAGCGACGAAGGCAAGCGCACGGGCTGACTCGCGGTCAAGCCACTGTGCGTCATCGACGATGCACAACAGTGGCTGTTTATTGGCCGCTTCCGACAAGAGACCGAGGACAGCCAATCCGACAAGGAAGATCTCGGGAGCTTGTCCGGAGCTCAGCCCCAAGGCGACGGCAAGCGCCTCCCTCTGAGGAAGTGGCAGATTGTCGAGGAGCTCGAGGCTGGGTGAGCAGAGCTGGTGAACAGTCGCGTAGGGCAGCTCCATCTCGCCTTCGACTCCGGCGGTGCGGACGACCCGGAACTCCCGGTCCGCCTCCACGGCGTACTCAAGCAACGCGGTCTTGCCTGCCCCCGGTTCGCCGTGCAGGACCAAGGCACTACCGCGACCGGTCTTTGCGGCTTCGAGCATCCGGTCAAGTAACGCACGTTCACGCTGGCGACCGAGCAGTTGCGCCCCGAGTGGCCACGTGTTCACTCCCGGTGGCTGGTCTGGGGACATCCTCAACTATCATTGCAGCCGAGTCCCGCTAAGGAAATTGTGGATTCGGCTCGTGCCCGGTCGGACTCACGATGGCTGTGTGAGTGCCACCGGCCCCCGTGAGACCCGCCGCGGAGCCGCCAGCGCCAGCGCGCAGGAAACGTTAACCGGAGTCCCCGGCGCCCAAGGGTCAAGGCCTTTCGGATCCATGCCGGACTACTGGCCGATCCCTCGGGCGGCGCTAGGTCCCGCCCTCAACGACCTGGGCTACTACGTCGGACGCGTCACGCGGAACCTCTACTGGGTCACCGACGGCGTCTACCAAGCGGCATTCATCACGACCTCCGACGGCGTCGTGCTGTTCGATGCACCTCCCGCCATCGGGCGCAACCTGCAGCGGGCTGTGGACGAAATCGCCCTCCCCAATGGCGTTACGAACCGAGTCACCCACCTCATCCTCTCGCACCATCACGCCGATCACGTCGGGGCATCGTTTCTGTTCGACAAGAACGTCGTTCGCATCGGACACGAAGAGACACGGCGCCTCCTTCTGCGCGACGACGACCCGGCGAGGCCGGCGCCTGAAGAGACTTTCCAAAATCACCGCACTCTCGATATCGGGGGCGAACGCATCGATCTTGCCTGGTACGGGTCCAACCACTCTCCCGACAACATCTACATCCACTTGCCCGACCACGACGCATTCATGCTTGTCGACGTTGTTATCTCCGGATGGGCGCCCGGCAGTGCTTCCAACCTGGTCGAGGACCTCTCGGGCTACCTCGAGGCACCAGCGAACGCCCTGGCCCACCCCTGGAAGCACTTCATCGGCGGTCACATGGGCCGTCTCGGTACCCGCGACGACGTCAGCATGCACCAGCGATACATGGCGGATATCGCGACCAGTGTCAGGGATGCGATCGCCACCGTCGATGCTCGGCCGTATTTCCAGAGGTACGGCAACAACGTCAGCGCCGCGCTTCGGCAATACCACGACGCAGTCAGCGAGGTTGCCGCAGCACCCATCAAAGGGAAGTACCGAGGCGCACTCGGTGCCGTGGACGTCACAGCCGCACGGACGGCGTTGCGGTTCATGGAGTCAATCCGTTTCGATCTCGGCCGCACTGGCAATCCGTGATCAGAATGCGATCGCCCATCTCTATGCCAGTTAAGAGGAAGCAAGCCGCTGCCAACGCACCGCCCGTCAACGAGCCCCTCGACAACAAACCGATTGCGGGACATGAGCGTAAGGAATTCGCGCTTGACAACCCAAGGTGGAGCGGAATCTCAAGGGAATCATCGAAATCGTGTTGAGGCTTCTTGATTCCCATCGGATCAAGGATGCGAATGTCCCGTCGTTGATTCAACGGAAACTAGGGAAATCCTGGATTCCGCGTCATACGCCTTCGTTCTGGAATGACAGATACAGAGTGAAAGAGGATCTCTCATGACTAGCGAAGCAAGGCGCGATCCCATTGCCGACCAACTCCTCACACCGGAGAACAGCGCCCTGGTCGTCATCGACTATCAGCCGAGCCAGATCCAGGCGGTGAAGTCCATGGACCACGACCTTCTCCTCCGCAACATCATCTCAGTAGCCAGTTTGGCGAAGACGTATGCAGTGCCCATCGTGCTTTCCACGGTAAATGTCGGCGCGAACAATCAGCCTCCGACGATCCCCGCACTCAAGGACGTCCTTGCCGACGACGTTGAGCTCGACAGGACTCAGATCAACTCGTGGGAGGACGTCGATTTTCGCCGTGCTGTCGAAGCGACCGGCCGCAAGAAGCTGATCATGACCGCGTTATGGACCGAGGTGTGTCTCGCCTTTCCGAGTCTTGACGCGATGCGCGAGGGCTACGAGATCTATCCCGTCGTCGATGCCGTGGGCGGCACGTCTCAGTTGGCACACGAAACTGGTCTACAGCGCGTCGTCCAAGCTGGGGCTCAGCCGATCAGCTGGGTGTCCCTTGCGTGCGAGTGGCAACGAGATTGGGCACGAGTCGGCACGGTGCCGCAGGTCGTCGACCTCGTACTTACCTCGCGTCTCTTAAAGGGCATCTGATGGTAGATAGCTCGAACCTCCAGACGCACTCTGCGGTGATGGCGGCGGCGTATCCCAGGAATCTTGTTCGGTTCGCCCCGTGAAGAACAGGTCGCACTGAGAGATGCGAACGTCGGGCGAGCTCGTATGAGGGCCATTCGCTTGCTTGGCACGATCTGCAGGCATTGAGACTCGACAAAAACCAAGGAGGACAAACCATGCACATAGCGCTCACCGGTGCAACCGGATTCATCGGATCGCACATACTGACCGAGCTTCAGGAGCACGACCATGAAGTAACGGCGCTTGTCCGCGACGCAACCGAGGCGGAACTCGTTGCCACGAGAGGCGCCAGGGCGGCAGTCGTCGATCTCTACGACCGACCGGCAGTCGTCAAGTTGTTCAGCGACTCCGACGGTGCTGTTCACACTGCGAGCCCTGGAGACGAGACCAGCGCGAACCTGGACTCCGCGGTGGTCGATGCTGCGAACGAGGCGTTCCGAGCCAACGACAAGCCCTACGCACACATCGCTGGACTCTGGACCTTCGGATCCAACACCTCGATCACGGAAGAGTCGCCCTTTGACGCCGCCGCGATGGTGGCGTGGGAGCCGGCAATCCTGGGCCGCATCTTGGGCGTGTCCGGTATGCGCGGGATCGTCATCGTGTCCAGCGTCGCCTATGGCGACGGCGGCGGCGGCGTTCCGGGAGTCCTGCTCGGTTCTCCCCGAGACGCCGATGGCAACCTGATCATGCTCGGCAGCGGGAGACAGCACTGGTCAACCGTCCACGTCGCCGACCTTGCGGCGGTGTTCCGGCGGGTGCTGGAAGACGACAACGCCCGGGGCACGTACGTGATCGGAAACGGCCAGCACCCCACCGTCGCGGAACTGACCGAAGCTGCCGCCGTCGCGGTGGACGCTCCAGGGGCGGTCGCCGGGTCCGAAGAGGAGGCACGAACACGACTCGGCGACTACTTCGCCGAGGTTTTGCTACTCGACCAGGCCACAACAGCAGCCAAGGCGCGTGCCGTCCTCGACTGGCAGCCCACTCGCCCTGGACTCGTCGATGAGTTCCGAAGTGGCAGCTACCGCAAGTAGCCGCAGGACCAAAACCGCACACCCAGTACGAAGAGCGAGGATGAGATGACCGACATTGCCCAACACTGGATCGACGGTGAATGGGTCGACTCGAGCAGCGTTGCCGAATCGATTAACCCGGCCACGGGAGAAGTGCTGGGTCAGTGGTACGACGGTAGCGAGGTCGAGGCGGCGTCTGCGATCGCCGCAGCCCGTCGCGCTTTTGATGCCTCCACCTGGTCGCGCGATCGAGGGCTCCGCAATCAAGCTCTAATGGAGTTGGCCGAGCGTTTCGAGGCACATGCCGAGGAATTGGGGACGCTCGTTACGAGGGAGAACGGAAAGAAGATCTCCGAGGGTCTCTTCGAGGGAGGGTCGCCGAGCCCGACGCTGCGCCACAACGCGGCTATGGCTTTGACCAATACCGGAATCGCTGCCGAGGTTGCTCCAGGACAGTGGTACACCACCTATGGGGAGCCGGCCGGGGTGGTCGGGATAATCGTTCCTTGGAACTCTCCAGTTGCGTTGCTGATCCGTTCTCTTGGTCCCGCCCTAGCGGCCGGGAACACTGTGGCCGTCAAAATGCCGGGCCAGACCGCCTTGGTCACCAACCTGGTATCGCAGATCATTGCCGAGGCCGAGCTATTGCCTCGAGGTGTCGTCAACATATTCACCGAGTCGGGTAATACCGGTGCTCCGTTCCTCGTGGCTTCGCCGGACGTCCAGGTCATCAGTTACACGGGCAGCAGCCCGGTCGGTCGAATCATCGCCGCGTCGGGCGCGGCGACGTTGAAGCGTATGAATCTGGAGCTGGGTGGCAAGACCCCAATGATCGTGTTCGACGACGCCGATCTGGAGTCGGTAGTGCCATTGCTGGCAGCGGGAATCACCACATTCTCAGGCCAGTTCTGCATGACCGGTTCCCGGATTCTCGTTCAGCGAGGAGTGGCCGAAGAAGTCCGCTCACGACTTGCCGACATTCTGGAGCACATTCGAGTCGGCGACGGCATCGATCCGGACACCGACATGGGTCCCCTGATCGACAAGCCGAACGTCGCCAGAGTCGACGGCGTGGTCAAGACCGCCCTCGCCTACGCCAAGCCGATCGTCCGAGGTGGTCCAGCTACGGAAGGCGCCCTTGCTTCTGGCTCGTTCTATCGGCCGAGTCTGCTCGAGGTCGACGACGTCAATACGGACATCGTCCAGAAAGAGGTTTTCGGGCCGGTTGCCACCTTCGAGGTATTCGATACCGAAGCCGACGCCATTGTGCGCGGCAACGCAGGCGAGATGGGCCTGGCGGCGGGAGTGTTTACGAACGATCTGAACGTAAGCAACCGGGTCAGCCGTGGTCTCCAGGTCGGGACGGTCTGGACGAACACTTGGGCAGCGATCAACGACGGATTCGCCGAAGGCGGCTTCAAGCAGAGCGGGGTAGGGCGTCTCCGCGGACCGATTGCGATCTCCGAATTCCAAGAAGCCAAGACCGTTGTCCACTCAGTCCCGCCCGTCTCCAGCTAACCAATCTGAGCAAATCGATTCGTCCAATGAACCGCACCTACGTTCGGTGCCAACGAGAACGGGAGAAACCGTGAGCGTCAGTCCCCTCGAGGTCGTAGGCGAGTGGCTCCAGAATTTGCTGGACCCAGATGTCGTCAACCGTCTGGTCGCGCCCGACGCCACCTATGTATCCCTCAACACGGACAACCCCGAACTGAAACAGATTGAGCCGTGGACCGGCACTTCGCACGGACCGCAGGCGTTCCTGGACAACCTCGGCAACATGTTCAGCCGCTGGGAAAACCAGGCATTCAATGTCACAACGATGTTTGCATCCGAGGAGAACGTCGCGGTGTTCGGTGATTTCCGCTACAAGTCGTACTCGCTGGGCAAGGTCGTGGCCTCTCCCTTCTCCATCCTCGTAAAGGTTGTCGATGGGCAGGTCACTTACCTGCAGTTCCAAGAGGACTCCTATGCCACTGCAGCCAGCTTCCGCAAGGAGGGCTCTTGGACAGTCCAGACAGAGCCCGACGCCGCACCGTTCAAGGTTTGACCAGGCCACTATCCCATGAGCACCCCAGCTGACTCAGTCGTGTCAGCACGAAACGTTGCATCAGTCCTGTGGTTCCCAGTTCTCTTTGCGATCGCCCTCCCGTTTGTCTTCTTGCTCGCCTTTCATGCGCCCCAACCGCACCAGGTCCCCATTGCTGTGGTGGGCAGCACCAGACAGGTTCAGGCTCTAAGCGCGGAACTCCACGCCGTCAATTCGGAAGGATTCAACGTCCAGCAGCTTCCGTCACGCTCGAGTGCGATGGCCGCCGTCCGCAATCGAGAGGTGGCGGCCGCCTACGTGGAAGTCCCGTCATTGGGCCCGCAGCTCTATGTGGCTCGAGCTGCGTCGGCAATCAGCGCAAACTACCTTCAACAGGTGTTCGCACAAATCGCCAGCGAAACACGGAGCCCTCCGCCACAAACGGTCGA
>Ga0210401_10005706_pt1 | contig 12778 bp, 13 predicted proteins | sample IncBWH32MmetaG_FD_150866 | JGI IMG/M metagenome (GOLD analysis project Ga0210401, IMG submission 150866) | Forest soil microbial communities from Barre Woods Harvard Forest LTER site, Petersham, Massachusetts, United States - Inc-BW-H-32-M | ecosystem: Environmental > Terrestrial > Soil >... | reverse complement strand
ATTTTCTGCTGGATCGCGTTGGCGATTTGGTTGGTGAGGCGCTCCTGAATTTGCAGCCGCCGCGCGAACATGTTCACGAGCCGCGGAATCTTTGACAGGCCGACGACTTTCTTGTCCGGAATGTACGCGACGTGGCACTTGCCGAAAAATGGCAGCAGGTGATGCTCGCACAGGCTGTAAAACTCGATGTCTTTCACCAGCACCATCTGGTCGTAGGACACCGTGAACATGGCGCCGTTCAGGAGCTTTTCCGGGTCCTGCTGATAGCCGCTCGTGAGGAACCGGAAAGCCTTCTCGAAGCGCTCGGGCGTGCGCCGCAATCCGTCGCGGTTCGGATCTTCGCCAATGGACTCCAGAATTTTCCGCATCGCGCTCGCGATGGAAGGCCGGGATTCGTCGCCGTCCAGTTCGGAAAGCGTCAATTCCTCGACTCGTTTCGTGTCGTCACTCATGGTTTGCTCCCGCGGGTTCGCCTAAGTATTCAAAACTGTTCGAGCCGGTTTCCTCGACGCGCACGCGTTCCAGCCTGGCCTGGGGAAAGCGGCTCAGCCGATTGAAAATCTCGATACAAACATTTTCCGTCGTGGGCACGCTCGCGACAAATTCGGCGATCTCTTCATTCAAGTACTTGTGGTCGAACGGCTCGATCACTTCGCGTTCGACAAACGCGTCCAGATCGGCCAGGTTCGCAATCATTCCCGTCTCCGGATTCACAGGGCCGGAAACCGCCACTTCCACGACGTAATTGTGCCCGTGGCCGTACGGATTGTTGCACTTGCCGTATACGCGCCAGTTCTCTCCCTCGCCGAGTTGCTCGCTGTGCAGGCGGTGCGAAGCCGAAAAGCGGTACCGGCGCGACAGGTGCAGCTTCATTGCGCGCCTTTCGAGGCCGCACGTACGCCCGATCCGTTCTCTTCACCGTAGCAATCGACGAACAAGTCGGGGGTCTCGTAGAGCCGCACGCGATTCAGTCGGCCGCGCGTGATCTTCGGCTCCAGCAAACGCCAGATAACCGCCGCGATGTTTTCGCAAGTGGGAATTTGGCCGGCGAGTTCGGGAACCTCGTAATTCAGGAAACGGTGATCCATCCGGTCCGTCACTTCGCGCTGCAAGATCTCTTTCAGTTCCTTCAGGTCGAGAACCATGCCCGTCGCCGGATCGGGCTCGCCCGCCACGGTCACTTCCAGAACGTAGTTGTGCCCATGCCCATGCGGGTTGTTGCACTTTCCGAAGACGCGCCGGTTCTCCTCGGCTGAAAACGCCGGGTTGTGGTAAAGATGCGAAGCCGAAAATTCAATCTTTCGAGTCAGATAAACCATGGCTAAGTCTTGTCAGTGAAAGTCGGCTGAACGGACCGTCACGAGTAGCAAATTGTGGGTCACCCTTCGCGTTCGCTCAGGGCAAGCGGATCACGAGCCACGTCCCCCCACCTGGTACTCCCGACCCTTCCAAGCCACGCTGCCCCGCACATACCGCCATTCCGAGTTCAGCAGCACTGCAGCGTACAGCGCAACGCCGGGCAGGTAGTATAAAGCAAGCTTCGCTGGAAACCGATTTCTGCGCAGGTCCGCCGCGTAAGCCGCGTGCCGCCCCGCCAAAAGCGCTATCCCCAGCACGCCCCAGGTTAGATGCAATAGCGCCAGCGGAAGCACCAACAAAGGAATCCAAGGCAGGACGCGAAAAAGCTCTCGCCCCACGGCGCGCGACTTCCCGCTCGCAGTCCCTCCCATGAGGGGAAACAAATTCTTCGTCCAGCCCTGCCACATCGCGCCAAACGTGCGATACATCCGCACGCGCATGATTCCGCATCCGGAGGCGAAATGGATGCGAACTCCGGTCTGCTTCGCAATCCGCGCCAGGGCCACGTCTTCGAGCACTTCGCCGGCTACCGCCGCATGGCCTCCGATCCGCTCATAGTCCTCGCGCCGGATCAAAAAATACTGTCCAGTCGCCGCCGCAGCGGGTGAATTGGGATCGCTCACTTCGGCGTAGGAAAATCTGTGAGCGAGGCGCGTGTAAACGAACGGGATCAGCGCTTTTTCCCACCAGGTGCGCGTCTCCTGCTCGGGCGAATAGGAGACGAGGCCTGCTCCCGTCGCTTCCGCGTCGGCCAGCGCTCGCGCCGTCGAGCCGGGCAGATGCACACCATCCGCGTCAGTGAAGAGGAGCCAGTCTCCCGTCGCCTGCGCTGCGCCCAGCGAGACCGCATAGTTCTTGCCCACCCATCCCGCGGGCAGATTCTGCGTTTCGAGTACGCGCAACCGCGCGATTCGCGCCGACAGCTGCTGAAGCACACCAGCGGTTCCATCGGTCGACTGATCGTTGATGACCATGATTTCCTTGATTTCAGGCTGGGCCGCGAGGGACACAACCGCGTCGGCTAGGGTGGCCTCTTCGTTGCGGGCAGGGACGATCGCCGAGACGGTTGCTAGGGGATTCATGGGTTAGAGAGACGGCAAATCGGCTCGCGCGAACGCAGTCCAAGCGAGTATTATATAGGTGTGGAGAAAGAACATTGAAACACAAGATTTTAGGCCCAATCGCTCTCGTCTTCGTTGCAGCGGTCCTTTACGCCTTCGCGGCACCATCGTATCGCCAGGGCGAACCGAGCCTGGCGGGCCGCCGTGCCAAGGATTTTGACTTGCGGATCACCGGCGCGTCGCACTTGTCCGATCTGCGCGGCAAGGTCGTCGTCCTGAATTTCTGGGCCTCCTGGTGCCCGCCCTGCCTCGAAGAGACGCCTTCGCTCAACACTCTGCAGCAGTCCATTGCGGCAAAAGGCGGAGTGGTCCTCGGAGTCAGCGTCGATGAAGACAATGACGCGTATCAGAAGTTCCTCGGAGACAATCACGTCGTGTTTCCTACCTACCGCGATGCCTCAAAGAAAACCGCCGTGGACTACGGCACGTCCATGTTCCCCGAGACCTACCTGATCGATCGACAAGGCCGCCTCGCGCGCAAAATCGTCGGCCCGCAGGATTGGCAATCCCCCGAAATCATGCGCTCGATCGGCATGTTGCTGGACCAGAACTAAGAGCGGCCGCGAGGACTCGCTGGCTTGTTGTCGAGGTAGGGTGGCGCAGGCACCCTTACTGAGAGCTGCAAAAACCACACACCGAAGAGTCGCTGTGCTACATGGACGGTCGTTGCGCGGGCAGGAATTTCACTAACGTGGTGCGGGCGATCCCGTCGGCGGTGTTGTAGAGGACGCGATCCACTCGCGACAGCAATTCCAGGCCATTGACTCGCCCCGGGCTTGAAGCTTGCGAATCCGGCGCCGCGAACGAGTCCAGCCCAACGGGCGGCAATTGCTCGCCCCGGCAGTGAATCGCGACTTCCATTCTGTCGGGATAGGTCTCCAGCGTGACGTCCACGCCGTCGCCGCTCTCGCCAACCTGCGCGATCGCTTCGCGGCAAACGTCGCCCGCAGCTCGGGCCAGCTGAGCGCCATCCTCGGTCTCAAACCCCGCATGAATGGCCTGGTGTTCCACAGCGCAACAGAATACGCTGACCAGGTCCCAGCTCTGGTCGATATGAAACACGACGCGCACTGGCTCGTCAGTCATGATGAATGGGCATCGGACTCCGCCACGCTGATTTCGCAGGCTTCCCGGCAGTCCGGGCAATAATACTTGCCGTCCATGCAGAGGCGGATGTTGTCCTGGCCCTGGCAGTAACAGCAAAAGCGGTCGCACATGCAGCGGGTCTCCAGCTGGTCGCATTGCGAGCACAGGATTGAAGACTTCATGTTCTTCGGAACCTCCGCGTGGACTGCCAGGGCGCCGCTGGCCGAATTGCCTCTAATGAGCAATATAGGCCAGGCGGATGTTCCCGAACAAGCTGAAGTCCTGTGGCGCGCACCTTGGCCTTGTTTCTTGCCAAACAATCGGAGCCAATCTCAGTCGTCGCCGCATCGAATCCGCCGGGCACCCCATCGAGCAGTTCGATGGGAGGAGTCGCGGAAGGAGGCATCATGTCACAGGTAGCTCTTGTAACGGGCGCATCGTCGGGCATCGGCGCTGCGATCGCGCGCCTGTTTCAACAAAGAGGTTTCGCGGTGTTCGGTACGTCGCGGCGCGCGGACGAGGCATCATCCCACGAATTTCCCATGCTGAAACTCGACGTGAATTCGGATGCTTCGGTCAAAGCGTGCATCGATGAAGTCTTGTTACGAGCCGGACGCGTGGATGTGCTGGTGAACAATGCCGGCTACGCGCTCACCGGCGCAGCCGAGGAAACTAGCATCGAAGAAGCCAAGGGACAGTTTGAGACGAATTTTTTCGGGGTCGTTCGGATGGTCAAGGCGGTCCTGCCAGGCATGCGCGCCGCGAAAGCGGGCAAGATTATCAACATCGGCTCGCTCGCCGGGCTGATGTCAATTCCCTACAACAGTTTCTATTGCGGGACAAAGTTCGCACTCGAGGCGTACTCGGAAGCGCTGTGGTACGAGGTGAAGCCGTTCGGCATCGGGGTATCGCTCATCGAGCCGGGATTCGTTCAGACCGCGATCAACGAGGCCCTCCGCGTCGCTGGCGAACCACTCGCCGCGTATGATGGGCCGCGTAATCGCGCGATCGCCGCCGTCGACCGGTCGGTGAATAAAGGCATCTCGCCGGAGCTTGTCGCAAAAGCGGTTCTTCGCGCCGCGCAAAGCAAAGCACCCCGGCTGCGCTACCGCGTGGGACCGGACTCCGTCTGGCTGCCGCGCCTCCGGAGCGCTTCACCCTGGAGTTTCTTCGCATCCGGCGTGAGCCGAACGTTTGCGCTGGATGCTCCGAGACACGCAAGCGAAACTGTTCCGATTTCGAGCAAGAACTAACCAGAAAAGGAGAACCCGCATGCCGGATGAATTGCAATCGTTCTTGAATTTGTGGGATCGCGAGGCCGAGAAAACGGCCTCTCTCATACGATCGCTCCCCGCAACCCAATATGACTTTCGGCCGGACCCCGGCGCCCGCTCCCTAGGGGAACTGGCGTGGCACCTGGCCGAAGTCGACGCCTTCATGCCCTTTGGCATTGAGCAGGGAGTTTTCAGCTTCACGAACAGGCCGCCCGGCATCGAACGGCCGAAAACAGTGGAAGCGCTGGCGCCAGGATACGAACGCGTGCACGCCGAGGGCGCGGCGAGGGTTCGCAAGCTGACTGCGACGGATTTGGATCGCAAGCTGCGCTTCGTTACCGGCGACGAACTGCCGATTCGCGACATCCTCTGGTCGGCAATGCTCCTCCATTCCATTCATCATCGCGGGCAGCTCTCGGTTCTTTGCCGAATGGCCGGCGGCGTAGCCCCCGGCGTATTCGGCCCTAATCGGGAAGAGATGGCGAAATTGCGCGCGCGTGCATCATAAGGGACACTTCACCGTGGGCGCATGACAGTCATGCGCCCACTGCATCCCCCGCGTAGTCCGTACCTGTGCGCTTCCGGTGCATTGGCCTGGTAGTGGGTCGGTTTGAATTTTCTGTCCTCGGGGCAAAAACCTCAGCCCTGAAGGTGATCGCCAACCTCGCGGCAGCATCTCGATGCAAGCAACACAATTGTCATCCGACGGGTCCTTTCGTCAATTCAATCTCTAATTCTTTTATTCTCTTAATAACATTGCGTGGAAACTTAGGTTTACCCTGCTTCTCCCATTCGCGACGTATTACTTCGAGAAGAGTGCTTTTATGTGACATCGTGTCGTGCCCGTGCTTGCTTATGAAGAACTGCGTTTCTATACCTACATCGCTTGCCGTCTCCGCCATGAATTTCGCTTCGCAAGCATGATAAAGCGCCTTTTCCATTTCTGTGTCTTCGTTCTGGCCTCGATAAAACAGCATGCTTAGAGCAGCGCTTGCGCCACTTCCTATAGCCCAAAATCCGGGCTTATCATAGACATTCACGATTCCTGGGTTTGTCACCACGAATATGTGGGGGATCTTGTTGTCATCGAATCCAAAAACTAGAAACTCACATTCCAGCGACGTGTTATCGATCTGAGAACAAATCGAATTAAAAATCTCCACGGTTAGTTGGTTCTTTCCACTAGCCTTAAACTCTTGTAGTTTCATCCCATATCTAGACAAAATTCTGTCCTCAATGAGTTCTTGTAAGCGATTTTGGTACGCCGTTTTTACCGCGGACGCGATGTTCCTTAGAGTATTGTGCTTGCCGCTCAGGAGGCCCGTTGCGGCCTGCATGATCTCGACGCAAGGAGTTATGTCACTCCCAGCCATCAATGCGGTCCACTCACTGTGAAAATGAAACCGCTTTGAAACAACGCCGTCTCCCGATGTGTAGAAAAGAGTGAGCTTTTTATCAGAAACGGAGACGATTACCTCATCTCCGCGTTCCGGCTCATTTGCGTAGCCATCCCTTGCAATAGCAGCTATACAGACAGTCACGCCGTATCTCCATTCCGGCAGTTTTGGCGGCCCAGGACGGGAGTATACGCTGACCCACTAGCGCTGGCCTGCCTTTCTTGACACCCTTCAAACCTGCGTGTTAGTTTCGATTTTGCGCTGCGGATTCCGGGAAATTCGTGACATCTCCGACCACTGCCCAACTTCGCAAGACGGCGTTGAATGGCGTTCACCGCCGCCTCAAGGCCAAAATGGTGAATTTTGGCGGCTGGGACATGCCGGTCGAGTACTCGGGCATCGTCGCGGAGCACCTGGCGACGCGCACGGCGGCGGGCCTTTTCGACGTGAGCCATATGGGCGAGATCGAGGTCCGCGGGGGGCGCGCGCTGGATCTCGTGCAGCACGTCACCTGCAACGACGCGGCAAAGCTGGCGGTCGGGCAGGCGCATTATTCCGGGCTGATGAACGAGCGCGGCACGTTCGTCGACGATCTGCTCGTGCACAAAATCTCAGACACGCACTATTTCTTGTGCGTGAACGCGAGCAATCAGGATCAGGACTTCGAGCACATTCGCGTGCACAATCGCCCGGGCGCGCAAATCGAAAACGCCGGTGAACGGTATTCGCAGCTGGCGATTCAGGGACCGAAGGCGCTCGGCATCTTGCAGCGGTTCACGACCGCGCCGCTGGATTCGATTCGCTACTATCATTTCGCATTCGGCGCAGTGGACCGAGTGGACTGCCTGATCGCGCGCACCGGATATACGGGCGAAGACGGCTTCGAGATCTACTTCGCGCCGGAGCATTCCGAGAAGCTCTGGTCCGCTCTGCTCGATGCGGGGAGCGAGCAAGGAATGTTGCCGTGCGGCCTAGGCGCACGCAATACGCTGCGGCTCGAAGCGTCGATGTGCCTCTACGGGCACGAAATTGACGATACGACGACGCCATGGGAGGCGGGCCTGGGCTGGATTTGCAAGCCGGCCAAGGGAGAGTTTCTCGGTCGCGATGTCCTGGTCCGGCAGAAGGAAGCAGGCATCAATCGCGCTCTCGTGGGATTTGAGATGCAGGACCGTCTGATCGCGCGCGATGCTTGCTCCGTTTCCATCGGCGGCCGGCCGGTCGGACGTGTCACGAGCGGATCGCCCGCGCCTTTTCTGAAGAAGAATATCGGCATGGCGTACGTTCCGGCGGCGTCAAAGGCGCCGGGAACTGAGATCAGCATCGGAATTCGAGCGAACGAGGCACCCGCGCGAATTGTTCCGATGCCGTTCTATAAGCGCGCGAAGTAGGACAGGCTTCAGCCTGTCGCCTTTCGATTGCAGCAACGCGAGCAAAAACCACGACAGGCTGAAGCCTGTCCTACTGGAGCCACGATGTACCCCAGCGACTACCGCTACACCAAGGAACACGAGTGGATCAAAGCGACCGGCGAAACCGGTACGATCGGGATTACCGATTATGCGCAGCACGAACTCGGCGACGTCGTGTTCGTGGAAATGCCCGTTGTCGGAACGAAGATCACGGCCGGGCAGGTCTTCGGCACGGTGGAATCGGTGAAAGCGGTGAGCGAAATTTTTGCGCCGGTGTCCGGCGAAGTCACCGAAGCCAACGCCGCGCTCTCCGCCACGCCTGAGACGGTGAATAACGATCCGCACGGCACCGGGTGGCTGATCAAAGTGAAACTCACGAATCCCGCCGAAGTTTCCGGCCTGATGGACGCCGCCGCGTACCAGGCCTTCGTCTCGGAAAAGGAAACCTCGGCTTAAATGCGCTATCTTCCGAAGAGCCCAGTCGAGCGCCGGGAAATGCTGGAAGCCATCGGCGCGCGGTCCATCGAAAGTCTGTTCGCGTCGATCCCCGAAGAATTCCGGCTGAAAGATCCGCTGAAGCTTCCCGCCGCGATGTCCGAGCAGGAGATCATCGAATATTTTCGCGCGCGCGCCGCGGAAAATTCCACGGGGTACACGAGCTTCCTCGGCGCCGGCGTTTACAACCATCTGCGCTCGGTGGTCACGGATTCGCTGATCCAGCGCGGTGAATTCCTTACTTCTTACACGCCATATCAAGCGGAAATCAGCCAGGGCACGCTGCAGGCGATCTTTGAATTTCAGACGCTGATGTGCCAGCTCACGGGCATGGAAGTCGCCAACGCGTCCATGTGGGACGGCTCGACCGCGACCACCGAAGCCGTGCTCATGGCCGAGCGGCTGACCGGGCGGGATCGAGTAGTGGTGGCACGCTCGCTACATCCCGAATATCGCCAGGTGCTCGAAACCTACGCGCGCAATATCGGCCTGCGCATCGATGAAGTTGGATTTACGAACTCGGGCCAGGTCGACATGAATCGCCTCGATGCCGCAGTCAATACCGAAACCGGCGCGGTGGTCGTGCAGTCGCCGAATTTCTTCGGCGTGCTGGAGCAGATTCCGACGCTGGGGCACCTCGCGCACGCGAAGGGCGCGCTGCTGGTCACGACGGTTACCGAAGGCGTCTCGCTCGGCGCCGTGCGGCCTCCGGCCGAGGCGGACATCGTCGCGCTTGAAGGGCAAAGCTTTGGCCTCGCGCCGAGCTATGGCGGGCCGTACGCAGGCGTGATTGCCACGCGCGAAAAAAATGTGCGGCAGATGCCGGGGCGCCTCGCCGGCGAAACGGTGGACAGTCACGGGCGGCGCGGCTACGTGCTTACGCTCGCGACGCGCGAGCAGCACATTCGGCGCGAAAAAGCCACGTCCAACATCTGCACGAATCAGGCGCTGTGCGCCCTAGCCGTGAATATTCACCTTTGCCTGCTGGGCAAGGAAGGACTGAAAGAACTTGCGGCGCAGAATCTGGCCAAGGCGCAATTCGCGCTCGAGGCGCTGGAAAAAATTCGCGGCGTACGCCGGGCGTTTTCCGGCCCGTTTTTCAACGAATTTGTCGTCGAGTTTCCGCGCTCCGTGAAGCTTGTGAACGCGGAGCTTCTGAAACGAAAAATCATCGGTCCACTGCCGATCGGAAGCTACTTCGCCGATTTGACCAAGCGCGGCCTGTTCTGCGTCACGGAAACAACGTCGCGCTCGGAAATCGAGCGCATGGCGGAAGCGGTCCGCGATATTTTGTCGAAACCGATTTAAGTAGCGCAGGCACTCTGCCTGTGCGGGTTTGCGACTGTGGTTAGGGTAGTGGCGCGCGTGAAGTCTACAAAACCACACAGGCAGAGTGCCTGTGCTACCTGAACGCCAATTTCTCGGCCCGCATCGAGGGAGGATCGAATTGTCGGATCGGATCAAAACAGCAGGACGGCACGTCAGCCGCAACGAAGCGCTGATCTTTGAGGAGTCCGCGCCGGGCAAGCGCGGGTTCGAACTGCCTCCGCTCGACGTACCCGTGGTGGACCCGCGCGCCGCGCTCGGCCCGGACTACATCCGCGAGTCCGTCGAAGGATTCCCCGAAGTGAGCGAGATCGAAGTGATCCGCCACTTCACACGCCTCTCGACGTGGAACTACGCCATCGATCTGGGGATGTATCCGCTCGGCTCCTGCACGATGAAATACAATCCACGGGTGAACGAATTCGTGGCGCGGCTCGACGGCATCGCCACCGAGCATCCCTACCAGCCGCAGGAGCTTTCGCAGGGCTGCCTCAAGATCCTGCAATTGCTGCTCAATTGCCTAACCGAAATCACGGGCATGGACACCGGCACGCTCGAGCCGGCGGCGGGCGCGCAGGGCGAGCTGACCGGCCTGCTGCTCATTCGCGCCTACCTCGAAGACACGCAAGGCCGCCCGCGCAAGAAAGTGTTGATTCCGGACTCGGCGCACGGCACCAATCCCGCGACCGTGGTCATTGCGGGGTACGATGTCGAAAACATCCGCTCGGACGAGCGCGGCCAGATTGACATCGCGCAGCTGAAGGAAATCGTAAACAACGACGTGGCCGCCATGATGGTCACGAACCCCTCGACGCTCGGCGTCTTCGAGCAAAACATCGCCGAGGCCGCCAAAATCCTGCACGAGCACGGCGCGCTGCTGTACATGGACGGCGCGAACATGAATGCGCTTGCGGGAGTCGCCCGCCCCGGCGATTTTGGCGTGGACGTGATGCACCTCAATCTGCACAAGACGTTTTCCACGCCGCACGGCGGCGGCGGGCCGGGCGCGGGGCCGGTGATGGTCAAGAAGATTCTCGAGCCTTATTTGCCCGTGCCGGTGCTCGTTGACAAGAACGGGCGGCTGGCGCTCGATTCTCACAAGCTGAAATCGATCGGCAGGGTGCGTGCATTCGGCGGGAATTTCGGCGTACTGGTGCGCGCGCTGGCTTATACGCTCGCGTACGGGCCGGGCATCCGCCAAGCCACGGAAGACGCCGTCCTCAACGCCAACTACATTCGCAAGAAGCTCGAGGGCGTTTACGACTTGCCGTTTGGCATGCCGTCAATGCACGAAGTCGTCTTCAGCGACGCGCGGCAAAAAAAGAACGGTGTGAACACAATGGATATCGCCAAGCGCCTGATCGACTACGGATTCCATCCGTACACCACGGCGTTTCCGCTGATTGTTCCAGGCGCGATGATGATCGAGCCGACTGAATCGGAGTCCAAGCAGGAGTGCGATCTCTTCGTGGAAGCGATGCGCGCGATCGCCGAGGAAGCCGCGAGCAACCCCGAGCTAGTCAAGACCGCGCCGCATTCTACACGAGTCGGCCGTCTGGACGAAGTGGGCGCCGCGCGCAAGCCCGTGCTGCGCTGGAAGCCTAAGGCGCACGCCTCGCAACCCTGAATCGCGAGTTACTGGCCGCCTTCTTCCAGCGGATTTTTCCTGTGTTTTGGGGGCTTCAGGCGCTTGTCGAGGATGATGCGCGCGGCAGGCGGAGGACCCGCAAGCTCGCGAGCGCGGCGGCGAGCCTCGCTCCCGGCGGTAAACTTCTTCGGCTTAGATTTTCTCTTGCGCATGAGCGCGACGAAACCCCGAGCATATTACGTCACGCGCGCGCCCCGGCAGCCGTGAGGTATTCAACGATCTCCGCGACTTTCGGGTTCACGCAAACTTCATAGTAGGGCCGCGAACCCGCCTCTCCAATTTTCCCGCCCGGCAAAAGCTGGCGAACGAATCCGCGCCGGATCAAAACGGGCTCGAGGCCTTCACCCACCGGCGTTTCCCCGTGAAACAGCGTGACGCGTTCCTTGCCCCACGGCATCACGCAATCCGTTTCGACCGGCGTCATCGCGATTTCCTCTCGCAGCTTGTCGAAGCCCTCGTCGTTGAGTTCGACGCCGTTCAAGTTGAAGCGGATCAAAAACTCGTCGGCCTCGTCTTCGGCCACGCCTTCCGTCATGGTTTGAAACAGGAATAGCCGAAACGGCGAGGGGTTCTGCGAGAGCATTCGCCGCGCCGCCTTCGAGCAACTCGAGAGCCGGTCGGAAAGGTTGAGCGCGCGCGAAATCATGATCCGCGAGTCCGTATCCATCCAATACGTCGGCGGCGATCCCTGAAACGCGATCCCCACGCCCAGCTCGAGCCGCGGCAAGTCCATCGATTCGGGCCGCTCGTTGTAAGCCGTCGAAACGGCCAGAATCTGCCGCGCGAGTGCGCAGGCCTTCGATACGGCGCGCTGCTGCGCGCGGTTCGATTCCGTCTCGTAAATCGCCAGGACCAGCGCGTCGCCCTCGATGAAAACCTTCGCCGCGCCGTAGCGGTCGAGGATGCGCTTCACCGGCTCGTAAAAATTCAGGCTGAAGAGCGAAGCGGGATTGAGCCCGCGCGCCAGAAGCTCCTGGGTGATTTTCGTCGAGCCGCGCACGTCCGCCTTGATGATGGTGTGGGAAAGCACGCGGTCTTTCGTGGGGCGAGCTTCCTCAGCAAGCAAGAATTCGTACAGGCTGCGATTCATTTCGGACAGTTCCCGTGTGCGCTCGTTGCGCACCAGGCTGATCCGCTCCATCGCCGCGCTAAGCCGCTCGTAATTGCGCATGTCGCGCCGAATCCGCATGAAATCCTCGGCAAACTTGACGACCATCGCTCGGATTTCTTCGCGCGACGTCTTCCGGATCTTCTTGGACAGATCGTCGATGCGGCTCATGGAATACTGCCGCGCCGGAAATTGCTTCAGGATGTCCTCGACGCGCTTGAATTCCTCGCGCGAGACCAGCGCTTTCTTGAGCTGCTGCAAGTGGATCGGCGGGCAGTAGTCGTGGCAGATATTCCGCAACTGGTAGCTGGCCAGGATGTGCTCCAGCAGCCCGCGCTGCTCCAGCCGGACGATCAGGTCATACAGGAGGTGAGCGCGAAGCTCGGCTGCCTCGCCTCGCGGCTCGCCGGGAGCTGCGGGATCCAAAATGCGGCGCGCATTCTCCGGCACGTTCAGGTAGTCGCCCAGGCGATCCTCGACTTGCTGCGCCAAATAATCCGCCGCGCCGCGGCTCGCTTCCAGGCGCGAATTGGCTTCTTCCAGCTTCCTCTG
>Ga0210401_10005705_pt1 | contig 12779 bp, 10 predicted proteins | sample IncBWH32MmetaG_FD_150866 | JGI IMG/M metagenome (GOLD analysis project Ga0210401, IMG submission 150866) | Forest soil microbial communities from Barre Woods Harvard Forest LTER site, Petersham, Massachusetts, United States - Inc-BW-H-32-M | ecosystem: Environmental > Terrestrial > Soil >... | reverse complement strand
CGGCTACGCCGCCCATAAAAGTGCCGGCGATGCCCAGAATATGAACGTGCGGCTTCATGTTTGCGGCAACAACAGCTGCTCGAGCGCAATCGACAATACCAAGTAAGCCACGCTGATGAGGCCGCCCAGCATGAACCCGGAGTCCAAAGCGGCACGCCAGATATTGGCGCAGGCGAGCAAGTACCAGATCAGACCGACGTAGAGCAGCAGTCCCAGAGGAATCGAGGCAAAGCGGTCCGCGCCGATGCTGCGCAGCAGTGCGCCCACCGGATAGAGGAGGATTTCCGCGAGCACCCCGATCCCGAGCAGCGCGATGGCGGTTTGCAGGAAGCGCTGCCGGCGCCGCGCCAGCTCGAGCACCGCCCGGGCAAAGGCAAGCGGCAACCCCACGCCCAGCACGATGCGCAAAAAAATTCCGTCATTCGGTCCGGGAGGCAAGAACGCGCCCAGCACCTCAAGCAACGCCGCGGCGCAGACCACCAAGGCCAACAGGAACTTCGACGCCGGCAGATGCGCGGGGGTGCGCCTGCCGAGTGCGATATCGAAAAATGCTTTTGCCAGTCGCAGCATGCCTATTCAGTCATAATTCACGCCAAATTGTACACGTGGATCAACGATGACTGAGGCGATTTGGATCGACCGCAGCGATGAACTCGCAGCGCTGGCCCGCGTGCTGGAGGCGCAAACATCCATCGGAGTCGATACCGAGTTCCTGCGCGAACGCACTTTCTTTCCCAAGTTATGTCTGCTGCAACTGAGCGCGGCGGGACAAATATGGTGCGTCGACACGCTGCGGGTGGGCAGCCTCGAGCCATTGATGCCGTCGCTCACCGCTGCGCACGCGCGCAAGCTGATTCATGCCGCACGCCAGGATCTGGAAGCCGTGTATCTGACTGCGAAGCGTGTTGTGTCCCCGGTATTCGACACCCAAATCGCCGCCGCGTGCATTGGTTTGAAGCCCCAAGTCGGCTACGCGGACCTCGTCAAGACTTTGCTCAATGTCATCATACCCAAGGGCCAGACCCGCACCGATTGGTCGATGCGGCCGCTGACGCGCGCGCAGCTCGAATACGCCGCGGACGACGTTTTGCATCTGGAGGCCATCGCGATCGAGCTGACCGGGCGCCTGCGCGCGCTTGGCCGCGAGCACTGGGTGCGCGAGGATTGCTTGGGCTTGGAGGACCGGCGGCTCTATGAACCGGACGCGGCCTTTGCCTGGGCGCGGCTGCGCGGCGTGAGTCAACTGCCGCCGGCGCCCCGCGCCCGCGCCAAGGTGATTGCCATGTGGCGGGAAAGCGCGGCACGCGAGCGCAATTTGCCGCGCGCGTGGATTCTGTCCGACGCCGCAATTTTTTCGATCGCGGAGGCCAATCCGGCCACAGCCGCGGATCTCGACGCCGTGCAGCCCCTGAATGAAAAGCTCGCGGGTACTTTGCTCGCAGCCCTTAATACTTCATCGCGCACGGAGCTCACCGATCTGGAACCCAGCCAAGAATCGCGTCCTACGCCTGCGCAAAAAGCCCTCTTCGATCGTCTGATACAGGCGGTCGATGCGCGCGCGGCCGAACTTCAGGTGAGCCCCGAGATTCTGGCGCCGCGCGGTGAGTTGAAGGCGCTCGCCATGGGGAAACGGGATTCACACGCGCTCGAGGGGTGGCGACTCGAGGAGATCGGCACGCGGCTGCTGACCCTGATCGGCAATTAAATCCGACAGGCTACTCTGCGGCCCCACCGCTACCGCCTGCAGGGGCCTGCACGGCGCGCCGTATGTTTGCAAATACCGTGTCCATATCCGCATCGGCATCGACGATTCGGAGCAGGCCGACCGTCTTGTAGTATTTGATTAGCGGTTTGGTTTGCGCTTCGTACACTTCGAGACGCTTGGCGATGACTTCTTCCTTGTCGTCCGGCCGCTGGATGAGCCGCGCGCGGTCGCCGCAGTGATCACAGTGCAGCAGGGTCCCCGGAGCGGCATAGACGTTGAATACCCGTCCGCAGGTCTCGCAGATCCTGCGGCCGGTGAGGCGCTTGAATAGCACGCCGAAGTCGAGATTCAATAGCAAGACGGTATCAAGCGGCGTGCCCAGCTCCTCGAGCATTTTCTCCAACGCTTCGGCCTGCGCGATGTTCCTCGGAAAGCCGTCCAAAATGAAGCCATTGACGGCGTCCGGACGGCTCAAGCGCTCGCGAATCATGCCCAATACCGTGGCGTCGTCGACTAACTTGCCGGCATCCATCGCCGATTTGGCGCGCAGCCCCAGATCGGTGCGCTTGGAGACTGCCTCGCGCAACAAATCGCCGGTCGATATGTGAGGGATGCCGTAGGTCTTGACCAGCAGCCCGGACTGCGTGCCTTTGCCGGACCCGGGCGCTCCTAAAAGGACTATGCGCATGATTCTCTTGGTGGTGAAAGCGCGCTACCGTACCTTTGAGCCGCGCGATCGTCAAACCAGCGCACAACTTGGCCTGCGGATTTCAAGCGTTTGTCACGGAGAGCACATCTCCTTATCCCATCCCCTGATGTACGTGCCGAGCCTGCGCCGATCGGCTATCCTGCGCCGCTCGTAGGAGGGGGTCTCATGATCAGGAAAAATGCGTTCTATGCGCAATCCGGCGGCGTAACCGCGGTCATCAATGCATCGGCCTGCGGACTCATAGAAACGGCGCGCCGGCATCCCGGCAGAATCGGCAGGATTTACGCCGGTCGACACGGCATCATCGGCGCATTGACCGAGGATATGATCGATGTCAACAAGGAAAGCGAAGCGACCATCAAGGCTCTGCGCCATACGCCCGGGGGTGCGTTCGGATCGGCGCGCTACAAATTGGCCGGCATCGACAAGAATCGGGCGCAGTACGAACGGTTGATTGACATATTCCGCGCCCACGACATCGGCTATTTCTTTTACAACGGCGGCAATGACTCGATGGACACGGCTCAGAAAGTGTCCGAAATCGCAGTCCAGTTGGGATACCCGATCAGCTGCATCGGCATTCCCAAGACCGTCGACAACGATTTACCCCTGACCGATTGCTGTCCCGGTTTTGGCTCGGCGGCCAAGTACATTGCCGTGTCCACGCGCGAGGCCGCACTCGATGTGGCCTCGATGGCGCGCACATCGACCAAGGTCTTCGTGCTCGAAGTGATGGGGCGGCACGCCGGTTGGATAGCCGCCGCGGGCGGCTTGGCGGCGGATAAAGCCGGCGATGCACCCCACATCATTCTGTTCCCGGAGATCACGTTCGATCGCGAGGCATTTCTCGCCAGGGTGCGCTTGACCGTTGAAAAGCGCGGCTACTGCGTCGTCGTGGTATCGGAAGGGGTAAAGGATGCCGACGGCAAATTTCTGGCCGAAGCCGGCACCAAGGACGCATTCGGCCACGCCCAGTTGGGTGGTGTGGCGCCTGTGGTTGCGCAACTGACATCGCAGGCCTTCGGTTATAAGTTTCACTGGGCGGTCGCCGACTACTTGCAGCGCTCGGCCCGCCACATCGCCTCGAAGGTGGATGTCGATCAAGCCTATGCGGTCGGCAAGGCGGCGGTGGAATTTGCGCTGCAAGGGAAAAACGCGGTGATGCCCATCATCGTCAGGAAGTCCTCGAAACCCTATCGCTGGGGAATCGGCGAGGCGCCGCTGCATTCAATCGCCAACCAGGAAAAGAAGCTGCCGCGCAATTTCATCACCGCGGACGGATTTGGCATCACCGGCCTCTGCAGGCGGTACTTATTGCCCCTCATCGGCGGCGAAGGCTACCCTCCCTATCGCGACGGCTTACCGCGCTACGCCGCACTCAAAGGCGCCAGCGTGCGCAAGCGCCTGGGCACTCCTTTTGTGCTATAGTCGCGTCGCTTTTTCTGACGATAAGTTCATATTTTTCAATAACATAAGACCCGAGGGGAGAACATCTCATGATTCTTGACACGGCGCTAAGGTTGGCTATTGCAGCAGGGGTTGTTGCAATCCTCTACGGCGTCATTTCGGTGCGCTGGATTCTGGCGCAGCCCGCCGGCAATGCCAGGATGCAGGAGATCGCGGCGGCTATTCAGGCCGGCGCCCGCGCCTATTTGAACCGCCAGTATTCCACCATCGCGGTAGTCGGCGTGATCCTATTTTTCGTGCTGGGCTTTGCGCTCGGGTGGCCGACTGCGGGCGGCTTCGCGGTTGGCGCCATACTGTCAGGGTTGGCAGGCTATATCGGCATGTTCATTTCGGTTCGCGCCAACGTGCGTACCGCGCAGGCTGCGCATTCCGGCATCAATGCGGCGCTCAAAGTTGCGTTCCGCGGCGGCGCCATCACCGGCATGTTGGTCGTGGGCTTAGGGTTACTCGGCGTCGCCGGGTACTACTACCTCATGCTGGAGACGCTGGCGGATGCGGAAGCGGCACTGCGCTCGCTGGTGGGCCTCGCGTTCGGCGGTTCGCTGATTTCCATTTTCGCGCGCTTGGGCGGCGGCATTTTCACCAAGGGCGCGGATGTGGGCGCGGACCTGGTGGGCAAGGTAGAAGCCGGCATTCCGGAGGATGACCCGCGCAATCCGGCCGTCATTGCCGACAACGTCGGCGACAACGTCGGCGACTGCGCTGGTATGGCCGCCGACCTGTTCGAAACCTACGCGGTGACCCTGGTGGCCACCATGCTGCTGGGCGGCCTCGTGATGGTCGACATGGGCGCGCGGGCCATACTGTTTCCACTGGTGCTGGGCGCGATTTCCATCGTCTCCTCCATCGTCGGCACGTTCTTCGTCTCCACCCGCGAGGGCGGCAAAATCATGAACGCGCTGTACAAGGGCGTCATCGTGTCGGCCGTGATCTCAGCCGTCGCGTTCTACTTCGTCTCGCAGCAAATCATGGCCGATCACGCCATGAGAATCTGGCTGTGCACCTTGGTCGGCTTGGCATTGACCGCGGCGATGATCGTGATCACCGAGTATTACACCGCGACCGAGTACGGGCCGGTGCAGCACGTGGCCGCGGCATCGCAAACCGGTCACGCCACCAACATCATCGCCGGACTCGGCGTGTCGATGAAGGCCTGCGCCCTGCCCGTCATCGCAGTGGCATTGAGCATCTGGGCCTCGTATCAACTCGAGGGCCTGTACGGCATCGCCATTGCAGCCACCGCGATGCTGTCGATGACAGGAATGATCGTGGCGCTGGATGCCTATGGACCGATCACCGACAACGCCGGCGGGATCGCGGAGATGGCGCACTTGGACAAAAAGGTGCGCGATGTGACCGACCCGTTGGACGCGGTGGGCAACACCACCAAGGCCGTCACCAAGGGCTACGCCATCGGCTCAGCGGGATTGGCGGCCCTGGTCTTGTTTGCCGACTACACCCACAAACTCGGTGAGGTGCTGGGCCACCCCACGACTTTTGATCTCTCCAATCCCGCCGTGATCATCGGCTTGTTCATCGGCGGCCTGGTGCCGTATCTGTTTGCCGCGATGGCCATGGAAGCCGTGGGCCGCGCCGCCGGAGCGGTGGTCAACGAGGTGCGGCGTCAATTCCGCGAGATTGCGGGCATCATGGAAGGCACCGCAAAGCCCGATTATTCGCGCGCCGTGGATATGCTGACCCGCGCGGCGATCAAGGAAATGATCCTCCCGTCGCTGTTGCCCATCCTGGTGCCGATCGTGCTCGTGCTGATCATCAATTTCTTGATGGGTCCGGGCTCCGGCGTTCAAGCTTTGGGCGGACTTCTGATCGGAACGATCGTCACCGGACTGTTCGTCGCGATTTCCATGACCACCGGAGGCGGCGCCTGGGATAACGCCAAAAAATACATTGAAGAGGGTCACTTCGGCGGCAAAGGCTCCGACGCGCACAAGGCGGCGGTGACCGGCGACACCGTCGGGGATCCCTACAAGGACACGGCCGGACCCGCGATCAACCCGTTGATCAAGATCATCAACATCGTGGCGCTGTTGCTGGTGCCCGTGCTCGGTAAATTGATGTAGCTCGAAAGTACGGGGTCGCTTCGACCCCGTAGCAGTTGCGCGAAGCGCATCAAATATCGAAGTAGATGGCGTCGGGCTCCGCGGCGCCGTCTCGCGTCAGCACGCGCAGCTCCGGCTCCTTCAAAGAGACGCGGGAACGAGGCGGCACGCTGCGCGTGAGAAATACCGAGCCGCCGATGACGCTGTCGGCGCCCACCACGGTCTGCCCCCCCAACACCGTGGCGTTGGCGTACAACGTCGAACCGTTCTCCACGGTGGGGTGACGCTTGCGGCCGCGAATGATTTGTCCGCTGGCATCCTTGGGTAACGACAGCGCTCCCAAGGTCACACCCTGATAGAGCTTTACGCCATCGCCGATGTGCGTGGTCTCCCCGATCACCACGCCGGTCGCGTGATCAATGAAAAATGCGGCGCCGATGGTCGCGCCCGGATGGATGTCGCAACCGGTTTTGGAGTGCGCCCACTCGGTCATGATGCGCGCCATCATCGGCACGCCCAGATCGTATAGAGCATGCGCGATCCGATAAACGCTGACCGCGAGCACACCCGGATAAGCCAGAATGATCTCGTCCAGATTGAGCGCCGCAGGGTCGCCGTCGAAAGCCGCCTGCACGTCGCGAATCAGGAGTTGCCGGATTTCGGGCAGCCGGTGCAGAAAAATTTGCGCCACTTCGCGGGCGCGCGGCGCACACTCGCCGAACTCCGGCCGCCCCGCTTCGCGTTCGCGCCCGTAGCAGAGGCAATGCTCGATTTCACGCTCGAGCTTCGGCGCCAGCGCCGCCACCATTTGCGCCACGTGCGCGCCGAGATTCTCGCGGTTCAAATCCTGGCGCCCGAAGTAACCGGGGTACATCAAGTCGAGCACCGACGCCAAGATCTCGACGATGGCCTCGCGTGAGGGCAGGTAGCGCTGCGATATACGCCGCGCGCGCTCATCCCCGAGGTAGCTGTCGAGCAGCTCCTCCTTGAGCTTCTCGAGCGGTGCGGCCGGCTTCTTAGTGGCTGTGGCGGTCATGCGAATCCTTAAGCGACCGCCTGCATCTTTTCGACTTCCTCGAACAGCCCCGCGAACAGCGCGCCCGAGAGATATCGCTCGCCGGCATCCGGCAGGATCACGACGATGGTTTTGCCCTTGTTCAAAGGTTCGCGCGCCAGACGCAGGGCCACTGCCATCGCCGCGCCGCAGGAGATGCCGGACAGCAAGCCCTCTTCGCGCGCCAGGCGGCGCGCCATGTCGATGGACTCGTCATTGCTGACTTGCTCGACGCGATCGACAAAGGACAATTCCAGATTTTTGGGAACGAATCCGGCGCCAATGCCTTGAATCTTGTGCGGCGACGGCGCCAGAGGTTGGCCGGCCAAGGTCTGAGTAATGACCGGCGAATGCGTGGGTTCCACGGCGACGGTTAGTATCTTCTTGCCGCGGGTATTCTTGATGTAGCGGGAAACGCCCGTCAGCGTGCCGCCGGTACCGACGCCGCTGACGAATATATCCACCTTGCCGTCGGTATCGTCCCAAATTTCCGGACCCGTGGTCTTCTCGTGAATCGCCGGGTTGGCGGGATTTTCAAACTGCTTCATCAGCAGATACTGGCTGGGATCGGAAGCCGCCAATTCGTCGGCCTTGGCGATGGCGCCCTTCATGCCCTTGGCTCCCGGAGTCAAAATGAGTTTTGCGCCGAACGCCACCAATACCTTGCGCCGCTCCATGCTCATGGTGTCCGGCATGGTGAGCACGCATCCATAGCCGCGCGCAGCCGCCGCGAAAGCCAGCGCGATACCGGTATTGCCGCTGGTTGCCTCCACGATGGACATACCCGGCTTCAGCGTGCCGCGCTCTTCGGCGTCCCACACCATCGCCGAACCGATGCGGCACTTCACCGAATACGCGGGGTTGCGGCCCTCGATCTTGGCGAGAATCATCGCACCGCTGCTGGCATCGAGCCGGTTGATGCGGACCAGCGGCGTGCGGCCGATCGACTTGGTATTGTCCTCGAAAATATGCATGTTGCACCTCGTTGCCGCGGCTAACTTACGGATTAGGGGTGATTTTCCTCCTAAGCGCGGGGGAAATGCCATAGAAGTTTGTTATGAGGGCGGTACAAAGGGTTATAAGCGGCTAGGACGCCGCGGGCACCATGGATAGGGGTTGCGGCCGGCCGACCAAGAAACCCTGCACGAAGTCGATACCCATGCCGGTCACCGTGTCCAATGACAGCTGATCCTCAACGTGTTCCGCGACCACGCGGAAATTCAAACTGCGCGACAGCTCGATCATCGCCGAAACCATTGCCCGATTCACCGCATCCCCGGCCAGATTCTTGATGAAGGAGCCGTCGATCTTCAGGTAGTCCATCGGCAGGGTCTTCAAGGTCGAAAATGAACTCAAGCCGCTGCCGAAATCATCGAGAGCGAACTCGCAACCCATTCCATGCAATACCGCAATGAAGCGCTTGGCGTGATCGAGATTCGAAACCACGGAACTTTCCGTGACCTCGAAGCAGATGTCGCCGGGGCTGGCGCCGGTATGATCGAAACAGTCGACCACGAATTCCAGAAACTCCGCATCGCCCAGAGTCTGTCCGGCGATATTGATTGCAACGCTGCGGCCGGGCGGCAATTTCAGCCCGCCGCGTCCGAGCGCGGCGAGCACCGCCTGCACCACCCAGCGATCGACGTGCGGCATCAGGCGATAGCGCTCGGCCGCGCGAATGAAATCCGTAGAGGGCGCGGTCGGCTCCCCGTTCTCGCCCGCCAGGCGAACGAACACTTCGAGCGCCGGCCCGCTGATCCCGCCGGCGCGCGCGTGCACGATGGGCTGGTAGTAGAGCTCGAATTTGTTGTCGCGCAGTGCGACTTGCAGCTTCTGCAGCCAGCGAATTTCGCCGCTGTGGCGCGCGCTCGCTTCCTCGCGCGCCGAATAGACGTGGACATGCGAGCCGCCGTCCTTCTTGGCCACGTAGCAGGCGGAGTCCGCCGCGTTCATGATGTCTTCGATGGCGCCCCCGCCGCGGCCGATTTCCACCAGCCCGATGCTGATGCCGACGTTGAATATCTTGTCCTTCCAGACGAATCGATAGTCGTTGACCGAGCGCACGACGTTGTCGGCGATCTGGCGCGCTTTGTCGACCGGGCAACCGACCAGCAACAGCGCGAATTCATCGCCGCCGATGCGTCCCACCGTGTCCGAATCGCGCACCGCATCCCGGATCAGCGAGGCTATTTCGCGCAGCATGTTGTCGCCCGCGGTATGTCCGCAGGTGTCGTTGACGACTTTGAATCGATCCAGATCGAGATAGCAAAGCGCGTGCGCGATGTCTCCCGTTTGGGCGGAATCCATGGCCTCCTGCAGGCGGCGCTCGAATTCGCGTCGATTCACCAAGCCGGTCAGCGCATCGTGGCTGGCTTGATAAGTCATTTGCCGCGTGAGGCCGCGCAGTTCGCTGGTGTCGTGCAGCACCAGCACCAGCCCGGAGATTTCCTTGCCGTCGAAACGCAGCGGCGTCACGCTGATCTCCACGGAGCGTTCGGGCCCGGCGTTCGCGGGCACCAGAACGGCGCGTCTTCCCATGGTCACGCGGCCGCCGGTGTTCAAAGCCTTGCGCACCGGATCGCCGAGCGAGCGGCGATCGTTCTCGTCGACCAGCGAGGCGACCTCCGCGAAGGATTTGCCCACGACCTGATCGAAATTTTGGCCGAGCAGCAATTCAGCCGCATGATTGATGTAGTCGATGCGGCCATCGGCATCGACAGTGAGCACACTTTCACCCATGGCGTCGAGAGTCACCATCCCGCGCGGCTTCGGCGCAAGCGCCGTCGGGATGGCCCCCGGCATCATTTCAAGCGCGGTGAGCAGCAGTGCCGGCTCGCCGGCACTGTCGATCAGCGTGCCGGAGAGTTCCACGCGCGTGACCTGGCCTTTTGCACCCAGCAGCTCGATTTCGTAGCGCTCGGCCGCGGGTTCACCGGCCAAGCGACGCCGCAGATTGTTTTCCACCAGCTCGACATAGTCCGGCGCGACGAACTCGGCCAAGGATCTGCCGAGAACATTCCGCGAGTCCTCGCCGAGCAGCGCCAAGAACCGCGCATTGGCAAAAAGAATCTTCTTGCGATGCACGAGCACTGCGTCGTGCACGGTCTCGACCAGATGCTGAAACAGATGTTCGCGATCCTGCAGCCGCGCACCGCGCAGCTCCAGGTCTTCCAGTAATGTGTTGACCGCGGAGCCGAGCTGGCTCCACGCTTCTGTCTTGCCTTCGAGCTCGACGCGTCCGGCCGCACCGTTCTGGCGGGTGAGACGCCAGATCTGGTTGGAGAATTCGTTGACCGCACGCTCCTGCCGCTGTTTCCACTTAAGAAGCAAGACGAGCCCCGCCGCCAAGATGGCCGCGGTTACCAACCAAAATACCAGGGAAGACGGGATCAACCTTTAACCTCGCGCGACGGTTCTTATGGATGCTTGCTCTCGGGACCCTTCAGGGTTCTACGCATCGCGAACCATCGTGATGTGAAGAATAGCGCAAGGGGCTCGCGTCGCCTGTAGAAATTGACCATAATCAGCGGCCTTAATCGCGCGCGAGAAATCATGGATACGTTGGCCGCTCGGCAGCAGATGGTCGATCAGCAGATAAGAACGTGGGAAGTTCTCGATCCGCGCGTGCTCGATGCCTTATCCATGGTGCCGCGGGAAGCGTTCGTGCCGCCCGAATACCGCGAACTTGCGTTTGCCGACGCGCAGATACCGATCGGATTCGGCCAATCGATGCTGGCACCGAAAGTCCAGGGCCGCATTCTGCAAGCGGTGAGCGTAACCGCAGTGGACCGCGTGCTCGAAATCGGCAGCGGCACGGGCTATCTTTCGGCGGCCTTGAGCTTGCTTGGCGCCTCGACGCGCTCAATCGATATTCATCCGCAATTCACCGCTTCGGCCGCGGCAAACTTGCGCGCCGTCGCCGCGGCACGGGTTGATTTCGAGACGCGGGACGCGTTCAGCGCCGCTCCGTTGGGCGAATACGACGTGATTGCCGTCACGGGTTCCTTGCCGGTTTACGATGCGCGCTTTGAGCGCTCGCTGCGCATCGGTGGGCGTCTATTCGCCGTGGTAGGCAGTGCGCCGGTGATGGACGCCATATTGGTCCGCCGGGTCGACAGCACCGAATGGATTCGCGAGAGCTTGTTCGAGACCGTCATTGATCCTCTTATCAATGCGACCGCGGCGCAGAGGTTTGTCTTTTGAACATGGTCAAGGATTTGAGCCCGCGGGAATTCCTCGAGCGGCGCGCCGGCGGCGTGAGTTCGACGCTTCTCGATGTGCGCGAAGATTGGGAAATCGCCCTGGCGCCGGTCCCCGGCGACTTCGTGCACATCCCCATGTCCAAGATTGCGGAGCGCATCGGCGAACTGGATTCGCAGAAGGAGACCGTCGTGATCTGCCGCTCGGGCGGGCGCAGCGCACAGGTGGCTGAGTTTCTGGTGGCCCGAGGTTTCCCTTCGGTCTTTAATCTCGCCGGCGGCATTTTGGCCTGGTCCAGAGACTTGGACCCGAGGATTCCGCAGTATTGACCCGCCTCCCTTAGGTGATATAGTAGTATATAACACTATACTACCGGGTCCCGGCCAGCCAAATGGGTAATTCATGAAGCGACTGTTGATGGCAATTGTTGTCTGCGTATTCACGAATCCCGCGCCGGCCGCGGATCTGCTGGCGGTTTATCAGAGGGCCCTGCAGAACGATCCGCAGCTTCGCGAGGCGGAAGCCACGCGTCTGGCGGCGCTGGAAGCCAAGCCCCAGGCACTGTCCGCCTTATTGCCCCAGCTCACGGGCAACGGACTGGTGTCGAAGGAGCGCGATACGGGATCGCAGAACACCACGGAAGCGGTGGGTCTGCCGCCCTGCGGCCCTGGGGTGCCGCCGCCCTGCTCTTCCACCGGCACGCCGAGCACAATTCTCGAAACCTTTCCCTTCGACGGTAGGGTGGATACGACCACTCATCGATATACCGTCAACCTCAAACAGAGCGTATTCAGCTGGGGAAACTGGGTGACGCTGCAGCGCGCGGATTCGCAAGTGGCGCAGGCCGAAGCTGATTATCAGGCGGCACAGCAAGACTTGATGGAGCGAGTCGCGCAGCGGTATTTCGATGTGCTCGGCGCACAAGATGATGTCGAGGCCCAGCAGTTCGCGCTAACCTCCGTCACCCGTCAGCTCGAGCAGGCGGAGGCGCGCTATAAGATCGGACTGATCGCCGTAACCGATGTAGAAGAAGCGCGCGCTTCTCATGACAGCACCGCGGCAGCCGTCATTGCGGCCAAACGCGTGTTGGCCTCGACGCTGGAGCTGCTCCGGGAAATCATTGGCGACCTGTTTGATTCCCTGGCGCGCCCGATCGAGCCCTTCGAGATGGCAAACCCGGACCCGATCAACGAGGACCGCTGGGTCGCCATGGCGTTGAAACAGAACTTATCGTTGGTGTCCAGCCGGTTGGCGGCCGACATTGCACGCGAAAACGTCTCGGTGGCGCGCGGCGGCCATGCCCCGTCGCTGGATTTGGTGGGCAGCGCCGGCAAGTTGAACTCCAATGGAGTGGACACTTTCACGGATGGGACCCCGGCGGGCGGGACGACCTTGGACCAGAACCAGCGCTCGATCGGTCTGCAATTGACCTTTCCCATCTATTCCGGCGGCATGGTGTCCTCGCAAGTGCGGCAGGCGGTCTACCAGCATCGGGCGGCGAAGGAGCGCCTGGAACGGGTGGCGCGCCAGACCGAGCACGACGCGCGCGATGCCTATCTCGGGGTGCTCTCGGAGATCACGCGC
>Ga0210401_10005704_pt1 | contig 12780 bp, 10 predicted proteins | sample IncBWH32MmetaG_FD_150866 | JGI IMG/M metagenome (GOLD analysis project Ga0210401, IMG submission 150866) | Forest soil microbial communities from Barre Woods Harvard Forest LTER site, Petersham, Massachusetts, United States - Inc-BW-H-32-M | ecosystem: Environmental > Terrestrial > Soil >... | reverse complement strand
CCGAAGCTTTTGCGCGCGGCGCCTCCGGTTACCTGCTTAAGACCTGCGCCGCTGCCGAGATGGTGCTCGCGGTCAGGGAGGTGTTGCGTGGTAAATCGTACGTTTCACGTGGGCTGTCGCGAGATGCGATCGATTGCTTGCGCTGGCAAAATAAGAGACTGGTCCAGGAAGATGAGCGCCTGACCGCAAGGCAGAGGGAGGTGCTGCAGTTGCTGGCCGAAGGTAAGTTGATGAAGGAAGTCGGCGACATTCTGCATATGAGGACCGGGACAGTCGCCTACCACAAGTACCGGATGATGGATGCGCTTGGTGCCAAAAGCAGCGCTGAACTGGTGAAGTACGCCGTCAGGAATCACATGGTAGCCGCTTAGCTCGGAAGAACTTTCCCAGCCTGCATCTCGGCTATGCCAGCTAGTCGGCGTCAGCGGTTGTCGTGTCTGCTCACGACTCAATCCTCAAATTTCACGCGGTGACACAAAGATGTCGCGTCTAACAGCCGCTTCGTCACAGAGATTTCACTTGTCCTTTAGGCTCGTTAATCAGGTGAGAAAATTTCTCGCAACTTTCGATTACAGTCGTAGGGCGGTTAACGCAAGTTCCGATATCGACGCGCGTGCCGTGGAACAGAAAACTACGGGCGTGGTGGCTGGTTGCGGAAGTCGAGATCTTTTACTTGGGACTATTCACGATTGTTTTCTCTCCTTGATGTTTTACCTTGCGTGGCCAAATTCCGCAGCCACGACCGGCGCATCGAGAGATTTGTTTCCTACGCCTCGGCGAACTGGATGACTACTTTGATGTCGTCGGGTTTCCGTTGCAATGCGCGCATGAACTCAGCGGGCGGCTCGCGGCGCGTCAACAGCTTTGCCAGCCATGAACGGTCCGCCCGGGCCAAGGCTTCCCCGGCCTTGTACCAATGCCGCTTGTTGGCGTTGACGCTGCCGACGATCACGTTATTCTTGAGCACAGCGGCAGCCCCAAGATCGGCGGCGGCAAACCCTGATGTGCCGCCACCACTGCCGACTCCGGTCAGACACACAACGCCGCCCGCCCCGATGCAGCGGATTGAATCGCTGATGACCAGCCCAACACCGGTGCATTCGACAATGACGTCCGGCTCGAACCCGATGCTGGCGACGGTGCTCGTGTGGTAGGTCGCGCCGAGGGCGCGCACGAGATCTGGCTTGGTTCCCGACTCTGCGCGATCGAGTACATGGATGTCCAGCCCCCGTTGTTTGCCAAGCATGGCGGCTAGCAAACCGATCGGGCCTGCACCTGTGACCAGCACTGTCCGTGGTTCCCAGAGTGCGCGCCGGCCTACGGCGGCGATTTGCTCCCACGCCTTGGTGACGACGGTCGTTGGCTCAAGCAGAACGCCCAAGAGCCCGAGCGAACTGTCAACCTTCATCGCGTACTCAGACTCGATTCGCCAGCGCTCCGACATGAATCCGTCAATCTGTTTGATACCGCGCTCGGTGTACTGCCCGTTGCGGCACATGTCCCATTCACCGACGGCGCAGTTTGGGCAGGGAACGGGGTCGGGGCGGCGAACGATGCCGACCACCAAATCACCCTTCTTGAGACTGCCAACACCGTCAGATTCCAGGACGCGGCCGAGTGATTCGTGGCCAAGTACGAGGCGTGTCTTGCCGGGAGGCGGCCATCCGTACTTCCCGTCCATGATCTCGACATCGGTGCCGCAAACTCCGACCGCGACGGCCTCTACGAGTACCGAGCCTTGGCGAATATCTGGCTCCTGGATCTCTTCCCATTTGGCGCTGCCAGCCTTCTTCGGCTCGATCGTGATTGCCCTCATGCGTGTAACCTCAGTGTCGGTTTGCTAAGCGGTTACGGTTCATGCATACACAGCGTGGGTCGCTTCCGCCGCCTTCGGTTCGCTCTTCTTGGAGCCTGGTTTGCCCTCGTTCAGAAGGTGTTGAGGATCCACTCGACCGAAAACCTCCATCAACGTCGCGACCAGGCCAGTCCATCCGGTCTGGTGGCTGGCTCCCAGGCCAGCGCCGTTATCACCGTGGAAGTACTCGTAGAACAACACGTAGTCCTTCCATTGGGGGTCGGTTTGGAATTTCGCTGTACCACCGAACACCGGCCGGCGGCCCGACTTATCCCGCAGGAAGATGCCGATCAGGCGATCTGAAATTTCCCGCGCAGCCTCGAACAGGTTCATCAAATTGCCCGAGCCGGTGGGGCACTCTATCTTGAAGTTGTCCCCATAGTACAAATAGAACTGCAGCAAGGCACGAATCAGTAGCACGTTCATCGGCATCCATACCGGCCCACGCCAGTTGGAATTCCCTCCGAACATGCCGTTGTCTGACTCCGCTGGAAGATATTTCACTCGGTATTCTTGGCCATCCACATGGACAATATAAGGATGGTCTTCATGATAGCGGGAGAGGGCGCGGATTCCATAAGGGCTCAGGAATTCCTTCTCATCGAGCACGCGCGTCAGGATACGGCGCAACCGTTCCTCATTGACGAGTGCGGCGATGTCGCGACCCGCAAATCCCCGACGACCCGGCGCGCTTGTATGAATGCTGTCGCGCAGCTCAGGCATACGCCGCATCCGCTCCTGCAGCACGTTCGACACTCGTGGCACCTGTTCGCGCTGCCACCGCTCGATTACAGTGGTGGCACATAAGGGCAGTAGTCCCACCATGGAGCGCACCTTTAGCCGTTTGGTGCTACCGTCAGGTAAACGCAGCATATCGTAATAGAAACCGTCCTCTGCGTCCCACATCCCTTCCGGTCCTATCTGGTTCATGGCTACGGCGATCCACATGAAGTGCTCCGCAAACTTCACGGCCATGTCTTCGTAAGAAGGGTCGTGGGCCGTCAACTCGACAGCCATCTCCAACATGTTCTGGGCGAACATGCACACCCACGCCGTGCCGTCAGCTTGCTGAAGGCTTCCACCCGTCGGCAGCGGTGAGCTGCGGTCGAAGACGCCGATGTTGTCCAGCCCTAGAAAGCCGCCTTCAAAGAGGTTATTGCCGAACCTGTCTTTGCGGTTCACCCACCAACTGAAGTTCAGCACCAGCTTGGGGAATGAGCGCTTGAGGAACTCGATGTCGCCTTTGCCATGCAGTGCCTGTTCGGTGCGGTACAAGAAAATTGAGGCCCAAGCGTGTACCGGCGGATTGACGTCGCTGAAGTTCCACTCGTACGCGGGAATTTGACCAGCCGGATGCAGGTAGAACTCCTGCAGCATCAGGTCAAGTTGTTCTTTGGCAAAGTCGATGTCGACCGCTGCTAGCGCAATAGCATGAAACGCCAAATCCCATGCCGCATACCAGGGGTACTCCCATTTGTCGGGCATCGAGATCACGTGTCGATTCACCATGTGGAACCAGTCGCGGTTTCGTATCGACCGTCCTCCGGGCTTGATCGGATCGATACCGTGTTCTGAGAGCCATTTGTGGACGTCGAAAAAGAAGTACTGCTTGCTCCATAGCATGCCGGCCAGCGCCTGCCGTAAAACCTGGGCCTCATCCTCGCCAGTATGTTCCGGAGTGATGGATTTATAGAAGGCATCCGCCTCACCAAGACGACTCTGGAGTGTCGCATCGAACCCCTCGAAGGGATCGCCGATAGCGGCCGGCGCTAGATGGGTTAGCCGCAGACGGATTGTGGTCGTCTTTCCTGCTTCTACAGTCAACTGATAGTGCGCGGCACATTTCGTTCCCGCCTTCTCCGGGTTCACTGCATTGTGATTTCCGGTGACTACATAATTGTTGATTCCGTCTTTGACGTAAGGCGATAAGTTGGGTGTGCCGAAGATCCGCTCGTTGTTCGTCTCATTCTCAGTGAATAGCAGCGGAACATCTCCCTCACAGTACAAATACCGCTCACCCAGTTGGGCATGGGAGGCCGAGACCACTTTCCAACCGCTTTTGCCAGCGAGCTGCCGCACCGAAGGTCTCGGTGTACCGGGCCACCAGGTCCAGGTGTTGCGAAACCACAGACTGGGCAGGAGGTGAATTGTGGCCAGCTCAGGCCCGCGATTGACCACGCTGATCCGAACCAGCAGATCCTCTGCGGTCTGTTTGGCATATTCTACGAAGACATCGAAGTAGCGGTCTTCGTCGAAGACACCCGTCTCCAGCAGTTCGTATTCCATGTCGTTACGGCCGCGACGCTTGTTCGTCTGGATCAAATCGACGTACGGGTACTCCGCCTGTGGATACTTGTACAGGTATTTCATGTACGAGTGTGTCGGCGTGCTGTCGAGGTAAAAGTAGTACTCCTTAACGTCCTCACCGTGGTTGCCTTGGCTGTTGGTCAGACCGAACAAACGCTCTTTGAGGATGGGGTCTTTACCGTTCCACAGGGCAACGCTGAAACACAACAGCTGGTGGTCGTCGCTGATGCCCGCAATACCGTCCTCGCCCCAGTGATAAGCGCGCGATCGGGCCTGGTCGTGAGTGAAGTACTCCCAGGCATTGCCATCCTCGCTGTAGTCCTCGCGGACCGTACCCCACTGCCGCTCGCTCAGATACGGGCCCCACTTTCTCCAGGGAATTTTGCCTGCGCGAGCTTCCTGCAGTCTGACCGCTTCGGTTCTCATGGCCCCCACGCTTCCAGTCTTGAGAAAAGACTTCAGTTCCGCATGGTGGCTTGGTGAGCTTCCACACATTGCGTTCGGTGAGTGGTTCGAGGTCTAGCGTTTCATGATCGGGTTTGAGACTATTTCCTGCCTCAGCTCTTCCCCAATCCAATTTAGATCGCCCCTGCGTACGAGAGCCTTCTCAGAAGCGAAAGCTTCCCAGGAATGCGGGGCCGCGGTCGAGAAGAAACATCGCGCCGATCAGCGCAGATTGCTGGCGGGTCGGCGCGACTCAATTGTTTTCGATGTTACGCATTACACGCCTTAAACGAGGGAGTACCGCTAGGCGGCTACCCTCTCCGCTATTTTCTTGGCCACCTTGGCCTCGATGACGTTCCGAATCAAGCGACGCGTTCGTTCCACAAACGCGAGTTTGTCTGCCAAGCAGCTTTCAAGCAGGACGCCAACGCCATAGTGGCCGGTTATATCGGCTGCCGCAACCAAAGCCACATACTCTGCAATGCGAAGGTGCGTCAGGTGTGTGACCTTTGCCAAGATGAAGAGGTGCCTTGCGACTGGGTTCTGTATCTCGGCAAGCTCCCTTCGAAAATCCTCGATAAAGACTTCCTGGAGTCGCGAGTTGACCTTAACTGGTTGTTCGCCAATCAGCTTGAAGCACTGGTCCTGAGTGGCAAGGACTTTCCCTGAGATGAAAGCCCGTGCTTCCAGGGCCTCTTTTACCTCCTGATTCTCAACATGTTGGCTAAGCTCCTGATAAATCTTCGCACTCCGCTCTGTGCCCTCGCGGAGGCCGCTGAGTAGCTGGACGAAGAGTTCCCTCGGGTTTTGAACTGGCATGACTCTCTCCTTCTATTGTTTGCTTGTTTGTGTTGCGGTTTAGGGTTACATATGGATGGGTATGAGTAACGTAGCGTACGAGCCTCACACTCATTTCAGGATCATGCTAGGTGCCGCGGTGGAGAGAAACAACTAGCAGAAATGCCAGTCGGTACCGCAAGCAAAGTCTCCACGCCAACAGTTCGACGCGTAAGATCAACTAATACGATAACGCTTAAGAAGACGGTGCGTCAGAATCGGGCGTCACCAGTCGGTCATCTCCTTCAATAGTACGCAGCGTTGCGTTCGGTGGCGGGTTTCTCAAGCTGACTACTAAACGCATGACGCATTGCCGATACAAGCTTGTTGGCAAAGTCAGCCTCGCAACGCGAACTGAAGCGTTCGATAGTGCTGCCATCGCTTGCTCCGTCCCGGTCCCTATGGCTATTTAGATCGGCTCTCAGGACGAGAGTCTTCCCAGAGGCGAAAGCCGCCGAGGAATGCGTTGGCGTTGTCTCCTCTTCGGCAACCGGGAGGGAGGTGTTTCAGTTTCTTGCTGTTGCCTCCCCCGAGAACCACGTCGTCAGGATGCAAAGCATCGACCAGTCTAGCCACTCCGTACGCCACATAATGTTCCCATTTTTTCTTGCCAAAGCGCTTCAATCCCCGCAGGCCGACGTAGTCTTCGTAAGTGCCATTCTTGAAGGACAGGTGGGCAAGTTCCATCGGCACCACGATGCCTTGAGCCACGATCGCGGAGCCCAAACCGGTTCCGAGACCCAGGAATAGCATTAGTCCGCCGTTGTAGCTCCCAAGGGCCTGCATGGCGGCATCATTGATGATCTTCACCGGACATCGGAATGCAGATTTGAAATTAAACCCGACCCACGCCCTCCCTAGGTTATGAGGTTCGGCAGCCGGCTTCCCCTTCAGAACAAGGCCTGGGTACCCAATCGATACCACGTCATACTTCCAATCGCTGGTTAGCTCCTTGACGCCGGAAGCCATCTGTTGGGGTGTCATTTTCAGTCCCGACGGAAACTTCCGGGGCTCTTTTTGACCGGTGGCAAGAACCTTGACGGTGGTTCCACCGACATCAACAGCCAGGACTCTCACCACAAAGGCCTCTTGTTTCTGAATTAGCTTGTCAGTCTTCTCGTCCGTGATCTACCTCGCGGACCGCCCGCAACTGTCGGTTGCTGAGGTAGAGGCTCCACTTTCGCCGGGCCCAACGTCCAGTGATCGAGGGGGAGTGACACGACCTGGACCTTGACCACGAACTCCGTTTTCAGTCACAGGCGTTGAGCATCAACGTTGCGCCCCCGATATGTATGTGTGCAACTGATCGATGGTGAACGCTTGCCCGGAGATGACTTCGCTCACCAAATCGCCCATCGAGACCAGCCCGTCGAGCTTGCCCTCCTTGAGAACCGGAAGGTGCCGAATATGATGACGAGTCATGAGCTCCATAGCATCAAGGACCGTAGTCTCCGGAGTTATGGTGACCAAAGAAGTTGTCATGATCTCCTGCACTCGCACGTCTCTTGAGGATTTCCCTTCCAGAACGACCTTGCGTCCATAGTCACGTGCAGAGATGATGCCGACCAGGTTGCCATGCGAGATGACCAGGACTGCTGCCACGTTCTTCGCAGCCATAAGCGCGATGGCATCGTAGACGGCTGCATCAGGAGTGACCGAGCAGATCGCGTGCCCCTTCTTCTTCAGAACAGAACCGATTGATTCGATTACCATGGTTTTCTATCTCTTGTTGAAAAGAACCGCACGAGTTGACCTCGGTTTGTATTCCGCGAGATGCGGCCTATACAGACTCAATTGTTCGGAATGATGACCGCGCGGCCTGGAATTTTGCCGTCGTGGAGCAGATGGTACGCCTCGCTCGCCCGCTCCAGCGGAAATTGTTCGACCAGCATCCGTATCTTTCCCGTCTGGGCCAGGCTGACCACCTCCATGAGCTCCGGAATCGAGCCCCAGTACGGCGAGGCGACGGAACATTCTTTCGCCGGGCTGTGGAAGTTGACGGGAAGCGCGCCGCCGCCGAGACCCACAATCGTCACATGTCCGAGAACCCGTGAGATCTGGATAGCCATCTCCAGCGTTGGCTTCACGCCTACCATGTCGAGAACGAGATTGGCGCCCTGTCCGCGGGTGATGTCCTTGATCAGCGTGACGGCGCCACTGCCCGAGACCAGTGCCTCATCGGCTCCCATCTTCTTGGCAGTTTCGAGCTTGGCGGGCGAAGTGTCCACCGCGATAACGGTTGCGGCAGCGCTTAGCGCTTTCAACACCTGGATCGCCATCTGGCCGAGGCCGCCGGCACCGATCACAACAGCAGTAGACCCTGGCCCGAGCAGATGAATCGAACGTTTCACCGCGTGATAACTGGTAAGCGCTGCATCGGTGAGCGGAGCCGCCTCACGCGGATCAAGGGTGCCCAGCGGGAGCAGAAAACGCGTAGACGGGACAACCATGTAGTTGGCCATGCCGCCGTCTCGCCCGAGCCCGCCGGCTTTGCCTTGCCCGGGGTTCTCGCAGTAGTTCTCCATTCCTACCCGGCAGTTTGCGCAGCCGCCGCAGCCCCAGGGACCATAAACGATCACAGAGTCCCCGACCGCGAACCCGGTTGCGCCGGGCCCCAGCTTCTCGACCCAGCCCGCGTTCTCATGGCCGAGGGTGAAGGGGAGTGGCATCCCCGGTGTGTTGGCAGGTGTCTCCAATATATGAAGGTCAGAGTGGCAGGCACCTGAGCCGCCAATTTTTATCAGGACTTGTCCCGGCCCTGGCTCGGGCACCGGCACTTCACGGAGTTCGGCTGGCTTCTGCAATTCAACGAACTGGAATGCTTGCATGGCTTCTCCTCAGTCTCTGATCCGGTCGTAGTCGATCAACAGGTGTCTCGGGCCGCGGAAGACATTGCTCCGGCGATACTCTGGCGGATCCACTACGAGGCGCGGATTCTCCACGCGGCGAATGAAGGTCTCCAACGCGAGGTTCACTTCCAGACGCGCGAGTGGACCGCCGAAGCAAGTGTGGATTCCGCTGCCCCAGCCAAAGTGCTCGTTGTCGCGCCGTTCCGGGTCGAATTTGTTTGGGTCGGTGAACCGCTTCGGGTCACGGTTCGCGGCGCCATACATGAGGTGAACCGGCGAGCCTGCGGGGATGACAGTCCCATTGATCTCAATGTCGGCGGTAGCCGACCGGCTGGGAAAGAACTGCACCGCCGACTCAAGGCGCAGGACTTCCTCGATAGCTCCGGGGATCAGTTCCGGCCGGCTGCGGAGCCGCTCGAACGAGCCGGGGTTACGCAGCACAGTCAACACGCAATGAGCGATCGTATTGACGGTGGAATCATGACCGGCAATCAGCAGCAATGATGCATTGGTCACGGCCTCTCTGGGCGTCATTTTTCCATCGGGGCCGTCTTCATTCACCATCTTCGAGAGCATCGCGTTGGTGGGCTTCTTCAGGAAACCCTTTATCAGGTCGGTCAGGTACTGCACCAGCGCCGCGGTGCTTGCTTTTCCCTGCTCAGCGCGGGCCTTCCCCTCTGGAGTGGCCGCTTCGGGGCCCAGGTCCGTGATACCCGCCATGAAGTCATGGATCCAAGCGTGAAACTGGGGTTCGTCCTCCAGCGGAACACCCAGGATCTTGCAAATCACCATTACGGGTACCGGGTAGGCATAATCGTCGACGATGTCGATCCTGGTTTTTCCCTTGGCCTTGTCGAACAGCTGGTTGCAGAGCAACTGGATATCCGGCGCAGTATTCGGAATGAGATCTGTCGTGTGCGGAGGGCCGAAGTGTCGCATCGCCTGCCGTCGCTGGCGATCATGCTCCGGCGGGTCGGACATGATCATATTCCCGTGCTCGCCGTACGCCGCTAACGACGGATCGGCGTCGGAATCAGACCCCGTATTGGCCGCACGGGCCTTCAAGCGACGCAGATCTGAGCTGATGCGAGGGTCGTGGGCCAGCGTCATCAGTTCCCGGTAGCCGGTGACGACGTAGACGCCGTTCCCAACGTGCACCACAGGCGTCTTTCGGAGCTCGTCGAAGAACGTGTATGGATTGGGGCGGTTTTCAAATTTCATAGCCTCCGCCCAGGCGGTCTCTGGTGTCATGCCGTTCTCTAATTCGTTGGCTTCCGCGTAGGCAGTCTTAGGTGTCATGATGTTCCTCTCTCGTCTTTTTTCTTCTCTATCTTCTATCTTCTTTTAAGCGGCACGCTTCGTCTCGCCCACCTCTCCGCGCTTTTTCGGGCGGTACTCCGCGCCCCGTTCGGTCGGGTCGTGGCCAGTCAGGACGACGTCCGGAAACGCCGTAGGGGTTCGTGGATCCGGGAATCGCGCCGGAACTGGCTTCATGTCGCCGGCCTGATCGTAACCTGGCGCAGGGGGTGGGAACGGAGCGGAGCGCTCGATCAGAGCTCCGTAATACTCCAGCCACTTGCCGTGATTGAAAGTGACGGCGGCCACGATGCGGCCCCGCCGACCATACGCAGCCGCGAAGCGCCGTTCCTTGACGGAGCCTTGCGTAATGACGATCTCATCGCCGAACGGGCCGACGCCGACGCCCTTGATGTTGACACCGAACTGGCCTGACCAGAAGGCAGGTAGCGGCAGGTGTGGTCGGCGGTCGGCCTCAAGGCTCACCATGTTGTGAGCCGCGACCTTGCCGCCCAAGACGGCATTGTCCCAGTGTTCCAGCGAAAGAAACTGGTACTCGTACAGCACATGCGGGGCGCGCGCGATATCGCCAGCGACGAAGATGTTGTCGGTTACTACCCCGTGGAGGTCGAAGACGCGGCAGCCCGCATCGCAGGCGACGCCCCAAAAGCCGGTGGCAAGCCCAGCACCCTCAAGCCATTCGGTGTTGCGGATTGAACCGAGCGACGCCACCACCACGTCGACGTCAAGTGTCGTCCCGTCGGAGAGTCGGGCCCGGCGCACGTGTCCCTTCACGTCTCCCTCCAGAGCTTCGACTGAGACGCCTGTGCGTAGGTCGACTCCGTGGTCCCGCTGCATCTCGGCGGCGATGTCGCCGATCACACCCCCGAGAGCGCCGACTAGCGGGGCCCCGGCACGCTCGGCGACAGTCACGGCGAGACCGAGCTCGCGACAGACTGAGGCCATCTCCGAGCCTATGAATCCGGCGCCGGCAATCAGGACCCGCCCCGGCTTGGCCGCCAAAGCCGCTTGTAGCCGGCCTGCGTCATCGGACGTTCGTAGTGTGAACACTCCCTCCAACGCAGCTTCCTTCGGGTTGAACCATGGCCGGGCGCGAGTGCCGGTCGCGATCAGCAGGCGGTCGTACGGAACTTGGTTGCCATTGGCCAGGCGCACCTGCTTCGTTTTCCGGTCGAGACCTGTGGCGGCCACGCCCAGTCGCCACTCCGCATCGACCTTTCGCATACGCGGAAGCTTTGTGTGCTCGGCTTTCACCCACCCCTTCAGCACCTGCTTGGAGAGTGGGGGGCGATCGTACGGCTCGTGCTTCTCATCCCCGATGATTGTTAGGCTCCCATTAAACCCCTCGTCGCGCAAGGCTTCGGCGGCACGGAGCCCAGCCAGGGAGGCACCGACGATAACAATCCTACCGCTAGTCTTGAATTCCGTTACCAGACCCGACACGAGCGCCGCAGTTTTCACGCTTTTTCCCCTTCCTCCTCTAGCCGGTCCACGATAATCGCTTGCACGGGGCAGGATGCTACGGCTCGCAGAACCTGCTGGCGCAGTGAGTCGTCGGGGTTAGGGTCGTACATGAGCGCCTCCTCACCGTTCAGTTTGAGAACAGTCGGCGCAAGCGGAACGCATTGCGCATATCCCTGGCAGCGATTCAAATCAACCACGATTCGCATATCAACCTCCTCTTTCGATTATGTGCCTTCCACCCGAGAGATATTAGAGTTCGTTTCGCGACTTGGTGAAACTAGCAGAAGTGACAGTTTGGGAATGACAAATGCGTCAGAATGATAGGAACCTTTGAACCATCGTCCGCCTGCTGATATTGGTCGCGATCAACAAGACCGACACCAGAATGCTTGAACATTCATGCCGCGTTGGCCCGAAGGTTCCGAAGGAGGATGTGCACACTGATCACGAGCACCCACAGCGGAAAGACCAACGGACCCCAGTAGAGATGGCCGGGACTCAGGAGTAGCAAAACTGCCAGCGCATACCCGACGAGTGCCATCCAGCGCGGGAACATCTCGATGCGGATCGCGAGCGTGCAAGTGGAGACCATAAATACTCCTGCCATTCTTAACGCGTAGACGTTGCCAAACTCGAAGGCTACGGCGCGACCGAAGGTGTAGGTGCCATAGTTTAGTAGCTTGTCCGGAATCGCTCCGTAGGCCACCACGAGACCCCCCGCTACCGCAAAAGAGGTGAAGATCATGGCGAGAAACAGGAGCCCGCTGCCGAGAAACACGGTGGCGAAGAAGCGATCTTCTTGTTCCCCCATCCGATCGCGCAGCACGCCGATGAACCACAGGAAAGCGACCCCCGCGAAGGGGAGGAGGTTCAGCGCGAGAGGGATGGACTTCCCGCTGCTGGAAAGCCACGTCCCCTCATCCAACGGAGTGGCGGGGGCGGAAACCCGGATGAGCACCAGACTGATGATGAGCAGGATCGAGAACACGATCCCGGCGATCGCAGCGGCACGCGGGGCCTTCAATAGGTCGCGAACCGCGGTTACCCTCTTCTCTTCCATAATTTCCTCCGTACGGGAAGCGTCTGACGTGTTGTGTAACCAGTCGAGCACACGTCTCTGGCCATCAAGAGACCATATCCGACCTTTCCGTTTGCAAGACCTCAAGCTTCGGAGGCGGCAGACCCGCCCACTCCACCATCGCCCTCAGACGAAGGAACATCGGCGGCGCGGCGCTATGAAGCAGGATGATCAGCCAGGCCTGCAAGCGGCTTACACCCCGACTGAGTTCATAAGCCTGATCGATAAGAGCTTCTTCTCGCACCTCGCGCATCTGGGAGTTGCCCAGTGACAGCTTGCCAAGCGTTTCGATCGCAACTCTTGGGCCGCTGGCTAGGATGCCAGCCCGGTCGGCGCTCAACACCTGCGCCCGCCGGTAACCGCTGAAGATGATGTTGCGCACTTGGGCGATCCAGGAGAGTAAATCGGGCAAGGTCGACTTGTCGCCACCGAGCAGGATCGCTATTCGGGTGTGACCGAAACGAATTTGTCCGATCGCCCGCCCAAGAACGTAGCGCAGTTCGTCGCTTTCAAGGGAGTCGAGCAGCAAGGAAGGCAACACGATAGTATAGGGCGCTCTAAACCCTAGTGTCTCAGTTTCGACGCTGAACTGACGTACCACGAACAAGCGCGTCGGCGGCGCTTGGAAT
>Ga0210401_10005703_pt1 | contig 12782 bp, 12 predicted proteins | sample IncBWH32MmetaG_FD_150866 | JGI IMG/M metagenome (GOLD analysis project Ga0210401, IMG submission 150866) | Forest soil microbial communities from Barre Woods Harvard Forest LTER site, Petersham, Massachusetts, United States - Inc-BW-H-32-M | ecosystem: Environmental > Terrestrial > Soil >... | reverse complement strand
TGACCGGTGTCTTCAGCGGCAGCGTGAAATGCAGCGTCAGAGCCGTATTCTTGTATTCAAGGTAGTAGTCGACCGGCTCGTTGAATTTCTGCTTCTTGCCGTCGGCCTTGGCGAAGGTGAAGAAGGCGAATTCGTGCAGCGATTCGACATTGGTCTGCGCCAGCGAGCCAAGTTCCTCGCGGCTATAGACGCCCTTCTGCTTGGTCTCAATGCCCTGCAAAGCATAGGTCGAGAACATGTCGTCAAAGGTCCAGGCGTGGCGCACGCCTGATATCGATCCGTCCGGGGCGTAAAGCAGCTCGCTGACCGCGGTGATCCAGACATGCGGATGCGCCTGCGCCAAGCCGTTGCCTGCCATGAGCAGCCCGGCAAGCAGCAAGCTTGAGCGGCAGCGGGCGGCGACGCTCACCTCAGGCGGCCTCTGGTGTTTCGACGAGCCCGCGCCGGCGTAACAGCGCCTGGGGCTCCGGCTCGCGGCCGCGGAAAGCGACATAGGCGGCTTCCGGATCGACCGAGCCGCCGGTGGAATAAATGTCGTCATGCAGCCGTCTTGCCACCTCCGGATCAAAGATATCGCCGGCCTCCTCGAAGGCGCCGAACGCGTCGGCGTCCATCACCTCCGACCACATGTAGCTGTAGTAACCGGCCGCATAGTGATCGCCCGAGAAGATGTGGCCGAACTGGGTCGGCCGGTGCCGCAGCACGATCTCGTCGGGCATGCCGATCTTCTCCAGCTCGGTGCGCTCGAACGCGCGCACATCGCGGCTGGCCGCGGCCGGCTGGGTGTGAAATTCGAGATCGATCAGCGCCGAGGACACGAACTCCACGGTGGCAAAGCCCTGGTTGAATTTTCGCGCGGCCAAAAACCGTTTTAGCAAATCTTCCGGCAGCGGCTCGCCGGTCTGGTAGTGCCGGGCGAATTGTTGCAGCACCTGCGGCTGCTCCTGCCAGTGCTCGTAGAGCTGCGACGGCAGCTCGACGAAATCGGTGAACACACTTGTCCCCGACAGCGAGGGATAGGTGACGTTGGAAAGCATGCCGTGCAGGCCGTGGCCGAATTCGTGGAACAGGGTTCTGGCGTCATCGGGCGAGAGCAGCGAGGGCTCGCCGTCGGCGCCTTTGGCGAAATTGCAGACATTGATGATCAGGGGCGCGATGGCGCCGTCGAGCTTCTGCTGGTCGCGCAGCGAGGTCATCCAGGCCCCCGAGCGCTTGGAAGGCCGAGCAAAATAGTCGCCGTAGAACAGCCCTTTGTGGTGGCCTTGAGCGTCCTTGACCTCCCAGACGCGGACGTCCGGGTGCCAGACCGGGATATCCTTGCGCTCAGTGAAGGTGACACCGAACAGGCGTCTCGCGCAGTCGAAGGCCGCCTCGATCATGTGGTCGAGCGCGAGGTAAGGTTTTATCGCCACATCGTCGAAATTGGCTTTGGCCTGCCTGAGCTTCTCGGCGTAGTAGCGCCAGTCCCAGGGGGCGAGTGCAAAGTTGGCGCCCTCTTCCGCGATCAGCCCCTGCAAGGCATCGCGGTCGGCCAGCGCCCGGGCCCGGGCCGGCTTCCAGACCCGCTCCAGCAGGGAGCGCACCGCTTCCGGCGTCTTCGCCATCGAATCTTCCAGCCGGTAGGCAGCAAAGGTCGAGAAACCCAGCAGCCGGGCGCTCTCCTCGCGTAAGCTCAGGATCTCGACAATGACGGCGTTGTTGTCGTTGGCGTTGCCGTTGTCGCCGCGCGCGGTGAACGCCTTGAAAACCCTTTCGCGCAGATCCCGCCGGGCCGAGCTTTTGAGGAACGGCTCGACCGAGGAGCGCGACAGCGTCACGATCGCCTTGCCTGCCATGCCGCGCTCTTCGGCTGCGGCCTTGGCGGAGGCGATGAAGCTGTCGGAAAGCCCGGCGCGATCACCTTCCGAAAGCTCCATGAACCAGTCCTGCTCATCGCCCAGCAAGTGATGGCTGAATTCTGTGCCGAGATGGGCCAACCGCTCGTTGATCTCGGCCATCCGCTTCTTGGCGTCCTCGCTTAGGCCCGCACCGGCGCGATGGAAGCGCGTATAGGTGCGCTCCAGGAGCCGCATCTGCTCGGCTGTCAGCGTCAGGCTCGCGCGGTTGTCGTGCAGCATGGCGATGCGGCCGAACAGCACCGCGTTCATCATGATCGGGGACCAGTGCCGCGCCATCCGCAACGAGACCTCCTTGTCGATTGCAAGGATCGCGGGATTGGAGTTCGCCGACACCAGGTCGTGGAACACCGCCGAGACCTTGGCGAGCAGCTTGCCGGAGCGCTCCAGCGCGGTGATGGTGTTGGCAAAATCCGGCAACGAGGGATCGTGGGTAATGGCGGCAATCTCGGCTGAGTGGTCGGCGAAGGCCTGCTCGAAGGCCGGAATGAAATGTTCCGGCGCGATATCGGCAAACGGCGGAGTCTCGAACGGCGTCTGCCAGGCGGCCAACAAGGGGTTGGCCCGTGCCGGCGCGGAGGCCGTATTTTCAAGGGTTTCTGACATCACAAATCCCGATTTCGTCCCAATTTGATTTAGGCCTTTTATATCACGCGATCGGGCTTTTTTTCAGCCTTTTGCGCTTGATGGCACGGGCCTTTTCGGAGAGATTGCCCCCTCAAACAGGACGAAAACCCATGAGCGTGCAGCCCTCCCCGACCACTTCCCGCGAGATCGTCTGGCCAAGCGTCGTCACCGTCATCTCTGCCGCGATCCTGATCGGTGCCGAAGTGTTCGGCGCGGCGTTTGCCGGTGGCTGGGCACTCGCGATCCTGTTCGGGCTCGACGACACCGGCGCCCACATCCTGCAGGCCGTGCTGTTTGCGGTCGGCGTCTTCGTGATGGTGGCGTTCATCCGCGCCGCGCAGCGTGTCGAGCCGTTCACGCGGCGCGCCTAACTCCGCTGGCTGCGAGAAAGCCCTGCGCCGCTTGGCTCAAACGCGCGCGCACTTTCAAAAGAACTTAACGCCTGTTCATCTTCAGCGCGGCTCTGCAAGGTGCTGTTAGGCAAATTTGGCCTCAGCCTAAAAAAAATGTTGCGAAGCAGACTCAAAAGTCTTATTTCCATTCTTGCCCAATTTCGCACGTGCCTGTGGTCGTGTGTCAGTCGGTAGGTATCCGGACAAGAGGCCGGACAGCCGCCAAGGGATGAAGAACCGAGGGTCGCTTAAGTCAGGTCGAAGACTTAAGAGGCCAGCATCTCTCTCAAGAGATGCCGCTGAAGGTCTCTCCATTCCTTGCAACCGTGACTGGCAGCCGGAGGCGAACCGGCGCACCCCGCTCTCAACGGGGGACGCGACTTAAAGCAACGACGGATCGGGCTTTTTTGGTCTCTACCGGCATTCCACCGCCGGCGCGGGCTACTGAAAAGGCTTGTCCTTCATTGCCAGGTGTGCGGGCGGGAAAATTCCCAACCAATCCACGGCAGCACAGTTCGGATCTCGAGTTCAAGGCCTTGCCGCGTCTCCATCGTGCGGCAACGCCAAAGCACTGATGTCCGAGAACCACTTGGAGCGGGTCCCGTCGCTGGGACCGTTTTGGGAGAGTGCTATGACCGAACGTATTCAGGAATTCCTGCGCAACCGCCGCAAGGAGGGCCTCGACACCGAGCCGTGCCTCGTCGTCGACCTCGAAGTCGTGCGCGACAACTACCAGACCTTTGCCAAGGCCTTGCCGGACAGCCGCGTGTTCTACGCGGTGAAGGCAAACCCAGCGGCTGAGGTGCTGTCGCTGCTCGCCTCGATGGGCTCGTGCTTCGACACCGCGACGGTGGCCGAAATCGAAATGGCGCTCGCCGCGGGTGCGACGCCGGACCGCATCTCCTATGGCAATACGATCAAGAAGGAGCGCGACATCGCGCGCGCCTTCGCGCTCGGCATTCGCCTATTCGCGGTCGATTGCGTAGCCGAGGTCGAGAAGATCGCCCGCGCCGCCCCCGGCGCCAAGGTGTTCTGCCGCATCCTGTACGACTGCGCCGGCGCCGAATGGCCGCTGTCGCGGAAGTTCGGCTGCGACCCGGAGATGGCGGTCGAGGTGCTTGACCTCGCCAAGCGCGTCGGGCTCGAGCCGTGCGGCATCTCGTTCCATGTCGGCTCGCAGCAGCGCAAGGTGAAGGCGTGGGACCGCGCGCTGGCGATGGCCTCGACCGTGTTCCGCGACTGCGCCGAGCGCGGGATCAACCTCACCATGGTCAACATGGGCGGTGGATTCCCGACCAAGTACCTCAAGGACGTTCCTCCGGTCGTGCAGTACGGCCGGTCGATCTTCCGCGCGCTGCGCAAGCATTTCGGCAACCAGATCCCGGAAACCATCATCGAGCCGGGCCGCGGCATGGTCGGAAACGCGGGCGTCATCGAGACCGAAGTCGTCCTGATTTCCAGGAAGAGCGACGAGGACGAGGTGCGCTGGGTGTACTTGGACATCGGCAAGTTCGGCGGTCTCGCCGAGACGATGGACGAGTCGATCCGCTACGCCATCCGCACCCCGCATGACGGAGCGGAAATGACGCCGTGCGTGCTGGCAGGTCCGACCTGCGATTCCGCCGACGTATTGTACGAGAAGCTGCCGTATCCGCTTCCCGTGACGCTCGAGATCGGCGACAAGCTGCTGATCGAAGGCACCGGCGCCTATACGTCGACCTACTCGTCGGTGGCCTTCAACGGCATTCCGCCGCTGAAGACCTACCACATCTGACCTCGTCGCTTTCGAGGTCTGAATAACCGGGAGCCGGCCTGCCGGCTCCCTCCCTTGTAAATGCGAATTTGCCGACAACGCTTCTCGCGGCTTGCCGTCGTCTGAAGCGAGGACTGACGTGCCATGACGATATTGCGCAAGACCCCTGTCGCCCTCACTTCGAATGCCGCTGCGTCCGCGATCCGCGGCGAGCAGGCGTCCGACGTCGTTGCGCGTGAGGCGCTGCTGGATGCCTGCTTTGGCGCAAACCGCCGGCAGCGCACCTGCCAGCGCCTGCGCGACGGACGCGCGCCCGCCGAAGGCCTTGCGCTCTCGGCCGTGGCCCAGAGCCGCTTGGTCGGGACCGTGCGATTGTGGCACGTCAGCGCCGGGGGTACGCGAGCGCTCATGCTCGGCCCGCTGGCGGTAGATGAAACCTGCCGCAAGCTCGGCGTCGGGGCTGCGCTGATCACCTGTGCGCTCGCAGCGGCGAAGGCGCGTGGCCATCGCGCTGTGATCCTGCTTGGGGATGGGCCCTACTACGCCCGCTTCGGCTTTTCGGCTGCCAAGACCGGTGAACTATTGTTGCCGGGCCCATTCGAGCGCGACCGCCTGCTCGGCCTCGAACTATCCGACGGCGCGCTCGACGGCGCCTGGGGCATGATCGTGCCGACCGGCGCGTCTTTGCCGAAAATTGCGGCAACGCGCGCCAAAAAGGCGCTGCGCGCCGTACCGCGCGCGGCCTGAGGCGCCGACCAACATACCGAAAGACCTCACCACAAAGCGCGATGCTGTGCGGTTGCGCCTGCGCAGCGTTGTCACCACGGTGCTCCTCATTTGTTGAGCGTCATGATCGTCAGGGACATCTTCGTGCGCCGGTGGGACCCGGCCCCGCCCGCGCGCCCCGACGTGACAGAGCGTTCGCCCTGATATAGCGAAGGGCTTTCGCGCAGCGCCGGAAAGCCCGTAAACTGCGCGCGAAAACCCTTCGGTTCTGATTGCATCAGAACCGAAGCCCTGTATTTGCTTGACGCGTTTTCTTCACGCGAACCGGTACCCACTTCGCTTGAAAACGCTATGAACTGAGGTGCCAGATGTCCCGCCGTCTCATTTCCACCGGCTCGCCCTTTGAAAAAGCCGCCGGCTTCAGCCGCGCCGTCATCGACGGCGATCTCGCCTTTGTCGCCGGCACCACCGGCTACGACTACGCCACCATGACCATGCCGGCGGATGTCACCAGCCAGACACGCAACTGCTTCAAGACCATCGAAGCGGCGCTGAAGGATGGCGGGTTTGCGATGGCCGATATCGTCCGCGCCACCTATTACATCACCGGCCCAAGTGATGCCGACGCCGTGCTCGCGATCTGCGGCGAGAACCTTGGCGATATCAGGCCGGCCGCGACGCTGCTCGTCGTCGCCGGGCTCCTGAAGCCCGAGATGAAGGTCGAGATCGAAGTCACCGCCAAGCGGCGCACCGCCTGATCGCCTCCCTTTTTTCCGCCATCCCAATCCTCCGGAGACCCCACGCATGAGCCCCGCCGCGCAGATCCACGCGAAAATTTCCGGCCCGATTGTCATGATCGGCTTCGGCTCGATCGGCAAGGGGACGCTCCCCCTGATCGAGCGGCATTTTTCCTACGACAAATTGCGCTTCGTCATCATCGACCCGCATGAGGACGGCGAGATCGCCGAGAAGCACGGCGTGCGCTTCATCAAGGAGGGCGTGACGCGCGACAATTACCGCGAGCTCCTGGTGCCGCTACTAACCGCCGGCGGCGGCCAGGGCTTTTGCGTCAATTTGTCAGTCGACACCTCCTCGGTCGACATCATGACGCTGTGCCGGGAGATCGGCGCACTTTATATTGACACCGTCGTCGAGCCGTGGCTCGGCTTCTATTTCGACAAGAATATCGGCACGGAGAAGCGCTCGAACTATGCGCTGCGCGAGACTCTGCTCGCGGCAAAGCACAAAAGCCCGGGCGGGTCGACGGCGGTGTCCACCTGCGGCGCCAATCCCGGCATGGTGTCGTGGTTCGTCAAGCAGGCGCTGCTCGACATCGCCCGCGACACCAATACTGCCTTTAACGAGCCGAAGAGCCGGGAGGGCTGGGGCCAGCTTGCCCACAAGCTCGGCGTCAAGGGCATCCATATCGCTGAGCGCGACACCCAGCGTTCCAAGCGGCCGAAGCCGATGAGCGTGTTCGTCAACACCTGGTCGGTGGAAGGCTTTGTGTCCGAGGGCATGCAGCCGGCCGAACTCGGCTGGGGCACGCATGAGACATGGATGCCGGATAATGGCCGCACCCACCCCGACGGCTGCGGCGCTGCGATCTACCTGCAGCAGCCCGGCGCCAACACCCGTGTGCGCTCCTGGTGTCCGACGCCGGGCGCGCAATATGGCTTCCTCGTCACCCACAACGAGTCGATCTCGATTGCGGACTATTTCACAGTGCGTGACGGCCAAAAGGTGATCTATCGCCCGACCTGCCATTACGCCTATCACCCGGCCAACGACGCGGTGCTGTCACTGCACGAGATGTTCGGCGCCACCGGCAGGATGCAGCCGAAATGGCATATTCTGGACGAGAACGAAATCGAGGACGGCATCGACGAGCTCGGCGTCTTGGTCTATGGCCACGCCAAGAACGCCTATTGGTACGGCTCGCAGCTTTCGATCGAGGAGACGCGCGCGATCGCGCCTTACCAGAACGCCACCGGCATGCAGGTGTCCTCCGCCGTGCTCGCCGGCATGGTGTGGGCGCTGGAAAATCCGGATGAAGGCATCGTCGAGGCCGACGAGATGGATTTCCGCCGCTGCCTCGAAATCCAGATGCCGTATCTCGGCCCGGTGAAAGGTTTTTATACCGACTGGACGCCGCTCACCGACCGTCCCGGCCTGTTCCCGGAAGACATCGATACGTCGGATCCCTGGCAGTTTCGGAACGTGCTGGTGCGGTGACCCCACGGGGGTCATCCCAGGATGCGCGCGAAGCGCGCAGACCCGGGATCTCGATGTTTGCGGCACAAGATTCCGGGTTCATCGCTGCGCGATGCCCCGGAATGACTTCGTCACTTCTTCATATAATCGAACGCCACCGTCCCTAGCCCCAGCGTCAAATCGGCCTTGAAATGCAGCGCCGAGACGACTTCGTGCACCGGCAGCCGCGCGACGTCACAGAGCGCGTGCGGAAACAGGCCGAGCGCCGCCGGGCCGGTCCACGCCTCTTTCAAGGTGATGTCTTCGAGTGAGAAGCGCACCAGTTCGCAGATCCGCGGGGATCCGTCGACATGCGGAATAATCTTGAGAATAAAATTCGGCGCCCTCATGCTCTTCAAAACGGTGTCGTGATCGACATAGCGGTGCTTGTAGCCCATGGTGGCGGAGGCGCAGAGCACCGAGCCGTAATGCAGCGTGCCCACTAGCACGTCGCTCTCGACTTCAATCTTGGGCCTGGCAAGCTTCTTCGGAAATCCCCAGAGTTCGCGGCCGCCGGCGATCGGCCCTTCGTCGTCGAGATACATCGCGTGGGTATAGCCGCCGTCCTCGCCGTTCAGACGAACCGGAATCACCTGACCGGTTTCGGTGTAATCGCCGAAACCGGTCGAGTCGGGCATGCGGATAAATTCATATTTGACGATCGGCTCGGTGACCTCGAGCGGCTCCGGCACCACGGCGGCCAGCGCCTCTGGATCGGTCCGATAGGTGATGACGAAATATTCCCGATTGAAGAACCGGTAGGGCCCCGGCGGAAACGCCGGGTTGGTCAGTGGCATCGAATAGGCGGTTTTCCTGACGTCATCGATCTTCATGGTTCGCCTCGTGTGTCATCCATGCTGTCGCACGATTATGGAGCAGGGTGTCGGCACAAGCGAGGCTGTAAAATCAGCAGCATCGTCACCTCGACGTCATGTCTCCCCATGGTGAGCTGTCATTCCGGGATGCGCCTCTTGGCGCGGGCCCGGAATCCATAACCACGATCCGGGAGTATGGATTCCGGGCTCGTGCTTCGCGCGCCCCGGAATGACTATTGGTCCTTGATCGGCGGAGCGATCTTTTCGGCCGGCGCGGGCGGCAGCACAGGTTGAGTGCCGGCCTTTTGCGCCTGCGCATCGGGGCGAGCCGGCTCGGGCGCCGGCGTGGTCGGACGATCGCCGCCGGGTTTTGCTTGCGCGGGCTTGTTGTCTTGAACTTCAGGGGGCGAGGATTGCAGCGGCTGCGTCGCCTGCGCCGTCTGCTGCGGATCGCGCGCCATCAGCACGGTCAGCGACAAGCCCGACATCACAAGCCCTGTCGTCACCAGCAATGACGCCAGCAGCAAATCTCTTCGGTAGACACGTTTACTGTCGTCGGGAGACTTGGCATTTGAAGACATGGCGCTCGACCCGCGATCTTGTTCGCCGGTATCAACGGCCGCCACTGCCGAATGGTTCCCGCGCATGATCCGCCAAAGTGTAAGCGGTTTGGCGATCGGACCATGCGCTAGTTTAATAATTTGGAGCGCGATCGGACGCAAAACCGGGCTCTACTTTTGCTGATCGCGCTCCTGGAACTCAGAGCCTCAACAAGCCGGCGTCACCGTCTTCCGCGGCAAACGCCAGCAAGGTGCCCTTCGCATTCCAGGCTAGTGCAGCGACCGCCGCCGTGCCGTTGCGGCGCACCAGGATCTCGGCGCCATCCTCCAGACGCACCATCAAAATGGTGCCGTCGCTATAGCCGGCGGCCAGCACGTCCTGCTTCGGATGACAGGCGACCACGGAGACGCGCGCTTGCAAGGGCGCGAGCATCGCGGGCTCCTTGCCCATCGGGCCGTCCTTGCTCGCGAACGGCCACAGGATCACGGCATCGGCGCCCGAGGTCGCCAGAAATTTTCCGCCGGCACTCCACGACATCGAGCGGACGCGGCCGGGATAGCCGCTCATGCGCATGTGCCGGCTATCGGCGAGCCGCCAGCCGTGCAGCGCCGGCTCGTGCATCGCGGTCACCAGAAATTTGTTGTCCGGGCTGAACACCACGGAAAGATGCGAGCCCGCCCATTCCAGAAATTCCGGGTTCGCCGCCATGTTGGGAAACCACAGGGTCACGCCGTTATAATGCGCGACCGCAACCCGCAGGCCTTTTGGCGCGAACGCCAGGCCACCGACGGTCGAGGGCATATCGAACGTCTTGTCTTCTCCCCTGCCGCGGACGAAGGCGGTCTTGCCGGCCGACCAGGCCACCGCACCATCATGATGAAGCGCGACATTGTCGATCCAGCGCCGTTTTGCATCTTGCGCCAGCAGCGTGACTTCGCCTTTGGCGTCGAGCGCGGCAAGCTTGCCGTCATCGCCGCCCATGACGATGCGCGTGCCGTCGGACGCCGTGCAGAGGATGCCGCCGTCGTGAACGGTGACGCGCGAGATCGCGCCTTGCCCATCCCCTTGGGCGTCCACTAAAGCGACGCTTTCCTCGGCGCCGACAAAAGCTGCGCGCGGCCCAAGAAAATGAATTGACGTGACGGGCGCGCCGATCGCGACCGGCCGCACCCGGTCGGTGACGGAAGCGATGGAGGCTTGTTCGCCGCCGGGCGCGAATCCGCTCATCACGAGGTGATGCAGCTTTCAAAGCCGTCGCGGATGGTCTGCTCCGGCAATTCGCGGCCGATGAAGACAAGCCGGCTCTCGCGTGCCTCGCCGTCCTTCCATTTCCGCTGGTGGTCGCCTTCCAGCATCATGTGCACGCCCTGGAACACGTAGCGGTCGTCGTCGTCGCTGAAGGCGAGGATGCCTTTCGAGCGCAAGATCTTCTGGCCCTCGCTGGCGACGAGATTTTGCAGCCACGGCATGAATTTGGTGGCGTCGAGCGGCTTGTCGGTTCGCAGCGACAGCGATTGCATGTCCTCGTCATGATAATGCTTCAAGCCATGGCCATGGCCGTGATCGTGATGATGGTGATCATGGCCGTGGTGGTGATCGTGATCGTCGCCGGCCTCCAGAAAATCTGGCTCGATCTCGAGGATGCGATCGAGATCGAAGGCGCCGCGCTCCAGCACGTCCGACAGTGCCACCTTGCAGCGCTCGGTGCGGTGCAATTTAGCGTAAGGGTTGATGCCGCGGATCCGCGCCTCGACTTCAGCGAGTTCTCCCTTGGAGACGAGGTCGGTCTTGTTGAGCACGATGACGTCGGCGAACGCGATCTGGTTCTTGGCTTCCGGCGCGTCCTTCAGCCGGTCGCTCAGCCATTTGGCGTCGGCGACGGTCACGACCGCATCGAGGCGGGCATTCTTCTGCACGTCCTCGTCGACAAAGAAGGTCTGCGCCACCGGCGCCGGATCGGCGAGACCTGTGGTCTCGACGATGATGGCGTCGAACTTGCCCTTGCGCTTCATCAAGCCGTCGAGGATGCGGACGAGATCGCCGCGCACGGTGCAGCAGACGCAGCCATTGTTCATCTCGAACACTTCTTCGTCCGCGCCGATGATCAGATCGTTGTCGATGCCGATCTCGCCGAATTCGTTGACGATGACGGCGTATTTCTTGCCGTGATTTTCCGACAGGATGCGGTTGAGAAGCGTGGTCTTGCCGGCGCCGAGATAGCCGGTCAGCACGGTCACGGGAATTTTCTGAGACGACGATTCAGCCATAGCAACTCCGGAAGCCTGCACTTGGCGCCGGCGGCAGGGTGGCCCCTGCCCTAATTGCCGAGCGCGCTGGTCAGGGTCCTTATATTGTGCCTGACCATCTCAATGTAAGTGGGGCAAGGGCCCTTTTCGTCCGTCAGGGCGTCTGAAAACAGCGTTCCGCCGACTTTTGCGCCAGTCTCGGCCGCGATCCGGCTGACCAGCCTGGGATCGCCAAAATTCTCCAGGAAAACCGCCGGGATCTTCGCCGACTTGATCTGGCTGATGATTTTAGCGACATCGCGCGCGCTTGGCTCCGCCTCGGTGGAAACGCCGGACGGCGCGATGAAATCAATGCCGTAGCCGGCTGCGAAATAGCCGAAGGCATCGTGGGTGGAGATCACCTTGCGGTGCGCCGGCGGGATTTGCTCGACCGCTGCCCGAACCTCGCGCTCGAGGGCATCAAGCTCTGCCGCATATCGAGCGGCATTGGCGCGAAACGCTTCGGCATCCCCAGGGTCGGCGGCAACGAGCGCATCGCTGATGTTGGCGACATAGATCTTCGCGTTTGCAACCGATTGCCAGGCATGCGGATCGGCGTCGGAGCCCAGCCTGAGCGGCGCAATGCCGTTGGTCGCCACTGTTATCGGCGCCTTGCCGCCTGAGGATTGCAAGAGGCGCGGCAGCCAGCCTTCGAGGCCGAGGCCGTTGATGACGAGGAGTTTCGCATCCGCGATCTTCTTCGCGTCGGCCGGCGCGGGCGCATAGACATGCACGTCGCCGTTGGGCCCGACCAGCGTCGTGACATTGACGCGATCGCCGCCGACGTTCTTCACGAAATCGCCGATGATGGAAAAGCTGGCGACGACCTCGAGGGCGCCTGACGCCCGCACCGGAGATGCAAAGGCCAGCATCGCAAGACAGAGGATCCGGAATTGAAGCCGCCGCATCATATCGACCGCTACGCTTCGAGGTGAGGTGCGGGAAATATCTGCCGGATCAGCCCGCCGACACTGCCGAACAGCACCGAGCCGACATAAAACACCGTCGCGACCAGGATGATCGCCGGCCCCGACGGCACCTTGGTCTGGAACGACAGCACCAGGCCGGCATAGCCCGACAGTATCGCGCTGGCGGCCGCGATGCAGATCATGCCTGACATGTCGCGCGACCAGAACCGGGCGATGCCGGCGGGCAGGATCATCAACCCGACCGCAAGCAAGGTGCCGAGCGCCTGGAAGCCGCTGACGAGGTTGATCACCACCAGCGCAAGGAAGGCGAGATGCGCCGGCGTGCCGGCGCGGCTCACCGTGCGCAGGAACAGCGGATCGACGCTCTCGATCACCAGCGGGCGATAGATCACCGCGAGCACCAGGAGCGTGATGGTGGCGTTGAAGGCCACCATCAGCAGCGTCTCATTGTCCATCGCAAGGATGTTGCCGAACAGCACGTGCAACAGGTCGATATTGGTGCCCTTGATGGAGACGATGCTGACACCGAGCGCGAGCGAGGCGAGA
>Ga0210401_10005702_pt1 | contig 12782 bp, 8 predicted proteins | sample IncBWH32MmetaG_FD_150866 | JGI IMG/M metagenome (GOLD analysis project Ga0210401, IMG submission 150866) | Forest soil microbial communities from Barre Woods Harvard Forest LTER site, Petersham, Massachusetts, United States - Inc-BW-H-32-M | ecosystem: Environmental > Terrestrial > Soil >... | reverse complement strand
ACGTTGTCATATTCGGTGACGTCTTTTGTGTTGACCATGATGTGGGTGTGGCAATCGATGAGGCCGGGGAGGACGGTGGATTGGGTGAGGTCGATGACCTTGGCGCCGGCTGGGATTTGAACTTGGTCGGCGGGGGCGATGCTGGCGATTTTTTCGCCGTGGATGACGATGATTTGATTGCTGAGCATTTTGCCAGCGCGGACGTCGAGGAGGTGGCCGGCACGGATGTAAGTGTCGGGCGGGTCGGCGGCGAGAATGACGACGGGCGCGATTAGCGCGAAGGCGATTGCTATGGCGAGTGCGAGTAGATTTTTTGCGCAGCGGTGCATGGTTCCTCCCGGATGGCGGCGAGATTCTAACGCCAAAATCGGCGAGTGGGCGGACTAGTTTTCGAATCCTAAGGCAGCCGCTCGCGGGGAGTGCTCATGTTCGCGTGAAACGAATCGAGGTCTGCTGCGTCTGAAATTGGCAAACGCAGGGGTGTGGCTCTGCGGCGGCATGGGCTACAATCGGCGGTTTGCTGCGCGGCGAGGTGGGCACCATGGCCGCTGCTGCTAATGAAAGGGAGCTTCCTGAATGATTTCTACTGTGAATGTTGCGCGAGTGGGGCGGTGCGCGGGGCTTTTGCTGGCGCTGACAGTCTTTTCTGAGGGCGTCGGCGTGAAGGGGGCTGCACGGTGGCCGCAGGACGGCAAGTCGAAATCAGGAGCGAAGCAGCAGGCCGATGAGAAGAAAGATGACAAAAAGGATGAGAAGAAGGACGAGACGCTGCCGCTGAAGACGACGCGCAAGGTGAGTTTCACGACGGATGAAGGCACATGGATGTCGGTCGATATGTCGCCCGATGGGAAGCAAATTGTTTTCGATCTGCTTGGGGATCTTTATTTGATTCCTTCGAGCGGAGGCGATGCGAAGCGATTGACCAGCGGGCCCGCGTGGGATTGCCAGCCGCGATTTTCACCGAACGGGAAACAGATTGCGTTTATCAGCGACCGGAACGGCAGCGACAATCTGTGGCTGATCAATGCGGATGGGTCGCAGATTGACGGCAAGGACGCGAGAAGGGTGAGCGAGGAGACTGATGATCAACTGGGATCGCCGGCCTGGTCGCCTGATGGAAATTACATTGTGGTGCGGAAATACGGGCAATATCCGGGGCCTACGGATTACTTGCGCTATACGAGCCTTTGGATGTTCCATAAGGATGGCGGCAAAGGTGTTGAAGTGGTGAAGGGCGGCAAAGGTGAGACGCAGATCAGTTCGGGAGCTGTTTTTTCGGCTGACGGCAAGCTCGTCTACTTTTCAAGCCATGCCGGGCGATTTCAGTACAACGCGGACATCGGGAAATTTCAGGTGATGAGTTTCGATCGCGAAACGGGCGAGATTGAAAGACTGACGTCGGAGCATGGCGGCGGGTTGCGGCCGATCGTCTCGCCGGATGGGAAATGGCTGGTGTATGCGTCGCGACAGGATGCCAAGACGGGTTTGCGCATTCGCGATCTTGCGACGCGCGAGGAGCACTGGTTGGCGCTTCCGATTCAGCGCGACGATCAAGAGGGCTTCGCGGTGAATGATTTGCTGCCGGGGTACGCGTTCACTCCGGACTCGAAAGCGGTGATTTTCACGCGCGATGGGCATATCCAGAGTGTGGATTTGGCGACGCGGCAGGTGGCGACGATTCCGTTCAATGCAAAAGTCGATTTGGACCTGGGGCCGCGCGTGCATGTGGATTACGCGGTGGACGACGGGCCGCTGACGGTGCACCAGATGCGATGGACGAACCAATCGCCCGACGGGAAACGGATTGCGTTCAGCGCGGTGGGTAAAATTTGGGTGATGGATTTGGCGGATGGTAAGCCGAGGCGGGTGACGAAGAGCGAGGGGCGAGAATATGAACCGACATTTTCGCCAGACGGGAAGTGGATTGCGTATGTGACGTGGTCGGATGCGGATGGCGGCGAGCTTTGGAAAATTCCGGCGGCAGGGGGCAACGCCACAAAAATCAGCGCCGTCGCCGGATATTATTCGGCGCCGCAATGGTCGCCGGATGGTGGCAAGTTACTTTTTGTGATGGGATCGAAACACGGCTGGCTCTCGGAGGACGGAGCGGGCAAGGACAGCGAAGTGCGTGAAATTCGCTGGGCCGCAGCAGATGGCGGTGAGAGCCACAAGGTGGTGACTCTGCCGGAGGGATATCAGCAGCCAACGTTTAATAGGGATGGGACGCGCGTGTACTACATGGAGGACGTGCCGGCTGGGCCAGTCGAAACGCCGACGCCGCCGGCGCGCTTGCTGAAATCGATTCGGCTTGATGGCGTTGACAAAAAGACGCACATCCATGTGGATGGAAGATTTGTGCTGATTGTTCCGTCGCCGGACGGCGAATGGCTGGCGATTCAGAATCGCTACGACGCATATCTCGCTGCGTTTCCAAAGGTGGGAGACGCGACCGTTAACATCAACTTCAAGACGCCGGAAGTGCCGCTGCGGCGCTTGACGAAGGAAGGCGCGAATTATCTCTATTGGGCGGACGGAGGCAAGACGCTGACGTGGAGTTTCGGCAATGACTTCTACCGCGTGAAGCGCGACGCCGTGTTGAATGCGCCGAAACCAGAAAAAGACAAGCCGGAGAATTGGAAGCCGGAGACGTTTGCGATTTCGCTGCAGGTGCCGCGTGATACACCGCAAGGACAGCTTTTCCTGCGAGGCGCGCGAATCGTGACGATGAAGGGCGACGAGGTGATCGCGCAAGGCGATATTTTGATCGAGAACAATCGGATCAAGGCAATTGGCGCGTCGGGGAGCATCCCGGCGCCGGCTGCCGCGAAAGTGATCGACGTGAGCGGCAAGACAATTGTGCCGGGGCTAGTGGATATTCACTCGCATTTGAAAACCGAGAGGCCGGAGATGACGAACGAGGAGTGGTCGTATGCCGAGAATCTCGCGTATGGAGTGACGACCACGCGCGATCCATCGATTGAGTCGAATACAGTGTTCGCTCAGGGCGAATTAGTGGCGGTGGGGGATTTGGCCGGGCCGCGAATTTATTCGACGGGTACTGCGATCACTACGACAGCGAGCGGACTCGCGAGCGCGGAGGATGCAGATAATCTGGTGAAGCGTTACAAGACGCACGGTGCCGATTCGCTTAAAGAATATATGCAGCCGCGAAGAATTCAGCGGCAGTGGCTGGTGATGGCGGCTGCCAAAGAAGGCGTGAATATCACGGCGGAAGGCGGCGGCGATCTGAAGACGGATTTGAGCATGGTGCTCGACGGGTATACGGGCGTGGAGCACAGTTTGCCGATTGTGCCGATTTATAAGGATGTGATCCAGCTGGAAGCGCAAGCCGGGACGACGTATACGCCGACCCTAATCGTCTCTTACGGCGGCGAGTTTGGGCAATTTTACTGGCGGCAGCGGATGGATATTCACGCCGACCCGAAAGTGATGCGTTTTACGCCGCACGAGCAGGTGGATAGCGTGGCGCGGCGTCGCGTGCTGCTGTTCGACGAGGAGTATTCGTTTCCGTTGATCGCGCAGGGAGCGGCGGGAATCGTTCGCAACGGCGGGCACGTGGCGTTGGGCTCGCACGGGGAGCAGCAGGGAATCGGGGCGCACTGGGAGTTGTGGATGCTGCAGTCGGGCGGGATGACTCCGTGGCAGACGCTTTATTCGGCGACGATGAGTGGGGCGGAGAGCATTGGGCTCGAGAAGCAGATTGGGTCGCTGGAGCCGGGGAAGTTGGCCGATTTGCTGGTGCTGAATTCGAATCCCCTGGACGACATTCGCAATTCGCGGGATTTGGAATATGTGGTGAAGAATGGCGTGGTGTATTCGGCAGATACTTTGGATGAGGTGTGGCCCACGGAGAAGAAGTTCCCGGAGTTTTTCTGGAAGAAGGATGATGCGGAGTTGACGGCTCTGCCGAAGTAGCCGTTGGCGCTCAATCGGCGCATTCGATCCTGCCCACGGACAAAGTCAATTCTACCCTGCCGACCTGAAGATCGGCGCTGCAAAGGCGTCTTACTCGCTGTGATATTCTCGTTTTGACATGACTGATTCTCTTTCCACTACAATTACGCATCTTGAATGCTCGAAGTGCGGGGAAAAACACTCTCACGGGAAGCTGCAGAATTTGTGCGCGTGCGGCGGGCCTTTGCTGGCACGGTACGATCTTGCGAAGGCAGCGCGGACGCTGACGCGCGAGGCGCTGAAATCGCGGCCGGCGAATATGTGGCGGTATGCGGAGGTGCTGCCGGCGCGCGAGGCGGTGTCGTTGGGCGAGGGGATGACGCCGGTGATTCATGCGCGTCGGCTGGGCGCGCAGTTGGGGCTCGATGCGCTGTACATCAAGGATGAGGGGCTGAATCCGACCGGCTCGTTTAAGGCGCGAGGGCTATCGGCGGCGGTGACGCGCGCGAAAGAGTTGGGAGCGAAGGCGCTGGCGATCCCTACGGCCGGCAATGCGGGCGGGGCGCTGGCGGCGTACGCGGCTGCTGCGGGGATTCCGTGCGTGATCGTGATGCCAGCGGATACGCCTAGCGCGAATATGATGGAGTGCGAGGCGTTTGGCGCGGACGTGCGGAAGCTGGACGGATTGATTTCCGATTGCGGGCGGTATGTCGGCGAGCACAAGGAGGAAGAAGGCTGGTTCGAGGTGTCGACGCTGAAGGAGCCGTATCGGATCGAAGGCAAGAAGACGATGGCGTATGAGTTGTGGGAGCAGTTTGGCGGTGTGCTGCCGGACGTGATTATTTATCCTACGGGAGGCGGCGTGGGGCTGATTGGGATGTGCAAAGCGTTTGAGGAAATGGAAGCGATGGGATGGATCGGGCGCGAGCGGCCGCGGATGGTGGTGGTGCAGGCGACTGGATGCGCGCCGATTGTCGAGGCGTATATACGGGGCGAATCGAGCGCGCCGCCGTGGCAGAATGCGGCGACGATCGCGTCGGGATTGCGCGTGCCGAAGGCGCTGGGGGATTTTTTGGTCCTGGCGGGAGTGCGAGCCACGCAGGGAACTGCGGTGATGGCGACTGATGAGGAGATGCTGGCGGCGGGGAAGGAGCTTGCGTCGGCGGAGGGAATTTTTGCGGCGCCGGAGGCGGCTGCGACGGTGGTGGCGGCGCGAAAGCTGGCGAAGGAGCGTTGGATTAAGCCGCATGAGCGGGTGGTGCTGTTTAATACTGGATGTGGATATAAATATAGCGAGGCGTGGCAGAAGGCGCTGCAAGGGTAGTGACGAGTGACAAATGATGAGCGACAAGTGACGGGTGATGAGCGGTGAGCGACAGGCGATGAGTGAGGCGACGGAGCGGCTTTATTACCACGATTCATTCTTGCGCGAGTTTGAGGCGCAGGTGATTTCGTGCGAGAAGGACGGCGAGCGCTGGAAAATCGTGCTCGACCGCACGGCGTTTTATCCTACGTCGGGAGGGCAGCCGTACGATACCGGCAAGCTCGGCGAGGTGCCGGTGATTGAAGTGGCCGACGTGGAGCACAAGGTGGTGCATTACGCGTCGGCCGCGATTCCTGTGGGGCATGTTCACGGCGTGATCGACTGGCCGCGACGTATCGACCACATGCAGCAGCACACCGGGCAGCATTTGCTTTCGGCCGCGTTCATTGAGTTATTCGGATTCCAGACGGTTTCGTTTCATCTGGGCAAAGAGATTTCGACCATAGATCTGGATGCGCCCGCTGCGAAGGCAGAGCACCTTGAAAAAGCTGAACGCCGCGTGAACGAAGTAATATTCGAGGACAAGCCTGTGGTGATTCGCTTTGGGACAGCGGAGGAGTTAGCCGAAGCGGGAATTCGGAAGAAGGTTGATCGCGAGGGAGTGCTGCGCGCGATCGAGGTGGAGGGATTCGACCGGCAGCCGTGTGGCGGAACGCACCTTGAGCGCACGGGGCAAGCGGGATTGTTGCTGATTCGCAAGCTGGAGCGGCGAAGGGATCAGTGTCGGATCGAATTCGTGTGCGGATTTCGCGCACTCGCGGCGGCGCGGAACGATTTCTCGACGCTGACTCAGGCGGCATCACTGTTGAGTTGCGGATTGGCGGAAGTGCCCTCGGTGCTTGGCAAATTGATTGAGGAACGGCGCGTGCTGCATGGAGGGGTGAAGCGTCTTGAGGAACGGCTGGCCGAACACGAGGCGCGGGCGCTGCTGGCATCATACGCGGCAACGAGTCCGGAGTCGCTGCGAGTGATTGCCTCCGCGCTTGAGGAAGCGACACCGGGCTATCTCGGGTTGCTCGCCGCAAAGCTTGTCGCTGAAACAAACGTGGTTTCTCTGCTCGCCAGCCGCGCGAGCGGTCACGTAGTGTTTGCACAAACGAAGGGATTGCCCCACGACATGGGTGCACTGCTTCGCGACACGCTGAAGCATTTCGGCGGTAAGGGTGGCGGGGCGAAGGATTTCGCGCAGGGTAGCGTGGCGGATGCGACTAAAACTGCGGATGCGGTTGCGCACGCGAAGAAAATTGTCGCTGCGTGAGAATCGGGCCCGGAATCGCGTTAGGTAGCGCTGCGCTCGTTTGCTAGAATTATTCGCACCGTGGGCGTGTAGCTCAGCTGGGAGAGCGCATCGTTCGCAACGATGAGGCCGGGGGTTCGATCCCCCCCACGTCCACCACTACAACCCGGTGCCGGTAACGGTTTACAGCAGCTTCGTTCAGGTTGTCAGCAGCATGCAGATGCCACGACGCGATTGCGTCTTTTCCGGGACCTTGCTTCGATATTCTGCTTGTGCCTTGCCGGTGATTTCGCTGCAATACTTCGGAATTGTGTGCCGCGTCATTCAAGAGGTGATGTAGGTGTCGGGAAGCGAGAGTGGAAGGTGGGCGTTCACGGGGCTCACCGCAAAAGGGGAGCACAGACGCGGCACGTGAGGATGGTATTGCCTCGGGAAATGTAGTGTCGGCACGGTAGCGTACCGATGGCTAATCAAAAGAGCCGGCCCCGCAAAAATCGACCGGGACGCAAACTGCGCGCAAGATGCCCTTAGTGCCTCAGCCGACGCGGCGCTACAGGGAATCCGTTCGGCTGCCGGACGGTTAGTAAGAGCCTCGTCCTGGCTATCGTTCGATTTCGGTTTCTTTGTCGCGGAGCGAAACCGGCTTTAATACCGCTGACGGGTAATTGCCCTCGCCGCCGTCGCGGTCGATGAGATCGGCAAGCTGCAAGCGAAGGTTGCCGGCGTTCGTCGAATAGGAGAGTCCGGTTTCGATATCTACGATTGTGGCGCGAATGAGCTTTTCGATTTCGCCGTCGAAATACTGCATGCCTTCGGCGTCGCCATCGCGCATGGCATCGAGTAGCGATTTTCCTTCTGTTTCGCCCTTTTCGACGTAGTCGCGCGTCCGCATTGTAGACTTCAGGATTTCGAAGGCCGCGACGCGTCCTTTTCCATCGAGCCGCGGAATGAGCCGCTGCGAAACGATATAGCGGAACGCTTTTGCCAGCCGGTTGCGAATCGCGTTTTGGTCGGCTAAGGGGAAGACGCCGATGATGCGCTCGATCGTTTTGGAGGCGTCCGTGGTATGGAGCGTCGAAAACACCACGTGACCGGTTTCGGCGGCTTCGAGTGCGACTTCAATTGTTTCCTTGTCGCGCATCTCGCCGACCAGAATTACTTTGGGAGCCTGACGAAGGGCGGCACGCAGAGCGAGAGCAAAACTGGGAGTGTCACTGTGCAGTTCGCGCTGGTGAATTGTGGCGCGTTTGTGCGGATGGAGGAATTCGATCGGGTCCTCGATCGTGATGATGTGGTAGGCCTTCTCTTCGTTGATCTTGTTCAAAATCGCGGCGAGGCTTGACGATTTTCCGCTTCCCGTGGGACCGGTGACGAGGACGATTCCGTTGCGAAGATTGATGGTTTCGGCAAGCGCATCAGGAAGATTGAGCGATTTGAAATCAGGAATTGAACTGGGAATCACGCGCATTACGATGGCGCAGGTGCCGCGCTGAGTGAAGACGTTGACGCGGAATCGCGAAACTTTCGGAAGGCTGTAGGAAATGTCGCAAGAGCCCTGTTCTTTCAGTTTTTGCAAGGCGATCGAATTTCGTCCGATCAAATCCGCGGCGATACGCGCAGTGTCTTCCGGAGTGAGGACTCCGACGCCTGGAATCTTCAGCTGAATCAGGCCACCGTGCATGTCTACTTGTGGCGCGCGGCCGGGAGAAAAGATCAAGTCGCTCGCATCTTTGGCGGTGGCGATCATGGACGCAATCAGCGCGGGTGTGCGGACGATCTGCGCGGCGGGGCGCCCTGGCGAGGTAGCGCCCGGCACGGCCGGCGCGGGTGGCACTGTTGACGCCGCGGGCGGTACGGAATCAGGTGACGGTGCGGCATCCGGCTTCGTTGCCAGCACGTCCGGAGTAAGAGTTGGAGCATCCATAGAAATTCTCCGCCGAGTTCCCGACGGGGCAGCTCTCAGGGTCTCGACGAACAACAGTATGAACCGCGCAGAAACGCAGCGTTTCAGAATGCGAAGGTCGTGTCGTCAAACGATTAGCAGTGAACCAGCGTCCATCGGTTGGGCCCCGGGGCGCGAAATATGCGCGGTTATTTCGTCTTATCGACGACGACCGCGCCACCCTTCATGACCCACCGGACGTTGCTGATTGTGACGTTTACATCGGCCACCGGATCGCCTTCCACGGCGACGACATCGGCGAAATAGCCCGGAGCCAGAGCGCCGAGTTCTTTCTCTTTGCCGAGCAGGGCAGCCGCGTTAGTCGTTGCGGTAGCGAGCGCTTGTTCGGGCGTCATGCCGAGTTTCACGAACCAGCCAAGTTCGCGGGTATTTTGGCCGCACATGGTGAACAGCGCATCGGAACCCATCGCGAACTTCACGCCTGCTTTAAAGGCCTTTTGAGCGGTGGCGAAATTGCGGCGGATGTAGTCGTTCAAGCCGTCGGCGATGGCCGGAGTCCAGCCGAAGGCGACGTAGTTGTCAACGTAATAGCGGTTGTGATCGATTGTTGGAACGTAGAAGGTGCCGCGCTTCACCATTTCCGCGATCGTTGCATCGTCCATGTCCGTGGCGTGCTCCACGGAATCGGCTCCAGCGCGCACGGCGTCCTTCGCGCCGTCAGGACCGTAGCTATGTACAGCCAGACGCTTGCCGTACTTGTGGGCGAGGTCAGCGGCCGCCTTCATTTCATCGAACGTGTAGGTCTGGAAGCCGGTGACGTCTTTGTCGGTTCCCGTTGAACCGTACATCTTGATTACATCCACTCCGGCTGCGACTTCTTCGCGAATCACGCGCATGACGTCGCCGAGATTGTCCGCGCGGCCGCCAGCGGGCGTGTTGTAGCCGGGACGCGGTGGCGAGTCGGCGACGTAAAGCCCATAGCCGGCCACGAACATGCGCGGACCGATCATAGAGCCACGATTGATCAAGTCGCGCATCGCGATATCGTCCCAATCGTTCGCACCCAGGTCGCGCACCGTTGTGACTCCGGCTTCAAGAGTGCGCCGAGCGTTTTCCTCCGCCAAGAATACGGTTACGGCGGGAAGGCGCGATCCGCTCTGCTGGTCAAACGGACGTACGTTTGAGGTCTGATCCCAGTAGTAGGTGATGTGCGTGTGCACGTCGATCAGTCCGGGGATTGCGGTGTAGCGCCGCAAGTCGATTACTTCGGCGCCTGCCGGAATCTTCGAAGCGTCAGCGGTGATGTCGGCTATGCGCTCGCCACGCACGACGACAATCGCATCGGTCCATACTTTGCCTTTGCCATCGACTAATTTTCCGAAGCGCAGCGCCTTCGCCGGAGGATCGGCGGCGCGACTACTTGCCGCGCAGCAACACACGAAAATTACCAGACACAACCACAATAGGACTCGACGCATTGTCACCTCGAATGAAGTTCAGAAAATCTAACACCAAGCGGAGAAGGGAACTACCAATTTCAGGGGGCGAGCATATTCGAAACAGCGGCGATATCCGGGTCGGCAGGCGCCGGCGCGGCAGGCTGGCCATTTACCACAGCCGGAAAGTCAACGAGGAACGTGGCGCCTCCCTGGGGGCGATTGAAGCACTCGATATGGCCTCCGTGCTCCTGGACGATTCCGTAGCAAATGCTGAGGCCGAGTCCCGTTCCTTTGCCCACCGGCTTGGTGGTAAAGAATGGATCGAACACCTGATGCGGAGATTTGATTCCAGGGCCGGTGTCTGAGAATTCGATGAAGACTCTTTCAGGATTATGATCGGTGCGAATCACGAGCTTGCCGCCGCCCACTTCTTCAAGGGCGTCCACGGCATTGCTCATCAGGTTGAAGAAAACTTGAAGAATCTGGTTAGCATCTCCGCGCACGGCGGGCAATTTCGGGTCGGTCGTTGTCTCGATGATTACTTTCTTGCCGCGCAAATCGAGGTTGCTCAGGTGGAGGGCGTTACCGATCACTTGATTGATATCCAGGTCGGCTTTCTCGGTGGGTACGCGACGCGCAAAGCTCAGCAAGCTTGTAACCAGGGATTTTATCCTGCGCGCCAGCATGCGAATTTTTTCCGCCACCTGGCGCTGCCGGTCGCCCAACGCCGGGTCGTCGGCGAGCAGGTCTGAATACCCGAGAATGCCAGTGAGCGGATTATTGATCTCGTGTGCGGCGCCCGCTGCCAGCTGGCCTATCGAGACGAGCTTTTCTGTCTGAATCATCTGCGCCTGAATGTGTTTGAGGTTTTCAAGGGAATCGTGCGAAGCCTCGAGCAATCGAGTGCGATCGCGGTCCACAAGCCGCTGGCGCAGGAATGCCAACACCGTGACCACCAGCAGAGTTACCTGTGTAACTCCGATGCGAAAAGTTCGTACGGCTTCGCGGTTCGGACTGTAGCGCAGGCTCCAGAGCGCCATAAGCGGGATGGACACGACTGCGGTCATGGCCACGCGAGCGGGCCACCGGCTTCGCTCCTCCTGATGGCGCGGAACCGGATCCGCTACCGGCTTGCGCTGATAAGCGACGATTCCAGCGGTTCCGAACCATACGAACGAGGCCAATACCGGCAGGTCGAAGGGACTTCCGGTGTAATAGTCCTTTCGGTCGATGGCCCAATTGGCAAGGTACGAGCCCGCTGCATACAAAATAGAGGCGCTAAACAGGTGTGCGTATACTTCCCGCCAGACGCCCCTTGACCGGCCGATCAGCACCGCGAAGCCGACTGCCAGCAAGCCGTTCTCGACCGCAGCGAGGTAGTCGTAGCTAACGCCATAAGCCATAACGTCGGGTGAGACGTACTGCCACGGAATCACAACGAACAGGTATAGATAGACCCACCAGACCAGAAGCAGTGAAAAGTCGAGATAGCCAATGTGAAACTCCGGATCTTCGCGACGATCGTGTGGCTTCAGGGCAAGAGCCCACATCATCGGAACCGGATGGAGGAACAGAATTACGTCACCAATGAATGGATTGGGGGCCTCCTCGCGGCGAATCACCTCAAAATACGTCCACATGAGCTGACCCAGAAGCCAGGTGGCGCAGCCAGCCCCTAGTAGCAGCCAAAAGGCGCGAGCGCGCCTCTCCTGCGATGCGGCGTTCATAAACAAGCATGCACATGCGAATCCGGCCGCCAGTGCCTGGGCGATGTCGCCAAAGGCAGTCAGGGCCGTACTTCGAGGCAGCGTGATAGAAACGAGCCCGTAAACACCTACAAACCCTACCCACGCAGCCAGGAGTACCCACTGAGCCGTGGCAAACTTGCCGAGGACGCGCTCCAGGGAGGCGAGGGAGTCTTCCAGTCGTTTTACAGTGGGCACTGTTTGCATGAGCCTAGTACTATTAAGCTTACTTTCCCTTGACGTCTTGCTGATGAAAGAGTTGGGGCCAAGTTCCGTGGGCTGCAATAGTTAGGCTTTGGTAGCATTCCTGTCTCGCCGCGGTCGACGTGGGCGGTGAGTTCGAAAGGACCAACCAGTGACCTGGATTCGGACCGTGCCGTATTCGGAAGCAAGCGAGAAACTGATGCGGGCGATGGAGGAACAGCGCGCTCTGTACCCCGTTGAGTACAAGGCGCCGGTGTTTCCCACGACAGACGGACCATCAGGGATAGTCGCGTCGCACACCCTGATACCCGACGCGCTCTACCATGCGTTCGCGACGTTCGGGGCGCTGATGTCGCCGGAACTGCCGCTCACGCGACGGCAGCACGAAATGATCACGACCGTCGTCTCGGTTACGAACCGGTGCTTTTATTGAATCGAGTCTCACGCAGAGTTTCTGCGTCGCGTTACGCTGGACGATGAGCTTGTGGCCGCTTTGAAGAAAGATTATAGGAGCGCAGCAATATCCGAACAGGATCGCGTGATGCTTGATTTTGTGGTGCAGCTTACGAAGGATGCGACCAAAATCACCCGCGACGATCACGCGAAGTTGCACGCCGCGGGCTTCGACGACAGAGGAATTCTGCAGATTACGCTGATTGCGTCATGGTTTAACTACATCAACCGAGTGGCCGACGCGCTAGGCGTGGGCCGTGATTAGACAAAGCGAGCGCCGAATGAGAAAACTCATCCAGGCTATGGATGAGTGGCCTGGCCGGCTCCGCGCTCAGCCACGATCTTGCGTGCGTTTTGATAGAGCGCGCGGGCTTGCGGAATCAACTCTTCCGCCTTCTGCAGCTGCGGATCTTCCTGAAGCTCGACCTTATAACCATCGTTCAAACCGAACACCGTGGTGAATACCTCGCGCTTGATCTTCCATTTGATCCAGGCCAGGTTGTCTTGAATGTCTGGCTCGGTGAACTTGATGTGCTGCAGGTCAAGATATTTGCGGAATTGA
>Ga0210401_10005700_pt1 | contig 12785 bp, 9 predicted proteins | sample IncBWH32MmetaG_FD_150866 | JGI IMG/M metagenome (GOLD analysis project Ga0210401, IMG submission 150866) | Forest soil microbial communities from Barre Woods Harvard Forest LTER site, Petersham, Massachusetts, United States - Inc-BW-H-32-M | ecosystem: Environmental > Terrestrial > Soil >... | reverse complement strand
TGGCCCGCGAAGGCCTGGCGCTGCTGGCCGCTGAGCCGCCCGAACGGCGGGCGGTGCTGCTGGAGTGGGCGGCGTTCGCCGACTTCCTGGTGGCGCGGCTGCCAGAGCTAGAGAAGGACTGGAAAGACCACCGCGAGTCGCTGCGCGCCGCCGGCGAACTCCCGGACGCCCCACCGCATCACTGAAAGCGAGGAAACCCGTGACGATCAGCCTGACCGCGCCGGCGATCAGCGCCCGCGCAGTGCGCAAATCCTACGGCGAGCACATAGTGCTCGACGGAGTCGACCTCACCGTCGCCAAAGGCACCATCTTCTCCCTGCTCGGGCCCAACGGTGCCGGGAAGACGACGATGGTGCGCATCCTCTCGACCCTGATCCCGGCCGACAGCGGCGACATCCGGGTCGGCGGGCACGACGTGGTCACCGATCCGGACGCGGTGCGTGCCCTGATCGGCGTCACCGGCCAGTTCTCAGCGGTAGACAACTATCTCACCGGCGAGGAGAACCTGCGCCTGATGGCCGACCTTCGCCACCTCGGCCGCCAGGCCGGACGGCGCCGGATCGCCGAGCTGCTCGAACGGTTCGACCTGACCGGCGCCGCGCGCAAGCCGCTATCGACCTACTCCGGCGGGATGCGGCGCAGGCTGGACCTGGCGATGACGCTGGTCGGCCACCCGTCAGTGATCTTTCTCGACGAGCCCACCACCGGGCTCGACCCGCGCAGCCGCCGCACCATGTGGCAGATCATCCGGGAGCTGGTCACCGACGGCGTGACGATCTTCCTCACCACCCAGTACCTCGACGAGGCCGACCATCTGGCGGACTACGTCGCGGTGCTGGATCACGGGCGGATCGTCGCCGAAGGCACCCCCGCCGAACTGAAGCGCCGCATCCCCGGCGGGCACATCCAGCTCCAGTTCGCCGAACTAGACGCCCTGCGCGCCGCGGTCAGCATGATCCCGAACGCCACCCCGGACGACGATCAGCTGGTTATGCAGGTCCCCGGCGACGGCAGCATCGCCTCGCTGCGCCGTGTGCTCGACGAGCTGGACGACGCCCGCATCACCGTCGAGCACCTGTCGATCCACACGCCTGATCTCGACGACGTGTTCTTCGCCGTCACCGGCCACTCCGCCATCGAACCCGCCACCCGCCAAGAAGAGGAAGCCCTCCAGCCATGACATCCCTCGCCTGCACCTTCGCCGATTCGGCGACGATGCTGCGCCGCAACCTCAAACACCAGCTCCGTTACCCGTCACTGACGGTCATGCTCGCAGCTTTCCCGATCGTGTTCCTGTTGCTGTTCGTCTACGTCTTCGGCGGCCAGCTCGGCGCCGGCCTCGCCGGGCACGGCGCCGGCGGCCGCGGTGCCTACCTCACTTACGTCGTCCCCGGCATCCTGATCATCACCGTGGCATCCGGCGCCCTCGGCACCGCGATCTCCGTCGCCACCGACATGACCGGAGGCATCATCGACAGATTCCGCACCATGGCCATCTCCCGAGCCGCCGTGCTCACCGGCCACGTGATCGGCAGCCTGTTGCAAACCCTCGCGGTCCTCGTGCTCGTGGCCGGCGTTTCCCTGGCCATCGGCTTCCGATCCCACGCTAGCGCCCTTGAGTGGCTCGCCGCCGCCGGCGTACTCGCGCTGTTCGCGTTCGCACTCATCTGGCTGTCCGCAGCGCTGGGCCTAGCCGCCAAGAGCGTCGAAACCGCCAGTAACACGCCCATGTTCCTCACCCTGCTGCCGTTCCTGTCCAGCGGGTTCGTCCCCACCGCCAGCATGCCCGCCGGGCTGCGCCAATTCTCCGAATACGAGCCCTTCACCCCGGTCACCCAGACCGTCCGCGGCTTTCTTACCGGCGGGCCTGTCGGCATGCACGCGATCGCCGCCATCGCCTGGAGTGCCGGCATCGCCCTGGCCAGCTACCTCTGGGCGGTTCGTCTCTATAACCGCCGCCGGGCAGCCGAGCCGAACTGACGGCGTGATCCGCCAGGCATCCGACTGCCGCGCGCGGGCTCAGGCGCGGTGGCGCGGGCGGGCTGCGGAAGCGGGCGTAAACGTGGCCAGCCTGAGGGAGCACTAAACGCGTCTCGGGCCGACCAGGCGTCAGGTGGAGCGAACGTGTGCCAGCCCGCGGAGCAGTCCGCCCGCGCCAGTGCGAGCGGGGACAGAGAGCTAGGCGGACTTCTCGCGCGGTGTGCGGCGGGCGACGTCCCGCGGCACCAGGGTCGGGTTCACGTTCTCCAGGACGACTTCGGCACTGATGACGACCTTCTCGACGTCCTTACGGCTCGGCACCTCGTACATGACCGACAGCAGGACCTCTTCCAGGATCGCCCGCAGCCCGCGCGCGCCTGTCCCGCGCAGGATGGCCTGGTCTGCGACAGCTTCCAGGGCATCGTCGGTGAACTCCAGGTCAACCCCGTCGAGCTCGAACAGCCGCCGGTATTGCCGGACCAGGGCGTTCCGCGGCTCGGTCAGGATCCTGATGAGCGCTTCGCGGTCCAGGTTGTGCACGCTGGTGATGACCGGCAGCCGGCCGACGAACTCGGGGATCATGCCGAACTTGAGCAGGTCTTCGGGCATTACGTCGGCGAACCGGTCGGATTCGGTCTTGTCCGTCTTGACCCGCAGCACGGCGCCGAAGCCCATGCCGCTCTTACCCACCCGCGACTCGATGATCTTCTCGAGTCCGGCAAACGCCCCACCGCAGATGAACAACACGTTGGTGGTGTCGATCTGGATGAACTCCTGGTGCGGATGTTTGCGGCCGCCCTGCGGTGGCACCGACGCCGTCGTGCCTTCCAGGATCTTCAGCAGCGCCTGCTGCACGCCCTCGCCGGACACATCACGCGTGATCGACGGGTTCTCGCTCTTCCGGGCAATCTTATCGATCTCGTCGATGTAGATGATCCCGGTCTCGGCCTTCTTGACGTCATAGTCGGCGGCCTGGATCAGCTTGAGCAGGATGTTCTCGACGTCTTCACCGACATAGCCAGCCTCGGTGAGCGCGGTGGCGTCCGCGATGGCAAACGGAACGTTGAGCAGGCGGGCCAGAGTCTGCGCAAGGAGGGTCTTGCCGGATCCGGTCGGGCCGAGCAGCAAGATGTTGGACTTGGCCAGCTCTACGCCGTCCTCGCCGGACCCGGACCGCTCTCCGCCGGACTGAATCCGCTTGTAGTGGTTGTAGACGGCGACTGAGAGGCCCTTCTTAGCCTTCTCCTGCCCGATCACGTAAGAGTCGAGGAACTCGTAGATCTCTCGCGGCTTGGGCAGGCTGTCCCACTTGAGCTCAGTCGGCTCTGCTAGCTCTTCTTCGATGATCTCGTTGCAGAGGTCGATGCACTCATCACAAATGTAGACGCCGGGCCCGGCAATGAGCTTTTTAACCTGCTTCTGGCTTTTTCCGCAGAACGAGCACTTCAGCAGATCACCGCCATCACCGATGCGTGCCACCTAGTTACTCCCTCTGCCCTGCTGGTCAGCCAGCCCTGCTGGCTGGCCAGTCAATCGTGCCATCAGACGCGACGAACCTTGTGCTACTAACTGTGTCCTGAGCAAACTCTGTGCTAACCCACTGCCTACTACTGGTCCGTGTGCTTAAAGTCAACGCCGGCGTAGCCAGCGTCCGCAGAACCTAGACGGTACCGCGTCGGCGACCCTTGGTGTGGCCTAAGGGATACCGCGTCGGCGCTCCTGGTCCTGACGGCCGCCTGCCCGACGACTGTCCTGTCCAGAGGACTTAGGACGACACTACCTCGCTCTTGCGCTTTAGCATCGTCAGAACTTCATCCACCATGCCGTACTCCTTGGCCTCCGCGGCGGTGAAGAACTTGTCCCGCTCGATGTCCCGGCGGACCCGGTCTTCATCCTGACCGGTGTGCCGAGCCAGGATGTTCTCCATCGAAGCCCGCATCCGCAGGATCTCCCTGGCCTGGATCTCCAGGTCGCTGGACTGGCCGTAGCCGCTTTCGACAGCCGGCTGGTGGATCAGGATCCGTGAATTCGGCAGCGCGAACCGCTTGCCCTTGCTCCCGGCCGCCAACAGCACCGCCGCAGCAGACGCCGCCTGGCCGAGACAATAGGTGTGGATCTCGGGCTGGATGTACTGCATGGTGTCGTAGATCGCCATCATCGACGTCATCGACCCGCCCGGCGAGTTGATGTAGATGAGAATATCCCGGTTAGGGTCGATCGACTCGAGGGTGATCAGCTGCGCCATCACGTCGTTGGCGGATGCGTCGTCAATCTGTACTCCGAGGAAGATGATCCGCTCCTCGAAGAGCTTGTTGTACGGGTTCATCTCCTTGACGCCGTAGGACGTCCGCTCCACGAACGACGGCAGCACGTACCGAGACTCGGCCTGCTGCGGCCTGGCATATCCCGGTCCTGGATACCTGACGGCGCCGTAACCGGCGATTCCGTGTCGAGCGCTCACTTCTGGTCCTCCCTGGCCAATGCCGCCGACGATCCCGGAGCTGTGCATCACCTCGGGCTTGCTCATGACACCGGGCCTATCGACGGCACCTCGCTCGCGTTTCTGACCACGTGGTCGACGATCCCGTAGTCGCGGGCCTCCTCGGCGGTGAACCAGCGGTCCCGGTCCGAGTCTTCCTCGATCTGCTCGACCGTCCGGCCGGTGTGCCCGGCGATGCGCTCGGCGAGCACCCGCTTGAGGAACAGGCTCTGCTCAGCCTGGATTCTGATGTCGGTCGCGGTACCGCCGATGCCGCCATGGGGCTGGTGCATCAGGATGGCGGCGTGCGGCATCGCATAGCGCTTGCCCTGAGCGCCCGCGCACAGCAGGAACTGACCCATCGACGCAGCCATCCCCATCGCATAGGTCGCCACGTCGTTCGGGACGTACTGCATGACGTCATAGATCGCCATTCCGGCATAAACCGATCCGCCGGGCGAATTGATATAGAGGCTGATATCCCGCTTAGCATCCTCGGCCGCAAGCAGGATCAGTTCCGCGCAGATGCGGTTAGCCAGGTCATCATCGACCTGCTGGCCGAGGAAGATGATCCGGTGCCGCAGCAGGCGCTGGAACAGCATCTCGCTCAGCGGCTGAACCGGGGATTCGTTTGCCCTGGCAAGCACCCCGCTGCTGACGGCGATCTGCTGCCGGTCGTCGGGAGGCGTCGTCACGTGTGCTCTCCTGGTGTAGTTGGTCGCGCCTGTCGTTGACTGCGACCATAACCCGGCCGCGAGACGGGCTTCGCCGCCGAGTCCCGGTGTTCGCTTAAGGCGCACGCCACCGGGCCATTTTCCGGCTGTAGCGGCGCCTTCTCAAAGGCTTCCACCGGCAGCTCTATCGCAGACAGTGGCGCTGCGCGGCACGAGCCGCCGGCCGACAGCCGGGGCCTGAGCCGGAGCGGCGCAGCGGTGGCGGCCGGAGCTAGCGGCGAGTAGCGCCCTGCCGCCCTCAGTCCTCTTCGGACTCCTCGACATCGGCTTCGTCGAGATCCGCGTCGCCAGCCTCGGCTTCCTCGCCAGTTTCGGCCTCTGTCTTCACATAGACCGGCCGACCAGCCTCGTCAGTTACCCGGGCGCGCTCGGCGAGTACGGTCAGCGCGTTGCCCCGCAGCACATCAGCGGCCACCGCAGGCAGCTGGCCGTTGTCGCTGAGTTGCTGTGCGAGCCGGTCAGGGGCCACGCCCATCCGGTATGCCTGCTCCGTGACGTAAGCGCTCAGTTGCTCGCCTGTCACGCCCAGCTCCTCCTGGGAGGCGATCTTGTCCAGGATGAAACCGGCCTTCACCGAACGCCGGGCATCTGCCTCGAAATCCTCCTCGAGCTTGGCCTGCGTCGTATCCGCGGACTCCAGGTAGCTCTTCATGCTGATGCCAGCGCGCTCAAGCTGGTCGCGCATGGACTGACGCCGCGCCTCGATCTCGGCGGCGAGCAGCTTTTCCGGCAGCGGGATGTCGACTCGCTCGATCAGCTCATCCAGCAGCCGTTCCCTGGCCTGGCCTGCCTGGCCTTGCTGCCGCATTGCCTCCAGCTGTCGCCTGGTCGATGCGCGCAGCTCGCCAACCGTGTCGAACTCGCTCGCCGACTGGGCGAACTCGTCGTCTAGCTCCGGCAGCTCTTTGACCTTCACCGAGTTGACGGTCACCAGCACGTCAGCCGTCTTGCCCGCCTGCTGGCCGCCTGCCAGTTCGGTCGTGAAGGTAGCGGACTCGCCAGCCGACATCCCCGTCAGCGCCTCATCGAGTCCGTCCAGCATGGACTCGGTGCCCACCTCGTAGGACACGCCGGAGGCCTGAGCATCGTCGACCGCCTTGCCGTCGATCGTGGCAGCCAGGTCGATAGACACGAAATCACCGGTCTGCACCGGCCGGTCTACAGTCTTGAGCGAGGCGAACCGCTCCCGTAGCGCGCGAAGGTACTCCTCCACCTGGTCGGGATCCACTTCGGCGTTATCCACCGTTACCGACAGCTGCTCCAGGTCGGGCAACTCGAAGCTGGGCCGGACGTCGACCTCAGCGGTGAAGGCCAGTTCCTTGCCGTCGTCCAGCCTGGTGACCTCGATTTCGGCCTGCCCGAGGGGCACCACGTCATGCTCGGCGACCGCCTTGTTGTACAGCTCGGGTACTGCCTCGTTGACTGCCTGCTCGAGCACGTGTGTGCGGCCGATGCGCGTGTCAATGACCCGGGGCGGGACCCGACCAGGCCGGAATCCGGGGATCCTGACCTGCTTGGCCACCTCCCGGTAGGCCTTGTCGAGGCTCGGCTTGAGTTCCTCGAACGGGACTTCGATTGTCAGCTTGACCCTGGTCGGGCTTAGCTCTTCGACGTCGGTCTTCACCTGGGGTCGCTTCCTGGAAAGAGATCATTCCGCTGGCTGGCGCTCTCGCGCGGGCCGGACTTGCTGTCACTCACGGCTGTTGGGCGCCAAGTCTAGGCCAGTCCCGCCAGGTTCACCCGGCACGGGTGATGATCACGGGAACTCGGCCGCCGCACGATAGCGAAGTAGGAGTACTCGAGGTGTAGTCGGCGTGCCTCAGAACCGCGCAAGTGCGGTAGCCAGGCGCGAACCGGCCGTCCAATCCTCCAGGAGGCGAGAATGACCGAACCGCGGAGCGGCCCGGCCAACCAGGGGGGTCAGCCAGGCGGGTACGGACCGTCGGGCAGCGGCCCGCCAGCCGATTCGGGCCAGGGCAACATCGGCTCCGGCGACATGGGACGGGCCAGTAGAGGCGCCAGCAGCGTCGGCGGACCCGGCCAGGAAACGGGAGGCTCAGGCCTTCCAGACGAGGGAACGCGTCAGGGTGCTGCCTCGGGCGAGGGCGCTACCCAGGGCGGCGTGAAGACGCGCACCACACCAGCTCAGGCCACAGTTCCGCAGCAGTACGGCCCGCAGGGTGAGCGCGCAATGGAAGGCGAAGCGGCCGGGGCGCCCGGCCTGGGAGCCAGGACCGCAATGATCGCAGGTGCGGCGGGCCGGGCCTGGCCAGGGGTTCTCCTCTGCGGCCTGGGCATGATCGCGCTAGGCATCATGCTGCTGGTCTGGCCGGCTGCGGCGCTGACCCTCGTCGCGGTCCTCATCGGCGCGGCCGTGCTCGTCGCCGGGCTCGTCAAGCTGTTCGAGGCGTTCACTGCGAGCAACCACAGTGGCGGCATGCGCGCGGGTTACATCGCGATCGGGCTGCTCGCCGTGCTTGCGGGGACCTACCTGATGCTGCACCACGCACTCAGCCTGTTCCTGCTCGCCTTCGTGACCGGCGTGTTCTTCATCGCGCACGGAGTCGCCGACATCGGCGCGGCGATCTCTGGCGACGTACCGGGCCGTACCTTGCGCGCTGTGCTCGGCGTGTTCAGCTGCGCAGCCGGGATCATCATGGTGGTGTGGCCCGCAATCAGCCTTGCCCTGCTGGTGACGCTTGTCGCCGCCTGGCTGCTGTTCTATGGCCTGGTGCTTGGCGGCCTCGCTTACAGCCTGCGCAAGGCGTCGAAGGAGGGCACTGGTGGCGCCGCGAAGGGCGCGCCGTCATTCAGGAGGAGAAAACTGGCCGCAAGCACGCGGTTAGCCGGCCGGCCGCCAGGCAGGCCAGTCGTGCACATAGGTCAGCACAGCGGTGACTCCGCCCGGAACTAGTAGTCCGGGCGGAGTCACCGCTTTATCTGTATCGGAAAGATTGCTGCTTGGCGGGAGAGTGCCCCGCTATCCAGGCTTTGTCAGTAGTTCTGCCGCTGCGGGCGGCGTAACAGCGGATCGGGCGGCGTAACAGCAGATCCAGCCGGCGGCCCTGAGCGATGGCCTGCCGCCGGTTCGCGACACCCAGCTTCCGGTAGACCGAGCTGAGGTGCGTCTTGATGGTGTTAATCGACAGGAACAGCGCCTCGGCGATCTCCTGGTTGGTCATGTGCGAGGGGAGGAACCGCAGCACGGCGAGTTCGCTGTCGGTCAGCAGAGCAGCAGGATGGCTCCCTGCCGGTCGCCGCAGCCGCCCGTCGAATCGGTCCAGGATCCGGCTGGCGAAGCCGGCGCTGCGGCTGGACGGCGAAACCAGGACGGTCAGTGCCGACCTGACGGGCGGGCCTGCCGCGACAAACGGACCGCAGGCCTCTTCAGGCTCGGCGAGCGCCAGGGCCAGCGACAGCAACTCGGCGGCTTCACCGGACTGATTGAGCCGCCGGTGGGCGACGACTGCGGTGAGCAACGCCGCGATCCGGTCAGTGACCGCGCACGTCCCGGCAGTGCCCGTGATGAGCGGCGTCACCTGCTCGATCGCACCCTTGTCGTCGCAGTCGGCGATCAGCAGCCTGGCCTCGCAGATGGCAGCCTCTGGCTGAGCCACCGCCTCGGCTGCCGCGGCAGGCGCGCCGGGCTCAGCAGGACTGCCGGGGTTCATCACCAGGTCAGCCAGCGTCACCCTGGCCCGTTCACGTTCGCCGGCGGCGAGGCTGATCTCGGCGTCCAGGACCGCGATGATCGCTGCAGCGCCGTACCCCCGGGCCGAGTGCGCCGGCAATTCCGGCACGCTGGGGCTATATCCGGCCTGCGCCGCGCCCGCGACCGCGTCGGTCAGCCAGCGGACTAGCCCGCGGGCACCGGCCAGGTTGCCCTCGGCCACCGCAAGCCTGGCTCGCAAGAAGCCGCTGAGAACGGCGATCGAGGGCTCGCCAGCCGGCCGCGGGGCCATTGCCGCGAGGTCAGCCTGGTCAAGCAGAGTTCCGGCAGCGTCCGGCTCATCCCTGGCCAGGCTGACCGCCGCCCCGGCGAGTGCCAGCACCGGGCGCAGGGCGTCGTCCGCGCCATGCGGTCCGTCGGAAACGCTGGCGGCTAGCCTGGCCGCAGCAGCCAGGTCGCCGTAGAGCGCGCAGGCGACTGCCTCAAAGGCGCGGCCTCGTTCCCGTAGCGCCAGCAGGGCGCCGGCCGACAGCTGCGAACTTGCATGCAGCAGCGCCACCCGGGCCAGCTGACTGTCGAACTCGCGCAGCGCGGCAAGGCCGAGAGCAAGCCAAAGTACCCCGACCGCGCGGTGCTCCGGCCTGCCGCGCGGGTCTGTGTGCACCTGGCTCGCCAGGGCCCACTCACGATCCAGCCAGCCCGGCGCGGCGGCGCTGACCGTGGCCTTGTGCAGAACCCGAAGTGCCGCGACCCAGATCTCAACCTCGCCCGGCTTCGAGCACGTATCCCCGGGGCCCTCTCCTCGCGCGCCAGGAGCTCCGGTTGTGGCGAGCACGCTCTCCGCTGTCTCCAGGTGCGGCAGCGCGCCGTCGGCGTCGCCCTGCCAGAGGCGCGCGGCGGCGAGCGCGACAGCGAGCATGCCATCGGCGGCTACCTGGCCGGGCGGCACCAAGGCGAGCGCTGCTTCCAGCACCGGCGCGGCTGGTGAGAGCAGGACCGCGGGCCCTGCGTCGCGCAGCAGTTCCACGCCGAACTCCCAGTCGCCGGCGCTGGCTGCTGCCTGCACGGCAGCAAGCACATCGCCCCGGTCTGCGTGCCATCGGGCGACTCGCCCTTGCAGCACCGGGACCTCGTCCGGCAGTTCACGGCACAGATCGGCGAACAGCACCTCGCGGAGCATGGGGTGGTACCGGTATTCGGCAGCGTCTGGCGATACCGGCTGCACCAGGCCGCAATCCCTGCTCAATTGCTCGAGCAGGCGAGCGGCGCCAGCCTCGTCCGTCAGGTCGCGGGCCAGGTCGGCCGGGACGGTCGGGGTCAGGCAGCTGCGCAGCATAAACGTCCTGACCCCGGGCGCAAGCTGGCTGAGCAGTTCGTCTCGCAGGTAGTCGGCGACCGGAGCCACCGGCCCGGTCGCCGTGCTGGCCGGGGGCGCCGGGCTGGCAGAGGACGCCGTGCTAGCCGAGACCGCTGGGCCGACCGGGGCCGCTGGGCCGACCGGAGCTAGGCCCGCCGGAGCTAGGCCCGCCGGAGTTGGGCCAGCCGGAGCTGGGCCGAGCGCGGTTAGCCGCAGGCCAGCCAACCATCCTTCGGTCCGTTTGAAGACCTGATCGCAGTCGGCCGGGTTAAGCGGCGCGCCGAGCATCGCGAAATATGCCGCGGTCTCCTCCGCCGTGCAGGCAAGGTCGGCGGCGCCGATGTCGGCGAGTTCGCCGGCCAGCCGGAGGCGCGCCAGCGCCAGGCCGGGCGCCGACCGCGAGGCCAGCAGCAGCCGCAATCCGGCCGGCTCGTGCCTGATCAGCTCGTCCAGGCCGGCCAGCGCTTCGCTTCCGGCCAGCAGATGCACGTCGTCGAGGACCAGCACCACCGGCTCGGCCGCGCGCCGGACGATCGCGGCCATCCATTGCGGGATCTCGGCGGCAGCGATGCCCGGCGGCGGGCCGGCGACGCCGGCTAGGCCGGGCGGCGCGGCCGATCTGCTGGCCGTCATGGCGCCCGCACTGGACAGCGCAGCGGTCACGTATCGCCAGAACCGGCTCGGCTCGCGATCGGAGGCGTCGAGACTCACCCAGGCAGGCCGGTGGCTGGCTGGCTTCGCCGCTGCCCACTGAGCAGCCGCGACGGTTTTACCAGAACCTGGGGGCCCGGTCATCAGCGTGACGCGACGACTTACGCCAGCCTCGATGAGGTCGCCGACCCGGCGGCGCGGCAGGACCGCAAGCCCTGGCCGCGGCACCCGCAGCTTGTCCTCGAGCAGCTCGGCATCGAGCTGCGTCGCGGACAGCGCAGGACTGCTCACCATGCTCGTCATCGCACCCCCGAGTGACTGACCGCAACGTCAGCCGCAGCGCGCGGGCCGGCGAAAGTGCGGATCCGATCGGTTGGCCGCCCGCGACCGCACTCACCCGTTGCGGTGAAACTGCAGCTCAAAGCCCCGTCTTCGGCATACCCCAGCGGGTGGCGCACCAATCAGAGCGACCCGCTATGTAGTGCTTCGCGAGGCAAGTTCCTCCCGCCGGTGCGCGACCCGGATCACCCGCGAAGTATGTTGCCGGGTCCTCGCGCCATCCGTACCGTCCGCATGACCGCGGCTAGCGCACGACGCCCGTCAGCCCGAGAATGCCATCCAGCGTCAGCAGCACGCCGGCGACGCCGAGCCCCGCGACGGCGAGCACGTGGCCGTGCGTCCGCAGCCATCTGTCGCAGGAGCGCAGCAACCAGGCGGTCCGGTCGGGTGCGAGCAGGTACAGAACGAAGGGCAGCCAGGCGAACATCACTGTGATCGCGATGACCACTGCGATTCCCAGGACGCTGGCGGCAATGCTCGCCTTGGACGTGGCTACCACCTGGACCGCCGCGATAAACGTCAGGGAGGGCGCATACACCAGGAGACCGACGATGAACGCCGCCCACGGGTGCGGCCTGGCCATCAGCCTGGAGATGATTCGCTTGTCCCGCTTCGCCGGGTCGGGCGGCTTAGGCTTCCGCCGGCGCAGGTACGCGGCGGCCACCATCATCGTGGCGCCCAGGCCGAGCCGAAGGCCGTACCTCGGCTGATACTCACGCGATCTTTGCAGGTGCCCGGCTCGTAGCGCGACGAAGACGACGGCCGCGAAGATCACCGTCATCACGACGGCGCCGGCCAGGTAGATCAGCACGGTCCGGTGCGGGCGAGCCGAGCCCAGAAACACTGCGGAGACCAGCACCGCGGTCGGGGACAGGGCGGCCAGCACGGCCAAGCCGGCTGCCTCAGTAAGCATCGCGGCTGCGCGTCACAGACAGCCAAGCCGGCTGAAACCGTCATACAGCTAGCCTTCCCGTCGCAGCGACTGGCGTCTCACCCGCCACGGGTGAACCGGCTTCACGCTGTGGCGCGGTTGCATGAGGCTAGCTGCCGGGTATCACCGGCCAGCAGCCGAAGCTACCCGGCCGACGACTATGGCTGTGCAGACGAGGGGACTGGGCAGGCGATGAGCGGCAGCGAGGCAGCGACCACCGGTGCGCTCCGTCAGGTGCCGACGGCAGGGATGACGTGGATACCGGGCGGCCAGTTCCGGATGGGGTCGGCCGACTTCTATCCGGAAGAGCAACCGGTGCGCACGGTTGCCGTCGACGGGTTCTGGATCGATACCCGGCCGGTCACTGTTGCTGAGTTCCGCCGGTTCGTCAAGCAGACCGGTTACGTGACGCTGGCCGAGCAAACGCCCGATCCTGCCCGCTATCCCGGTGCCGACCCGAATCTGCTGGTCGCCGGCTCGCTGGTCTTCCACAAAACGCCGGGCCCGGTCGACTTGCGGGAGCTTGGCAACTGGTGGGATTACGCGCCTGGTGCGTGCTGGCGTCTCCCGGAGGGGCTGGCCAGCAATGCGAGCAGGCGCGATAAGCACCCAGTGACGCACGTCGCGTACCCGGACGCACAGGC